>Ga0247831_1000115_pt1 | contig 167661 bp, 139 predicted proteins | sample LaCruzMarch2015__9_FD_192406 | JGI IMG/M metagenome (GOLD analysis project Ga0247831, IMG submission 192406) | Freshwater microbial communities from meromictic Lake La Cruz, Castile-La Mancha, Spain - LaCruzMarch2015_1m | ecosystem: Environmental > Aquatic > Freshwater > Lake | place: Spain... | reverse complement strand
TTCGTCGGTTCAATTTATCCCTGATGAGTTGCTCCCCAGCAGAGCTCATTTCAGTTTCAATTGAACAGTTCAAATTTCAATTTAATCAACTATATTTACAAACTGTCGAAAAAATCAACCACTTACCCTGGAACTACAAGTTCGAGAGCATTGATTTTTGACCATAAAGGCAATCAAATTGCGCTTGCACAATATGAATTTAAGCAATATTTCCCTAAAGAATCTTGGGTGGAGCACGATGCAATTGAGATTTGGGAAACACAAGTGAAAGCAATTAAAGAGGTTCTCTTCAAAGCAAATATTTCTCCGGATCAAATTGAAGCTATTGGTATTACCAATCAACGCGAAACAACCGTTGTATGGAATAAAATTACGGGCTTGCCTGTTTATAATGCAATCGTTTGGCAAGATAGAAGAACTGCTGCTTTCTGTGAAGAATTGGTTGCTCAAGGTTATGAAATAAAAATTCAAGAGAAAACAGGTTTAGTAGTTGATTCCTATTTTTCAGGCACAAAAATTAAATGGATTTTAGACCAAAAGCAAGAGAATAGAAGTTTGGCTGAACAAGGTAATTTGTTGTTCGGAACGATTGACACTTGGCTAATTTGGAATTTAACACAATGTATAACGGACAGGCAACTTCATCATTTGTTGCATCGCATGTTCAAAACTGGACAACCAATCCATTCGTAAAAGGAGCCTACTCTTACAGTACTATTGGCATGGGAGACGCACGAAAAATTGCAGCTCAACCAATAAACAACAAATTATACTTTGCTGGTGAAGCAATGAATACAAAATTTTTACTCGTTTTGAATCGATTAAATAATTGATTTATTAAATGTTAACTGCTGTAATGTTTGGTTTCAATAAGCTCGATTTTTTCTACTTTACAACACGAATAAGGTGAAATGTCCATACCTTACTCTTCTAAAATGAATGGCTAAACTCTTCATTTAAACATTTGCGGGTTTAAAAACGTTTTATTTTTCTGAGGTCCCATAGCGTATACCCTTAAAATATTAGCAGTAGTTCTCACATTAACAACTGACTATAAACAATAGAATATTATGACTAAACTAATTAATATCGACTTTTCAAAAATCTTGGAAAAACTTTATCAAAAGCTTCTTTCAAAAAAAACTAAAGATAAGAGTGAACGAGTTATCTTATGGATTGCTTTGATGAGTTTTATAATTCACTTATTAATTATTGGATTGATACATTTTAATATTATTACCATTAATGAACCATCAAACTTATTAAAAAATCCTATCGCTGCTATTTACACTCCTTTTTCTTTTGTCTTGGTTTACGAGGTATATCTTTTAATTTACTACCTCCCTAGATCAATTTCTACCTACATCTCAAAGCAATATGAAATTATTGCACTTATCATTATCCGACGATTGTTCAAAGACCTTTCAGATTTATCATTTTCGTCTAATTGGTTTAACATTAAAAATGATTTGCAGTTTACCTATGATTTATTAGCATCGGTCTTATTATTCTATTTAATTTATCTATTCCATGTTCAACGAACCAGAGTTTTTAGGACTATTAAAAATAGCGAAAACCATTTTTCAAGTATTTCAAAATTTATAACCGCAAAAAAATGGATAGCTTCAGCCTTAGTTCCTATATTATTAGTGATTGCAATATATTCATTCTTAAACTGGAGTATTGGTATCTTTCAACCAATTGAAGGCAATGCTATTTCATTCAAGAATATCAATAATATTTTCTTTGAACAGTTTTTCAGTATTCTGATTGTTGCTGATGTAATATTATTGTTATTTTCATTTTTCCACACAGACGAGTTTCACAAAGTTATTCGAAATTCAGGGTTTATTATTTCAACTATATTGATTCGAATTTCTTTTTCTGTTAGCGGTATCATTAATAATATACTGATTGTTTCTGCTGTTTTATTTGGACTTTCAATGCTTTTTATACACAACAAATTTGAAAAGAAGATAGCAGAAGAAATTCAAGAAAGCAATGAAATTGAAGAATAAAAAAACAATGAATGGAAATCCTGTGTAATTAATCTATTAGGAAATGATATAGGAACAGATAGCATTCAAGAATCTCTCTAAATGTTCACACTTTACTTGTAAGGTTTGTTCATTCAACCTTAAAATAGAACTATTCTTTTCAGAAGAAAAATAGTAATGAATAACCAAACCAATAAAGCTCCATCGTTCAAGCCTATCAGCAAAACCGAAGAAAAATTCATAAAATAAAAAATTCATAAAAATTTAACCTTTAATTATTCAGCTTGTTAACTGAAGGACTTACTTTTATGCATGCGAATTCTACTCACATCTATCCTAGCGCTAATGATAGCCCAAAGCTGGGCACAAACAAGCGTATCCCCTAATGAATGTATAGCTCCATTTTACCATGGGATAGCCTCAGGTGATCCACTATCCGACCGGGTAATAATTTGGACAAGGGTAACTCCGTTAGATTTTAACAATCCAATCTCTGTAAATTACAAAGTTTCGTTAGATTCAACATTCAATAATGTAGTTTCCCAAGGAAATTTTCAAACAGATTCAACAAAAGATTTCACAGTGAAAATTGATGTAATTGGTTTACAGCCCAACACTTTTTACTACTATGAATTTGAATATAATGGTTCGTACAGTGCTGTAGGAAGAACGAAAACAATGCCCGTAGGCGATGTTGGAAATTTACGCTTAGCCATCGTTTCTTGTGCTAACCTTGAAGCAGGTTATTTCAATGTTTACGATGCTATTAACGCACGAAATGACGTGGATGCAGTATTAATGCTAGGTGATTACATCTACGAATACGAGACAGGAGGCTATTCTCCAAATGCTGCAATTGACCGGACATGGCAACCAGATATTGAAATAACAGATCTTTCAGACTATCGCCTAAGATATTCAAGTTATCACATGGATTATGCGCTGCGTAAATTACATCAAAACTTTCCATGGATTTGTATTTGGGACGATCACGAAACAGCCAACAATGCATTCAAAGATGGTGCAGAAAACCATACCACTGACGAAGGAAATTGGCAAGACCGAAAAGACAATGGCAAACGAGCATTTTTTGAATGGCTACCTATTCGACCAAAAGCAACTGGAAACACACAAATATTCAGATCTTTTGAATTTGGTAACCTTGCCAATATTATCATGTTGGATACGCGGCTTGAAGGAAGAGATGAACAAGCTGCTTTTGGCAGCGCAACCCTAACTGATACTACACGAACCATCCTAGGTCAAGAGCAATTTAATTGGCTCAAAGATGAATTAAGTACGAGTACACAAGCATGGAAAATTCTAGGAAATCAAGTAATGATGAGTGAAATCACCGCCTTGGGTACACCTATTAACAATGATGGATGGGATGGATATCCGGCGGAAAGAACTCGCTTGTACAATCACATTCAAACAGAAACAATTTCTAATTTCGTTGTAGCAACAGGTGATATTCATACAAGTTGGGCATTAAACCTTGAAAACGGAAACTTTCCAGTGGGGGTTGAATTTGTTACTCCAAGCGTAACTTCTCCAGGAATTCCTCTAAACGTTGGTGGACTTTTAACTTTTGAAAATCCGCATTTGAAATATGTAGAATTAACTAAAAAGGGATTCGTTATTTTGGATGTTACCCCTCAAAAATTACAAGGAGATTGGTATTATGTAAATACAATTGATGAAACAAATTACAGTAATAGTTGCCAAAAATCCTTTTATACAAATAGTGGAAGTAGTACGTTAATTGAAACAAATACACCATCGATAGGACATGGTGCCTTTAATATTCCACTCATGACATCGTGTAGTAGATTTTCAGGACTTGATAATGGATACAATTATAATGTGGTAGGTGTTTACCCAAACCCAACAAAGGATTTAATTACCATTCAAACGCTTGGAACAGATGCTTCAAAATATCAGTGGTCTATTATCAATTCAGAGGGAAAAATTCAAAAAATAACTCCCTTAATTCACACGAGTCCTGAAGGAAGCATATTGTTTCAGTTCCCCGTAAAGTCCCTCCCATCTGACCTTTATTATATTCAGAACCTGAAATCTCCTAAAGAAAACAGTATTCGATTTATTAAAGGTTAACATTCTCACGAAGGGGGGAGAACTTGGATGTCAATTGGATAATTGCTTAAAAGAAATCAACACCTGGTTAATAATCCCTGCACATTCGCCTTTAATCATTACATTTGAATTCAGTCACAAAAATAGATTTGTGTATCTGAAAAATGTGTAGTGATGATTGTTTGTATTGCAGAGAAACCAAGTGTAGCAAAAGATTTAGCAGAAATTTTAGGTGCAAAAATCCGAAAAGATGGGTTTTATGAAGGAAATGGGTATCAAGTTACCTGGACATTTGGTCATTTGTGCACCTTGAAGGAACCGCATGATTACAATGAAAAATGGAAATCGTGGCGTTTAGAAAGCTTACCCATAATTCCTGAATCATTTGGAATAAAAATCATGGATGACACTGGTGTGAAGAGGCAATTTGGTGTCATTGAATCTTTGGTAAAAGCTGCAGAATCCGTTGTGAATTGTGGAGATGCAGGACAGGAAGGTGAATTAATCCAGCGCTGGGTACTACACCTTGCAAAATGTAAAGTTCCTATCAAACGCTTGTGGATTTCATCTCTCACTGAAGAAGCAATACGAAAAGGATTTCAAGATTTGAAAGAATCCAAAAATTACGATCGTTTATATGAAGCGGGAAGCGCTCGAGCAATTGGAGACTGGCTGCTAGGAATAAATGCCACGCGATTATTTTCAACAAAATTTGGCAAAGGAACTACCGTTTTATCCATCGGAAGGGTACAAACCCCTACCCTAGCATTAATTGTTCAACGACAAAAAGAAATAAATACATTTCAACAAGACGAATATTGGGAGTTAAAAACAATTTACCGGGACACTGAGTTTTTGTGCCAAATCAACCGATTAAAAACAAAAGATAAAGCAGAAAAAGGATTAGAATACCTGCTAAATAAACCTTTTGAGATCACCTCATTTGAACAAAAAGAAGGTAAAGAGGGAAACCCTAGACTGTTTGATTTAACGGCCATTCAGGTTGAAGCAAACAAGAAAAAAGGATATTCAGCGGAAGCTACGTTGAAGCATGTTCAAAGTTTGTATGAAAAGAAGTTAGTTACCTATCCTCGTGTTGATACGACTTATTTGTCCGAAGATCTTCATCCCAAAATACCGGGGATATTAGGAAATTTGGAAGAATATAGCTCATTCACAAAAATCTTACTTGACAAACCTTTACCAAAAAGCAAACAAATTTTTGATGACAAAAAAGTGAGTGATCACCATGCGATTATTCCAACCGGTGTAAAACCTGGAGCATGGACAATGGATGAAAAAATCATTTACGACATGATTTGTCGGCGTTTCATCGCTGTATTTTATCCGGAATGTAAGGTTTCAAACACAACGGTTCTTGGAAAAGTAGACGAATTAGTTTTCAAAACCACGGGTAAGCAAATACTGGATCCGGGATGGCGCGTTTTGTATCAACAAGATAAAAAGGAAGACGAAGAAAAACAAACAGAGGAAGAAAAAACCTTACCTATTTTTCTGGAAGGAGAAAGTGGACCGCACGAGCCATTTATTCACCAAGGAAAAACATCGCCTCCTAAACCGTATACTGAAGCAACGTTACTACGAGCAATGGAAACGGCTGGAAAATTAGTGGACGATGAAGAAATGCGCGATATGCTTAAATTGAATGGAATTGGCCGACCATCGACACGAGCAAACATCATTGAAACCTTGTTCAAACGCAGGTACATTGAGAAAAAGAAAAAGAATATTATTGCGACTGAAACCGGAATTAATCTAATTGACACCATTCAAAATGAATTACTCAAAAGTGTGGAATTAACAGGGCAATGGGAGCGTAAAATCAGACTGATTGAAAAAGGAGAGTTTGAATTAGCAACCTTTAAATCGGAGTTGATTCAAATGGTTCGTGCATTGACAGATCAAGTTATTTTTAACTCCAACGGAAAACAAATTAATTAACGGAAATTAATACATTGAAAAACAATAGATTAAAGGTTTTTTTTAAAAAAAAATAACAGAAACAGAATCCACACACTTGTTGAATCGATTTTATACTGTATATTTGCACCCTTAAATTTAATGATTCCTTAGCTCAGCTGGTAGAGCAATACACTTTTAATGTATGGGCCCTGGGTTCGAATCCCAGAGGGATCACCAAGAAACACTTAAACCCCTTGATTATCAAGGGGTTTTGTTGTTTTTAAAGAATGGAGTTGACTTAAAGATGACCAAAACCAACTGGGTCATTAATGGGTCATTATTATTCTTGAAGTTCTATTAAAAGACGTAAATCCATATCTTAGGATTGCATAAATACTGAAAATTAAAAATGAAATATTGCTTTTTTTCTTAAATTTAATTTCTACAGTTCAAACAATTTTGTGCTTCAATTTTACACTATCTCGCGATTATTCCAATACTTTTACCCTATTGATATCATTGTAACAATATATATCAAGTTGGATCCAAACGAAATTGAAATTAAAATACTCTAATCTGGTTTTGGACATTACGAATTTCAGTTGATTTAATGAACCAAGTTTCATTTTAAAGGAGTAATTTTAAACTAAAAAAAATGGCATTAAATAAGCAATTATCCCTCGTGTTTTTTTTCGTTTCAGTCCTTTCATTCGGTCAAAACGACACCTCCTATCTCACCGGAAACTCAACGGATTTAGTAACAAGTCCTACAGGTGGGATTTGCCTAATGGGTGGCGCTAGCGAAGATGATAATGCCATGAAATGGTTTTTAGAACGCGCAAATGGTGGAGATGTATTGGTGTTGAGAGCTACTGGTGCTGATGGATATAATGATTATTTGTATACTAACTTGGGTATTACTGTAAACTCTGTTGAAACAATCGTTTGTAACAACATTAATGCTAGTTCGGATGCATATGTCATAGATAAAATCAATCAAGCTGAAGCGATTTGGTTTGCGGGTGGTAATCAATGGACTTATATTAGTTATTGGAGAAATAGTCCTGTAAGCGAAGCCATCAATCTAGCAATTCAACAAAGAAATATTGCGATAGGCGGCACAAGTGCGGGGATGGCAATACAAGGCAAGTATTATTTTTCAGCTGAAAATGGCACAGTAACCTCTAGTGCAGCAACGGCAAATCCATTCGCCAGTACCATGACTGTTGATTCAACATCATTTATTCAAAATACTGTATTGCAAAGGGTTATAACAGATACACATTTCGACAGCCCAGATCGAAAAGGACGTTTAGTTTCATTTTTAGCAAGAATTTACACAGATTTCGGAATCTCAGGATATGCCATCGCTTGTGATGAATATACAGCCGTTTGCATTGATACCGTTGGACAAGCGCGTGTATTTGGTGGTCAACCTACTTATGATGACAACGCCTATTTCGTTCAGTTGAATTGTGAAGCACCCAATCCTGCACCAGAATCTTGCACCCTTGGAAATCCATTAACATGGGACCTAAACGGGCAAGCAGTTAAAGCTTTTCAAGTAAAAGGTGATGCCGCTGGTTCAAATATATTCAATCTTAATCTGTGGAAAACAAATTCTACGGGTACTTGGTATAATTGGAGCGTTTCTAATGGTGTTTTCCAGGAATCAGTTGGAATTGAACCGAATTGCCCAGCACTTGGTATCAATCAAGAAATGAAAGAAAATCAGGTATTGCTTTATCCTAATCCAGCAGAGGAAATGTTGACAATTTCTGTTGATCCTAAACTCATAGGGGAATGCTATAAAATTGTGGATCAACTAGGTAAGACGATAAGAATTGGTACTGTAGACAAGATGAAACATCAAATCCCGATTAGCGGAATTGAAAGTGGCATTTATACTGTTATTATTGGTAATCAATCTATTAAAAATATTGCCATTAAATAAGCTGTAATTAATGGAACTCTTATTACTTGAATAAAAAAAGCGGTTTTTGTTCTTTTTATTGGAGAGAAATTGCAAGAAAAACCATAAATCCATAATTTATATATTAATAATATAAACTTCTGTATTTTAGTAAAATTAATTTTTATATTTTAGTAAAATTAATTACCTTTGTGAAAAAGGAATTCCATGGTACTAAAGTCAATAATAGAAGCGTGTGTGGCCGATCAGCGCAAGCAATTAATGCAAACCGATCTTGGGGTTAATCGATACGCCTTGGAAAAAATATCCTTGCGAAAAGAATTTATTACTATCATCACAGGAATCCGCCGATCGGGTAAAAGCACCTTGATGCACCAGCTCATACACCAATTGGATTCGGATTTTGCCTATTTTCATTTTGAGGATCCTCGTATATTTGGTTTTACTGTGGATGATTTCACCAAACTGGAAGAAGTTTTGGGAGAGAAAAGCTATTATTTTTTTGATGAAATACAAAATGTTCCGCAATGGGAACTATTTATTCGAAAATTACACGATCAAGGAAAAACAATTTGTATTACTGGATCTAACGCCTCGCTTTTGAGCAAAGAATTGGGAACAAGACTAACCGGCCGAAATATAACGAAGGAACTTTTCCCTTTTAATTACCTCGAATATTGCAGGTTCCATTCATGGGAAAATAATTCAGAAAGTGCTTCAAAATACATGAATAATGGAGGGATACCGCTATTTATTAAAACAAGCGAAACATCCTATTTGCATCAACTGCTGCGGGACATACTTTATCGAGACATCATCGCGCGGCATGGAATACGAAATGGAAAAGTAGTGGAAGAGATCACACTCTATTTAATCTCAAACATTGCCAAGCCTTATTCATTGAATGGGTTGAAAAAAATCTTTGAACTGGGCTCCGCGAATTCAGTTTCAGATTATGTTTCTTGGCTGGAGGATAGCTATCTTTTTTTTACCTTGCCCCGTTTTAGCTGGTCGCTAAAGTCGGTAGCAGTTAACCAAAAAAAAATATACAGCATCGATACCGGATTTGCTCGAGCCAATTCTGCTAGTTTTAGCTCAGATGCAGGAAGATTGTTCGAAAACATGATATACCTTTCACTGCGGCAAAAATTCAACAACTTATATTACTTCCGTGAAAAGGGAGAATGTGATTTTGTAGTGAAGGAGAAAGAAAAAGTGACTCAAGTTGTTCAAGCTTGTTATGAACTAAATACAGACAATCTTAAGCGCGAGTTAAATGGCCTAAAAGAAGCTATGGATTTTTTTGATTTAAAGGAAGGTACAATTGTAACGATGAATCAAACAGACACATTTGATCAGGGAGATAAACAGATACGAGTAGTTTCGGCAAACGAATGGTTGAAATTGACCAATATGCTCTAGCCGTATTGAATACAAGAAGCAAGGTGCTTATTGCTTGAAATAAGTATAAGCAAGAAAATAAATTGTACTTTTAATCTATCAATGGTTGTATGGTACGAATGGCTCTATTTTTTATGCTTCTCTTAGTTGGTTGTACCAATAATTCAAAACATGAAATTTCTTTTTACTATTGGAAACAAGATTTCAATTTAAATCAATCGCAAAAGGCAATTCTTGAATTCAATCAAGTTAAAAAACTCTACGTAAAATTTTTTGATGTTACGTGGGACTCAAGAGAAAATAAAGCGAAACCTATTTCAAAAATAGATTTTAAAATACCTGTAGGAAAATTTAATATAATCCCTTGTATATTTATTGAAAATCACGTGTTTAAGCAAGATCAATCACCTGAAATCGCTTCAAAAGTCTATGAACTTATCCGTAAAATTGCTAAAACAAATAAATTTACAATACAAGAAATACAAATTGATTGTGATTGGACAGATGCCACCCAAAAAGCGTATTTTTCTTTCTTAACACAACTCAAACAAATCTCTCAAAACAAACAAATTATTACTTCAACACTTCGTTTGCATCAATTTAAGTATCCTAAAAAAACAGGTGTTCCTCCCGTTGAAAAAGCCGTATTAATGTGCTATAACATGGGTAAAATTGACAATCAAAAAACAGCTAATTCGATTATTTCAGAAGCTGAATTAAAGAAATATATCTTTGAAAGCGATCCATATCCGCTTCCATTAGATCTAGCGCTTCCATCCTATCATTGGGGCTTGATTTATCGTTTGGGAAAATTAACACTGATTGTAAATGACATCGACCGTAACTCGTTGAAATCATTCGCGTTCAGTAAACTAGGAGAAAATAAGTTTCGAGCAGATTCAAATTTTTATTACGACAATACCTATTTTTGCAAGAATGATATTTTACGCATTGAAGAGTCAGGACCTTCTACCTTGTTGAAATGTGCCGAGATACTGGGAAAATCCAATCACCAGTTCAATGACATTATATTTTATCACATAAGTTCCAATTCAATTTCAAATTATGAAAAAAATTTCTTTTCTAACCTTACTTCTTACATTCATTAATATTACAGTTCCAAAACACGGGCAAAACTGTGGAGGTTATTACATGTATTACCACATGCTTTTTGATAGAGACCTAGTTTTTTCAAGTGGAAAGTCATTAACCAGTTTTAATCTCTGGAACTACAACTCATCGTTGTATGGAACTTATCCAATTCAACTTCAAAATGCAACAGAGTGGTCAAATTTCCTAGAAAATAAATACATAGCAAAAGATTTGATTCCAATTATCTATCGCGAAGGAGGATTTACAAACCACGCCCAAGAAATGAGTAATCTAAAACAAGCACGTGTCTCAGACAAAGATATTTCACAGAAAGAAACTGTTTTCATCAATTACTTGGAATTATCTCTTCAGATCGAAAAGCATTTAAAGGCTTATGCTCCCGATCCTTGGTCGTACGAGGAAAAAGAAAAAACTAAAAATCCAGAAGAATATAATCGATTAGTCGCAAAAGCTAACCAGATGTTGCAAGTAGCACAGCATCAAATCATTAAAGAACGTTTGGCTTTTCAACTCATTAAGTTGCATCGGTACGAAGAAAATTACCAGGAAGTGGTCAGTCTATTTGAAAATAACTTTACCAATTCAAACTCATTTATCTCATTCTGGGCCATGGATCACTATGCCGGAGCTCTTTTAAATTTGGGAAGAAAAGCAGAGGCCAATTATTATTTTTCTAAAGTCTATGTTAATTCTCCTAGCAGAAGAGAAAGTGCTTACTTAAGCATCTCAATCAATTCCGATGAAGAAATGAATGAGGCGAAATCCCTTTGCCAAACTAATGATGAAAAACTTGCCTTGCATTTTATTCGAGGAATAGAAACAAAAAACTTAGCAATTGATGACATTGATTTTATTTTCAAAAATGGAGGAAACCATGAATATGCACGTGTTTTGATGAGTCATGAAATAAATAAAATGGAATATTTACTACTTCCTCAAAATGGAGACAGCTTTGAATATTCTTCAGAAGATGACCCAATCAAGTCAAAGGATGAGGCAATCAATTATATCAAAGGCCTAGTTGATCTAACAAAATTAATCCTACCAAAAGACGACGAGAATAAATTTTGGCATGTGAGCTTAGCTTATTTACATTTCCTGAACAAAGATTACGCAAGTTGTAAAGCTGTGTTGGATGGAAATATTCCAAAAGATGAAAACTTAAAAAGGCAACACACAGTTATTGAAATATTAAACTATGTAGCCTCCCGAAATGAATTGTCTGTGGTAGATGAAAATATACTAGGACATAAATTATATGAAATGAATGACCATAAAGAAAGCCTTTGTTCAATAACAACAGTAACAAAAGAATCTTCGAATAATCCAATTTCATATTATGCAACAAACTATTATAGAAAAGGCAGCGAAGATTATAATACAATAAATGAATACCTTTTTCAATTAATCTATACGAAGGTAAAAGGTAAAAACGCGTTTAAGGAATTAGTTTTCAATGGAGGAACAATGGATTCAGACTTATTTAGGCGGGATTACAAAGACTGGAATGAAACAGAACAAGGTAAAAGAGCACTTTCTCCCGAATATATTACTGAATTGTTGAACGCTTTTGAAACTACTGAAAAAACAAAACTTGTGGAATATGCAGGAAGGTATTATTTCTTTTCCAATCCAAGTTATTACAATCCCAAATTATCAGAAATTAAATTTGTATTACAAGAATTGAAAGCAACACTACTCATCCGGAATCCTGAAAAATTAGCAGGAGCAATTGAAATTCTTGAAAAACTACCTGAAAATTTTTCTAATACAACAACTCGTTACACCGATCCATTTGCAATGACGGCAAAACCAATAATACTTGAAACGCCAGAAGAAATAAATTATGAAAAAGCTCTGGACAAACTAACCCTAGCCAAAAAACTACAAATGCATTTTGAGAAAGCGAAAGCTACCAACTCTGCGATAGATTATTACTACTTAGGTTTAGCCTATTACAATTTATCTTATTACAGTGATTCATGGAAATTTCTTGCGTATTATCGTTGTACAACAACACCAAATGGATTTACTGATAATTCCATATCCATGAACTTCTTGAATAAAGCGTTATCAATTGGATTAGGGAACAGAGAATTGGAAGCGAAAGCTCATTTTATGGCAGCGCGTTGCGAATTAAATTTATTCACGCAGAATTATGGGGAAATTCGAGATAATTACGAAGACAACTTGAATTTTTATAAATTCCTATTTGACATTAAGCAACAAGGATTTCAAAAAAACTTTGCCGTATTAAAAAACACCTATTTTAACACGCAATTCTACCAAGATATAGTTTCAGAATGCAGTTATTTTAATTACTATTTAAATTAATTTAAAGCGTGCTTAGATTAAGAAAAGTCTTTCAAACTATCTTTGGAGATGTATTTCTCAAGTTTCACCCCCAAGAAAAACTAGATAAAAAAGTCCTAATTACATTTCTAGTTGTTGCCTTTTCCTTGGTTTCAATTCAGTACCTGAACTCGATCCAAAAAACACTACAATTACTCCATTCGCTGGGATTAAACGACTTGACATCTATTGCAATAGAATCGCTTCAAAAAGTCAATGATTATCAGTTATTAGATTTAAATTATTGGGCAATGTGTTCCTTTTTCTTTTATTTTTTAGTGCCAATTTTGATTATTAAATTTAGTTGGAGGGAAAGTATTGCTTCCTACGGACTTTCGCTAAAAGGACTTACCAAAGGAATGTTGTTTTACCTGATTTTTCTCGTAATTATGCTTCCTTTAGTTTGGATAGCCTCTCAAACTGAACAATTTCAGCATAGTTATCCGTTTTATCGATTAAACTATTCAAATGCTTCATATGAAAATTTAGTCATTTGGGAGTACTTTTATTTTCTTCAATTTGTTGGTCTTGAGTTCTTTTTCAGAGGTTTTATGGTTCATGCACTTAAAAAAAAGTTCGGATATTATTCCATTTTTATCATGATGATTCCTTATTGCATGATTCATTTTGGCAAACCTTTGCCGGAAACGATAGGTGCTATTTTTGCAGGAATTGTTCTTGGATCAATGAGTTTGAAATCGAACTCTATTTGGCTAGGCGTACTTTTGCATTTTTCTGTTGCAATCTCGATGGATTTTTTCACTGTTTGGAATATGAATTAGCTTCAATAACTTCCCATTGTCAATAAGTGAAACCAACGATCCTCCGTAAATAAAAAATAGAAAATCACAATACTAACCATAAAAACACTTGCATGATAAGTAATTACGAAAAGCGGATTATTTTTCTTGTAAAACCAGACAAAAAATGGCAATAAAAATAGAGGAATGATAATCATACCCCCCCAAAAGAAGGTGAAATGAACTGGAATAAGATACTTAATGTGCTTTTGATTGGAATGGACAACTTGCGGCGAATGAAATATCCAACTCCGTTTCACTTGAATTAAATTGTTCCTTCGGTATAATCCATAATTCTGAGTTTGAACCCAAAGCTTTTCATTTTTCGCAGTTTCAATAAGAGATATTTGGGCAGAACCAACCGATGAATACACCTCTTTCGAATAGCGTATAACTCGGTCATCCGTAAGATGATTTGGAAGAAGTAAATCGGCTATCATGCATAAAGAAATGATCAAACCTGTGATAGCAGAAATTCGCAAATAATACCATCTCCAGCCTGACCTTAAGCGCATAAAATAGTTTGCAATCACTTTTTCCTGATGGCGCTTGTTCTCCTCGTATTTTGCGCGCGCCTTTTTTACCTTTTCCTCCCAAGACTCATCTGGTCTGGTCCGACGTGAGCTGTAATCTCCCACGCGTTGTTGCGGAATCTTTTTCTTTCCTGTAACAATCTCGTAGGCTTCTTGAATTAAGATAAATTTTTCCTGTGCACTCGCTGAAGGATTTCTATCGGGGTGGTATTCAAACGCTAGCCTGCGGTAATTTCGTTTTATCTCTGCTTGTGTGGCAGATTCCGTTAGCCCTAATATTTGGTAGTATTTTTTCATTTTATATGATCCAAATATTGTTTTCGAGTAACTATTCGATCAATCTTACCACTTCGCGTGTACTGAAATTTAGGTAGGAATAGCACCTCCTTGGGACGACCATATTTCGGAAAATCAATTTCAAAATCTAACGAAATATTATCCAATCCTTCAACAAACAAAACAACTCGCTCACCTAATGTTTGATCTGGAACGCTCGAAATGAAAAAAGGAACTGGAATTTGTTTTGCAAGTAGGGATTCAATTTCTTCCGGATGAATTTTTACGCCCCCCGAATTGATCACAAAATCTGTTCTTCCAAGCCAACGAAATATAGTTTCTGACACTAATTCTACTCGATCAGTTGTTTCTATAACCTCCGATTGTAAGGCTGTAAAATGGATTTGTAATGCTTGACTCTCGTTGACGGAAAAATGAATCCCCGGTAATGAATTAAAATACTCATTTCCGCCATAGCCTACTTTTCTTAATGCCACATGGCTCGCAGTTTCCGTCATTCCGTAACTATGATATACTGTTATTTCTTTTTCGGTTAACTGTAGTTCCAATTCAGAAGAAATTGGACCTCCTCCCACTAAAATAGACCTGATTTTCATTAATTTAGACTCAGACTCATCCAACATCACTTTCAATTGCATAGGGGTAACTGCAATAAAATCAATTGAAAAATCGCCAGATTTTAATGGATTAGCAGATGGAGTTTGAATGTATACACTCATCGAACTTTGCAACGCACGAACGAGCATCATTTTACCACCAATGGTACTGAGAGGTAAGCATAAAAGCGCCGTTGATTTAGCCGTTAAAGAAAAAAATTGTATCGTATTTTGAGCGGAAAAAAGCATGCCTTGTTTTGAAAGTTCAATCTCCTTGGGTTTTCCTGTAGATCCAGAGGTTTTAACTTGAATAGTACGCCCTATAGAATGCCAATCAGCCAGAAAATTCAAGACTTGACTTTCAATCTCAGCATCAACAACAAAATTCGACGGAATTTGAAACATGGATATAAAATTATTCAATCCCAAAACGTTAAAAAGCGGAATAGAATAAAGTTATTAATACTTTAGTGCTTATTAAGGCTGGCAATACAATGTATCGTACCAAGGAGAATATCCAGCCCAAATACCTAAAGCGCCACCGCTCAAAGTTGTTGGAACGTTAATTGGTGTTGAGAAAGGACTTGAAGCGGAGGACATTTGGGCAAACTTTTTATCAAAAAAATTATATGTATTCAAATCCATTTTCGAAAACTTGACCACTACACTATCACCCAAGCGATAAAATCGTTTATAATCGACTAAATGGGTGCTATCCTTTCTCCTCATTGGATTTTCTGCTTCAAAATCAAATGTTAAACCATTAAAAAATTTATCATTAAAATAGGCATTCCTTACTCTTTTAAAAATTAAATCTTTCGGTTGATTATCCGATGAAATATTTATTCGTTTTACTTCCCATTTATAGGCATCTACTTGACTCGCTGGATCCGCTAACCTTCCCCACGATTTACCATAATTAGGATTAGCATTGTCCGGCAACCAATAGAGAGACTCTAGCGGGGTTACTGGAGGCAAAAAAGTGGTAGCTTGATAGGTTTTACCTGATTCCAAAATTGTCAAGGTATAACTTTTATTAACCACTCCGCGCATCAATTCATTGGTGGTTGAATAAACAAAAATTGGCAACAACACAACATCTTCCGGATCTAAGTCCAACATTTCAGCCATTTGATATTGTGATTCGATTGGCAATTCAGATATAGCAAACAGTTCTAATTGAATCGTGTCAACGCCATTGGAAACAGTTACAAAAGCATCCTGTACAAAGGTTTGAAGATAACTCCCTAAATCGGTTGGTTGGTAAATGTTGGCTGATTTTGAAAGTAACACTATAGGAAATGAACCTGTTTCAATTTTACCATCAACAACTAATTGTTCTTGGTAACCAGGAATATCAATTTTAACTTCCTTGGAACAAGAAAAAAGCATCAACGAAACCAATAAAAAAGCGAGTAAATTTTTAAACATTTTCTATTATTCGTACGAAATTACGAAAATATCTTCATCCTGTTTCTTAAAAAACTTTTCTTCTCTTGCAAATGCTTCAATACCTGCTGGGGTCTTAAGTTTAGACAAGGAAGATTTTACGCGTAGAAGCTTTTTATTCGTTTCTGTTTTTTGAATTGTTAATTCGGACAACTTCTTATTTTGTTTCATCAAATGAAAAATATCCCAATCATCTAAAAACAAGGCATAAATGAGGAAAACAAGGATGGTAACGAGGAATTTGTTTTTGATAAATTTCAACAAAGTTACTTTCCAATTCATTGCACGGATTTTTAATAGGTAAATTTATTTCATTTATTGAATGAAATCTTTTTATTCCAACAAACTTTTTAAAAGTGATTTGTTAAACCTTTTGAGAGAAAGCCACCCCACAATAAATTTGTTTATTTACTTTTAGCAGAAATTATCCGATTCAAGATCTTAACCAAATGGGATTTATACAAAAAGACGCTTTACTTGCTACACTGATTACCTACGTGGGCATTGCCTTAGGTTATTTAAATCGGGGCGTGCTTTTTCTGGTTTTATTCACCAGTCAACAAATTGGATTAATTAGTCTTATAACAACAATTGGATTATTGTTTGCACAATTGACAAACCTGGGAAGTATATACGTCACATGGAGATTTTTCCCTTTTTTTAGAAATGCAGAAAGAAAAAATTACGGATTTCTCTTAATGAATTGTTTAATTATCCTTGTTGGAATATCGATTTTCTCAGGGATTTACTGGATTTTCAAGTCAGATATTGCTCAATTCTACAGCAAAAAATCAGCCGAATTCTTGGATTATTACTTCTGGATTATCCCTGTTGGAATAGCAAATGTTTTTTTTATGATTTTCGATTATTACCTACGAGGTCTTCATAAAAATCTTGTTTCCGTTTTTCTCCAAGAAATTGTGCTTCGCTCCGTGACATTGACATTACTAAGCTTATTTGCATTTGAAATTATTACGTTCGATCAATTTCTGATTTATAACCTAGTTGGTTATTTTGTTCCAACCGTTTTTTTACTAATCTACCTCATTCGGTTAGGCGAATTTCATTTATCTATTAAATCGATAACTATTCCAAAACGATTCAGAAAAATACTATTGAATTTTAGTTTGTTTAGCTACATAAATACACTTACCACCTTATTGGTTATTTCCTTAGACACTATGATGATCGCTTCATTCATTGGTCTTACTGCCACAGGTGTTTATACGAATATCATTTACCTTACTTCGGCAATTCAAGTACCTTATCGTTCTGTCGTTAGAATCAGTTCACCATTAATCGCAAAGTATTGGAAAGAAAAAAATATTCCAGAAATGCAAAAACTCTATCAAAAAGTAAGTTCATTAGGCATGCTTATTGGCACCTTTTCGTTTTCCATAATATGGATTAATCGAATTGAATTATTTTCGTTTTTACCGACAGAGTACCAAGCAGGTATATTAGTTTTTCTATTTCTCATGATTGGTCGAATGGTGGATATGGTTGGAGGGCTAAACGGAACCATTTTTTCAACTTCTCGCAAATACAGATACGATTTGTTATTTTCTGTTTTTCTTTCTTTTACCGTATTTGGGTTGAATTATTGGCTTATTCCTATCTACGGAATTGTTGGCGCTGCTGCTTCTACTGGTTTCGCTTATATCATCTATAATATTGGACGAATTTGGTATATATACCATTCGTTTCAAATTCATCCATTTACCAAGAAGCTTTGGTATTTACTCCTTCTTTTCCTTGTATTAATGGGTATTAATGAATTTATATTCATGCAACTTAATTGGCCGAATCAGTTTGTATCAATCGGTGTTAAAACTATTTTTTTCTCATTCGGATTTATTGTTCCGGTTTTTCTATTTCGCTTAGAACCAGAATCAATCGCTTACTACCAAAAATGGAAATTACGCTTACTTAAGCAACGACATTCCGGTGAATAATTTTTGAATCATTTCAATTAATAATTCAATTAATTCTTTTACTTTTACATCACAAATAATAGAAAAATGAACTTACACGAGTATCAAGGAAAACAAATTTTAAAATCGTACGGAGTTTCTGTGCAAGAAGGAATCGTTGTTGATAGTGTTGAAAACGCACGTGCAGCAGCATTAAAACTGACAGAAGAAACTGGTACTTCTTGGTACGTTGTCAAGGCTCAAATTCATGCAGGTGGACGTGGAAAAGGAACAGTAACAGAAACCGGATCACATGGTGTTGTTTTGGCAAAAGGTATTGATCAAATCGAAGAAAAAGTGAACGGCATATTAGGAGGACACCTAGTTACGTTGCAAACGAGCGCTACCGGAAAAAAAGTAAACAAAGTACTTATAGCGCAAGACGTTTATTATCCTGGAGAAACTGAGACAAGTGAGTTCTATATGTCTGTTTTATTAGATAGAGAAAAAGGATGTAATGTAATTATTTATTCTACTGAGGGAGGAATGGATATCGAACACGTTGCAGAGCATACACCTCATTTAATATTTAAAGAACATGTGGATCCTCGAGTAGGACTTCAAGGATTTCAAACAAGAAAAATTGCATTTAACCTTGGTTTGTCAGGAGAAGCGTTCAAACAAATGACAAAATTCGTTTCTGCTTTATACAAAGCGTATGATGGAATTGATGCTGCCATGTTTGAAATTAATCCAGTTCTTAAAACATCAGATAATAAAATAATTGCAGTTGATGCAAAAGTTACTTTGGATGGAAATGGATTGATGCGGCACCCTGACTATTTAGCAATGCGCGACGTTACTGAAGAAGACGCCACAGAGGTGGAAGCAGGTGAAGCAGGATTGAATTTCGTGAAATTAGATGGAAATGTTGGTTGTATGGTTAACGGAGCAGGTCTGGCAATGGCAACTATGGATATCATCAAATTATCGGGTGGTAATCCGGCAAACTTTTTAGATGTTGGAGGTACTGCAAATGCAGAGCGTGTTGAAAAAGCATTCAAAATCATCTTGAAAGATCCAAATGTGAAAGCCATCTTAATTAACATTTTTGGTGGAATTGTTCGTTGTGACCGTGTTGCTCAAGGAGTAGTTGACGCCTATAAAAACATGGGTTCTGTTCCTGTTCCAATTATTGTTCGTCTTCAAGGTACAAATGCTGTTGAAGCAAAAAAATTAATTGACGATTCTGGTTTGAATGTACATTCTGCGGTATTGTTGCAAGAAGCAGCAGACAAAGTAAAGGAAGTTTTAGCGTAATTAAATAATATCTTTTCATCAAGCCGGTTTTTGCCGGCTTTTTTGTTATTAAAAAATCTGGTATGTTGAAAATTGATATGCACACCCACATTATTCCAAAACATCTTCCGAAATGGGCGGATAAATTTGGTTATGGTGATTTTATTCACTTAGAACATGTTGAGGAGGGAGTTGCCGACATGATTCAAGGTGGTAAATTCTTTAGACGAATCGAAGAAAATTGCTGGAATGAAGAAAAACGTATCCAAGAATATTCAAACTTCAACACGCAAGTACAAGTTGTTTGTACAATTCCCGTTTTATTTTCATATTGGGCAAAACCGGCTGATTGTGAAGAATTATCTAAATTTTTAAATGATCATATTGCCGATCTTGTGGCGAGATTTCCAAAGAATTATATTGGACTTGGAACTATCCCCATGCAAGATACTGAAACAGCAATTCGCGAGTTAAAACGTTGCAAAGAAATTGGTTTGGTCGGAGTTCAAATTGGTTCTAATATCAACACAGAAAATCTCAATGAAGATAAGTTCTTTCCAATTTTTGAAGCTTGTCAAGAATTAGGATTAGCTTTAATGATACATCCTTGGCAAATGATGGGGTTTGATCAATTACAAAAATATTGGCTTCCTTGGTTGGTAGGAATGCCTGCAGAAACTTCACGTGCCGCCTGCTCATTGATTTTTGGAGGAGTATTAGAACGCTTACCCAATCTTAGAATTTGTTTTTCTCATGCCGGTGGGTCTTTTTTACCCACAATTGGAAGGATTGAACATGGATTCAATTGTCGACCGGATTTGGTAGCAATCGACAATCCAATAAATCCAAGGGAATATATCGGCAAATTTTGGGTGGATTCCATAACACACGACATCGATGCTTTAAAATATATTTTAAAAATGCAAGGCAGTAAAAAAATATGCTTGGGCTCTGACTATCCGTTCCCTTTAGGAGATTTAGAAATCGGGAAATTCATTGAAGAAAGCGATTTAAGTAAAGAAGATATTGAAAATGTTTTTTGTCATTCCACTTTGGAGTGGTTGAATTTACCGATCACGAAATTTCTTTAATCAATTTTCATTCGTATGCGCCATTCCTTTGGATAAAGGTTATTGAAACGATTACCCAAATGATTTATCCAGCCAAGCGGCTCATTTTGATAGGTCATTAAATAATATCCTTTATGAACTGAAGAAATTGGAAATGTTTCCCCTTTCAAATAATGTAAAGCCATTTCCTTGGTTAATTCGATTTTTGGAATATCCGAACGCATAATTTTGCTCAGTGCTAATTCATGATTTGGCTCAATCTTATTTGGAAAAATGGTTCCAATTGCAACCCCTATCTTTGTACAATTCATGAAAAAATCAAGCGTTTCAACAGTTGTTAAATGACATTTTTGAAAAACTGAAAACCCATTTTTATATTCGACAGCCACTAAATCATCTGTCTTTACCAATGAATTAAATTTCTGAAAAAGCTGATTAGGTAGCACTTTTAAGCGGGATCGTATTTTTTTTCCTACACCAATTGTTCTCTTTTTTTTAAGGACGGAACAATAAAATCCTTCACTTGGGGTACTGCCAGGGGCAAAATAACATCCAATACCTCCTCGTCCAGAAATAGCGCCTGTTGGAATGTTAAATGAAATTAATTCTGCATTGAGATTTTCACACATCCAATTTACGTTGTCCTCGTTTTCTTGCTGATTCAAGGTACAGGTTGAATAAATCAAACAACCATCTTCTTTGAGCGCGTCCCAAACATCTGAAACAATATCCTTTTGGCGACTCGCACACATATCAACATTGTCCTCAGACCATTCCTTTCTCGAATCGGGATCTTTGCGAAACATACCCTCACCGGAACAGGGCGCATCAACTAACACTACATCAAAAAAAGAAGGGATTCGCTGAAAATGAATAGGTTGATTACCCGTTACAACAACATTAGCACAACCCCATTTAGACAAATTCTCACGTAGAATAACATTTCTGGTTGGAATTATTTCATTGCTTACTAAAAATCCTTGTTCACCCAAAAAAGAATTTAACAAAGTTGATTTCCCGCCAGGAGCAGCGCATAAATCAAGAATAATGGAAGAATTGGATACTTCTATTTGCTGAAGAATGGATTGAATAAACATGGATCCAGCTTCTTGAGGGTAATAACATCCAGAATGAAAAAGTGGATCAAGGGTGTAAATAGGTCTCTTTGGTAAATAATAAGCATCTGAGCACCAAGAAACTGACCTATCAAATGGAAATAGAGGTTCTGATTTACTGGGATTTAATCGGATAGAAATTGGACTAGAATCTTCCAATGCAGACAATAATTTATCATCCCAAAAAGAATCGGATTTAATTCTCTCAATAAATGCTGTGGGTAAAGCTTCCAAAATAACTTAAAACATGTAATGATTTATCTAAACAAAAAACGCCGACAACAAGCCGGCGTTCTAAACCAAATAATCAACCTAACCTAAATAAGACCTTAAAATTCTATTTTTTGAAGAATGTTTTAATCTTCGAATTGCTTTCTCTTTTATTTGTCGAACACGCTCTCTAGTAAGATCGAAACGAACTCCAATTTCGTCTAATGACATTGGGGATCTTCCTTCCAACCCGTAGAACAAACGCACCACATCGCTTTCTCTCTGAGTCAATGCCGTTAATGACCGCTCAATATCTTTGCGCAATGATTCTACAACCAAATTGCTTTCCGGACCAGGTAATGAATCATTCGCCAAAACATCATACATACTTGACGAGGACTCATCGCCTTCAACCAACGGCGCATCCATTGATACATGACGACCATTGTGAGAAAGTGATTGTTTAATTTCCTCGGTGGTACAGCCTATAAACTCAGCTAATTCTTCTGCAGAGGGCGGTCTTTCAAACTTTTGCTCTAATTCAGAATATGCCTTATTAATTTTGTTTATTGAACCAATTTTATTCAATGGTAAACGTACAATTCGAGCTTGCTCTGCCAACGCTTGCAGAATCGATTGACGAATCCACCAAACTGCATAAGAAATAAACTTAAATCCACGCGTTTCATCAAATCGCTCTGCTGCTTTTATTAAGCCAACATTTCCTTCATTGATTAAATCTGGTAAAGCCAACCCTTGATTTTGGTATTGCTTTGATACAGAAACGACAAACCGCAGATTTGCTTTGGTTAAACGCTCCAAGGCAGCTTTATCGCCAGTTCGTATTCTACGCGCTAATTCAACTTCTTCTTCCGGAGAAATTAAATCTACACGACCAATTTCCTGTAAATATTTATCTAAGGAAGCCGTCTCTCTGTTAGTAACTTGTTTTGCAATTTTAAGCTGACGCATGATAGGAAAAAATTAGTGTTCAAAGGCTATAACGTAGATTTAAAAAAAAGGTTGGTTTTTTTAGTCTTTTTTTTCAAATAGCCCCTTTTACCGAAAATTACTTTGATTTTGTCGATCGTTTGATTTAGATTAAACTTATGGTTTGGTAAAAAAATAGACCATACACAAACAAACAATTAGGGAGATGGAAATATTTAAGATCGCTAAGAAAGTTTGTCCGGTATTGAACAAATGTATTGTTTCAAATGAAAATGTGCTAAATGTACTAAAGCCCCCGCAAAAACCAATCAATACTAGCGGTTGCAACCAATGAAGTTCTGGTTTTTTATATAAATACACAGAAATTAATGCGAAAATCAGGGTTGATAACAGATTCGATAAAAGTGTTGCAATTGGAAAATTGACTATCGTTCGAGTAAAAATAAGGGATAGTCCATATCGCGCAATACTTCCAAATCCTCCGCCAATAAAAACAAAAAGAAATTTCATTTAGCGTTTAATTTGTTTACTAATCGAACATACGCTAATTTATAGACACCAATTGCCATTCCTCCGCCAACAATCCACCCTACAAGAACGTCAGAAAAATAATGTACACCTAAATAAACCCTACTCAACCCAACTAAACCAACACAAAACCATAAAATCCAGGAATATTTAAATCGATTTACAGTTAATAGAAAAAAAGTTGCAATAGCCGAAAAATTAGCGGCGTGTGAAGATATAAATCCAAACATTCCACCGCGATAATACTGACCAGAAGACATCTGGTAATAATGAAGCTTTGATTCAATTAACAAGTTATGCGAAGGTCGATAGCGTTGAAACACATCTTTAAAAGCATTTACAGAGATGAAATCTGCTAAAGAAACAGTTATAATTAACAGGAAAAAAAATAGTGCAGTTTCTTTAAAACCCACCTTTTGATAAACAAACCAAATTAGGAAAAGATAAAGTGGAATCCATGTAATCCGAGCGGAAACAAGCCACATAAACTCATCTAGAAAAGGGGTATGTAAACTATTCAGTACAACTACAAATTGACCATCTATTTTCTCTAAGCAATCAATCATAATTGAGGTGCTTCCATATCAAATCTTTCAATTCGGTTAACCCTTGTTGCGCAACAGAAGATATAAATAGAAAAGGAATTTTAGGTAAATCTTTTTGAATAGCCATTTTCAATTCATCATCAAGCATATCCGATTTAGAAATGGCAAGTAATCGATCTTTGTGCAGTAACTCAGGATTATACAACTTTAATTCCTTGAGTAATACGTTGTATTCCTTTTTAATATCATCGCTGTCGGCCGGAATCATAAATAAAAGCAAAGAATTTCGTTCTATATGGCGTAAAAAACGCAATCCCAATCCTTTACCAGCATGCGCACCTTCTATAATTCCAGGAATATCTGCCATGACAAAAGAACGAATATCACGGTAATTCACCATTCCTAAATTGGGTCGAATTGTTGTAAACGGATAATCAGCTATTTCAGGTTTTGCAGCAGAAATAACAGATAGCAAGGTGCTTTTTCCCGCATTCGGAAAACCAACAAGCCCAACATCTGCCAATAATTTCAGTTCTAAAATTTTCCATCCTTTAAGCCCTTCCTCGCCCGGTTGTGCAAACCGAGGTGTTTGATTCGTGGGAGATTTAAAATTATTGTTACCTAATCCTCCCCTTCCCCCTGGTTGAATCAATTGTTGTTCACCATTCTCCGTAATTTCAAACAAAACTTCGCCCGTTTCAGCATCCTTCGCTATTGTACCTAAAGGAACATCAATAATTTCATCAGTACCTTGAGAACCCGTTTTTAAATTTCCCGCTCCATGGGCTCCATGACTTGCCTTTACGTGTTTTTTAAACTTTAAATGCAGTAAAGTCCACAATTGAGAATTACCTCGAACAATAACATGTCCTCCTCTACCTCCATCGCCTCCATCAGGGCCACCCATGGGTATGTATTTCTCACGCCGAAAATGAGTAGATCCTGCGCCTCCATTACCAGATGAACAATGAATTTTTACGTAATCAACAAAATTATCAGATGCCATTAATTTTTATATGTTTCTAGAATCTACAGCCTCAAAAAGTCTATCTGTTATTTCATTTATTGTTCCTAATCCGTCAACGAAAATCAGTTTATTTTGAGCTTGGTAGAAACTTTTCACAGGTGCCGTTTCTCGGTTGTAAACAGCAATTCTATGCTCAATGATTAAAGGATCAGCATCATCCGGGCGACCACTAACACCTGCGCGATTTAACAACCTGTTTTTTAATTCATTTTCCTCAACATCCAAGGCCAACATCAATGTGATCTCTGTCCCGATTGATTTCAATAACTCATCCAAAGCTGTCGCTTGCGCATTGGTACGGGGAAATCCGTCGAAAATATAACCTTGAGCTGAATTACTTTTCAAGACTTCGGCACGGAGCATATCAATTGTAACTGAATCCGGAACTAAATGTCCAAGCTCCATAAAACTTTTAGCTAGTTTCCCTAAATCAGTTTCTCCTTTAATATTTGCTCGAAAAATATCACCCGTTGAAAGGTGTGTTAATCCATATTTCTCAATTAACCGTTCAGATTGGGTTCCCTTTCCGGCCCCTGGAGGGCCAAACAATACAATGTTCAACATAATTTCATTCTTTAAGCTGATATAAATCTTTCAAATTCCGCCCACGCTCATCGTAATCCAACCCATAGCCTAAAACGAATTTATTTGGTATAACAAAACCTTGATACTTCGGTGCATCATTGCTTTTGAATGCCTCTGGCTTGAATAACAATGTACAAACTTCAACAGATGAAGGATTGAGTTCTTGCAAGTTTGATTTCAATGCTTGAATGGTCAATCCAGTATCCACAATGTCTTCAATTATGATAATATGGCGATTAGTGACATCAATCGAAATTTCCATTTGCCTTGTCACTATACCAGATGAAATTGTTCCAACATAGGAACTCAGTTTCGTAAATGTAATATCACATGTGTCGGTGTAGTGTTTCAATAAATCAGCAGCAAACATAAAAGCACCATTCAATACAACCAAAAAAATTGGATTTTTACCCGAGTAATCCACCATTAATTTTTCAGCGATTGCTTCAACTTCTTCCTGAATATACTCAGCTGGTATAAAAAGCTTAAATGATTTATCGTGTATTTGAATATTCTGCTCCATACGGTCTACAAAGATAACGCTTTCTAATGTAATCACAATTATCTGTTCCAATCGAATTTGATTGAAATGGAAGAAGTATATTTGTAAAAAATATTTTATGCTTGTTTGGATTTTATTTATTCTATTAATCTTTGGCCTTTTGGCACTCGATTTAGGTGTTTTTCATAAAAGTAATAAACCTGTTTCAATTAAAGAATCGTTAGCTTGGACGTGCGTTTGGATTATTGTAGCCCTTCTTTTTGGAGGCGTAATTTATTGGATTTACGATACTAATTTTATGGGTATGAATCCCAAGAATGTTGCAGCAGGAAAAACAGTTTTGGATTATTACACAGGCTATGTTATCGAGGAATCTTTAAGTCTTGATAATATTTTTGTTATCGCCATGATTTTTCAATTTTTTAAAATCGAACCTAAATTCCAACATCGGATACTGTTTTGGGGTATTTTAGGCGCTGTTTTCTTCCGCATGATTATGATTGTGTTGGGTGCGGCATTTATTGAAAGCTTCGCTGCAGCTACCTATATTTTTGGAGGAATTTTATTGTATTCTGCATTAAGAATGATTAAGCAAAGTGATGATGACAACGAAGATTTCACAAAATCATTCGCTATTAGAATGCTATCCAAGATTTACCCAATCGATTGGAAAGCTAAAAGCGATGGCTATTTTATCAAAAAGGACGGGAAAACAATTGCAACAGCTTTGTTTGCAACCTTAGTTGTCGTGGAGTTCTCTGACATTCTTTTTGCCATTGATTCCATTCCTGCTATTTTCAGTATTACCACCGACCCATTTATTGTTTTTAGCTCGAATATTTTCGCGATTATGGGGCTAAGAAACCTGTATTTCTTTCTATCAAATATGTTAGATCGCTTTCATGTCATGAAATATTCGCTTGTTCTGGTGCTTATGTTTGTGGCGATTAAAATGCTAATCGTGGATTTTTACCACATCGATGCAATGGTTTCTTTGATTGTTATTTTAGCAGCATTAAGTGGTGGAATATTAATCTCGTTGGTGAAACCCAAAAATGCAAATCATTAATTTGTAAACGATGACTGTTGAAGAATATATAGGGAATATACCGGATGACAGATTGGATCAATTTCAATCAATTCGTGCAGTAATTAAACAAAATTTACCTGCTGGTTTTGAAGAATGCATGGGTTATGGTATGATTGGTTATGTGGTACCTCATGCAATTTATCCAAATGGATATCATTGTGACCCTAAACTCCCATTGCCGTTCCTTTCTTTGGCATCCCAAAAAAACTCAATAAATCTCTATCACATGGGGATTTATATGAATCCTGAATTACTTAATTGGTTTGTTGAATCATATTCCCAACAGGTAAAAGGTAAATTAGACATGGGAAAAAGTTGCATTCGTTTCAAACCTCAAAAAGAAATCCCGTTAACCTTAATTGGCGAATTATGTAGTAAGGTTACAGTGGCAGATTGGATTAGTATTTACGAAAAACAACTCAACAAATAAGTCAAATATCCACAACAATGCTGTGTTTATCGATCAATTTTCTTAAATTGATCAGAGCATAACGCATGCGACCCAAAGCTGTATTAATACTAATATTCTCTGATTCAGCAATTTCTTTGAAAGACATATCATGAAAAATACGCATGCTCACTATTTCACGTTGGGTTTTTGGTAAATAATCAACCAATTCAACCATTTGATCAAGTAATTCTTTACTTGTAATTTGGTCTTCAATATTCTTCGTTGGGCATGAAATATTAGTAAGTATGGAATACTCGGATGAATTAGATGACGCCTCAGAAATCATACGAACTCGAGCATTTCTTCTAAAATGATCAATAATTAAATTGTGTGCAATTCGCATGACCCAAGGTAAAAACTTACCTTCTTCATTATATGATCCTGACTTGATTGTATTGACCACTTTTATAAATGTATCCTGAAAAATGTCATTAGAAAGATCAGTATCCCTAACTTTCATTTGAATAAAACGGAAAATTTTATCCTTGTGACGAAAAAGCAACGTTTTAAATGCTGTTTCATTTCCATCCTTGTATAATTGCACGAGATATCGATCGTCCAGCCTTGTTATAGCTTCCATAATTAACCCTTATAAATTGTAATTCAGAGTAAAATTTGGTTCTATAGGCGTTCGGGTTTTATAATTTTTTTCGAAGATAGAACATTCATTTGAATTCTCCAATAAAAATGAAAATTTTGCCTTATTGTTTGAGTATTCACTTTAATCAACCGATAATTTAATCGTGAGTTGAATACTTTTGATGAATTGATTCTATACGTTGAGCAATAATATTACGCAAAGATGAGGGCATTAGCACCTCTACTTCTCCCCCAAAACTCAAAATACCACGGATTATTTCTTCCGAAATAAAAACGGTCAGCTCAAAAACACAATAGTCCGGATAGTCTTCTGTTTTTTCTTGTGAATGATGAAAAGGTTGTGATTCAATATATTTTGACGCAATCGTATCCGCTTTAAGAATAATTCGTTCCGGATCACCTTTATAGGCTGTTATTCCTGTTGAATACTCGAAATAGGTATTAGGATTGAAAAACAATGGGGCTTCGCTTTTATTGGTGCAAATCGTCAATCCTTCCATGCGATCCAGCGCATAAGTTATGACATTATTTTTTGACCCATCAAAGGAAATTAAGTACCATCGATTTCGATATTCCTTTAAAAGTAATGGTGATACTTCACGCCACTTAGATTCAGTAGATTTAAAACTTTTGTAATCAAAAGCTACTTTCACTTTCTGCAAAATTGATTCATAAAGTAAGGGAAGAAAATCATTTCCACCACTGGAATAAGCTGTTTCAAATTGGACAATTTGATTTGAATCGTCGATCGGTTGTTTGGATTCAATCGTGACTCTATCCACAATTTTATCAATTGCCTGACCAAATTGTTTAAACATACCAACATTTCTAAATTGTTGCAGCGTGTTTACAGCAAACTGAATGGATTCTAAATCTTCTTGTGTCAATGGAATGTCATTGATGGAATACGCACCATCCTCATAGAAATAACCCCCATTTTTTTTACTGTATTTTATGGGTGCATCATGTTCCAAACGCATTGCGAATAAATCCTTTTCAATCGTTGAATCACAAATATGTTCGCCATAATTTGACCCAAACAAATTCTCTTCGCAGGCTTCTCTCAGTTCTCTTTTGGAGGGAAAAGGTTTGTATTTATTCCGAATACATCGATCAATAATACGGTATCGAATGAGTGCATTCTTAATGTGAGGCATTTTACGAAATCACTTTTGAATGATAACCAAAAAGTTCGAAAAACTTAATTGCTTTTGCTACTTCCTCCGGAACATCTTCTTCCCACGAGGAAGAGCCAGATTTTATTTTACTCAAAACATCATCAGACCAAATACTTAATAACTTGGGGTCGTATGATTCAATCGCGACCATTTTATTATTCTGCAACATAAAATCAAGTAAGCCTCGAAGATTATCCGGAATTCTTACCGTTGACAAATCATACAACGAACCGTCCTCAACATTCATGGCTGGATAAACATACAATTTCACATTATGACCAAAGCCTCTGCCAAAGGCCTCCAATAATCCACCGGGTAAATTATCGTAATAACGTTCGTCAAAAATAGTGGTCAAATTATACACACCTAATATAACACCCAATAGGTTTTCTTTAGCAATTGTCGCCAAATACTCTACCATTTTGTAATGTTTTAAATAATTGGATATCATCACCGTATACCCCAAGGAACCTAATAATTCTGCTCGATCCACGAAATCCTTATCTGATATTTTCCCATCTGCTGTAAGGTCTTTCAGCGTTAATTCAAAAACAACTTCAACTTTTTCCGCATCAACCTGCTTTTCTTTGATGAATTGTTTACGCCCATTTTCAATCATATCGATATGAACCTTGGTTACCGGGCGGAATCTTCCTCGCATGAGTAAGATATTCTTTTTATAAAGTGCCGTTGCTGGTTGCAGAACATTTTTTGCTAAGTCAAACATGGTCGCATCTGTCATACCACGCTTCACCAAATTCAATGCAATAATCCGATTATCAATATTTTCAAAATCAGGGCCCGAAACACGCAACATATCTATTTCCATACGATCACGTGGTAATCGATGCGTTAAATCAGTTAAAAAATCATCTAAATTATCGTGGTGAAAATAACAAGCATGAATTATATTCACACCTAAAATCCCCAAAGCTTCTTGCTGTGCTTTATTACTTGTATCATGCATCTTAACATGAAGAATAACATCATTTGGCTGACCATCCAACGCTAATTGAAAACGCATTCCCACCCATCCTTGGCCTTGATTTGTTTTATGGTAATTAAGGGATTCCACGGTATTGCAAAATGCAAAAAAACGGGACTCTTGAGATTTATTGGGTAAACGAACTTTCAAATTATTGAATTCTGTTTCTATCATGGTTACCAGTCGCTCTTCGCATACATAACGCACGGCCTCACCATACAATGCATCGGAAACCTTCATGTCGTATGCCGACTGAGTATAGGCAATCGTGCCAGAACTTCCTCCCGCTTTAAAGAAATTAGCCGCTACCTCTTGGCCTGCGCCAATCTCAGCAAAACAACCATAAATATCTCTCTTTAAATTAATTTTGAGCGCCTTATCCTCAGTAGTTAATCGAATGTCCTGAATCATATTAGTGTGGATCTTTAAATTTTGGATTATTGACGAAGTTATTGTCCGTAAGCGTAAGTAAAAATTTCTTCAACAAGTACTTTTCCTGTGCATCAAGCTGAACACCTCCTTGACTTCCAAATTCTATTAAAGGATCAATTGTTGAACTCATGTGTATCCCACTTGAATAATGTTCAATGACCTCATCTAAATTGGCAAATCTACCATCGTGCATGTAAGGTGCTGTCAAAGCAATGTTTCGCAAGGTTGGAACTTTGAATTTATAATTGTCTTCTGGATTATTGGTTACATGTGCTCTACCCAAATCGTTAAAAGCATTGGGAAGTAACCCATTATTACTAAATTTCTTTACACGCATTAAGGGGCCATTATGGCAATGAAAACAATCTGCACCATCTAAACTTTTAAAAATATCATATCCAGCCCATTCTTCTACATCAATAGTTTGAAAAATAGATTGTTCAGCCGCTGTTAGTGGCATACTATTTTCGTATTTGTACATTACATCAAATTTAGATTGACCAGAAATCAGTGTTCGAATAAATTGTGCGATAGCCTTTGCTGCTTTGGTTGAGTCAATTCCTCCTTCGCCAAAAGCCCGAAAAAACATATTTCGATAGGCCATATCCTGATCTAGTTTTTTCACTGCATTTTTCCAAGATTCATGCATTTCGATTGGATTGATTACCGGCTCCAAAATTTGTTTTTCTAATGTGGTTTTTCCTCCATCCCAAAAAAAGAAATTTTCCCATCCCATATTTATCAATGCCATGGATTGTCGATTTCCTTGAATTCCATCAATTCCAGTTGAATATTGGTTGGGATCTGAAAAAGAATTTTGAGGCATGTGACACGTAGCACAATTCATTGAATTATCACCACTTAATTTCTTTTCATAAAATAGGAAACGACCTAATTCTACTCCTTCAGCTGTCATTGGATTATCTGAAGGGATAATCATATCTGGAAAATGGGAAGGTATATCAAGAATATAAGGAGTTGCTTTATAACCCACCTTATCCTTTCTGCAAGCCAGAAAAACGCCCAATAAAATAAAAATATATAAAGCGTATTTCATCAATATGGTTGTAAAGATTGTTGAAAATTAGAAATTACTTTTTCAGTTAATGGCTGTTGACCAGATGCCGTATGAGTTAAAAATTCAGATTTTAAATCAATTGAACTTATTGGGTTATGTAAGAATTTCCAAAGATCCAATTTCAAATTCAATTTTCGTTCAGAATCCGAAATCTTAAGCCAATTTAAATTAGTAAACGAGAAATCTCTACGGTATAAATCTGTTCCAATGTGAAAACTAAAACTGTGATTTAAGTTGTTAATTCCGTCTGGAATCGTATCCACTTTCCCTTCAATATTCATAAAAATATATCCTGGATTCCAGCCCCAATGCATCGGGCCCGCGTTGCTAATATTCAATGGGCTTTCATTTGGAAATGCTGACGGATCTGAGTGATTCAACACAGAATCTACTCCAATAAATCCTTGTAAATTAGCGAATTTGGTGTAATCTCCCGATGTTCTGAGCATAATGCCCCCCGTTTCTCTATAATCAAAAAGAGATGACTGAAGTAAATTAATAGATTCATTTTTTAATGTTGAAGTGTAGAACTTTACATCGGTAAATTTAACTTGGTACCCTTCAGGTGTGGTGTAAACAGAATCAAGATTCATTTTCATAGCACCACCATTGGTATAGGTAGGTATTACATCCACTTGAAGATATTGGGTTGCGGGCGGAGTTACATCATCTTTTTTACACGATGTAACCAAAAACATAAAAACTATTATTGCTGAAATTAATTTTATCATCATGTATTTTTTAAAATTTTCTTATCTTTAGAACATTAGCAAATCAATCACGAATTTACGAGAAAATAGATGAATCAACAAACAGAAAAACCGCTTTTAATTTTAAATGCGTCAGCAGGCAGTGGAAAGACGTACAATTTAGTTTTTCAATACATAAAAATACTCGTTAAAACAGAATATTCTTACCAAGATTTCAAACACATTTTGGCAATGACTTTCACCAATAAAGCCGCCAATGAAATGAAAGAACGTGTTATTAAAGCACTAGATGTCATGGCAAGGTCCACCGAGTTGGAAGTTCTTCCTGATGCAATTTCTTTATTTGAAAAACTTGAAGAAGAACTCGGTGTTGGTAAAGTAGTCCTTATTAAACGAGCTCAAAAATCACTTCAATCTCTTTTGCATACTTATGAGGATTTTCATGTAATGACGATTGATAAATTTAACCTAAAACTCATTCGAAATTTTAGTCGAGACCTTGATTTACCGGGACAATTTGAAATTGAAATGAATACAGATTTATTGATTGAAAAATTAGTGGATCAACTGTTGAATAAAGTGGGTGAAAAAGACGTTGAGGAACTAACGGAAATTGTGTTTTCTTATGCCAAAAGTAACCTCGATGATGGAGAAAAATGGGATGTAAAAACAATTTTAGTTGATTTTGCTAAGATTTTAACAAAAGAAAGTGTTTTCCCTGTTTTGGATAAAATCATGGCAAAGAAATACAATCAATCATTGTTTCATAATTGGATTAAACAAAGAAATGATCTAAACAAAACATACATTCAGAAAGGCGCTCATGTTTATGTGTTGGTGAACGAATTAGGGATGGCCGCTGAAAAAATCCCGAACGGAATAAAAGCGTTTAATCAACTCATGAAATTAAACAGCTTGAAATCGTTAGCAGAGAAGCAACCAGTCACGGAAGGTTATGCTAAAAGTCTATTAGAAGAACCCAAAAAGGATAAATTTGTTCCTGCTGAATTTCAACAAGCATTGAGAGAATATTTAGACTTCTACACCGACAATCTCAGAACATTCAACTTGGTGAACATGCTAAGCAAAAATTTCCATAGCATGGCTTTACTCAAATTTATGCACCAATTTTTAGAGGAAATAAAACAACAAGAACAAATTATTCAGATTTCCGAATTTAATAAGCTTATTTCAGAACTTATTCAACACTCACACGCGCCTTATATTTATGAACGAATTGGTACGAAATTCAACCATTATTTATTGGATGAATTTCAGGATACATCGCGGATGCAATGGCTCAATTTAATACACCTCGTAGATGAATCTCTCGGGCATAACCACCTAAATTTTATTGTTGGCGATCCAAAGCAATCGATATATCGGTTCAGAAATGGGGTAGCTGAACAATTTGTTGAATTACCGCGCATTTACAATCCAGAAAATTCAGCTGAGATTGAGGCAAAATCACGTATTTTTGAGCAAAGAGGAGTGGTAATTCCTTTATTAGAGAATTGGAGGTCTGCACAAGAGGTTGTAAATTTTAATAATCGTTTTTTTGAGCAATTCAAATTAGAATTAAACGAGAAATCTCAAAAATACTACGATCCAGTTAGCCAAATCCCCACCTCAAAATCCGAAGGTTTTGTTTCGATTGTTTCCAATAAAGAAAAATTAGACTTAGATGATCGGATAGATAAACTTGTGGAAATTATTGAAAATTGCGATCAATCTCACTTTAAGAGGGGAGATATCTGTATTCTGCATGACACCAATAAAAAACTGAATAGTTGGGCCATTGAATTATTGAAACGTGGAATTTCCGTGGTTTCGGGTGATTCTTTATTCGTGAATAATGAACCGCGCGTCCGACTTACAATCTCTTATTTAAAAAGGCGATTAGATCCAAAAAACAAGACAGAGATGAAAAAATTTGCGGATCTGTTTTTTCGTATGCGATCGGATAAAACGCAAGCTGATTATTGGAAATACTTCGTTGAAAAAGAGATCAATGGAAAAAAAGTTAAATACTTTGACGATTCCTCATTTATTTTAGAAAATTTTGGGGACAATCAATCGTTTTTTGCAGCGTATGAAACATTATACAGCTTGATTCAACATTTTTATCGAAAAATGGGGTGGTTCGAAGAGAAAAATGCCTATTTACATCACTTGGCGGATGTAGTGTTCCAATACGAGCAAAATAACTCAAGTGATTTGAGGGGGTTTATCGACTACTATTCAAAACACAATGAAAAAATGTCCGTTCAATTACCTGAATCTGATAATTCAATTAAATTGATGACCATTCATAAAGCGAAAGGCCTTGAATTTCCTGTTGTCATATTACCGGATATCGATTTTGATTTAAAAGTGAAAGCTTGGTCAAAACAGTTAGTAGAAGTGAATGACAATGTCCTTTATTCCAGTCTATCAAAAGACTCACCCATTCAAGAAATAGCAGATGCATATACACAGGAAAGTGGTCAGATTTTAACGGATAAAGTGAATCTTTGCTATGTAGCATTCACGCGAGCGAGAGAACGACTTTATGTGTTGAATTATTTCCAAAGCACTAATTTGGGTAGTCTTATTCATTCAACACTTAAAAAATTAAACACCAACATTGCAGAGGAAACTATTGTTCATAAACAAGGTACCGAGGGCATAAACCCCAAACACCAAGGAAAAAATACTCCAATTGTTGAATCTGATTTTTTTGAACCAACCATTGTTTCTGATAATTTATGGTTTCCTGATATCGCTATAAGACAAGATGAATTATTGAACGAATTATCTATGGAACAGAAATTTGGTAATGCTTTTCACCTCCTTATGTCTTCGTGTGATTCTACCGAGCAAATTGATTCTGTGCTGGAAACCCTAATCCTTCAAGATGAAATACCAGTCAAATTAAAGGTTGAATTAAAAACAAAAGCTTTGCGTGCCTTTGAATTAATGAAATCACAAGGAATTTTATTAGATGCACAAACGGTGTTAAATGAAATCCCTATTATTGTTGCGAGAGACAGCATCAAAAGACCTGATAAACTCATTCTAAAATCAGATAAAACAATCCTTATTGATTTTAAAACAGGCGCAGAAAATCCAAAATACTTGAAACAAATTAGCGATTATGCCTCGGCCCTCAGGGCAATGAACCTACCAAATATTAAAGCTTATTTATATTTTACAAATACTGAAATTTTACAAGAAGTTGTTTGTCAATGATCCTGATATTTTGTAACTTAAAGTAAAAATTGTAAAGAATGAATAAAAAATGGTTACTGAAATCTACCCCCGCTGCGGAAGAAATTGAACGATTGAAACAAGAACTACATGTAGATTCAATTGTTGCAAGATTATTGCTCCAAAAAGGAATTACGACCAAGGCAGAAGCAGAATCGTTTTTAAGGCCAAAAATGGAAGAAATTCATGATCCATTTGAGATGAAAGATATGAAGGAAGCAATTGAAAGAATTAATCATGCCATTTCCTCTAATGAAAAAATCTTACTTTTTGGCGATTATGATGTGGACGGAACAACGGCAGTAGCCCTAGTCTATCTTAGCTTAATCCCTTTTTATCAATCCATTTCATTTTACATACCAGATCGCTATACTGAGGGCTATGGAATTAGCAAACAAGGAATTGATTTTGCGATTCAAGAAGGTTATTCATTGATAATTGCCTTGGATTGCGGAATAAAATCGATCGATCTTGTAGATTACGCAAAACAATATTCAGTAGATTTTATCATTTGTGATCATCACCAACCTGGACCAATTATCCCTGATTGTATTGTTTTGGACCCAAAGCGGTTAGATTGCCCCTACCCGTTCAAGGAATTATGTGGATGTGGCGTTGGTTTTAAAGTAATGCAAGCGCTATATACTACTAACAAATGGGAGGAAGGACTGTTATTCAATCAGTTGGATTTGGTCGCCATTAGCATTGGTGCGGATATCGTTCCTGTAATTGGTGAAAATAGAATTTTGGCTTATCATGGAATTAAAAAACTGAATGAAAAACCGCGTGTTGCATTTCAAGAATTAATTACGCTTGCGAAAAAAAACTTTCCTCTAACCCTTACTGATGTTGTTTTTATCATTGCCCCGAGGATTAATGCCGCTGGAAGACTACGAAGTGGAAAATACGCGGTTGAATTAATGATTTCGACAAATAGAACAGAAATGAATCAATTGGCACAAGATATTCATTTGGACAACCAAAACAGAAGAAAACTTGATCAAGAAATTACGCAAGAAGCACTAAAAATCATTGAATTAGACTCCAATTCTTCTATCAAAAAATCGACTGTGGTTTACCAATCTCATTGGCACAAAGGAGTTGTGGGCATTGTCGCATCACGATTAATAGAAACCCATTATAAACCAACGATTGTTTTAACAAAATCAAATGGATTAATTACTGGCTCTGCGCGTAGCATTGAAGATTTTGACTTACACCAAGCATTAGATGAATGTGCTCATTTACTCGAGCAATTTGGTGGACACAAACACGCTGCTGGATTAACACTTAAAGAAGAAAATCTACAAAAGTTTGTTGTGCTTTTTGAGGAGGTCACTCAGGAAAAATTACAGAATAAAACAATTTATCCAAGCCAAATGATTGATGCAGAAATAGCATTCAACGAATTATTTTTACCGAATGAAAATAGATTAAAGATCCCTCGATTCAAAAAAATTATAGATCATTTTGAACCCTTTGGCCCTGGCAATATGAAACCCGTATTTGTTTCTGAAAACGTTTACACTAAAAATTTTCGCCTCTTAAATGATGCTCATTTAAAACTTACCGTTGTCCAACCAAACCATGACTTAACGATGGAAGCAATTGGATTCAATATGGCGGATAAAGAAATATTGGTGGCGGATGGGTTACCTTTTCAATTAGCCTATACATTGGAAACGAATGTCTTCAGAGAAAAGGAAACGTTACAGCTTAACTTGAAAGACATTAGAGAAATTTAAGGTTATTTACATTCATTAACACGTTTGAAAAAAACTTCATTAAACAGCTCTTTTTCTTCTTCTGAAACCTTACTTAGGTCTTTACCGTGTTGCTTTTCAATCTGATTTTTCATGTCATTACAATTGCGTTTCGCTTGGTTTTTTTCTGCTTGCGTTTTTGCTTGAGTGGTTTGGCAATAACAATAATCTGCAAGCATTTCAGCTTCTTTTTCAATGTTAGTACAAGAATAAGAGATCAAGGCTAAAAACAATATTGTGACAGCAATTTTCATGGATTAATTTTGACACAAAAATAATTGTATTTTTACATCATTCGTAACAAATTTTACGAAAATTAGTCTAATGTTCAAATTTTAAAAAATATGCGTTTATTATTCTCTTTTCTTTTGCTCGCACTGTTCAATAATTCTTTTGGTCAAGCCTATTGGCAACAAGAGGTGAATTACAAAATCTCAGTTAAATTAGATGATAAAAACCATATAATTAGAGGAAACGAGGAATTTGAATACGTCAACAATTCTCCTAGCACATTAGACAAAATATATATTCATCTTTGGGCTAATGCCTACAAAAATGAAAATACAGCACTAGCAAAACAATTGTATAAAAATGGTGAAACTGAATTAAAATTCGGTGCAGATTCCATCAAAGGGTATATTGATTCTTTGAACTTTCAATCTAATGGTCAGCAATTAAAATGGGAATTAGATGCGGAACATATTGATATAGCGTTGATTTATCTACCTCAACCATTAAAATCTGGTGAGAAAATTCTGATTTCAACGCCATTCAAAGTAAAAATTCCAAGTGGTAGTATTTCACGATTGGGTCACATTGGTCAATCCTATCAAATCACACAATGGTATCCCAAACCAGCGGTTTATGACAAAAACGGATGGAATCAAATGCCCTATTTGAATCAAGGAGAATTTTATTCTGAATATGGTTCCTATGATGTATCTATTACACTTCCCAAAAATTACGTAGTAGGCGCGACGGGTGATTTACAAACTTCATCTGAACAAGACTTCCTTAAAGAAAAAGTCAAAGAAACAGAAAAAAATATTGCCAAATATTCGAGTGAAAACAAAGAGCAAATGGCTTTTCCACAATCAGATACTGAATTTAAAACAATTCGTTTTACGCAATCAAAAGTTCATGATTTCGCTTGGTTTGCTGATAAGCGATACCTAGTTTTAAAAGGCGAGGTAAAACTTCCACATTCTGAACGATATGTTACTTCTTGGGCCATGTTTACACCTCAAAATGCTTCTTTGTGGCAACGGGCAATTGAATATATCAATGATGGCACGTATTATTATTCCTTGTGGAACGGAGATTATCCGTACAATCAAGTTACGGCTGTGGATGGAACAATAAGCGCTGGAGGAGGGATGGAATATCCAAATGTTACTGTTATTGGATCTACTGGAAATGCACGTTCGCTTGAGACTGTTATTGTTCATGAGGTAGGACACAACTGGTTTTATGGAATTTTAGGATCTAACGAACGTGTGCATGGTTGGATGGACGAAGGAATGAATACACTAAATGAAGTGCGTTACATGCAAACCAAGTATCCGAATAATGCTTTTACATCGGAACAAATTGCTGGCAGATTCATTCATATGGATAACTTGGATTACCGCGCGCAAGGAGATTACTTATATAAAGTTTTGGCTCATTTTAGTGCTGATCAACCCATTGAAACCCATTCTGCAGAATTTACTCCAACCAATTATGGCCTTATCATGTATCAAAAAACCGGATTGATTTTCTATTATCTAATAGACTATTTAGGAGATGAAATCTTTAATAAATGCATGCAAGCCTATTTCGAAGAATGGAAATTCAAACATCCTCAGCCGGAAGATATGCGGAAATCAATGGAACGCACCTCAGGAAAAAATCTGAATTGGCTCTTTTATGACCTCATTCAGACAACCAATCATGTAGACTACAAAATTCAATGTGTTCATCATTCAAAAAATGGTGGAGCCAACGTGAAAGTGAAGAATGTTGGCCAAGTGAATGGGCCCATTGAGTTAAATGTTTTCAAGGGTGATTCAATTGTTGAAACAGTTTGGGCAGAACCCGGACAACGAACAGTTGAAGTTAAAACACCTAAAAAAGTAATCACGAAAGTAGCAATCGATGCAAATAAGGAGATTCCGGAAATCAATCGTCAAAATAATTTTTGGACAAATCGAACTATGTTATCAAAAGTAGAATCTCCTCGATTTCAATTTCTTTTGGGTGACCAGGACAATTTTAAAAACAATCAATTTTTTACACCAATTATTGCTGGAAATCAACACGACAAATTAATGCTTGGCATGGCTGTACATAATATTGCGGTTCCGCTTAGACCAACTCATTTTCTATTAGCTCCTATGTATTCGTTTGGAAATAAAAGCCTTGCAGGAATTGCCGAATTATCACATACTCTTCTGCCAAAATCAAATTTTAAAAACATAACGTTTGGTGCTAATATCAAGCGATTTAAGGCGGACGGTAATTTTGAGAACTGGGAATCTGGTTTAAACTTTGGATCGATTTTCCTGCAATCAAAATTTGGAAATCGGACAAAAAATGGAATATTTAATCACTCAGGGAAAGTTTCAATGGCTATTCGAAATGAAGTAAGAGGCGATAATTCACTCTTGCTACTTGGTGGATTTGCTTGGTATGAATTAGGATTTCAAACCCAAGACCACCGTTTTAAAACTCAGTTACGATATGATGAAATGCACAACATGGATAACAATGCAGACGTCCTTCGTCGTATATCCATTCAAACAGATTATAGTTTTCGCTATTTAAAAGGGGAAATGAAAAGATGGCTTAACGTCCGAGGGTTTTTCGGTAACAACCTTGCTTATTCAAATGGTTCGGGTATTGGTTCTCAATATTATCAAATGGCTTTGAGCGGAGCGGATGGTAAACAAGATTTATTTATGGAAGAATATTATTTTAATCGTTTCAACCCAAACTCCTACATAAGAAACAACAATTTTGGTGGATTCAATAGCACAAGTACATATGGAACAACGTCATTCTGGATGGCTACCGGAAATGTATATGCTGCACTTCCTATTCCGAAATTGGGATTCCTAGGAGCATTCTGTGATGGAGGTGCATTTTTTGACGGTAACACTGTAAATTACGCATACAACGCAGGTCTTGGGATTCGTTTGGGTTCTTTGTTAGGGGTTTATTTCCCAATTGTGCAAAGCTCAGGATTAGGAGACTTATCAGTCAAATATGGTAATAGCATCCGATTGACGCTGAAATTTAACCCGTTTAGTAAACCATTGAATTTAAATGGAGTTGGCTTGTAATGTTAAGAAAGCGTTAATGTTTTGTTGGGTGGAATCGAATAAAATATATTTGACAAAAAAAGACCATGAAATCAGCCCTATTCATTATGTTTTTCATTAGTTTAACCACTATAACTTTTTGTCAAACGGAACCGAAATTAAAATTCAACACATTAATGATTGAAAATAATTCAATTCCCTATGGATCTGATTTCACATTTGAATTCCCTTTGAAAAATACATCGAAGGAATATGTGAAAATTGAAGACGTAAAACGCTCTTGTGGATGCACTACCCCCTATTTCCCTTCAGACAGCATTAAACCTGGAAAAAAAGAGAAACTAATTGCGAAATACGACACTAAACGAGTTGGTGATTTTACAAAAACAATGACTGTAATCATTAAAGGAACTGAGCCTATTGTTTTAACTATTAAAGGAAAGGTATTACCTGAGGCAGTCCCAACCGAAATGGAAACGATAAAAAAGGACTAAAAAAGGGATGATTGATACGAAATAGTTCGGTATTTTTGTGTTTCAAACATTTTCATGAAAAAAAGCCTTCTGCTCCTTTTTATTGCTCTTAATTCTATTGCTATAGTAGCTCAAAAACCAACCAAGCAAGACGAAGGCTTAATTACAGGAAAAATCATTGATGCAACATCCTCCAAAGCGCTTGAATACGTTTCATTTCGACTATTTAAATCAAATGAATCAAAAGTTGTTGTCGGTATATTTACAGATAATTTTGGTAAAATCAATTTGGAGAATGTACCACAAGGAACTTTTTACGCCATCTGTTCTTTTACCGGTTATGAGACCGATACGATCAAAGACATTAGTATAACTACCAATTTAAAGGTTTTCAACCTCGGAACGATTAAACTTGCCGCATCTACAACAAATTTGAAAGAGTTTGAAGTGGTAGGAAATTTGGATGTATTAAAGGCCGGGATCGATAAAAAAATCTATAATGTTGGTGAAGATCTATCCGTTAAAGGTGGGACAGCAAATGATATTTTAACAAGACTCCCCTCTGTTGAATTGGATCAAGAAGGAAAGATTTCGCTTCGTGGCGAGGGAACGGTAACTGTTTTGATAGACGGAAGACCAAGCTCCATTGCTGGAGGAAATGGAAAAACATTGTTGGATGCCTTACCCGCTGGTTCAATTGAACGCATAGAAATTGTTACAAACCCATCCGCCAAATACGATCCTGACGGAAACTCAGGAATCATAAATATTGTACTGAAAAAGAATAAGTTGAAAGGATTCAATGGACTGGTCTCAACCAATTTAGCATCCGGAAATATTAGAAACGGCAATGTGGCTGAATCAAATTTATCGTTAAGTTATCGAAATGGTGCTTACAACGTTTACGGAACTTATAGTTATCGTTATTTAGATGGATTTCGAAACAATGATTCCTACATTAACCAATTAAATTTTGATGGTAGTAGATTTATTTTGAATCAAATTAGAACTGGTACTGATTTAAATGCTGGTCATACTTTTAGAACGGGTGCTGATTTCAACCTCAAAGATCGTCAAACATTAGGTGTTTCAGCTACAGGAAGCATTGGAGTTCGGGACAGAACCGGCGATCTCTGGAATTCCGTTTATGACTCTCTCGCTAACAGAACGGCTTTTTGGCAAAGAACTAGTTACGATCCATCACAGCAACAAAACTTAGATTTCAATGTCAATTATCGGTATGATTTGAAGAAAGATCGAGGCAATTTTGTGCTAGATGCCACTCAATCCTTAGGAAAGGAAGGAATCCAAGGGTATTACCAAGAAAACTACTTTGAACCAGATTCAGTTCCTTCTATTGGTGTTAATCCGTTAAAACAACATCTAAATAATAAAGAGAAGAATAATATTACAACCATTCAAGCGGATTTAACCTTGCTTTTCCCAAAAATTTCAGCACGAATGGAAACAGGTTTAAAAACAATTCTTAGGAATCAACAAGTGAATACATACTCAGAAGCTTTTGATTATTCTCTCAATCAATTCATGCAAGATACGCTTGCCAATTTTTTATATCAATATAAAGAACGAATTTTTAGTGCTTACGGAGTTTTTGGACAACAATTGGGTAAATTCAAGTACCAAGGTGGACTTCGTATAGAACAAGCCTATCAACTTCCAAGTCTTGTTTCTGAAGGAATCGACATAAACAACCCACCGTATTTCAACATCTTTCCATCCGCTCATATTCGCTACGAAATTGTCCCAAAATCAGAATTTAGTTTGAGTTATAGTAAACGAATCACTCGTCCTTCCTCTGCGGACATGAATCCATTTACCAACTACTCAGATCCTTTCAATTTGCGAACGGGAAACCCTTATTTAAAGCCTGAATACACAGACTCCTATGATTTAGGATTTATTCAAGAACGTAAAAAATATAGCATTACATCGAGCATCTATTACCGTCGTTCGAAAGGAGTAATTAGTCGAGTGAAAGAATATTACGAAAATAACACGAGCGCCGTAACCTTTATGAATATTGCCGAAACACACAGTTTAGGTTCTGAAATCGTATTAAATGTTAAACCAACCTCTTGGTGGAAGGCTTCACTATCTTGGAATGGAAATTATATTTGGTATATTACGAATCAAGAATCATTACCAAATAGACAAGGTTATTTTCATAACTTCAAACTCAATTCATCTATTGAATTTTGGAAAAAAACAGCCTCTGTTCAAGTAAGTTTCACTTACAACGGGAAGAGGGTTACTGTTCAAGGAATTGCACAGCGACAAGGACCTACTGATGTAGCATTTGAAAAACGTTTAGGGAATGGGAAATGGACAATTGGCACGCGAGTTTCTGATGTTTTTAATGTTCAAGGATTTTATTTCCTCTTGGACAGACCAACAGTAGAGCAAACATCAAATTTCAAATGGATGACACGACGAGTATATTTTTCAGCGAGTTATAAATTTGGGAAACTAGAATTGAACACCAAAAAACTACCGGGAGGAGAAGGTGGTGGGGATATGTAAAAGGAATTATGAAACAAGAAATTTGGTTTATTATTAATCCGACATCAGGAATTTCTAACAAGAAACGAATTGAAACCCTAATCCGGAAGTACGTAGACAAACTCAAATTTAACGTTTCGGTTATTTATACGAACTACCTTGGGCATGCCACTGAAATTGCTCAACAAGGAATAACTCAAAAAGTCAATGTGATTTGTGCAGTAGGAGGCGATGGAACTGTTCATGAAATTGCTGTTGCACTAATTCATTCTGATGTCAAACTCGCCATTATTCCCTGCGGATCAGGAAATGGATTTGCACGGCATTTTAATATTTCAGAAAATGTCAAGAAAAGTATTCATGTGATCAACGAGGGAAACTTTTCTAAAATTGACACCTGTTTGGTAAATGACATTCCATTTATTCAAGTTGCTGGAATTGGATATGATGCCAAAATTGCATTTGAAATGGTGAATAATAAACTCAGAGGATTAATCAAGTACCTCATCCTGATTATGAGATCCTATTTTTCATATAAAGGAATTTCTGTTACATTCGGTGATAAAACCGAAAATTATTTGATGGTAACAGTTGCAAATACGAAGGAATATGGAAATGGATTTAAAATCTCCCCCACATCACATGCTGCGGACGGACTTCTGGAGTTAATATTGGTAAAAAAAGCAAGCGTAATTGATTTTCCTTTTCAGGTAATTAGATTTTTAGTTGGTAAATCTAATGACTCAAAGTATGTGACGATAAAGCAATTTACTGAAATTCAATTTTCAGCAGATAGTCTCTATTTCGAAATGGACGGAGAAGGCAGTAAAAATGAATTTATTGATTTTAACTATAGAATCGTTCCAAAATCCCTATTTGTTATTCACCCCTAATCGTTATTTTGATCTATTATTATGAAAAAATACACGAAAATCAACTCAGAACATATTTCCTTTTTCAAAGATATTTGTGGCACACGAGTTCAAGATGATTCTGAAATATTACACCAATATTCACACGATGAGACAGAAGATTTGTCTTTTACTCCTGAGGTTGTAATAAAACCTAATACAGTACAAGAAATTTCAAAAATTCTTTCATACTGTAATTCAACAAATATATGCGTTACACCAGCTGGAGCACGAACAGGATTGAGCGGAGGTGCATTGTCCATCTATGGTGGTGTATTATTAAGCATGGAACTTTTCAATAAAATCATTGAAATCGACGAAAAGAATCATCAAGTAATAACTGAACCTGGTGTTATTACACAAGTATTACAAGATTCCGTAAAAGAAAAAGGATTGTTTTATCCTCCAGATCCCGCAAGCAAAGGAAGTTGTTTCATTGGTGGAAATATATCAGAAAATTCAGGGGGGCCAAAAGCAGTAAAATATGGTGTAACAAAAGATTATGTGTTAAATCTTGAAGTGGTATTGACCGACGGATCAATTATCTGGACAGGAGCCAATGTGTTGAAAAATGCAACGGGATACAATCTAACTCAACTCATTGTTGGATCAGAAGGAACATTGGGAATTGTTACAAAAATTGTTTTAAAACTCATTCCCCACCCCACCCAAGATTTATTGATGCTGGTGCCATTCTACAATGCAACAAAAGCATGTGAAGCAGTTGCTGCTATCTTTCAAGCAGGAATCACTCCCAGCGGACTTGAGTTTATGGAAAGAGATGCGTTACAGTTGGCTAAAAAATCAGTTGGAGACTCGAATATTGAGGTAAAAGATAATCACCTGGCTCATTTACTGATTGAAGTAGATGGTTTTGAATTAGATTACCTGATGGCTGAATGTGAAAAAATAATGGCTGTACTTGAAAAATTTGATACCGATGATATTCTATTTGCTGAAAACCAAGCGCAAAAAGATGCTCTTTGGCAATTGCGTAGAAAAGTTGGTGAGGCTGTCAAGACACATTCAATTTATAAAGAGGAAGATACGGTCGTGCCCCGATTTGAATTACCTAATCTCCTCAAAGAAGTTAAACGAATTGGTAAAAAATATGGATTTGAATCGATCTGTTATGGCCATGCGGGCGATGGTAATTTGCACGTAAACATTCTAAAAGGAAATCTATCGGACGAAACATGGGAAAGCGAGCTTCCAAAAGCAATTCGGGAACTTTTTGAAAAAGTCGTACAGCTAGGTGGAACCCTCTCAGGTGAACATGGTATTGGGTATGTCCAAAAAAACTACATGGATATCGCTTTTACTGAGGTAACAATTAATCTAATGAAAAACATTAAAACCATTTTTGACCCCAACCACATTTTAAATCCCGGAAAATTATTTCCTGAAAATTAACAGTAAATATTTTAATCAATCCTATTATTCATATACATTTGTTGCGTGAACAAACGATTTTTTCATGCGTTTCTTCTAATAATAAATAGGGAATGAAATGATATTGTAAAGTAATTTGATCAATTAAAATATTGTAACTAATTTTAGGCAGTGAGAAATGACATTATATTGAAATTCACGGAAGTGTTTACTTTCAACCCGGCTTATAAACGTCGAAATTTAAAAAGGAACGGGGAATAGAAGTTTTAAACACTTACACCGAAACCAGAAATACAAGAGATACTTAAAAAGCAATAATTTTTTAATATTAAAGAACTAAAGGGGGAATTTAAATTGTCACTTTTCCCTATGGTGATCAACCCGTATTAAGAGACTACAATGAAAATCGTATTTGGCAACAATTGAACTTGAAAAGTAAAATTTAGGGTAAATTCCGGACGATTGATATCCAACACCGCTATAGACTTGAAAAACGTTTCAGAGAGAATTACTTGAAAAACAGCTCAGGAGATCTAGTGAAAGGCGACAATATTTTCAGACAACGGGTTAGGTATCGCGCTCTTGTTTTTATTCCATTAACCAAAAAAAAGATGCAAAACAATACACTTTTTTTAAATTTAAATAATGAGGTGTTCATTGGTTTTGGGAAGGGAATTGGAAAAAATGTTATAGACCAAAATAGGTTTAACACTGCCCTAGGATGGAGATTTAATAATAATTTCAACATTCAAATAGGCTACTTGAATCAATATGTGATAAAATCAGATGGGATAAAAACAGAACGAAATCATACCTTATTGACGGGCTTAACTTATAATATGGATTTCACCAAGAAAAAGAAATAAGGATTAGAGCCCATTTCTAATAGATGAAACAATTTTCGTCGCTGCACCAGCTTGTGTTGCAATGAATGATTGAATTTCGAATGTTCGAATTGGGTTTTTAAGAATCAATTTATTTAATTTTTCTTCTAATTCATTTTCATTTCTAAATTCAAACCCAATATTATTTGAAATTAATAAATTAGCCTCTGGAAAGCGATGATGTCTAGGACCAAACAATACGGGTAAGCCAAAAACAGCTGGCTCTAACACATTGTGCAATTTGCCAGAAAACCCACCTCCCACAATAGCTATTTTAGCAAAATAATATGCTTTTGATAAATGTCCAATTGTATCAAGAATTAAACAATTAACATCAGAATGATCACTAATAAATCGCGTAAATCGAATAGATTGGTTGTTTAATACCTGTTCGATTTTCAAAATGTGATCCTCAGAAATATCATGGGGTGCAAGAATGAATTTTGTCGTCTTGTTTTTTAAAATATAAGGAATGATGATATCTTCTTCAGAAGGCCATGAACTACCAATAATTATTGCTTTTTCACCCTGCAGAAACCTTTCAAATTTTGTCCAATCATCATTAAGTTGCTCCTCTTTAATTTGATTAACAAACTGATTTTTTGTTTCTAAAACTGCGTCAAATCGAGTGTCCCCCGTAACTTGAACATTTATTATTCCAATGGATTGTAATAAGTTCATAGAGTTCTCGGTTTGCACGAAAAAATAAGTAAACCGCTTCAAAACACTTCTAAAAAACGAGCCATACCAACTAAAAAAATGTTGGTTTTCTCTGAAATTTCCTGCTATAGAATACAGCGGAATCTGCATTTTATGTGCCGTTGAAATGTAATTTACCCAAAACTCATATTTCACAAAAAAAACAGCCTTTGGATTAAAATAATTGAGGAAATATTTAGCATTTGTTGGGATGTCTAACGGTAAATACACAACATAATCCGCACAATGATTTCGTTTCTGATAATGCTGCATTCCGGAAGGTGAAAAGAAGGAAACAAGAATGTAACAGTCAGGATTTTGTGCTTTCCACTCTTTCATAACTGGTAATCCTTGGTCAAACTCTCCTAGAGAAGCACAATGAAACCAAACTAAGTCTTTACTTGAATCTATTTTTGGTAAATTCTGTCTCCAATTTTTTCTTCCAATTATCCAGTAATTTGCTTTTTTATTGAAAGTGGAAGCGATTTGTATGGCTTTACCAAATAAAACTATTGATAAATTATAAAGAATTTGCATCAATTGAAGTAAAAATCTTTTGGCTTACGTTTGTAAAAAGGAATCATCCAACCTAATCGAAAGCCAAACTGAACATCTAATCGTGTTTTGTTAGAAACCGGAATGTCTGGCTCATCAAAATTAATGGTTCTTAAATTTTTTGTGAAACCTTCTTGTGCGTAAAACCCACCATAAAAATTGTAAAACCCACCGTTCGCCATGAAAGCATAACCGATAAATTGATGGAAATTCACCCCTGCCGTTAATCGATCATATCCCTTTCTATAATTCAATTCCAATTGAGGAATGACTTGGTCATTCGATTCGATTCTCATGTGATGAATTAGATACCCCAATCCTCCATTTATGAAAATTCCAGAATTTCGATTTGGACTTAGTACAGAAATTACTTTTCCAATAGAAGCATTCATGTTTATTCCGCGAGGCAACACATAAATACGAGCAATATCTCCATTTACATCAGTTACATTCCCATATGAATCAGTTAAATCATCTAATAGACCAGGTATACGTACTTGATTGCCAAACATAAAATTACTTTCTAATCCAAAATACCAATTGGAGGCTGTTTTGTAACCCGCTATAATTCCGATGTGATTCAAATACCCGTATCGATCTGCCAAATCTGCCGACGTGCTATTTCCTCCGTAATGAACTCCGACCCAAGGGGTGGCGATAGCCGAATCCTTCACATTTCGTTGTGCACTTAATTGATCAAAGAATAATCCGAATAAGAAAAGTGAAAACAACCATTTCATAACTCAAAAGTAACGCTTTTCTTTCGTTCTTATTTCAAATGGAACTAGTGAATTCGTTATTAATGTTGTATTTCAATACATAAAATATCACTCGTGCTTTGATTTGCGATTGCCCTACGGTCAAGACAATGATGCACACAGGCTAAGATTTTTTCCTCATCAACTAACAACCATTGATTGATTCTATCGACATGTGGAACTTTTAAGTTAGTCAAAACGTCACTTATTAGTTTAGATCCGTTTAGACCAAGCGGATAGATTCTATCACCATTTTCCCACAATCGCATGGAAATTTCACCCTTGATTTTTTGTTTATCTAAAAAAATAATTGACTTAGAAAATTCGTTAGGGAGCACTGCAACTGAAAAGGCACGAAATTGTGGTTCGATTATTTTGGTGTCATGCACAAATTTAAAATAAAACGTTTTTTCATCCCGAATAACTGCAGTTAACAATTTACTTTTCTGCAAGATTAATTTCGAACCTTTTTGTGAATCAATCAACTTATTCCACTCCAACAAATAAGTAGTTGAAATATCCAATTGGTGAAATAACTCTACCGTTAGAGTTGCATCGATGAGTGAGATTTTATCTAAATCAAGGGTTCCAGATTCTTTAATCGTTTCTACTAATCTGATTGCTTCCGTTTCTAATCGAATTTGATTTTCTTGCAAACAACGCATCAGAATTAAAACGGAGCTTTGAATGGCCGGAATTTCAATTTGAATGGCCGGTAAGATTTGATTTCGCAATTTATTCCGCAAGTAATCATTCTTGCTATTCGATTCGTCTTCTCTCCAGTGTAGGCCTATTTCTTGGGCAAAAGTCGTTAGTTGAACTTTTGTAAATGGCAAAAAGGGACGTACTATACAGGTTGAAATTTCCTTCATTCCGGATAAACCAGCAATTCCAGCATTTCTAAGGTATTGAATAAAAAATGTTTCAATTTGATCGTCAGCATGATGCCCAACAAATAAGTATGAATTCGGAGTTTTTTCCAAGTGTTGTCTAAAAAATTCATAGCGAATTTCGCGGGCACGATTTTGTAGATTTGATTTTTTATGCTTTAATTCTGTTTCCAAATTATAGTTATAAACGACCAATCGAATATTTTTATTTAAACAGAATTGACGCACTAATTCTTCATCTAAATCGCTTTCTTTTCCTCGTAAATGATAATTCACATGTAATGCTACCACTGAGAAACAATCTTTTACAAGATCAAGGAGCAGCATAGAGTCTACACCACCACTAACTGCCACAAAAACAGGTATAGAACCTAGCTTTTCTTGAATCTCTTTAATAGCTTTTTGAATCGATTGCATTACACATTTAAAATACGGAAAATTTTAATTTGACATTCTTCATACTCCTTTTCTGGATCAGAATCGATCGTGATTGCTCCACCAACAGGACAAGAAAGATAATTAGTTTTAGTATTGTAAATCATACTGCGAATGACCACATTAAAATCGAAATCGCCATTTGGCGCAATATAACCAACTGTTCCTGAATAGATTCCACGCGAGAAATCTTCAAATTGATCAATCAACTGCATTGCTTTAAGCTTAGGCGCACCCGTCATAGAGCCCATTGGAAAAGTTGCTCTGATTATATCAGTAAACGATGTTTTATTGTCTATTTCGCACGAAATAGTTGATATCATTTGGTGGACAGTTTCGAAAGAATAAACTTCGCATAATTCATCCACCAGAACAGAGTTTGGGAGGGCTATTTTTGCTAAATCATTGCGAACCAAATCAACAATCATAATATTTTCTGCACGTTCTTTTGCATCAGCACGAAGATTTTCAACTAATTCAAGATCCCTTAATGTATCAAAATTTCTCCTTGCTGTACCTTTAATCGGTTGTGAAATAACTTTATTTTGAGTTCTTTTCAAATATCTTTCAGGGCTACCACAAAAAATGGTGTTATCATTTATTTGAACAAATGCAGAGAAGGGCGCTTTCGTTATTTCGTTCAATTTAAAGTATAAATCAAGTGGGTAATCAATTGAAACATCTTCAGCAAAAAATTCTTGACAATAATTAACTTCATAAATATCTCCCCTGGCAATATGTTTTTTTAATTCAACCACGTTATTCAAATAACGATCCTTTGTGGTTCGGGATTTCCAATTTATTTTCAACTCATGAAAATTCTGATCCGTTTCCTCTTCTAGAAAATAATTCAGGAATTCAAAATTTGCATTAGTTTTCTCTCCTTGTAAAAATTCGAAATTTTCATGATCCAATTTGACCACACAAGTTGGGACAAAAAATTGTACCATTGGAAAATCGTGTTGATCTTTATTTCGAGTGCTCAACGATTCAATTTCATTTTTAAGGTTATAATTGAGGCAACCAAAAACATAATTGGTAGCATGCTTTACTAGAAATTCATCCAATAAATCCCACGAATTTCCATCCGTTATTGTAAGGCTTTCCTTTTCTCCGAAAGCAAGCATAGAAGAGCCATCATTGCTATTAAAATATGCTATAGGAAAATCAAATGGTTTTTTCATGTAATTGTTTTTTGAGTCGACTCAATGATTCTGGAAAAATCCCTAAATAAGATGCTATTTGATACTGAGGAACCAATTGTTCAATCGTTGGGTAGCGTTCAATTAATTGTAAATAGCGTTCTCGAGCTCCACTGCTCATCGTTAAAAAAAAGCGCTTTTGAAGAACCGATAAAGTTCGTTGAGTTATAACTCGGAACATGCGTTCTAATTGGGGTACTTGAGCGAATAGTGCCTCTTTTCTTTGCGCATTGATAGTTAAAATATATGTTTCTTCCAATGCTTGAGCAGACATTGCGGCTAGTTCTTGAGTGGAAAAAGAAGCAACGTCTCCAACCCACCAATCTTTAAAAGCAAAATATAAAATGTGATCAGCTCCTTTAAGGTCGGAATAATACAATTTACAAGCCCCTTTGATCACAAATGCTTCATGGCGGCATACTTCACCTTGATGAAACAAAAATTCTTTTTTCTTTAAAATCCGCAATTCATAGGCTGAAATAATCAGTTTAATATCGCTTTCAGAAAGGATAATCCTTTCTGAAAAATAACGAATTAAATCCGAATAATAAGATTCCATTTCCATTCAATAAAGGTAGTAGTAATTTCCAATCGAATTGTTATTTAAACCAATTTCAAGTTTTGATTGTTACTCAATAAATAAACTAAATGTTTCAACTAAAAACTAAGCAAATCATTCCAACAGATTTACAAACATGTTGGGATTTTTTTTCCTCACCCAGTAATTTAAAACTTATTACACCGAATTACATGGGATTTGATGTTCTTTTCGATGTGCCGGAAAAAATGTATCCAGGATTAATGATTGAATATCGTGTGAGGCCAATTTTCAACCTGCCCATGAAATGGATAACCGAAATTACTCATGTTGAGGAACTGAAATATTTTGTAGATGAACAAAGAAAAGGACCTTATCGAATCTGGCACCACGAACATCATTTCAAAGAAGTTTCTGGAGGTGTCGAAATGAATGATATCGTTTCATATGAAATTCCTTTTGGAATATTTGGAAAACTGGCAAACCCGATAATTGTTCAAAAGAAACTTAACGAAATTTTTGATTACCGATATGCAAAAGTAATTGAGATTTTCGGTGAATATAAGGATTAAAGGAAGCCAAATACTAATAATAGCCCCATGATAAACAATAAGAATGTCACCAGGTATTGAACCGATTTCATTGTTGTTTTTCCCAATAATTTTGAACCAAAATAACTACCGACAAATGCTACGCAAATGGCAGGAATTAACGTCGATTCTATAGAGATAAAACCCATTATGGAAATCGTTGTGGAATACACAACTAAACGGGTAAAATCAATAAACAGCCCAATTGTACTTGACGTAGCAACAAATTCTTCCTTTGAAATATTAGTTTTCGTCAAAAACATGGCACGAAGCGCTCCTTGATGCCCAGACAGTCCGCCAAAAAAACCACTCAATAATCCACCTATGTATAGCATTGAACCTGAAAAATTGAACTCCTTTTTTTTCCAAAATAATTCGATTGAAGCAAAAAGCAACATCAAAACACCAATACAAAATTGAATTAATGAAACATCCTTATTCAGAAAATAAAAATTATAATGTATGATAAAATCGGATGAATCTAATTTGCCTAAGGTCCATGCACCGATAAAAGCAAAGGGTATTGCGGTTGAACCAAACCTTAGTAACAATTTCCAATTAACATATCGATAAACAAGTAGAACTTTGAAGAATGAATTAAAAAAATGAACAATCGCTGTGGCACCAATTGCAATTTCAAGTGAAAAAAATAGACTGAAAACAGGTAACAAAATTGTTCCTAACCCGAAGCCTGAAAAAAAGGTCAACAAACTTCCAATAAGCACAGTAAAAAGTATAATAATCAGCTCCAATTCAATAAATTTTAAACTAAAGTAATAGCTTTGTGGCAATAAAAGAAATATGATTGTAGATTTAAGAAGTGATACCGTAACAAAACCATCAGCAGAGATGCTTGATGCTATGTTTTGCGCTAAAACCGGAGATGATGTTTTTGGTGAAGACCCAACCGTAAATGAATTACAGCAATTTGTATCGAATTATTTTGGAATGGAGGCATCATTATTTTGTTCTTCAGGAACACAAACAAACCAAATTGCAATTAACGTTCATGTACAACCAGGCGGTGAAGTGATATGTCATGAAGAAAGTCATATCTATAAATATGAGGGGGGTGGAATTGCTAAAAATTCAGGCGCATCTGTGCGATTACTTCAAGGGAATCGAGGAAGAATCACAAAAAATCAAATAGAAAAGTGGATAAATCCTGAACATGATGTCCATTTTCCAATTACCCAATTAATATCAATTGAGGACACTTCCAACAGAGGTGGTGGAGCAATTTACAACTTTGATGAAGTAAAACTAATATCAAGTTTTTCGAAGGATAAAAACATACCACTTCACTTGGATGGAGCTAGATTAATGAATGCATTGATTGAAACTAAAATAGACCCTAAAGAATATGCGAATCAATTTGATTCAATATCACTTTGTCTGTCTAAAGGGTTGGGAGCTCCAATAGGTTCCGTTCTTATTGGAAATAAAGATTTTATTAAAAAAGCACACCGCGTTCGAAAGGTTTTGGGTGGTGGAATGAGACAAGCAGGAATAATTGCGGCGGCAGGAATTTACGCGCTTAAAAATAACGTGGAACGACTGACTATCGATCACAATCATGCTCAATTACTTGGCAACACCTTAACCAATTTATCCTGGATTAAAGAGGTTATTGCTGTAGAAACCAACATTGTTGTTGCGATATTAAGAGATGAAGCAAAACGTGATTTAATCATTCAGAATTTATCGTCGATGGGTATTAAAACCATTGCTTTTGGCCCAGGAATGATTCGATTCGTAACACATTTAGACATTTCAGCAGACCAAATAGGTTATACAATTGAAAAATTGAGAACATTATAGATAACTAACGGACAAAATTAAATTTTGTAATTCCGTCATTTCTGTTGGTGTAAAAGATAGTTTAGATTTACTAAAGTTCATATCATCAATGCTGTTGATTGGTATGAGGTGAATATGTGCGTGAGGAACTTCCAATCCTATTACAGATACACCAATACGTCTACAAGGAATCGTTTTTTTCAATTGAATTGATACTTTTTTAGCAAAAACAATCATAGATTCCAATTCATTATTCTCCAAATCGAAAATGTAATCTTGCTCTTTCTTAGGAAAAACTAAAGTATGTCCTTTGACTAGTGGATTAATATCTAATATTGCTAAAAAAAAGTCATTCTCAGCAATAATATATGCATCAATATCGCGAGATACAATTTTTGAAAAAATAGAAGTCATTAACGCGAAATATTCATTATCTCAAATTGCAAAATTCCTCCAGGTGTTTGAATATCTGCAATATCGCCTACTTTTTTACCTAGTAATCCTTTACCTATGGGAGAATCCACAGATATCTTTTTTAATTTAATATCAGCCTCATTTTCGGCAACAAGGATATAAACCACCTCCATGCCATTTGCAATATTTTTTATCTTGACATTCGATAAAATAAAAACTTTAGAGTTATCTATATGGGATTCATCAATCAAACGCGCATTTGCAATAATATTCTCCAATTTTGAAATTTTCATTTCCAATAAACCTTGAGCTTCTTTTGCTGCATCATATTCCGCATTTTCAGATAAATCACCCTTGTCTCTGGCTTCTGCGATTTGCTCAGAAATAGCCGGACGCTGTACAGCCTTCATATTGTAAAGATCACTTTTTAATTTTTGTAAACCTTCTTCTGTATAATAATTTATTTGTGACATACACTAAGTATTAAGTATTTAAACAAAGAAGAGAGCCCTTTCAGGCTCTCTTGAACAAATATAAAAGAATAACTTTTTATTTCAAAGAAATTGTAGCACCAATCGTATGAATAATTCCAAACACTCCGGCAAAACGTGCACAATATTCTAACCCCAATGCACTTTTACTTTTTCCAACTAAAGCATCAATTGAGAATCCTGCAGTTGGACCGATTAATGCGTTGGAACGATTCTCAGAAGTAAATATTCCATTTTCATATACCATACCGCCTCTTAAATTAAACGCCATCTTTTCGGATGTCATTCCATAATCCAATCCTACTCGATATTGATCTTTTGAGAAAGAATTTGCTGTAAATGCAACTGCAAGGTTCAATTTACTTTTTTCATTAAAAATAAAATCATATGAACCAGCTATCGACAACAAAGAAGGCATTTCGTATGTAGCTGATCGATTCTCCAATGAACCAATGAAACCAGTAGAAACATAAGTAACTTGTTGAGCCAAACCATCACCTTTGTATTTCATTACAGGACCAACATTTTTCAAAGCTATACCAAACTTAATATGGTCTTGTTCACCCGTAACATAACGTATACCAGCATCAATCGCAACACCAGTAGCTTTCATATTAGAAATATTCTCGGAAATAACTTTAAAATTAATTCCACCACTAATAGAAGATGAGAATTCTTTAGCATATGCAACGTTGAAGATATTTGCTCGTGGAGAGAAGAATCCAATATTTCCTTCTGGATTTGCTACTGTAGTAATTGGTATATCTCCGTAATTTAATGACTGTACACTAACAGAAAAAACACTTGATTCATTTATTCGTTGAGCAAAGCCAGCACTGTTTAAACTAATTCCTGCATTTCCCATCCAATTTGAATAATTGAATTTTATTTGTGTTTTATCCGTAAAAGCTAATCCTGCTACATTCGTAAACGTTGCTTCGATTCCATTCATGTTAGCAACACCTGCGTCACCGATGGCAGAGCCTCGTGCCCATGGATTAATCAACAAATGCGATGCACCGGCAGAACCAATTCTGTCTTCATTTCCGGCAAATAAACTTGTAGAAAAAACAACACTCGCTGTTAACAATCCTACTAATGATTTATTCATTCTATTTTTCATTTCAATAGTGCTTTCTTGTTATTAAATACCTTGTAAATCCACTTGTCTCATTCCACCCACAAATTTCAACACTCTTTCCCCTACTCCTGGAATTTCTACGTGTATTAAATATACCCCACTTGCTACTGGAATACTTTTGTTATTTGTTAAATCCCAATCCTGTGATGTAACCTCACTATCTTTTTTGAATGTTCGAACCAACTTACCATTCACTGTATAGATATTTATAGTACATGTTCTTGGCAAATTTGTTATTTTAACACGAGTGTCTAATCGGTTGCGTTCATATTCAGAGAATGCATAATACGGATTTGGTACCACATTAATCATTTTCAATGCTTCTGCCAATTGGTCTTTATCTGCTGTAACTGTTGCAATATCATCCATGTTCCATGAGTACATTGGTTTACCGCCATTCTCGCCTGATCCAACAAAGTTCTTGTATTCTTTATTCACACGAAGTTTGATCGTTACATCTGTTGATAACAACGATTGTGTGGGGCGTAATAATGGATAAGATACCCATGACAAACTACCGTACAATTCTCTTTTGCTTTGGGTGTTATTTGTTTCTACCTCCAACCATTTGTTTTGTAAGAAGTTTGTTCCGTTTGTTTCCGCTTCTGACGGTACATATGCTGGAAAATCAAATCCATTCGAGAAGCCATTGATTGTTTTCTGGTTGTAACTAAATACATAAATCGCATGCATTCCTCCCATTAAAGGTGTTCCAACATTACTAATGAATCGATCCGTTGGATTCCACTTCATATCTGCTCCGTTTTCTCCTCCTAGGAATGAGTTCTCACCAAAAGCCATGTACAAACGAGCACCAGATTCCAAATCTACAGCATATCCTGGGAACCAGCCCATTCCATTTCCGTTTCCATCCGGTTGACCTTCTTTGTTCACACTTGGACTTTTACGCATTGCTCCTGCCGCTGCCGATCCAACATTTAATGCTGTATTTCTTCCCAACTCAATCACCGGACAACGCGTCCATTTTGATTTATCATTCGTCAATATAATATTTACGCTTGGTAAAAAACTGATTGATGCATTAGTTTTGCTTGATCCAGTAAATGTTCCAAAGTAAGCCAACGGCATATAATCCGATTGATATCCAACTAATCTATGCGGAGCAATTGTACCATTTAAGATAGACTCGTAATTTTGATTCGGATCAGCTCCTGACTCATCGCGGTATTGACAAGGATCTAGGTATGTTGCTCCATCAGGCAAACATTCGTAGGCATCAACATTTACATCTGTCTCTGGTGCGTAATCCCCTGACCGAACCCAGTTCGTTGGGAAATAAGCATCATTATCTGATACTCCTGTTAACCATCTTTTGGATGAATCCGCAAATTCAATCGACGATTCTATCATATCAGTATATTTCGCTGAAACATTTCCAGATCCAGAAGCAAAATAATAACTCTCTTGGTGAATTTGAACCGAAATTCCCCATTGAGGAATAATTTGCTCATTATCCATCGCAATTGTTTGATCTGATGTTACTGAATCCAAAATAGTTCCACCTTTTTTATCATATTGATAAACCACCCAACTAGCGGTATCAGCTCCATTTCCTGTTGCTGGAGCAGTATAATCTCTGAATTTACATTCAAAATAACCCGGTGCTAATGCCAATGGATCTACTACTTTGACATTAATTGGTCCTTTTCCGTAATCATACGTCGGATTTTCCATAAATCCATCTAATAAAATTTTGTTCAAGGTAGCTTGTGTAAATTCCAATGAACGATTTCCGTTTCCATAACCATCAATACGTGTGATTTGAGGCGACGAACCATATTCAATCATTTGCAAAGTACCACCTGCTTCTGTCACTGGACTATGTGGAACCGCTTCATAAGCACTAATAGCAGTACCATCAAAATTCAAACGAGAAGAAATATAAGGTATTTTTTGACCATCTAATAATTCTGGATCATTCGGATCATATTTTTTAAATTGATTATGTGCATATGCTACTGCAACATAATAATACGTTTTATGATTCACCAATGTGCGCTGACCTTGAGCAAATGCATCCTCTGTAACTTTAAATGAATGACGAATACCTGTATTATCACCATCCACTTTTTCAACAGGAACGGAGAAACCTAAGGCTTCATCAAATTCAAAATTGATTAGTCGAGAAACATCGTTTTTAATATCGCATTGAGCAACTAAACGAGCTTTCGTTGGATCAGAAATATCCGCAACAGAAACATCAGAACTTTTCAATTGAAAAATTTGATATCCTTCAAATCTATAATATCGATCAACCGTTGGGTCCGGAATATTAACCTCATCCAATTCTTTATAACCCTCGCGGTAGTTATTCGATGATGAAGGATTCTCTAACATAATGATCAACTCATTTTCTAATTCTTGAATAGATACTTTTGGCGCATCTGGTGGAGAAAGTATTTTAAAACAAGCATCAAACAATGCCTGAGCTTTAGAATCGGCTCTTTTCATTGCTTCAACAGACGCCATTAAACCACCATCCGTACTTCTACCATACACAATACCAACAGTAATGTTATTTATTGCACCTGGTTTTAATGTAAATGGTCCAGCTGATTGAACAAAACGTCTATCTCCGGGAGGATTATTGTTCGTAGACTCATCCCACCCATTTGCGAAGTTTGGATTTGAAGTCATATCTTCTCCACCAGTTGACCAATGTAAAGGATCTGAATCTCCAGGAAACATATAACTAGATTCAGTTGGGGTAACACCTGTTGAACCGGTATAACCTAATCCCCCATAAAACATTTGAGAACCATTTGCCCAATTTCCTTTCATGAAATTATAATATTCAGAAGCTGGTCCTGGATCATTATAAGGATAAGCAGATGTTGAGGTATAATAAGTGAAACGACGCATACCAAATCGCTCATTGTCAACGATACCATCACTGTATCCTATTCCAATTCCTTTGTAGATAATACCATCATTAGCTAACGCTTCAACCACAGTTGGAGTTATTTCAGTTTGAGTAGCCTGATCAAAGTATGGCCCTGGGTTATCGGCTCCATCTGCATCTTGATAAGGTCCTTCAAAGAAATCGCACCCAATTGCTGGAGGATTCTCACCATAACCTAATTTACCACCATCACTTTCATCATTTAAATCTCCATTGTACATATATCCTAGACCACGAGAAACGTCACATCCTGTGTAATCATCTGCATAATTCCCTAAATCCGCATCTAAATACTGAGAGAAATACGTATCATATAATGTTTGAGTACCTCTGTTTATCAGTTCATAATTATAAAAAGTCATTCTATTAATCTCATCATTCGTTGCAAATGAAAAAGCCTGAGCACGAATTTCCATACCAATAGGGTCTCCATTTGTTTCAGTATGAATGTTTCCTTTATCATTAAAAACCCACCAATGGGTTTCATCACCATATAATGAAACTCTACGATCAACACCACATTCAATATCATCTCTTCCCAAAATATCATCATACCAAGGATGATCACCACTATCTGGGTTATAATTACCATCGGCATCACGGTCATAATAAGGAGCTAGGAAATAATCTTGACCACGAGAGACATCACCGTGAGCAGGCCATCCATAAATCCTACTCAACTCATCATTTGTTGGCACAGTGATATCATCACATCCTTCGGTTGTAACTCCATTATTACATTCCCACCAAATATTAAAACGAACAACTTCAGCTTTTCTTATGGTGTAAAATTTATCAAAAGCAATACACTGATCGGGATCAATGTTTGCTTCACCAAAATCTCTAATTGCGCCATCTCCTACTGGTGAACCAGGATTAAATGTACCTGTTCCTGGAGTTACTGTTAGTGGGCCAGGCCAAAAATCATTTCCAGAGCGATAACGCAAAGCAGCAAGTTTAAGCTGCCCATTTACATCCGTACCTCCCATCCAAAGCGCACCTGCAAAAATCGCAAAACGACTACTTCCCTTAGGCACCTCGTATGCTGCTACACCTGCTTGTCTATTTTGGAACATACTTCCACCTTGTTCAATTAATGCTTTAACATCATTAAACTCCATGTATAATTTAGCTGTAGCTGGGCTACAATTAGCACCTTTTGGTTTAGACACTGGTTTATTACTCTTATCATTAGGCCCATAATATGCTAATGCATTTGACGCGACAATTGTAATTCCGAGTAAAGCTGCAAATAATTGCTTTTTCATATCTCTATTGTTTATATTCTACTTAATTAAAAATCAAATTTAACACCTAATCTGATTGTTCTCGGCACACTAATATTGAAAGGGTTTTGAACTTTCATTGCATAATAATCTCTGAACGCTTGCTCATCAATTTGATTTTGAATTGACGTTTGACTCGCAGCTGCAGCAAGGTAACCATCATCATCCCAGTTACCAGTAGCGCGATAAACATTAAGAATATTAAATTTATTGAATAGATTAGTTACGCGTAAATAAACGTTTAGGAAGGTAACTTTTTTCTTATCATCACCTTTTCCAAATTCAATATTGAACGTTTTATCCAATTGAATATCTAAACGATAAGTCCAAGGCAATCTCGAACCATTTAACGTACCGCTTAACCCAGCATTCAAATTCCCAATTCCTTCATCTGTAATGAATGTTTGAGTTGAATAAGGAGATCCAGAATTGATATTACTGAAAATATTCAATCCAAAATTCTCCAAAATTCTTTTATTTCCAATTACTGGACCATTGTAATTTTCACCCTCACCATAACGATAATCGAATGTTATGTTGAATGCATGGCGTTGGTCAAAATCATAAGGGAAAATATTTCGTAGGTTCGGCAAACCAGCATTGATTAAACCTGATGCAGTTGTTGCATTTGAACCTGTTCCATCTGCAAATTGAAGTGTATAAGCTGCTGTCAACCTGACATTACCAGTTTGACGTAAGTCATATGATACTGTTAGACCTTTTACAGTACCGAAATCACGGTTACCAAAGGTTTTATAAGTTGCTGGATAGGCTTCAAACATATTAACTAATTGAACATTGTTTCTTTGTTCTCTATAGAACGCAGAAATCTTCAAGGAGGAGGTGCGAGACAGTACTTGTTGAAAACCTAATTCATAATCTACTGTGGTTTCCGGTTTTAGATTCGAGTTATTAATAACTTCATTTCTAGATTGAATATATTGATATTCGTACGGATTAAATCTAAATCCACTAGTTGGTCGCTTTGTTAATACATCATAATGTGCGAAGAATGATGCTTCATCAGAGATTGGGAATGAAAATGCAACACGGGGCATGAAATTTACCTGAGGTTTGTAATCTTGGAAAGCAGTTTCATTAGGCTTTTCTTGAGATGGATCTTTCAACCAAGGAGCAATTCCCGCAGCGCCTCTAATCACTTTTGGATCCTCAACAGGTGTTCCAGATGAATTGTACCAATTCATTCCAGTTCTGAATCCATTGATTGCCGAAGGGTTATTAACATCATTTACATAAACCACATAATCATCTCCCATACCTTCTGGTAAATTAACCCAAGAATAGGCATTTGGATCAGCCTCTTTAAGGGCACGAACCTCTTTCACACTAAGTGCATCAAATAAAAGATAAGGGTCTTTTAATACGGGTTGATTGGCATCAAAGACATCAACACGCACACCAACGTTAAAAACGATATCCCTGAAGGCAAACTTATCCATAATGTATCCGGCCATATATACCGGCTGAAAGGCACCAACAAATCGTTTATAATTTCCGTTTTCATCAAACTCATTGAAGTACTTTGTTATATCCGTATTTCCTTTGACTCTTTTTCCTGTATGGTCAAATCCCCAGTATGAAACAAACGAATTACCTTGATTCAATAACTCATCCGGAGAGAACATATCAAATTGATAAATATTTGGATCATATTGATCTATGTCCACATAATCAGAACCTGAAGCATCTAATTCGAGTTTTTTTCTCAAATTATAATCAAAAAAGGATTGGTTATCATTATTCTCCTGGCCACCATATTGTCCAGTACCTGATGTATGAGCATACCCGGTATTCAATCGATCATATGTAATTGTCTTAAATGAACCAGAGTCAGAAATAACTCCACTGTTTAAGTCAAGTTCTTCGATATGGAAATTCGCCAATTGACGAGCAATGGACCAAATACCAACTGGACCAAAATCACCACTTGTCCAACCTCTATCCATACGTTGTTCAAATTCAAATCCTAATGAAATATTATGATCACCGATTGATACAGAACCAGATCCTGTAACACGGAATTGATCATTCTCAGATTTACCGAATCCGTTGTATGGTGAACCTACGTTACTCCAAATACCATAAACGCTAGAAGGAGCGTCTCCATTACGAAGAGCATTTCCCTGTTGGATTTGAAACAAATTTTCGTATCTACCTGTTGGGTTACCTTGGTAAATATCAAAGTACTGAGTAGTTATTGCCGCAAGCGCAGTGTTTGTCTCTGAAGGAGTAAATTTAACTTCTACATCCTTGAATCCATTGTGAACATAGGTCTGAGAAATTGGATCAAATTCGTATGATGGTCTTCTTTCTGTTTCAAATTTACCTACATGGCCATAATTGAACAAATTATATTTGTGATTCGCATCGTAAAACTCACTTGTTGATCTCGAGAAATCGACCATGATGTTGTAATTGGCAGATTTAATCTTTGAAGCAGAATTTTCATCCTTATTCACGAAACGTTGTGTTAACCTTCCAAATACTCTCCAGTCTAGTGATTTAAAAACTCCATTATTAGAGAAATTCATCAATGAACCGGCATATGAATAGTTAGTGCCTTGACTGTAATTTAAAGACCCGCCAAAGGTTAAATTCACCGAAGGCCCTGTATTTACATCTAATTTGAATTGACTTGACAATACGCTTGTTCCAGCATTCATTCTCCACGCTGTTTTTTCAAAATCGGAATTCCTTAAAAACAATGCATTGTGAAACGTTCCAAATCCTGTAGAGGTTGGACGTAATGGATTAAATAACAAATCATCTCTAACTTCCTTTTTAATCCTGTAACTTCCTCCGGCAAGCGGACGGTTATCTAATTCATTCGTATAATTTACAGATGCCAAGAAGCCTAACCTCGGTTTAGTTTTTTTACCTGTTGAATCTCTTTGCATCCAAAGCGGACCAGAAAGCATTCCCTCAATTAAGTTATATCCAAATTTATCCAAACCAAAGACTTTACCATCATACCCATCTTTATCAGCTCCTTTTGTATAGACCCCAGAACTAACACCCTCGATACTACCAAAATATTTGGCTGACGGTCCACGAGTAGTAATTGCAATGATTCCACCGGTTACATCACCATAATTTGCTGGTACACCTCCTGTTATAACAGATACTTCTTCCATTGATGACTTAGGCAAATTTGAAGATCCTCGCACCTTAATACCATCAATATAAAAATAAGTACCATCTGAACGTGAACCACGAACTGAAATCTCTCCAGATCCTTCATTGGTACTCACACCACCAACAGTAGAAGCAACACCAGCTGCAGAACGCGTAGGTAATCTTCCAATATCCTCTCGTGTAACTGTACCTCCGGAAGCACCACCGTCTTTATCAATTAAAGGTATCTTGTAAACAACAATTTTAAATTCCTCTAGGTCTTTGACATCATTTGGTTTTGTCAATTCGATATTATCCAAAAATGAAATCTTATCACCAATCACCTTAAAACCTGTTAGTTTAAAAGGTTGATACCCATCAGAGCTTCTTACTTCAACGTCATAAGTACCTGGCGCGACACTATTAATCTGAAATTCCCCTTTTTCATCTGTTGATGCTCCAGCCTTGGTTGACCCATTGAAAATTAAAACTACTTTACAGTATTCTATACCAACTTTGGTCTTTTCATCTTTTACGGAACCCTTAACGATTCCCAATCCGGTCTGTGAATAAGTCGAAGTAACTGAAATTAAAATAGTTACTAGGACGAATGTAAATTTTTGTAACATAAACAATAATTAATGTTTAAAGAGTTTCCACAATTTTAATTCGTAAAAATAGAAAAAAAAATTAGTATATTTATTTTATGTTAAAAAATTAAAAAAAAATTTACTTAACATTACAAAAAACAGAGCATTTAATCGTATAATAGTAGCTTTGAACAGTGAAAACAATATTAATTGATATCAAGAACGTCAAAATTGCTCTCATGAAGGTGGATGATGTTTCACAAGACATTCCACAAAACACAGTGAAAGAAAGTTCAATAAGCAAAAACAGGTCACGAGAAAAAGAAGGTGTTTCACTATTATTAGAATCCTATCACCCTAATTTGAAACTAGAATATAACTCAAATGGGAAACCTTTTGTCACACCTAAAACTTTTGCGATTTCCATCAGCCATAACCAAGAATGGATTGGACTTGCTTGGTCAAAACTAGCTATATTGGGATTAGACATTGAAAGAATCGATTCTCGAATAGAGAAAGTAACTAATCGTTTTTTACATGATGAGGAATTAAATTTTACAAAAACGCTGCGAGACAAAACAGCGGTTTGGTGCATCAAAGAATGCCTAATTAAATTAACAGATAACAAGAAATTAAATCTAAAAAACGAACTGAGAGTAACAAAAATTGATGACAAAAATTGGCTCGGATGTTCAACCCTTCAGCAAGAAAAAATGTATCAATTCTTTATCTTTGAACAAGAGAATTCCCTCATTTGCATCAATACAAATTAAATGACTTCATACAATTACCTTTCCCTTTTTGGAAAAAACAATAAGGACATTGCAGTTTTGATAGATCCAGATAAATCAAAAGACTTAAATGATTTAATGAACGTCATTAGACATTGTGAGTCGGCTAAGATTGATTATTTATTTATTGGTGGTAGCACTGGTACACGTGAGGAGTTTCAGTATACCGTTAATTTCATTAAAACCAATTGTACAATTCCACTCATTATATTCCCTGGTTCACCTAAACAATTGTCTCCTCAGGCAGACGCAATTTTGTTCCTAAGTTTAATTTCCGGACGCAATCCTTATTATTTAATCGAAAGTCAAATAGAATCGGCTGAAGACATAGCGGAAATGAAACTAAACGTTATCCCAACATCTTACTTGTTAATCGATGGAGGAACAAATAGCTCCGTAGCCTATGTAAGTCAAACTACACCGATACCATCAACACGGCATGCTATTATTTATAAAACAGCATTAGCCGGTAGTTTTCTTGGTCATAAAGCAACATACTTAGATGCCGGAAGTGGCGCAAAAACGAGCGTACCTGTAGCGGCTGTTCGCATGATTTCGGAAATTGGAACAACCGTTATTGTGGGTGGAGGAATAAAAAGTATTCAGCAAATAAAAGACTATCATGAAGCAGGGGCAAGTATTGTGGTTATCGGAAACCACATTGAGACACACCCTGAATTTTTGATGGAAATTAAAGAATATAAGCTGGTATAAGTTCAATCCAAGATAATACCAGTTCATTTGATTTGGCTTTGCTAACATCAACTTGTGTATAGTTCAATTAATTCTGCGTAAATTCTTTAAAATCTAGCTTTACTTTCGTAGTCAGCGAATTATTAAACAATGGCAGAAAACGAATACATACCTGATAATGAATCTGAAATCGAAGATCTCTTTGATAGTGTCTCTCAACGCGCTAAACAACCAAGAAAAACAAAGCCAAAAAATACAGACAAAAAATCAGACGATAAGACATCTTTACCACAACTAAAATTTGATGCTGCCAAAATAAAAACGATAGTCGGAACCCTTCTTTTTATTTCTTCCTTATTTCTTTTTGCAGCTTGTATTTCTTATGTTTTTACTTGGAAAAATGATCAAGACCGCGTTTTAAACAAAGGGTTCGTAGAGTTTATTTTCCTTAGTGAGAATACGCCTGTTGACAATTGGTTGGGTAAATTAGGAGCATGGACCTCTCATGTTTTTATTTACGGGTTGTTTGGAGTTTCCTCATTTGCCTTTTGCTTTTTACTGATACTATTCAGTATAAAAATCTTGTTTGATAAAACGATATTGCCATTACGTTCTACTACAATTAAAACCATTTTACTAGCCGTTTGGGCTTCCTTATTTCTTGGTTATTTTGCTTATGCAGTAAACTTTTTGGGAGGAAGTGTCGGTTATTTCACTAACCAATGGTTGAACTTAGTACTAGGGGATTTTGGAACTATCATCGTGCACTTAGCTACTTTTTACATTCTAATCACCTTATTATTCAAGCCTAATTACGCACAACTGTTGTCGTTACTTCAAGATCGTAAATCTCCAGCTTTCACTGAACGTAAAATTAAATCAGAAAAAAATCAAATTACTCCAAAAGAGGATAATACGGATTTCACTATTATTAATCCGATCAGAGACGAAGAAATTGAAAATGAATACATTTCTGAACCCATAGTATTTAAGGATGATGAGGCGAAAAACTTAGGAAAGATTCCAATGGAAATTGAGGTGAATAATAATGAAGAGGATTCTATACTTGATGAGGGCCTTGAGATTGAAGTTCTTGAAAATGAATACATTGCACCTATTACAACCCAAAAAATAGAAACTAATTCAGATGATTTAACTCAAGCTGAACGTTTGGTAGAAGAATTTGGCGAGTATGATCCGAAAATGGACTTATCCGATTACACCTTGCCTTCAATTGATATGTTGAAAGATTATGGAAGCGGTGTGGTAAATATAAATAAAGAAGAACTTGAATCGAACAGTAATAAAATTGTTCAAACTCTTTCTTATTATAAAATTGATATATCAAAAATCAAAGCGACTGTTGGACCAACTGTTACGTTGTATGAAATTGTACCTGCACCAGGAGTACGAATTTCAAAAATTAAAAATTTGGAAGATGACATTGCCTTGAGTTTAAGCGCCCTTGGCATTCGAATTATAGCCCCAATTCCTGGAAAAGGAACTATCGGTATTGAAGTACCAAACTCAAATCCAGAAATGGTGAGTATGCGGTCTTTGATTGCCTCAGAGAAATTTCAAAATTTTGATGGCGAAATACCTGTTGTTATGGGTAAAACAATCACAAATGAAACTTTTGTTTTTGACCTTACCAAAATGCCCCATTTATTAGTTGCTGGCGCTACAGGACAAGGTAAATCAGTTGGATTAAATGCTATATTAATTTCAATTTTATACCGCAAGCATCCTTCCCAGATCAAATTCGTTTTAGTCGATCCAAAAAAGGTAGAATTAACACTATACAATAAAATTGAACGGCATTTTCTCGCAAAATTACCTGGAGAAGAGGATGCCATTATCACAGACACTTCAAAAGTGGTTAATACACTAAACTCGTTGTGCATTGAGATGGATTACCGCTATGGTTTATTAAAAGATGCAGGTGTAAGAACAATCAAGGAATACAATGATAAATTCATAAAACGACGCTTAAACCCTGAAAACGGACACCGTTACCTGCCGTATATTATTGTGCTTATTGATGAGTTTGCGGACTTGATCATGACAGCAGGTAAGGAGGTTGAACATCCTATTGCTCGTATAGCACAGTTGGCGAGAGCGATTGGAATCCATTTAATTGTGGCAACTCAGAGACCTTCTGTAAATGTGATCACGGGTATGATAAAAGCAAATTTCCCTGCTCGAATAGCTTTCCGTGTATTATCAAAAATTGATTCACGCACCATTTTGGACGCATCCGGTGCAGATCAGTTAATCGGTAGAGGAGACATGTTGATATCTACAGGCTCGGACGTGAAGCGTTTGCAATGTGGATTTGTTGACACAGATGAAGTGGAGGAAATTTGTGAATTCATTGGTTCGCAAAGGGCTTATCCAGAAGCACTTATTCTACCTGAATATCAAGGAGATGAGGATGCAGGAAATGGAAATATTGATATGGCAGAAATTGATTCCATGTTTGTAGACTCTGCAAGAATTGTCGTAATCAGTCAACAAGGTTCAGCAAGTTTGTTGCAAAGAAAATTAAAATTAGGATATAATCGAGCTGGCCGAATCGTTGATCAATTGGAAGGAATGGGGATAATTGGCTCATTTCAAGGCAGCAAGGCGCGCGAAGTACTTTTTAGCGACATTGAATCATTGGATGAATTTTTACGAGTAAAAGGATTACTTTAGAATATTAACAGAACATTTGCATAATTCTCGTGCTTGTTTCAATTAAAGGCAGTACCTTTGAGGTCCAATTTTTGAGACAAAGGAATGATAGATTTTGATTTATACGAGGCGAAGGAATTATACCCATTCCAAGTAAATACAGTTGGGTCCATTTTAGATGAACTCCGCGAAAACGGTAACCAGTTCAACTTGTTATATCAGTTACCGACAGGTGGTGGTAAAACTGTGATTTTTTCTGAATTAACCAGAAAATATATTGAGGAATGGAAAAAAAAGGTACTTGTGTTAACACATCGTATTGAATTATCCATCCAAACATCTAAGCAGCTCGATGCAAGAGGGGTGCGCAGCAAGATCATTAATTCTGAAGTAAAAACTATTCCGGACCAAGGCGAATACTCTTGCTTTATTGCGATGGTTGAAACCCTACACAATCGATTAAATGAAGACAATCAATTCCTTCAGGACATTGGACTTGTTATCGTGGATGAGGCTCACTACAATAGTTTTAGGAAATTGTTCCAATTTTTTGACAATTGTAATATTCTGGGAGTAACTGCAACTCCACTCAGCAGCAATAAAGCTTTACCCTTACGAGACAATTACAATAAGCTAGTGGTTGGTGAAAGTATATCTGGACTAATTGAAAAAGGATATTTAGCGGATGGCAAAACATATACGTATGATGTTAATCTTCATGGGCTAAAAATTGGAACTCATGGTGACTTTACGGTAAACAGTATGGATATCGTATATGGAAATCATTTTATGCAAGAAAAATTAATTTTTGCCTACGAGGAAATTGCACGCGGACAAAAAGTACTAATTTTCAATGCAGGAATTGAAACATCAAGAAGAGTTGAAGAATCATTTAAGAAACTGAAACACAATATCCGGCACTTAGATTCCACTTTTAGTGATAAGGACAGAAAAGATATTGTTCGATGGTTCAAAGAAACACCAGACGCAATTCTCACTTCAGTTGGTATTTTAACCACAGGATTTGACGAACCCACCGTTGAAACCATTATACTAAATAGAGCCACTCGGTCGCTGACACTTTATCATCAAATGATTGGTCGAGGCTCAAGAAGATTGCCACATAAAAACGAATTTAAGATCATAGATTTAGGGAATAATGTTAGGCGATTTGGGCATTGGCAAGATTACATTAATTGGCAAGATGCGTTTCGTTTTCCTGAAAAATTCCTTGAATCAAGGGTTTCTGAAATGGAGGATATTCAATTTGAAGTAGAATATGAATTCCCTAAACATTTCAGAGAAATACTGAATACCCAAAAACTCATTGAATTTAGTATTGCAGATGCCTATTATTACTCAATTGATAATGGATTAAAAGGCAGAGTAGCTATTGAGATGTCAATGGCCAATCACGCAGAAGTTATCACAGAAGCAACAAAAGATTTAGAAGAAGCGATTCATTTGATTCAATTACTGCAAGACCACATCGAACATCGTTTGAAACATTACACCAAATGTATATCGAAATGTACACCAAACTATTTGAAATATTTAATAGAAACATACAATAGACAATTGATTCAAAAACTTCGTATTGAATTAGATTGAGAATGAAAAAATAGTTAAATTTAACTTATGAAATCAGTTGTAATAGTATGCGTTTTTGCTCTTCAATTAATCAGCAACACTAGTTTTGGTCAATTAAAAGCTTATTTAGACACAAAGCAATTTTACACAGATCAAATTGGAAATTACGTTGAAGTTTATCTTCAATTTGTTGCCCGATCGGTAAAATTCGAAGGAAAATCTGGCGGACTACAAGGAAAAATAGCCGTTCGAATACAAGTAAGTCACAAAGATTCTGTCCATTTTTCGGATGTTTATATTTTAGAATCTCCATTGATGAAAGATAGCATAGTTGAAGATTTTTACGATGTTATTCGTTTTGCGATTCCCTCAGGTAAGAATAATTTAAAAATTGAACTAACTGATGTTCTAAATCCAAATTCAAAAGCAATTACTACCGAAAGTGAAATTATGACCAAGAACTTGAATAATCAAATTTCGTTTTCGGACATTGAAGTTGCCGAATTTGCCAAAAAAACGGAAGAATCCTCAAATTTCACGAAATCAGGATATTATATTCTTCCCCGTTTATCCAATTTCTTCCCTAATCAATTATCAACCCTCCCTGTTTATTTAGAAATATACAATTCTGCTTTATTATCTGATTCTCAATTCGTTCTGAAGCAAGAAATAATTCAGGAAGGTTCTTTGAATGGCCTCATTGAATTTGAAACATTCTCAAAACACAAGATTGCACCTGTTGTTCCGCTTATTCGAGGAATTGACATCACAAATTTAGGCACTGGTAAATATGAGCTGATTTATTCAATTTTAGATCGATCAAAAAAAGAAAGAGCTCGTCAATCCTATAGTTTTGAGAGAAGTAATGATATTGAATTAAACGTATCAATGGACAACATCGTGTTAGATCCTGCATTTCAACAATCAATTTCTGAAGACAGCGTTGCTTTTTATTTGGAAAGTTTGTTGCCTATTTCCCGACAAGCCGAAATACTGAACATCATTTCCACACTAAAATTAAAAGATATTGCCCAAGGAAGAAAACACATCCAAGCCTATTGGATAAAAACAAATGCTACAAAACCATACGATGCATGGATGTCATACAAACAGCAAGTACAATACGTTCAGCGTATTTATTCAAATAATTTTCAAGACGGTTATGAAACGGATCGTGGGAGAGTTTATTTAAAATATGGATCGCCAACTACAGTTGTTCAAAAAGAAACTTCTCCATCTGAATACCCTTATGAAATTTGGCAATATAATAAAATTGGAATGTTCAGTAACAAACGATTTATTTTCTACAATCCAGATCTAGTGAACAATACTTACCGATTACTTCACTCAGATATGATTGGCGAAACTAAAAATCTAGGGTGGCAAGCGATTTTATCCAAACGGAACACAGTAAATGGATCAGTAGATAATCCAAATCAATTCAACCAGCAACATTTTGGAGGTAACAGCAACGACCTATTCAGGCAATATTAGTATGGAAACTGTTGCTATTGCAATTTTGAATTTTAACGGAAAAAGTCATTTAGAACAATTTCTTCCATCTGTTACAAAACACTCCCAGTCTGCCAAAATCTATGTAATTGATAATGCCTCTGCAGACGACTCGGTTTCTTTTATCAGATCCAGTTATCCAGAAATAGAAATCATCATCAATGAATCGAATTTTGGTTTTGCAGGTGGCTATAATCAAGGGATGCTATCTATCTCGGAAGAGTTAGTTGTTTTATTAAACAGCGATGTGGAGGTTACCGAAAATTGGCTTATTCCATTAATTGCGGCGATGCAAAACAAAACAATTGCGGGTTGTCAGCCCAAAATAAAATCGTTTCAAAACCCTAATTCTTTTGAACATGCCGGTGCTTGTGGTGGATTTATGGATGTTGATTATTTTCCTTTTTGCCGAGGTAGAATTTTTAATACTGTTGAAGTAGATTCAAAACAATACGAAACCGAATTGACTGTTTTTTGGGTATCTGGGGCCACTTTTATGATTCGGAATTCTGTTTTCAGTGAAATGAAGGGGTTTGATGCGGATTTCTTTGCACACATGGAAGAAATAGATCTTTGCTGGCGAATTCAACGATCAGGATTAGAATTTAAAGTAATCCCTTCATCAACCGTTTATCACCTCGGCGGAGGAACTATGGGTTATGAATCACCTACAAAGCTCTATTTAAACTTTCGCAACAATTTATTTATGCTCATAAAGAACCATCCCGGTTTTTTAATACCTAAATTATTGAGAAGAATGGCGTTGGATGGAATTGCTGCAATAAAATTCTTATTTGAAGGAAAATGGAAATTCTTTTGGGTGGTTTTTTTGGCTCATGTTGCCATTTACTCCAACTTTTCAAAAATGTATCAAAAAAGAAGAGCATTAAAAAAATATAAAAAAAAGCCAAAAGGAATATACTCTGGTAGTATTCTTTGGGCTAATTTTATTCAGAGAACAAAAACTTTTTCAGCTCTAAATCAGCAGAAAATGAAACCAGGAAATAAATAATATGAAAATAGAACAAATTTATACCGGTTGTCTTGCTCAAGGAGCTTATTATATTGTTTCAGAAAATGAAGCAGTAATTATTGATCCTCTTCGTGAGACTCAGCCGTATATTAATCGCGCAACTCAAGATGGTGTTGCAATCAAATATATTTTGGAAACACATTTTCATGCCGATTTTGTTAGTGGGCATTTGGATCTATATCAAGAAACGGGAGCAACCATTGTTTATGGACCTAATGCTAATCCATCCTATCCAGTTCATATTGCATCTGATGGTGAAGTATTGAAAGTCGGAAAAATCAGCATTAAAGTGTTGCATACACCTGGCCATACGATGGAGTCTTGTTGTTACCTATTGTTTGATGAAAATGGCAAGGAACAGGCTCTATTCTCGGGTGATACTTTATTTATTGGTGATGTTGGAAGGCCGGATTTGGCTCAAAAGTCGGCAACCATGACGCAAGAAGAATTAGCAGGTTTGCTATATAAATCCTTGCGCACAAAAATCATGACATTACCTGATTCCATAACGGTATATCCAGCACATGGAGCGGGAAGCGCATGCGGGAAAAACATGTCGAGAGAAACCTCGGATACGCTTGGTAATCAGAAAAAAACCAATTATGCCTTACGGCAAGACATGACTGAAAATGAATTTATTCATGAGGTTACCAACGGACTTTTACCTCCTCCATCCTACTTTGGAATGAATGTTACGTTAAACAAATCGGGTTACGAATCATATGAAACCGTTCTTAATCGAGGCATGAAAGCACTTTCGCTAAGTGAATTTGAAGAGCTAAAAAAAGATTCTGAAGTTTTACTTCTTGACACTCGGACGGCTTCAGATTTTGCAAATTCTTTCATACCTGGTAGCATCAGCATAGGATTAGAGGGGCAGTTTGCGCCTTGGGTGGGGGCATTGATACCCGATATTAACCAAAAAATTGTATTAGTTACAGATCAAGATAAAATAGAAGAAACCATAAAACGATTGGCACGTGTGGGATATGATCATGTATTGGGATATCTAGAAGGTGGAATAATCACATGGAAAAATGCTGGAAATCCATTTGATAGAATTGAACGAGTTACTCCTGAGGAGTTAGAAAAAGAACTTGAACATAAATCTTTCGTTTTTGACGTACGGAAACCAGGTGAATATGAAGCGGAACACATTGAAAATGTACCGAGTTTACCTTTAGACTACATCAATGAAAATATAATTCAATTTCCTAAAAATGAAGCCTTTATAATTCATTGCGCGGGTGGATATCGAAGTATAATCGCCGCTTCCATTTTAAAATCCCGTGGATATAACCAAGTAAAAGATGTAATTGGAGGATATTCCGCAATTTCAAAAACGAACATTAAACGAACAAATTTTGTTTGTCCAACAAAAATTAACTAAATAGTATGGAATACAATAACTTGGGAAAATCCGGATTACAAATTAGTAGACTTTCTTTGGGCTCTTGGCTAACTTTTGGTAAACAAATTGGGGATGATGTTGCGGAAAAATTAATGGATATTGCCTATGAAAACGGGATTAATTTTTTTGACAATGCTGAAATTTATGCTCGTGGACAGAGCGAAATTGTTATGGGTTCAATCCTTAAGAAGAAAAATTGGTCAAGAGACACGTATTTAGTTAGCAGTAAGGTTTTTTTCGGAACCGGTGGACAATTACCAACACAAAAAGGACTTAGCAGAAAACACATTATGGAAGGGTGTAATCAAGCATTGAAGAGATTTCAACTCGATTATTTGGATTTATTTTTATGCCACAGACCTGACAAGCAAACGCCGATTGAAGAGACTGTTTGGTCAATGCACCAATTGGTAATGCAAGGAAAAATTCTTTATTGGGGAACCTCAGAATGGAGTGCACAAGAAATTATGGAGGCTCATATGTTCGCAAAGCAGAACCACTTAATTGGACCTATTGTTGAGCAACCCGAATACAACATGTTCTGTCGAGACAAAATTGAAGTTGAATTCTCTCAAATGTATAAAACTGTCGGGCTCGGAACAACGGTTTGGTCGCCATTAGCCAGTGGGATTTTATCGGGTAAATACAATGATTCTTTTCCAAGCGACACCCGATTAGGAATGGAAGGATTAGACTGGTTGAAAGACAAGAATTTTACGATAGAACGAATAGAAAAAGTGAAAAAACTAACACAGTTAGCCAAAGATTTAAATTTAAATTTGCCGGTGATGAGTCTAGCTTGGTGCTTGAAAAACCCCCACGTGAGCACCGTTATTTTAGGAGCAAGCAAAGAACAGCAACTTGTAGAAAATTTAAAAGCAATTGAAGCCAAGGAAATGTTAACGGATGAAGTAATGGAGAAAATTGATTCGATTTTACAAAACTCACCTGTAAAACCCGCATTTTAATAACCCATTCAGAAGAGCAGAAAGTGTTATTATTCAAAGGGAAGTAGAGAATTCTTAACCTAATAAGTTTGGCTTCCACCTCAAATTGTTAAATTCTTCGTTTAAAACTTCACAGAAGTAGAATTTAATAATGATTTTATGTCATTGGTAAATCTTAACTTTGAGTTTTAATTTTATACCCTATGCTGGCACTTTATCTAAAGGAAATAAAGAGTTTTTTAAGCTCCATCATTGGATATGTATTCATTTTAATTTACCTCATTGCATCTGGATTATTCCACTGGGTTATCTCTTATAACACCAACTTGTTGGAAGGAGTTGAGGCAGATTTGATTCCATTTTTTAATCTTTCGCCGATTATTTTTCTAATTTTAATTCCGGCAATTACTATGCGGTCGATTGCAGAAGAAAAACGAACGGGCACGATTGAACTTTTGTTTACCAGACCAATTTCTGATTTACAAATCTTATTGGCAAAATATGCTGCGTCGGTTACTTTACTTGTAATTGCCTTGGCGCCAACATTGGTTTATTATTTCACCATGTATTATTTAGGTGATCCAGTAGGAATAATCGATACTGGAGCAACAATCACATCCTATATTGGATTGATTTTATTAGGTGCCTCATTTATTTCCATTGGAATTTTTGCTTCTTCGATTACCTCGAGCCAAATTGTTGCTTTTATTCTAGCCATGTTCCTTTGTTGGTTGTTTTATGATGGGTTTAATTTACTAGGATCCTATAACCTAATGGGAAAATTTGACACAATTGTTCGCGCCTTTGGTATGACCATCCATTATGATTCCATAAAAAAAGGCGTTATCGACACGAGTGATTTGGTCTATTTCGTCAGTTTAATTGGATTTTTCCTATTTTCAGCAATGACTGTTTTAAAATCTTACAGGAAATAAAATGAATATAAAGAAATATACAGATCGCTTGTATAATTGGACCTTTTTAGGGATTTTCGCAGCTGGATTGATCTTGGTAAATATACTTGGAGCCTATTTATACTTTAGAATTGATACCACCTCAGACCAACGTTATTCACTTTCCGATGGGACCATTCAATTTTTGAAAAATAAAAACAATTTTGAAAATCGATTAAGTATAAAAATTTATCTTGATGGAAATCTACCGGCTGAAATTAGATTATTCAGAACAACATTAGAAGATCGTTTAAAAGAATTCAAATCCATTGTTGGTGACCGAATTGAATATATTTTTATTGACCCAAACAAAGGGTCTGAGGAAGAGAAAAAAGAATTGTTTAAAAATTTATACGATCAAGGAAAAGGTATTATTCCGCTAGATCTTTCTTACATGAAGGATGGGTCGCAAAATCAATTGCTTTTATGGCCAGGAGCAACGATTGATTATGGTGGAACTACCGTTAATACGATTCAATTTCTACCGGGTTCACAAAGTGGCAAACCGATTTCGCTTAATGAAATGACTGAAATCATTGACCAAGCAATCAACAATTTAGAGTATAACATTATCAGTTCAATCAGAAGATCTATTCAGAAAACTAAACCAAAAATTGGATTTTTGCAAGGTCATGGAGAATTGACATATGCTCAGACTATTCGCGCTCGATCACTGTTAAAACCATATTATAAAATCAAGGATGTTCGAATCAATGATTCAATTGCTGCTTTGGATGAATTGGACGGGTTAATAATTGCTGCACCAAAAAAAGCTTTTAGCATGAAAGATCTTTATGTTATCGATCAATTTGTAATGCGCGGCGGCAAACTCATGTGTTTTATAGATGCACTTGATTTTAATGCGGATTCATTGAAGGCAAAGGGTGTTACCTATTCCAGTAGATTAAACACCGGATTAGATAAAATGCTATACGATTACGGATTAAAAATTCATGACGATTATGTACTTGACGCTAATTGTGCTCCGATGTTATTTCCGTATGCAAAAAATTCGCTTGCTCCTTGGTATTATTATATTATGGCAAGTCCTACGGATCATCCCATATCCAGAAATGTTGAACCGGTCCTGCTAAAATATGCGAGTAGAATAGAATTTGTAAAACAACCCGGCATTGCTGCTTCTCCAATTTTAACGAGTTCAACCAACTCAAACTCTCAGGGAATGGCACCAATAATTAGTTTAGAGATGCCCCGTTTGATGAAAGATAATCCGAAACTCGTTGAAAACATAGAAGATAAAAACAACAAACTATGTCTAGCAGGATTGGTTGAAGGAAAGTTCCAATCTCATTTTAAAAATAGAATTGTAGATGATTTCGCTAATAATCCAAATTCGAAATTCATAGATACAGCAAGTAAAGATGGAAAGGTTGTGCTTATTGGAAATGGTTCATGGATAAAAAATGCATATGATTCAACCCAAACAAAGGACGGGAAATTCATGTATCGTCCAATTGGAATCAATGATCTAAAATATGACCCAAAATTGGTAGAAATGAATGTTCCATTAATTTTTGGAAACCAAGAATTTCTTCAAAATTTAGTGGATTACATGATGGGTGAAAATTCCATTATTGATATTCGAAGTAAACAAATAGACCTCCGACCAATTGACAAGAAAAAAGTTCAAAAGAAGGCTAATATGTTGCGGCTTATAAATATTCTTGCACCCGTTAGCAGCATCGTTTTACTTGGGTTTTTAATTTATTACTTGCGTAAAAGAAAATATGCGCAACCCAACTAATATGAAAAAATTAATTATTCTTTCTAGTTCAATTGTTTTATTAGCCGTTCTTGGATATTTTACTTATTCAATTGTTAAAGGAAGTGGGAAATCGGATAAAGATTTATTAGATTTTAGCATTGCAGACACAAGTAAAGTAGACAAAATCATTATTACAGATGCCTTTTCGAACAAAATAACCTTAAAACGAAATGGTAAAATTTGGACGGATGCCTCTGGTGGATGTATCGCACAAACCAATATGCTTTTGATTTTACAAGCATTTAAAAATATTGAGTTTAAAGGGTATTTACCGGAGAAATCAGTAAAAAAATTCACAAATGTAATGACTGCCCAACATGTGAAAGTTGAAGTTTTTAGCGAAGGTGATTGGGATAAAACGTGGTATATTGGACCTGCCTCACAAGATCATTACGGTCAAATTATGCTTTTGGAAACAGTCCAAAATGGAAAGAGCAAGCAACCTGTTATAATGAAACTAAAAGATATTCGTGGAATTATTGAGCCACGTTTTTTCGCAGATAAAAGGAAATGGGTTTGTACGAAAATATTTGAACTCAAACAATCAGAAATTACCAGTGTTGATGTTCAAAACCTTGAAAAACCTCAACGTAGTTTTCGAATTGAAAACTCATCCAAAACTCCACGAGTACTGAGTGCCGGTAAATCCTTAAGCAACCCCGACACCACCATGATTTTCAGGTATTTACAAAATTTTAAGAAAATCCATTATAATTTGGCTAACTACGAATTAAACAAATCCCAAGTGGAGACACTCAAAAAAAGTAACCCATTTTCAATACTGACGTTGAAAGAAACCAATGGAACGACCACTAAACTTAGAATGTTCAGAATTAAATCAAAAACACCTCAGAAAAGCGAGTTTGGTGAAGTAATGACTTCAGATGATATGGATAATTTTTGGTGCGAAATAAACGGCAAAGACCTGGTAAAATGTCAGTATTTTGTATTCAATTCTATTTTGCTCGGAGAAGTTTATTTCCCCGAATTGAATAAATAGCCTTCTCTCAAAAGTTCTGAAACTGAATCATACAAATAATCCAATTCCTGCTGATTATTGAATGCTTGAATGGAATAACGTAAATACGCATTTCCATTTTGGACAGCTACCGGGATTTCAATTTTGTATTTCTCAAACAAACGTCGCTGCAATTTGACAGGATCATTGGTTTTTATGGGAATACTAAATAGCTGACCAATAAAATCATTACTTATTTCCGAAAGGGGCTCTGAACCAACTAAATCGCAGAATCGCATGGCATTTAGTTGAACCATGGTCCGACATTCTTTGGATACCTCTTTCCAATTATATTTCTCACGAAAAGCTAAACAATCAGGAACTGTTAAGAAAGCGGAGAAATCTCTTGTGCCAATTGTTTGATGGTAATCTATAAACATTGAATCAGAAGGAAAATCACTTTGGAAGCCCCAACTGATTAACAGTGGATCAACCCAATGCTGATTTTCTTTATTTACATATAAAAAAGAACACCCTTTTGGTGCCATCATCCATTTATGACAAGCTCCTGTATAAACATCAGCCTGCAATGTTCTTAAATCCAACGGTATATGACCTGGAACATGAGCTCCGTCGACAATGGTGAGTAATCCCCGTTTTTTGGCTTCATTACAAATTTCTGCTACTGGTAAGATTAGACCCGTAGCGCTTGTTATTTGACTTATGAAAATTGCCTTCGTTTTTGTAGTGTACCCTTTCCAAAACTTTTCAATAAAGGATGAAGCGGAATGAATAGGAAGTTCAATAGTTTGTTTCACATACTTTGCTCCTACCCTTTCACAATAATAATCCCACGTTCGATCGCAAGCTCCATACTCCAGATTCGTTGTTAGTACCTCATCTCCAACACTTAATTTAAGCGATTTAGCGATGGTATTTATTGCATAGGATGGATTGATAACTAATACTATATCGTCGGCGTCACAGCCTACAAAACCGCCTAGTGATTGGCGCACACCAGCTAATGCTTCTATCCCATCGTGAACGATAAATTGAACGGGCTCACGTTCCAATCTCAATTGCCATTCTTGGTATTTTTTAAAAATCGGCTTAGGACAAGCACCAAATGATCCAAAATTCAAATAGGTTATTGTTGGATCGAGTAAAAATAAATCTTTGAAATCGTGTGACATGCTAGTTATTAATTGCTCTTCGAATTAAATAAAAAAGAGGAAATCCAGATAAAAACAAAACGGCTCCCCATCCAAAAGCTTCCTTATTTGATACAAAAACGCTGATGTTTACCATGGTATAAACGAGAATATAAATTCCCGGTAACCATGGATACAACTTCAATTTAAAGATTCCGCTTTCGTCCGTGTCGTTTTTCTTCGATCTATTGCGTAAAATAAAAATTGCACCGGCAGCTGCAATTAAACTTATGCTGTCAAAAAACATGACATATTCCAAAATTTTCTGAAAGGATTGCATAAAGAATAAGGTTATAAAAATGAATCCGCAAAAAATAAGAACACCAATTTCTTGTACTTGTGTTTTTGGATTTACTCGAATGAAAATAGAAGGAAGCACTTTATCTTGTGCCATTGCATAATATACTCTCGGATTACTTAGAATCGAAACATTTACGTAGGCCATAACAGCCAAAAACATTACTAAGGAAAGAAAAACAGAAGCCGTTTTTCCAAATAACACTCCAATCATATCTGAAGCAAGTGTTTTTGTGTTAGCTAAGTGATCAAACCCTAAAACTGAAAAATAACTAAAATTTACAGATAGGTACAAAACTAAAATGACCGTAATTCCGATAAAAATCGATTTTGGAAGGGTTCGAGATGGGTTTGCAATATCGCTACCAAAATTTATCGTATGTTGATACCCTCCATAGGTAAAGAAAACCGGAATGAAGCACATGATGAAAGCTTTTAACGGATTTTCATCAACCGGTAATGGTGATTGAGTTATTGCATGAGAATCAACACCTGTTGCTACAAAAACACAACTTATCAATAATAATATAAGTGCGATTTTAATCAACATTAGTCCATTAAGCACCATAGAACTAATCCGAATGCCTAATAAATTAACAAACATCAAAAGAGTAACGGTTCCAATTGTAACAAATAGAGTTGACTGAACTTCTTCCATTCCAGGAAACAAGATAGGCGCAATGTATGCAGAACCCATAATTGCGACTGCCGCAGTAGAGGCCGCGTTGGAAATAACCGTTATCCAATTTACCATAAAGGCAAATACAGGATTATAACAAATCGAAAATAATTTATAAAACCCTCCGGCAGTTGGTATCCTTGAGCCAATCTCAGCAAAGGTTAGCGCACCAAACAAACTTACAATTGCGCCGATTGTCCATGCAAGAAAAAAAATCTCAGGGGTACCTGCCTTTGATGCTACTTCGGAAGGGGTTCGAAAGATTCCCATTCCAATAACCAGGCTAATTACAATGATACTAAGATCAAAAACGCCGAGTTTGGGCTTGATTATTTGTGTATTTGACATGGTCTAAAGTTAAAAACTTATTCATTTGTAAAAGATATTTATAAAAAAAGATTGAGTGACGTGGCATATACTTTGCTAAGACCTAGAAAAAACCACCATGAAAACTATCATTTTAGCTATCGGAATTATCCTTACACTTATTCTTGTAAGCAGTTCAAACCCTAGTAATTTCCCTACAATCAATAATACTGCGTTTGGTCCCGGGGAATATTTGAAATACCGCGTGAGTTATGGAACAATGGACGCAGGTGAGGTGGTAATGATGGTGAAATCGACCACGGTAAAAGGAGGTGGAAGAGAATTGATACACGTTGAAGGTACTGGAAAAACGCTTGGCGGATTCAATTCGTTTTATAAAGTGGTGGATAAATATGAAAGTTATTTAGATAAAAAAAGTTTGACACCTTGGTTTTTTTATAGACGAGTAAATGAAGGAGGGTACAAAATCAATCAAGACTACACCTTTTTTCAAGATCGAAATACTGTTTATAACGGAAAGAAATCATTTAATGTTCCTGCTGGAATTCAAGATATGATTTCTTCATTTTATTATGCACGCACGATGAATTTCACAAACATCAAAGCTGGAAAGGTGTTTCAGTTCAAGTGTTTTATGGATGATGAAATTTGGACATTGAAAATTAAATATGTGGGCGATGAAATCGTTAAGATTAAATCTGGGAAATACAAATGCCATAAATTTGTTCCTATTGTACAAACAGGACGCGTATTTAAAAATGAAAAAGATTTGAATTTCTGGATAACCGCAGATGCCAATAAAATTCCAATTCTTGTAAAAGCGAAAATCCCAGTAGGCTATGTAAAATTACATTTAACAGATTACAAGGGATTAAAAAACGACATGACTAGCAAACTACCAAAGTAAGAAAACACACAGTATAGTATGGATAAGTAAACGTGAAAATGATAACTTTTATGATAGAATAAGTTATCATTGTAGTTGAGGATTTACATCAAAAACACAATACTTGAGTTCGAATTTTTTCCACATGTTATTTTTTATTGTTTTCACCTTCGCCTATGCGAGGGACGGACTCGTACAACAAGATAGTAATTTATTGCCGGTTGAGCGTGCTTGTTTATTTCATATAGTTCAAAAAAGTCCAGCATTAAAGTACAATTTCGGTCGATGTTTTGAATATAGCGGACCCTCTGTATTATTATCCGACGGTAAAATCAACTACGATTCAATTGAACAAATCATCATCAATCACCCAGAATATCTCTTCATACGAAAATCAGAAATTGGAAAGGGTATGATGGGGTTATTGGCAGAAGCAGCAAATAAGATGGCTGTGTTGGAGCTTAACAAGATCTTACTTGAGAAACGAGAATCCTTTATGGTAAATAAACCATTTGAAAACCCACGTTATTTAGAATTTGAAAATTCACTAATTTCAGAATTACCTGAGATTGCTCTTACAAAGAATGGAAGTAAAACTACTCCCAACAAAGAACTTTATTTTTTCACGGATCCAGCAAGAACTTTCAAAGATAAAGTAGAATTTCTGTCGCAATATAAAAACTATACAGAAGAAGACAAGCGAAAAATAATGCAAGCCTTTTCTATTTCAGTCAATAAGTATGTCAAAAATAGGTGTTTCGAAATATACGTCCAGCTTGGTGGCCTAGCATCCGATTTTGAAAGTTATTTGGTAGCAGCAGGAGAAGGAGGAAGTACTGCTGGGCTACTTTCAGAATTTGAAAAGAACTTATCCGGGAAATGGAATAGAGGGCTACCAAAAGCAATTGGTCTATTTCCTTATCAAATTCAAGCATACAACGTTAAAGAAATTTCACCTGAACGCATCGCCACCATTCCCCTGTCTACTACAGGTATGAATCGGTTAACAAATCTACATTTTGATGTTTGGGGTTATAACGCGAAGAAACAAACAACAGTTGTTATCGAAAAAAATGGAAAAAGTTATATCCTATTTGGTGCGGGCGACACGCAATTTCTTTCTCCAGACTCTTCATTTTCAAGTGGAAACACACTACTTTCGGTCATTAAAGAATTAGAAACTGGTGAAATTGATAGGATAAATGAACGAATTTCAGGAAAAAAAGGGTTGGATGAAAAAATCAAAACGCGTGTTGAAAAACGTGCATTAGTCTATCAGCAAATACAAAAAGAAGAAGGGAAATACCTTCAGTTCAAAGGTGGGAAAGTCTCCGTTAAAAAGAAGGCACCAAGGAAAGTAAAAAGAGCAAGAAGAAAGGCATTGGATGGTTTGAGTGAAAACCGAGATTCTCAAGTGCGACCTACAATAAAATCAAAAAGAAAGAAAAGAAGAAAAAAAGAAGTTGATTTAATAGACCTATATCGTAGCTATGAAAAGTTGACGAAAGAAATTTTCTATTACCAACAGCAAAAGGACAACGAAACGGATCGACTAAAGTTATCAACCGAAAAACTGACTTATTACAAAGCATCGATGGGGATCAATATTCAATCATTTACAATGGTCGATTCGCTGTATTCATTTGCAGATTCAAGTACCTTTGATATAAGAACGCAAGAGTTTAAATTCAAACCATCACAAAAGGCAGAAAATTTCATCGTGCGCTTAATTTCAATTCCCGATAACGCGATGGCAAATTCATCTGATGAAGTGATGCTACATGTTTCAAAAATAGATGTTGATCCACGACTAACTGCCACAATAAATCTCAATCTGTCAGATCAATTCGACCCAGATAAATTTGATTTAAAAAATGGACTGTTTACGCCAAATGATTCAACATCACTGCGCACCATTGCAGATTTATTAATTAAAAATGATATCCCCCTAAAGTTTATTGCTAATGGATATGGTATTGGTGAATTTGTAAATGGCACAGTAAAAAAAGCGGTCAATCAACATGAAATTGATGGTGGATTATCGCGTAATTCAGATTCGAGCAATGCAAGATTGAGGAAAACAGCATTGTATGTTCAAACGGATCATCGTGTAATTTTTGAAATTGAATCGTTCACAGACCCTTTAAAATCAACTCTTGAGATACAGAACAAGAATTTAATTGACCTCTCAAAAAAATACAACTTATCAAAAAATGAAATCCTTAGCGGGTTTCGAACCAAATCTGTTATGATGAAACTGCAAGATGAATTTATTAAATGGGTTGCTAAAAATTATGAAGCTGAAAAAGCTCGAATTATTATAGACCGATTCAATGATGAATTTCAAAAAACGAAAATTCAAATTGGTACAATTTCACTTAAACCAAAAGAGCTAACAATCTATTAATTTGTTTTAAAACCACATGAAAGTAATTGTAGCAGGAATAGGTACAGAAGTTGGCAAAACAATCGTTAGTGCAGTATTTTGCGAAGCGTTTGGATTAGACTATTGGAAACCAATTCAATCTGGTGCAATTGAAGACAATGATTCAACTTCTATTTTCAAATTAGTCAGTAAAAAAATTACCGTTTTTCCAAATTCCTATTGTTTTCAGGCGCCTTTATCTCCTGATCAAGCAGCTAAATTAGAAGGTGTTGTAATTGATCCAACTAATTTAAAATTGCCTCAATCAGACAACCTTTTAATAGAACCTGCAGGTGGATTAATGGTTCCTTTAACAGCGGATGGATTTCTATTTTCTGATCAATTAATTCACTGGAATTTACCAATTATCCTTGTTTCTCGCTTTTATTTAGGAAGTATAAATCACACGTTATTGTCTCTCGAGTTACTGAAATCCAAAGGATTACACTTGGCAGGAATTGTATTTACGGGTGATGTAAATGCTGAATCTGAGGTTACCATTCGCCATTTCGCCCCCACCACCCATTTTTTTAATGTTCCTTGGACAGAGAATCTTTCATCGGAATTTATTCAAGAACAAACACAAAATCTTCGCGAATCATCCTTTCAACAACTTTTTATATGACACTTTTTGAAAAAGATAAAGAATATGTTTGGCATCCGTTTACTCAAGTTCAAACGGAAGCTCCACCTATACATATTGTTAGGGCCAAAGGAACAAAACTGATTGACGACAAAGGAAAGTCCTATATTGATTGCAACTCATCGTGGTGGGTCAATATTCATGGACATGGGAATAAACACATTCAAAAAGCCATTAATACCCAATTTAAGGAAGTAGATCACATCATATTTGCAGGAGCAACACACGTAAAAGCAATCGAATTAGCTGAAAGGGTGGCAAATAAACTTCCGAAACCGTTATCCAAAGTATTCTTTTCAGACGATGGATCAACTTCTGTTGAAGTTGCATTGAAAATGGCTATTCAATATTGGCATAACAAAAACGAAAAACGTACAAAAATTCTAGCGATTGATGGCGCCTATCACGGTGATACTTTTGGTGCGATGTCGGTGTGCGAACGGGGTGTTTTCAATCGACCATTTGAATCGTTGTTTTTTCAAGTTGATTTTATAGATTTTCCTACTCCTGAAAAAGAAGAAATATTGCTAGCAAAAGCAGAAACACTTTTAAAATTAAATCAATATGCTGCGCTGATTGTTGAGCCACTCGTACAAGGTTCCTCCGGTATGAGAATGTATAATCCTCAATTTTTAGATGAACTAGTTAAGTTGGCTAAAAAATACCATACGCTCGTGATCTTTGATGAAGTTATGACAGGATGGGGAAGAACAGGCAAATGGTTCGCGTTAAACCACATCCAAGAAATTCCAGATATCGTTTGTTTATCCAAAGGTCTAACAGGAGGTGTTTTACCACTCGGGTTAACTGTGGCAACAAAAGCAATTTTTAATGCATTTTTGGGGGAAGAAAAACAAAAAGCATTTTTGCATGGGCATTCTTTCACCGGAAATCCTTTGGCTTGTGCTGCTGCATGTGCTAGTCTGGATTTATTGGAAGAAGAAAAAACATGGCGGGCTATAAAACGGATTTCAACTAATTACGAACCTTTAATCGTTGAATTAAAATCTAGTCCGGTTATTAAGGAAATTCGTCAACTGGGAACCATCTTAGCCATCGAATTGGCGGTATCTGAAGAATCCTCCTATTTTAATTCGATACGTGACGAAGCCTATCACTATTTTTTAGACAATGGCCTTTGGATTCGACCTTTAGGAAATGTAATTTTTGTTAATCCGCCGTATTGTTTGACTCAGGCTGAGCAAAATCGTATCTTTGTAGTAATTAAGCGTTTTATAAAAAAGTTGGAACTATGACAATGGATGAATTATTTCGAGAACTGAAAGACCTTGATTTCCAAGCAAATAAGTTATTGAAATCAAAAGTGTTAGATGCGGAAATAGTCCGACAATTTAATGATCAATCAATACGATTGAAACAAACATTAATCGAATTATCTCCTCAGGATGATGTGGCAGCTCATGTGACAGAAATCAGTGAAATTGATATTGATGGTACACCTAAAATCTCCACGTTTTCTTCCTTTTTAGAAATAATTACTTTTGGTATTTACACTTCCAATTTGCGAAAATTTAAAAAACAGAAGTATTTTAAAAAACTTGTGTCAAAAACGAAAAATCAATGGATTGCTATTGAGTTTCTTTTAAAATCTTGATCCTATGGTAATTCAAAATGCCAGTTTAAAAAGCTTGAATACGTTTGGAATAGAGGCAACAGCTCGATACTTTAGTCGTTTTTCCTCTGTTCAAGAATTGGATTCTATTTTCAAAGAATACAAGGAAATTCCGTTTTTAATTATGGGTGGAGGAAGTAATTTGCTACTTACTCAAGATTTTGATGGGATTGTATTGCGAAACGAAATTATGGGTAAATCCATTTTGGAAGAAACTCCAGATTCTGTTTTAGTGAAAATTGGCGCTGGCGAAAATTGGCATGAATTCGTTTTGTGGGCCGTTGAAAATGGTTTTGGTGGCGTAGAAAATATGAGTTTGATTCCGGGAAGTGTTGGCGCAAGCCCCATGCAAAATATTGGTGCCTACGGTGTTGAAATAAAAGATGTATTTGATCATTTGTTTGCTTATCACATCGAATCTGGAGAAACACATCGGTTTTCTTTAGATGAATGTCAGTTTGGATATAGAGAAAGCGTTTTTAAACGGAAACTGAAAAATCAATATGTGATTAGTGAAGTTTGTTTTCGATTAGAAAAAAACAGAAAAGTAAATACCACCTACGGAGCGATTAAGCAAGAATTGGAAAATAATAGCGTATCCACCCCTACTATTCGTGATGTAAGTAATGCAGTTATTGCTATTCGACAATCTAAACTGCCAAATCCTTCTGAATTAGGAAATGCAGGAAGTTTCTTTAAGAATCCTGTTGTAGACTTAGCTATTGCGGATGCCATTTTAGAAAAGTTTCCTTCAGCACCTGTTTATCCATCTGAAAATGGGAAAAAGAAACTAGCTGCAGGATGGTTAATTGAACAAGCAGGTTGGAAAGGAAAAACGGTTGGTACTTGCGGAGTACACAAACTACAAGCATTAGTTTTAGTGAATTACGGAGGCTCTACTGGAAATCAGATTTACGATTTATCCTCGGCAATCATTTCAGATATCCACGAAAAATTTGGAGTAACGCTCGAGCGTGAAGTGAATATTCTCTAATTCCACACCTTAGTTCCTTCCGAACAATTGGAACAAATATCAATCCCTTTACGATTCGTTAAAATAGCTTGACGGAAATTTTGGTAGTTAGCTGATCGCCATATTTCCTGAAAGGATTTGTCTTTTAGTGTTCCCATAGCATGTTGAGCATCTTTATCAAAACAACAGGGAACCACTTTTCCGTCCCACGTGAGAACGCTTCCAGACCACATGCGCCAACAATGATTTCCGGGATCTCCTTTTAACGCATATTTCCCTGAACTAGTCCGTTTGTATCGACTATACTGTTCATTCGCTGGCATTAATGAGTTTCCTTGTTCAAACTCATAAAATTGAGCTGTTTTGATTCGAACCTCATCAATTTCAAGTTCATTAGCCAATGAAAATACGGCCGGAATTTCGTGTTCATTCGGTTTAACGGCTAAAAATTGAAAAATCAAATGCGGCGTTTTTGATTTTAGTTCTTTTTTTGCTTCAACCAACCATTTACTTCCTTCAATTACCTTTTCCAGTTGACCATGAACACGGTATTGCTCATACGTTTCTTGTGTCAGTCCGTCAATAGAAATAATCAAGCGATCCAATCCCGATTTTACAATTTCGGTAGCTTTCTCCTGCGTGATGAAGTGAGCGTTTGTGGAAGTAGCTGTATATATCTTCGCTTTTTTAGCTTCTTTAATCAAATCCAAAAATTGAGGATGCAGAAATGGTTCTCCTTGAAAATAATAGTTGATGTAAAATACATGCTTTTTAACTTGCTGCAACATCGATTTATGCACCTCTAAATCAAGTTTACCCGTTGGCCTTGTAAATTGCTTCAATCCACTTGGACATTCCGGACAACCTAAATTGCACGCAGTTGTGGGTTCAATACTCAAAGAAAAAGGATTCCCCACATGCCAAGCCTTTCTAGTAACCTGTGAAATGAAATAACTCGCTTTCAACACCAACAAATTCCAAAGCCTGTTTATAGTAAGGTGTTTGGTTATTTGAAAGGAATCGTTTACATTTAACATTGTAAAAGACTTAATAAGTTGTGCCGATTTTGAGTATTAAACAAAAGAAACTCCTTACTTCTTAAAATTATCCGCAACAATCAAATCTTTAGTACCATGGGTCCAAGAATAGAATCCTTCGCCTGATTTTACGCCTTTTTTACCCGCTGTAACCATATTTACTAATAAGGGACATGGAGCGTATTTCGGGTTTCCAAAACCATCGTGAAGGACATGTAAGATTGCCAAACAAACGTCCAATCCGATGAAATCAGCCAATTGAAGTGGTCCCATTGGATGAGCCATACCCAATTTCATTACCGTGTCGATTTCTTCTACACCTGCAACGCCTTCATACAAGGTGTAAATCGCTTCGTTGATCATCGGCATCAAAATTCTGTTGGCTACGAATCCAGGGTAATCATTTACTTCTACCGGAACTTTTCCTAATTTTTTAGAAGTTTCCATAATTAATTCAGTCACTTCATCGGAAGTAGAATATCCACGAATGATTTCAACCAATTTCATAACTGGAACCGGATTCATAAAATGCATTCCAATTACTTTATCCGCGCGATTGGTAACCGATGCAATTTTAGTAATGGATATAGATGAAGTATTTGTCGCCAAAATAACGGAAGGATCGGTAACTTCATCCAATTCCTTAAATATTTTCAATTTCAAATCAATATTTTCTGTCGCTGCTTCAACCACTAATTGAACGCCATGAACACCTTCTTTTACAGCTGTAAAAGTTGTCAAGTTATTCATAGTAGCAGCTTTTTCTTCTTCAGTCAATGCTCCTTTAGCCACCTGGCGATCTAGGTTTTTTGCAATGGTCGCCAATGCTTTTTCTAATGCAGGAGCTGAAACATCAATTAAATTTACTTTATATCCGAATTGTGCGAATACATGAGCAATTCCATTTCCCATTGTACCTGCACCAATAACTGCGACGTTTTTCATGATTGATTCTTTTTTTTACAAATTTACTGATTTTAATGTATAATGAAAGATGAAAACATTAACTTCTAAAGTAAAAATAGAATCCGGGTAATATAGCATAGCTTTACTAAAAAATCACCATGAATTGTCCATCATGCTCCAACATAAGCCTAGAAATAACAGAACGACTAGAATTTCATTTTAAATCATGCCCATCTTGCAATGGAATGTGGTTTGAACGCGCTGAATTGAATAAAGTGTTAGATAAATTGGCGACAGACCAGCCGAATGAGCAAATAGAATCTTCTGTTTCACATCCCTCAACTCATGCACATCACGATTCTGCCATTACCCAGCAAATCTATGAAAACCGTGAAATGCACAACCAGCATGAACATCCACCCAAAAGACATTGGATGCATCGCTTGTTTAGATAGGTTTGATTTTGTAACTATTTTTTGATTTTAGATTTAATTGTAATAACTTTGTAATTACATAAATCAAAAAAAATGGAACTTTCAATAATCAAAATCGGGAATTCAAAAGGTTTTAGATTAACAAAATCAATCATTGATAGATATAACATTGTTGATAGAGTTGAGCTAATCTTGGAAAAAAGTCAAATTATTCTTCGGCCTATTTCAGAACCACGTAAAGGATGGAATGAGGCATTTCAAAAGATGCATAAAGCAGGTGATGATCAACTCTTGATGGATGACATTTTTGAGGATGAAAATTTCGATGAATGGAAATAAATCAATATCAAATTGTATTGGTAAATTTGGATCCAACTATTGGAAGTGAAATTCAAAAAACGAGACCTTGTGTTGTTCTTTCACCAAATGAAATGAATGACAATTTGAAGACTATTACCATAGCACCAATGACTTCAACAAGTCGTAAATACCCAACACGAGTTAAAATTAAACACAATAATCGAGAAGGTTGGATTGTAATTGATCAAATCCGCACCATAGATAAAACCAGAATCGTCAAAACTTTTAATTCCTTAACAAGTAAGGAGATAAAAGAATGCAAACAAGTGATTAGGGAAACTTTTGTGGATTGAATATCCAATTTCCCTACATTCTCTCAGGGACGTGAACTCCCAATAGTTTCATTCCGGTTGCTGCCACTTTTGAAACAGTTGCACTAATGGCTAATCGTAGTTTTCGCGTGTCTTTATGCTCCTCACTTAATATACTTACGCTTTGGTAGAAATGGTTATACTCCTTCACCAAGTCAAACAAATAATTAGCTAATAATGCCGGAGAATATTCGGTTGCTGCGGTTTGAATTACTTCAGGAAATATGTTGAGTGTTTTGATAATTTGTTTTTCCTCAGAACCTAAATTTGGCGTATTCCAAGTAGAAAAATCTTCAGTACTCTTACCTAAAAGCGATTTAATGCGCGCATGTGCATATTGAATAAATGGGCCTGTATGACCGTTCAATTCAATGGATTCAGCAGGATTAAACAACATTCGTTTTTTAGGATCTACCTTCAAAAGATAATACTTCAAGCCTCCCAAACCGATATTGGTATACAATCTATCTTTATCTTGTTGACTCAATCCATCTAAATGACCTCTCTCTTTTGTCATCTCGGTTGCTGAAGCGATTACTTCATCCATCAAATCATCTGCATCTACAACCGTCCCCTCTCTTGATTTCATTTTACCTGTTGGAAGATCAACCATACCATATGACAAATGGAAGCAATTTTTCGCCCATTCATACCCCATTTTTTGAAGAATCAGAAAAAGAACTTTGAAATGATAATCTTGTTCGTTTCCAACCGTATACACCATTCCTTTAATATCCGGGTAATCATTGAAACGCTCAATTGCTGTTCCTATATCTTGAGTAATATAAACAGCAGTTCCATCTGAGCGAAGTAACAATTTTTCATCTAATCCATCCTCCGTTAAATCAATCCAAACTGAACCGTCTTCTTTTTGGTAAAAAACACCCTCTTTCAATCCTTTTGCAACAACGTCTTTGCCCAGTAAATAAGTGTCGGATTCATAATAGTATTTATCGAAATCCACCTCCATTTTTTGATAAGTTTTTTCAAATCCGGCATATACCCATCCGTTCATGGTTTGCCACAATAAATACACTTCAGGATCTTTGGCTTCCCAACGCACAAGCATATTTTTTGCTTCGCGCATCAAATCTGTTTGATTACGGGCAATTTCCTTTATTTTATCATGAATTGTTTCAATTGCTTTTTCATCCTTTCCAATTTGCGCCTCGATCAATCGTTTCACTTCAGCAACAACGTTTTTATCGAAACCAGAGAATTCACTCGCGAACCAAAGACTTAAAACAGCTTCCGTTTCTAGTTTCAGGTGTTTATCAAATTCAACGTAATATTTACCCACCAACTTATCTCCTTTCATTCCTGAATTGGCCGGATTTTCTCGTTCACCTACCTCATTCTGCGGTGAATATTTTAACCACGCCAACATACTTTTACAAATATGAATTCCGCGATCGTTGATGATTTGAGTTTTCACTACTGAATGCCCTGCCGCTTTCAAGATTTCGGATACTGAGTAACCCAAGAAGATGTTCCGTAAATGCCCCAAATGCAATGGTTTATTGGTGTTTGGAGAAGAATACTCCACCATAATCAACGACTTAGAATTCGGTGCAGGCAATCCCAAAGTTGGATCAGCGGATAATTGCTTAAATTGATTTAGCCAATACGTATCAGCCAATTGGATGTTTAAAAATCCTTTAATAACTTCATAGGAAGAGATTTCCGATAAATGTGTTTTTAAAAAAGCCCCAATTATTTCACCCGCTTGCTCTGGTGTGCATTTAAGCATTTTAACAAAGGGGAATGTCACCAAGGTGAAATCTCCGTCAACATCTTTTCTCGTAGGCTGAAATTGAATCGAACTTTCGGTGATTTCAGCTCCAAAAAGAGTTTGAGCATGCCCAACCAACAAGTTTTTTATCGTACTTTCCATATTATTTTTTCGACAACGAATCGGCAACTGATTGAATTAAATCAAATGCAATTTCAGCCATTTTATTTTTTTTATTATCCAAACATGGATTAACTTCTACAACCTCCAAGCAAACTGTTTTGGTATCTTGAGTAAATTGAACTAACAACGATCTGGCTTCCTCAATTGTCAATCCATTCTTAACAGGCGTACCTGTCCCGTATGAGGTCAAATCGGGATCCATTGAATCAACGTCAAATGAAACATAAATAATGTCACAAGCCGATAAATACGCCGCAGTTTCAACTACTATTTGATCAACTCCTTTTTGTCGAACCTCCTCCACTTTCACATTGCGAATCAAATGTTTATCCATAAGGTACTCCTCCTCCTTTTCAGTATCACGAACCCCAATAAAAACTAAGCTTTCAGGTTGAAACAAGGGTGACGCTCCTGCTAATTGCTTGAGGTTTTCCCAATAAGAATAGCTTTTCTCATCCAACTCATTTCTTTTCATTTCCAAGTTATCCAATCCCAATGCAATAGCGAGTGGCATTCCGTGAATATTTCCTGAAGGGGTTGTATACGGAGAATGTAAATCACCATGTGCATCAATCCAAATAACACCTAATTTTTTCTCTGGAAAGGCTCTCCGAATTCCACCAATGGTAAACGCCGCAGAAGAATGATCGGCAGCAAGTACTAATGGGAATTCATTTGACTCTAGGACTTGACTTACTTGTTGCACAATGTCATTTGCCACCTCAGATACACCATCTATTCTTTTTGCAAATGGGTATGAAGTGGGAATATCCAATAATGGATTGCGATCTAAAATATGCGTTGTTGTTTTACCACCAAAAAAATCACTACCAACCTCTCTAGCAGCCACTTGTATTGCCGCAGGCCCAAGAGAAGCGCCACGTGTTCCTGCTCCTAACTCGGAAGAATTGAGAATTAAATGAATGTTCTTTGTCATATAAATTTGTTTGTATTCCGTCAAAATTTAGTCTTACAAATTTAGTCTTTTAAGCGAATTGAAAGAAGCGTAGTATTATCTTTACGACTTAATTCTTAAAATAAATGAAATTCACATTCCCCCTTTCGGTTCTTTTATTTGTTTTTTCATCTTGTGGAAGTTATTCCGACAGTGAAAAATCTCAAATTGATCTTCAAATTCAATCTCTAGTAAAGAAAAAAGGATGGAAAATGGAGAAATCTGAATCTGGAGTGTACCAGCAAATAGTAGAGGAAGGAAAAGGCAATGAAATTCAATTACGCGATCTATTGGTGGTGAACTATACTGGACATTTAATCAATGGGACTGTTTTTGATAAAACAAAAAAACCTATAGAGTTGGATATGAAATCCCTTATTGCAGGATGGAAAGAAGTATTAGTTGGCAAAAAGGTTGGTTCTAAAGTTCGATTTATTTGCCCGCCGCACATGGCGTATGGAAGAAGTTCAAAGGGTCCCATACCCGAAAATTCAATCTTGATATTTGAGGTTCATGTTCAAGGTATAAAATAAAAACGGCCATCCCTAGGGACAGCCGTTTCTGAAAATATTACCAAAAGAGACTATTCTCCTTTTTCCATTTTTTCTTTTAGTTCAGCTAATGCATTAATATCTCCAAGAGTTGATTTCTCAGATGTTTGATTTACTGCTTTCACTGCGCTATCTGTCGCAGAAACTTTAACAGGTTTTTTAGCTGCCGGTTTCGAAGCTGTTGGTTTATCTGACCCTTCCTCAAACAATCGAGTATGAGAAACAACGATTTTTTTCGCTTCTTTATTGAATTCAATCACTTTAAAATCAAGTGTTTCTTCCAATCCAGCTTGCGAACCATCTTCTTTTTTCAAATGTTTAGCAGGACAAATCCCTTCAACACCGTATGGCAATGCAACGATACCTGATTTATCTTTCATATCGATAATTGTACCTTGATGAACAGTTCCTTCAGCAAACATTGTTTCGAATACATCCCAAGGATTTTCTTCTAATTGTTTGTGACCTAAAGAAATTCTTCTGCTTTCGCGATCAATTTCCAATACAATAACAGCCATTTCGTCACCTACTTTGCAGAATTCAGATGGATGCTTGATTTTCTTTTGCCAAGAAAGATCCGAAATATGGATTAAACCATCAACACCTTCTTCTAATTCAACAAAAACACCAAAGTTGGTAAAGTTTCTAACTTTTGCCGTGTGTTTAGAACTAACTGAATATTTCGCTTCGATTGCAGTCCAAGGATCTGGCATTAATTGTTTGATACCCAAAGACATTTTTCTTTCTTCTCTGTCTAAAGTTAAAATAAGTGCTTCAACAGTATCACCTACTTTCATGAAGTCTTGAGCAGAACGTAAATGTTGAGACCAGCTCATTTCAGAAACGTGTATCAAACCTTCAACACCTGCAGCGATTTCGATGAAAGCACCATAATCAGCCATAACAACAACTTTTCCTGAAACTTTGTCACCAACATTTAAGTTAGCATCTAAAGAATCCCATGGATGTGGTTGAAGTTGTTTTAAACCAAGAGCGATACGTTTTTTATCATCATCAAAATCAAGAATAACCACGTTCAATTTTTGGTCTAATTCAAGCATTTCTTCAGGATGCGTTACGCGACCCCAAGATAGATCTGTAATGTGAATCAATCCGTCTACTCCACCTAAATCGATGAACACACCATAAGATGTAACGTTTTTCACAATACCTTCTAGTACTTGACCTTTTTCTAAACCAGAAATGATTTGTTTTTTCTGCTCTTCTAATTCAGCTTCAATAAGCGCTTTATGAGATACAACAACATTTCTAAATTCTTCGTTGATTTTCACCACCTTGAATTCCATGTTTTTACCCACGTAAACATCGTAATCTCTAATTGGCTTAACATCAATTTGAGAACCTGGTAAGAATGCTTCAATACCAAATACATCAACGATTAATCCACCTTTCGTACGACATTTAACATATCCAGTAATAATTTCTCCTGTACGTAATACGTCATTTACACGAAGCCAAGCTTTGTGCATACGAGCTGTACGGTGAGAAACAACCAATTGACCAGTTTTGTCTTCTTGGCATTCTACGTAAACATCCACTGTATCACCCACTTTTAAATCCGCATTGTAACGGAATTCATTAGATGCAACAACACCTTCAGATTTGTAGCCTAAGTTTATGATTACTTCTTTTTTAGTAATCATCATAACCGTACCTTCAATCACTTCTTTCTCATTGATAGAAGTTAATGTTTTTTCGTAACGATCTGATAATTCAGAACGCTCTACTTGTGTGTACCCTTGTAATTCAAGAGCTTCCCAGTTAAAATCAGCAATCCCTTCTTTTAGTTTTGCTTCTGTTTTTCCTTTTGCCATATGGCTTTTACGTTTTGTATTTCGAACACTCTGCTAATTCGAAAGTTAATTTTACTTACTGTCAGTGGCAGAGAAACAGCATTTTTAAGGGGGCAAAGATACTGAAAATACTTTTAAAACAAGAAGAAATACAGCAATTGTGGGAAAATTACAATTATTTTTAATAATTTGTGTTTGTAAAATAAAATAGTTTTGTTTCTTTGTTCACTAATAAAAAAATATTTAAGATGAAAAAAATTATTTTAAGCGCAGCTGCAGCATTGGTTTTGCTTGCTTCTTGTGGAAAATCTGAAGTTTGCGAATGTATTGACGGAATGGCCTCTGATACGAAAGAAATGCAAGCAGCAAAAGGTGATGAAACTAAAATGAAAGCAATTCAAGAAAAATTTAAGTCTACAGAAGACAAGTGTAGAAAGTTAGGTGAAGGGAAAACTGATGCTGACAAGAAAAAAATGGAAGAAGAAGCAAAGAAATGTGCAGGATACGCAGAGATGGAAAAAATGAGAAAAGAAGGAATGTAATAATCCATTTGAAGTTTTGGAAAGAGTCATTTAGGTGGCTCTTTTTTTTGCCCTAAAAATGCTACATTTGTAGAAAACCATTTTTGTATGTATAAATTTATCGGAACTATTGCCTTAATATTAGTGCTTTTCGCATGTGGCAATCCTGTGGACAAGATTAATCCCAAGGAATTAAAAACAGCTTGTGATTGCGCACATGCTGCAGAAATATTAATCACAGAAAGATTAGACATTCAAGAATCTACGATTGAAGAAGAAAAAAAGGATTTTGACTCAACAGGCTTAATGACTCGATGGAACAAAATGTCCAAAAAGCAAGACGAAGTGTTAAAAGTTTGCAAGGATAAGCTTGAAGTTACAAAGTGTACAGAATGGGCGGCTATAAGTAAAAAACTGGTAACAAGAGGAGACGATTTAAACAAGCGTATAGAATCAAATGCCATTAAGAAAAAAGGGAATTAATCAAATCGAATTGCTTTCACAGGATTAATACGCGTAATCACATAACTCGGTAAAATTAATACTGACAGGCAAATTATCATCGTTCCAAGATTTAAGCCTAACAAATTCCAAGCATCTAGTTCAATTGGCACTTGTGAAAGATAATACACTTCTGGGTTCAACGAAATGAGTCCTGTATATTTTTGTAGAAAGCACAAACTCAATCCAATTAAATTTCCCCAAAACATTCCACGCAACATCAAAAAACCCGCTTGAATCAAAAAGATTTTTCGAATGGTCCAATTGGTTGCTCCCATAGCTTTGAACATCCCAATAAAATTGGTTCTGACAACAATTAAAACTAGCATGGCGGACCCCATATTAATTATCCCAATCAATAACATTAATACGATAATAATCAATACGTTAATATCCAAAAATCCCAACCATAAAAAAAGCTCTTTCTCCGTATCTTGAATACTGTTTACTTGCAAAAGTGAACCAGACTCATCCGGAACCATTTCAATTATTTGCTTTAGCTTCGTTGACATTAAGTCCAATTTACCCCAATCGTCGATATTAATTTCAAATCCGCTTACAAAACCTAAATTCGCCGATTTCCCATCCACTTGCTTACATTCTATAATTCCATTATCTGAGGTGAAAAGTCGGAAATGATTCCCTGACTGGTCCAAATATTCGCGCACAAGCTCTTGATTTTCATCCAATTTATACGGTCTTTTGGATAATCCTTTGACCGATATTTTTAAAAAGGAGGTGTCAATTAATTTTGTATTGTTTTTTGCATCCCCGAGCTGAATCTCTTCAGTAATCAATCGAATTAGTGTATCTTTAATCGGGGCTAGCTCGAACATATTAAATCGTTTGAATCCTTCTCCCCAATTATATAGGTATGATCCATTTCCGCCACCAACTTCTACCTTTACGAGCAATGAACCATTAGACAATGTATCGGCAATTCGTATACTGGCATTTAACCCCCAATCATTGAGCTCTTGAACGATCGATAAATTGGTTAAAACCAGCTTTTTATCAAATTCTTCCAAGCCTGTTGAGTAAATTCCTTCAATTACAAATTGCCTTTTCACCGGTGTATTGCGCACAAAAAAAGCATCTATAGTATCTTTTAATTTAAAACCTAGTAACTTTGCCGTTTTTTTTGATATAACGATTGGTTCGACATCGTTTTCTTTCGAAAAATCAGGTATTTTACCTTCTACCAAATTTTCTTTAAAAAAATTCCAGTGGGTAGATTGAGACAATCCTTTAAATATGACACCCAAAATATCCTGTTTATTTATCAATGAATCTTTCCCTGATGCTAATTTAATTTTACTATCCGCACTTTCGGATTGGAGCAAAGCAGGTTTATAGGCGACTGGGTAAATACCAGCTAAATTCGGAATCGATTTCAATTGATTAAATGCTGGATGATCGATGGGGATTGGTGGTGTTTCATAGGGTGAAGCTTCTCCTACTGTTTTTATAAAAAAATGAGATCCAAACCCGGTTATTTTATGGCGAACCTCGAGCTGAAAGCCCTTCACAACTGCCAAGGTTAGCAAGTTTACAACAATAGCGAGTGCAATACTTATTATTGAAATCCGAACAATTGGACGCGAAACTTTCTTACCTTGTACTTCGGATTTAATTAACTTGCGTGCTATGAAAAATTCAGAAGACAACTCTTTTCATTTTAGGAATCAAAGTTACATAATGCTATTGAGTAGCATGAGTTTTTTCTGTTTTTTAATTTCATCGTGTTCATTCGGCGCGACAAAAAGCACTTCAGATTCAATCAAACACCCATTAAAACCTCTAAAAATTGCAACAATCACATTAGGAAATGAGCAAACCGATAAATACGTTACGTCATTATTGAATAAACGAATTGCCATTGTTGGAAATCAAACTTCGGTCATTGGAAAAACGCATTTAGTGGACAGTTTACTTGCTTTAGGTATTCAAGTTAAAAAAGTTTTTGCACCTGAACATGGCTTCCGAGGAGCGGCGGATAATGGAGAACATGTTTCCAACGAAACCGATAAAAAATCAGGACTTCGGATTATTTCCTTATATGGTTCAAATTCAAAACCAACGGCTGAACAGTTAGCAGATATTGATATCGTCGTTTATGACATTCAAGATGTAGGAGCTCGTTTTTACACCTATATATCCACCCTTCATTATGTCATGGAAGCGTGCGCTGAAAATAATAAAAAACTCATTGTGCTGGACAGACCAAATCCCAATGGACATTACATGGATGGCCCAATCTTAGAACCCGCGTTCTCCTCGTTTGTGGGAATGCATCCTGTACCCATTGTTTATGGAATGACAATTGGTGAGTATGCAGCTATGATTAATGGAGAAAAATGGTTGAAAAATGGAGTTTCTTGTTCGCTAGAAATAATCCCTTGTATAAATTATTCACACGATACATTTTATTCAATACCTATTCCGCCGTCTCCTAATTTACAAACGGATAAATCAATTGCTTTTTATCCCAGTCTCTGTTTATTTGAAGGAACAACAATCAGCGTAGGAAGAGGAACCGAAAGACCATTCGAGATTTTTGGCCATCCCAAATTCACAAAAACAGGTTTTACCTTTACCCCAACGCCTCGGTTAGGATCAAAAAACCCACCTTTTTTAAATCAACTTTGTAAGGGAATCGATCTTTCCAGTGAATTGAATACACCACTTTATCAATTAGATATTTCCATTTTACTTCGAGCGAAAAAATTATTAGGCAGTCATGATGTTTTTATCAATTCACCGAGTTTTTTCAATAAACTAGCTGGGAATTCTAAACTAAAAAATCAAATTGAAAAAAACGCATCCGAAAAAGAAATCAGGAAATCATGGCAACCTGGACTGGATGAATTTAAAATAAAGAGAGCAAAATACTTGATCTATCCGGACTAATTGGTTTCGATAATTGCCTCTCGTAAATCATCTGTCATGATTGAATCTGGATTTTTCTTTAATGCTTTTCGAATTCCAACTGCTGATCGCATGTCATATAACACTACTTTTTTTCCGAGATTCTGAATCATTTTTACTTCCTCTTGGCCAATCGCTGAATTTCTGATAACAATTCCTTGAATAATTGGGTTTGCTTGTAACGATTGTTGAGCCATCTGGTATTCAGTAACATCCAAATAAACCGAGTAAAAAGAATCGATTAACTTATTTGCCAAAACCACATTATTTGTAAGGAGTATTACTTGAATTTCAGGAATATTTAGAAAGTCTATTTCATTCAATCGTTGTATCAATAGAACTGAATTAATGGATTGATTTAAGCATTCATTTACCGTTCGCAAATCCAAGTAGAGCGTTTTACCAAATAACAATGTAGGATTCAATTCAGCCAAAGGAATTAACTTTTCCTTTCTCCATGTTTTGTAATTCAATAAAGCTAATTCGCTATTCATTTTATCAGGAATACAGCCTTCACCGGTGGATTCTGAATCAAGCTTAGTATCGTGATACAGCCATAAGTCACCATCCTTTGAAAGTTGCACATCTACCTCTACTCCATCACACCCGCGCATCCGGAGCGCAAATTCAATTGCCTCTTCGGAGTTATCATGAAACATAGAGTTCCCCATGGAAAGACCCATACCAGCATGTCCAATAACTTCAATACTTGAAAAGTTTGATTGTTTTGTACAGCCAACTAGCACCATCAGAATTAATAAAACACTAATTCCACGCATAGCCAATTCCAATTGATCCGTAATAAGCAAAAGTAGATGCCCCGATATTTTTAGTTGTGGAACTGCGGAAATTCTCCCTCAAACCACCTAAACCAGCACGATGTATGAATGACCATTTCGATCCAATTTGAAAATAGTACCCCACAAAAAAAGAAGTAAATTGATGTAAATCGATGACTTTTAGGAAAGCATGAGTGATTCTAAGCTCCGGACCAAAAAAAACAGTTGATTTTCGTTCATTTTTTAATGAAAATAAATTAGTTGATAATCCTATTCCCAATTCGGGAAAGAATTGATTTTGATAGCATGAACGATTCAAACCAAAACCCAATCCAGAAGAATAATTCATACGTTTGGTATGCCATGAAAAATGAACCTGTGAAAAAAGATCAAATTTCTGCAAAGAAACAGAAGTAGAAAACACTTTTTGGACCGGTAGTTCACGTCTATTTGCTTGGCTTCCTTGACTATATAAAATTTGAGTAACAAGAATAAAAACCAGGAAAAGAAAAGATTTCATGTTCCGAAACTAATCAAATTTTGGACACTTTCCTTATTTAGAATTATTCTATACAAAGATAAAAAAGAAATTTAATTTTCACCATTCTTCTTCCTTCCCATCATCTTTATTGGCTTCATTTATTAATTTCTTCCAATTATAACTCGTATCCTCTGCATCTTTAATAATCCATTGATAATCATCTTGCTTCAAGGGATACACCTCAATTTCTTCCCCGGTATACGTTTGAATAGCATCTAAAAAAATCTTTTCATCCGGGCTACAAAAAGCAATCGCTTGTCCTTGTCTATTACCACGCCCTGTTCTTCCGCAACGATGCACGTAATTCTCTGGATTTTCTGGCAAATCATAATTAATTACGTAATCAACATCGGGAATATCAATACCTCTAGCCGCCACATCAGTAGTAATAAGCACATTATTTTCTCCTGAACGAAAACGATCCAACAACTCAAACCGTTTTTTTTGATCCATTCCGCCATGCAAAGAGTCGACTTTCAATCCTGCACGAACCATTGCTGCATCAACACGCTCTGCTCGAACTTTTGTTCGAACAAAAACGATGAATTTTCCCTCTTCGTATTCTTTAAGGATGTTTTCCAGAAAAAATCGTTTGTCATCCATGGCAATAAAAGCAACCGTATGATCTACTTTTCCTGCCACTGGATTATTCGGCGAAAATTGAATCCGAAGCGCATCTTTCACCACCTCATATGCTAATTTTTTTATCTTTTTATCTATTGTTGCCGTAAAAAAAAGTGTTTGTCTCTTAGACGGAATATGCCGCATGATATCCTTAATATCTTTATGGAATCCCAAATCGAGCATTAAATCAGCCTCATCTAGCACTAAAACCTGAATTTTTTCCAAATTAATGTATCCTTGTGAAATCAAATCAAACATGCGACCCGGTGTTGTTACCAATACATCCACATTATTCTGCAAGGATTTAATTTGAGATTCTTGCTCAACTCCACCAATCAACCCGAGCGTTTTTATTTTTGAATTTTTACCTATTTCATGAAAAACCGACGCTATTTGCTTTGCCAATTCGCGCGTTGGAACCATCACTAAACAATGAATGTTCGATTCTTTACGTTTTGATTTTGCACGAATAATTTGTTCAATAATCGGAATAACGAATGCTGCGGTCTTACCCGTCCCGGTTTGAGCAACAGCCATCACATCCTCACCATCCAAAATAGGCTGGATTGCCCTGTATTGAATATCTGTTGGTCTTACAAACCCCAAGCGGTCTAGTTGATCTTTAATTTCCTGATGAATTGGATAATCTTTGAATTTCATAGGTCCATATATTCAAAAAAAAACCGTCTTACGACGGTTTTTAAAATTTTATTTCTCGGCTATCTTCGGGAAAAGAATTCGACCGCAATGTTCACAAACAATTATTTTCTTTTTCGTTTTAATATCAAATTGACGTTGGGCAGGGATTTTATTGAAACAACCACCACAAGAATCTCTGTCTACTGTAACCACTGCCAAACCATTTTTAGCATTTGTTCTCAATCTATGGTAAGCAAGCAATAATCTTTCTTCGATATTTTTCTTTGCATTTTCAGAAGACTTCAATAAACGATCTTCATCGACTTGCGTTTCAGCTATAATCGCATCCAACTCGGCTTTTTTGGTAGCAAGATCGCTCGTACGAAATTCCAATTGAATTTTTGCGCTTTCAAAGACTTCTTGTTTAGAATCAACTTTGAATTTAGCCTCCTTGCTTTTCTTTTCGTGCAATTTTATTTCTAATTCTTGAAACTCTATTTCTTTAGACAAAGAATCATATTCACGGTTATTTCTAACGTTATTTTGTTGCTCTTTATATTTTGAAATAGCACTTTCAGACTCTTTGGAAGCGTTTTTACGATCCGAAATTTCAGTTTCCAAGCCTTTCAATTCTGATTCAAAATTGGAAATACGGGTTTGTAGACCTGCTACTTCATCCTCCAAATCTTGAACTTCTAAAGGCAGTTCACCTCTAATCGTACGAATTTTATCGATGTCTGAATCGATTTTTTGTAGTTCAAATAAAGCGTCTAATTTTTCTGCTACGCCTATTTCTTTTTTTGCTGCTTTTGATGCCATGTATTACCAGTAATTTATTGGATTCGTATTTCGTTCCGTTAAATGGATGGCAAAGCTACTAAAATTTTTCTTAAGAATATCAGCAATTAAATGTTTTGTAAATTGTTCGCTTTCATAATGACCAATATCCAAGACTAAAATTCGATTATCTGCATCAAAAAACTCATGATATTTCATATCTGATGTAATGAAAACATCCGCTTGTTGCGCAATGGCATGTTTTAATAAAAAACTACCTGACCCACCACAAACGGCTACTTTTCTAATTGGCTTATTCATTAAAGCAGTATGTTTTACACTTCCACAATGAAACGTTTCTTTTACCTTCGTTAAAAAATCTTCGCTATTCATTGGATCAACCAATTCTCCGACCATTCCAGCGCCCTCGAATGAATTTTTATTTTGAAGGGCCAGAAGATCATAAGCGACTTCTTCATAAGGATGGATTGTAATTAACTGTTGAATAATTGCATTTACCCTGCTACTTTCCAACAAAAACTCCAGCTTCAATTCTTTAACATTACTTCGGACACCTGCCTTTCCTTCAAATGGTTTCGCGCAATCCAAAGGCAAATAAGTACCGTGTCCTTCGGTTCGAAAATGACATTCAGTATAATTCCCAATTCTACCTGCACCCGAGTCAAAAAGAGCATTTGTGACCTCATCAACATGACTTTCAGGAACAAAAGTAACTAATTTCATGAGTGACTGATTTTTCGGAAGAAGAACCCGAGTATTATTCAAATTTAATCGATTGCTTATTTCAAAATTCACTCCAAAGTGATAATTATCTAAATTGGTGTGCATGGCATAAATTGCAATGTTATTTTGAATACACTTTATTACGGTGCGCTCAACATAGTTTCCACCCGTAATTTTTTTGATTCCAGTAAAAATCAAAGGATGATGAGAAATAATTAGCTGACACTTTTTCTCGATTGCTTCTTCAACAATTTCCTCAGTACAATCCAAAGAAATCAGCACATTTGATACTTCTTCGTTTTTATCACCCACTAATAACCCGCAATTATCATAAGATTCTTGGATTGATAACGGAACCAGTTGTTCCAAATAATCAATGATTTGAGCAATTGTCATTCGTATCATTTTGGTAAAATTAAAAAAGGAAATTTAAACTGAAAGCAATACATCAAATTCCTTGTGGAAATTTTAGGGCACTATCAATAAAATGCAACAATACGAGCCATATTATGTTGTAACTTTGTAATGATTATGCAAGATTTTATTTTAAATTCCATTGAAGAAGCAATTGCTGAAATTCAAGCAGGAAAAGTGGTCATCGTTGTAGATGATGAGGATAGAGAAAACGAAGGTGATTTTCTAACAGCAGCTCGGAATGCAACACCAGAAGTTGTAAATTTCATGGCAACACATGGAAGAGGTTTAATTTGTGCACCACTTACTCAAGAAAGGTGTAAGGAATTGGACTTAGATTTAATGGTTCAGCAAAATTCTGCTACCTACGAGACACCTTTCACTATTTCGGTGGATCTAAATGGTCATGGTTGTTCAACTGGGATATCAACCAGTGATCGATCTAAAACTATTTTAGCCTTGATTGATGAAACAATTCAGGCAGACGACTTGGGCAGACCCGGTCATATATTTCCACTCCGCGCCAGAGATGGTGGTGTACTGAGAAGAGCGGGGCACACAGAGGCTGCAGTTGACTTAGCGCGCCTTGCTGGATTTGAACCAGCCGGTGTAATTGTAGAAATCTTGAACGAAGATGGTACAATGGCGCGATTGCCACAACTGATTGAAATTGCTCAAAAATTTGATTTAAAAATTGTTTCTATTGCCGATTTAATTGATTACCGCATCAAACATGAATCACTTATTGATCGAATTGTTGATGTACATCTTCCTACTGAATTTGGAGATTTTCAGTTATTTGCCTACAAAGAAAAAAATACTGGTCAAGACAATTTAGCGTTGGTGAAAGGATCATGGTCCAAAGATGAAGCCGTTTTGGTTCGTGTTCACTCCTCTTGTTTGACAGGAGATATTTTTGGTTCTTGCCGGTGTGATTGTGGACCTCAACTGCACAAAGCAATGGAATTAATTGAAAAAGAAGGAAAGGGTGTAATTTTATACATGAATCAAGAGGGAAGAGGTATTGGCCTAATGAATAAACTCAAGGCATACAAACTGCAAGAAGAAGGATTGGACACAATGGAGGCGAATATTCAACTTGGATTTAAAGCCGATGAGCGTGATTATGGTATTGGTGCTCAAATATTGAGAGATTTAGGTGTGTCCAAAATGCGCTTATTATCCAATAATCCGAAAAAAAGATCCGGGTTAATTGGCTATGGTCTTGAAATCATTGAAAATGTCCCGATTGAAATAGAAAGCAACGTGCACAACGAAAACTATCTGCTAACAAAACGGGACAAAATGGGGCATTTACTAAAAATGGTTAAATCAAAAGATGCTTAAATCTAGTGGTCTGATAAAATCGTATGGTGACCTATCAATTTTGAAGGGAATTGATTTGGAAATCAATCAACAGGAAGTTGTTTCTATTGTTGGTTCTTCCGGTGCCGGCAAAACTACCTTACTTCAAATATTAGGGACACTCGACACTCCTGATGCTGGAAACGTTTTAATTGACAATGTAAATCCCTTCCATTTGACACAAAACAAACTTGCAGCATTCCGAAATCAATCGTTGGGTTTTATTTTTCAGTTTCACCAATTACTTCCAGAATTTTCAGCCTTAGAAAATGTTATTTTACCCTCACTTATTATGGGGGTTTCTATGGAGGAATCAAAAAAAGAAGGGGTGCGATTACTGAATATGTTGGGTCTTGAAGATAGAGCTACCCACAAACCCAATGAGCTTTCAGGTGGGGAGCAACAACGGATTGCGGTTTGTCGGGCATTGATTAATCATCCAAAAATTATTTTCGCAGATGAACCATCCGGAAATCTAGATAGTAAAAACGCGAAAGAATTACATGAACTTTTTTTCTTCCTTCGGGACGAATTGAAACAAACTTTTGTTATTGTTACCCACAACGAAACGCTTGCGAATATGGCCGATCGAAAGATAACAATAATGGATGGAATGTTGGCTTGAGCAACAAATCGATGTCTTCGATGAATTTACTAGAACTAAAAGAATTTCTCGATTTTAAAGCAGACCAATACGAGAATATACATTTTCTCGAAGATGATCCTATTCAATTCGCTCATCGCTTTTCAAAAAAAGAAGACCAAGAAATTATGGGGTTCTTAATTTCTACGATTGCCTGGGGAAATAGAAAGAGCATAATAAATAATGGGGAGAAATTAATTGAAATCATGCACGATTCACCCCATGAATTTTTACTGAACTACCCATCGAGCAACCAAACACCCCATTTCGTACACCGAACATTTAATACAATAGATCTAGATTTTTTCTTGCGCGCTTTGAATCATATTTATACTACCAAATCGGGCTTAGAGAATTGTTTTCAGAAACACGAAGAAATAGCAGGAGTTAAAGGGAGGATTAAAAATTTCCGTGAAGCATTTTTCTCCACTCCACACGAAAGAAGAAGCGAAAAACACATTTCAAATCCACTTCAAAATTCAGCATGCAAAAGACTAAACATGTTTTTACGTTGGATGGTAAGGCCATATAACAAAGGAGTTGATTTAGGTATTTGGAAAAGTATTTCAACCTCTGAATTACTATTACCTTTGGATGTTCATACTAGCAGAAATGCTCGAAGGCTGGGATTATTGGCACGAAAACAAGATGACTGGAAAGCACTTGAAGAATTGATGGTTCAACTGAGGAAATTTGATTCAAATGACCCAGTAAAATATGATTTTGCCTTGTTTGGACTTGGCGTTTATGAAAAAGATTTATTTCAGTCATAAAAATCCTTTTATTCAGAGTAAATTCACTTACTTTGTTATCGGCATGTTATTTGTTAATTATTTGAAAAATTCAAAATGAAACATTTTTTATCCGTTGCGTTATTAACGCTTTGTTTTTCTCCAACTATATTTGCACAACGCTCATTTGATAATCGGTTTGCTTCAATTCAAAAAGAATTAACCGATTGGGATCCTGTTAGAGGTCATTGGTTAGCGACGAGTTTAGTTAATCTTTCCGAGAATAAACCTGTTGAAGACAGAGCTTTCCCAGAAGATTTTACCCCTTTTGAAATAGCAAAATTAATGCCTACGGATTTGCGCTCTCGTATTGTTGACACGATACAAACCAATGCGAATTCCAATCCATCTGAAGCGAATCGATGGAATGCAATGAATTCAATCGTTGGGAGGGTTGGATGTTCATATATTTCAGGCAGAACCTACGGAGACCCTCATTTAACTTCATTTGACCGGGCTAATTATTCGTTTCAAACAGTTGGAGAATTTGTACTCGTTAAATCCACTAAAAATAATTTTGAAATTCAGTGCCGCCAGCAACCACAAGGGGACAATTTTTCACTCAATACTGCTGTTGCTATGAATGTGGCGGGAGATCGAGTAGCTATTTACACAGAGGACAAGCCAGATTTTGACCCATCTCCCTTGCGTCTAAATGGATCTACGATTCAACTGAGTGGAAGAACATTTTATTTACCTCATGGTGGAAACATTCGATTAACTGGAAGAAACTATGTAGTTACCTATCCAACTGGCGAAGTTGTGAATGTAGAAATGAGACAATCCGGAAATATGAGTTTTTTAAACGTTACCGTTCAGATATTTGATTGTGATCGAAATAGTTTCACAGGACTTCTAGGTAACGCAAACAACAATCCAGATGATGATTTCAATAGTAATATTAACCGATCCAATCATTTAGTGTACTCGAATGTTTTTGGTAATTCCTCAGTTAATCAGTATGCAGAAAAGGAATACCTTGCATTTTTAGCGGGTAATTTCGCTGAAGATTGGAGAGTGAATCAAAACACAACATTGTTCGATTATTCGATAGGTCAAAGTACATTAAGTTTTACGGATAGAAGTTTCCCCAGGGTACACTATACCGTTGATGATTTAACACCAAATCAACTTTCAAACGCAAGAAGAAATTGCGAAGACCGCGGAATTTTAGCTTCTGATATGCGTGGATGTATCTACGATCAAGGATTCCTTAACATTACACCTAATCCAGTGCCTACCAATCCCGATTTCACACAAGGGGTTAGTTTTAAGCCTATTTTGCGCCCTGCATTGAATACCAATCAGCACGAATTTGCTGATGGAAAGACCCCAACTGGAAATGCATTGCCTATTCAACAAGGCCCAAATACCAATAGTACGGGCAAAGGAATTGGCGAAAAAGAAATGCCGAAAGAAATAATCAATGAGCCAATAGAAAAACCTGAACGATCGAATCGAACTATTGAACCAGAGCGTGAACGACCACAATCGAAACCTTCTTATTCGGAACCTAGTAGATCCAATAACACGCCAACGTATTCAGCGCCAAAAAATCCACCGGCACCAAAAGTGAATACACCTCGACCTGTTTCAACTCCATCAATTAAGGGAATAAAGGGTAAAAATTAACTCTTTATCTTGGAACATCTCGTAAATTGAATTACTTTTAGTTTAGTATTTAATTCATGCGTTATGTTTATCCTAAAAATTGGCGTTTCATTTTTATTTTCAACTTGTTTATTACTATCAGCTTTCGGTCAAAAATCGGTTTTTTTTCAAAAACAACTTGAAAATAATCCAACAGCTATATTTCCTGTATGCATAAAAAACACAGCGGAAAACTTAGCGTTTCTTTCGAAAGAAAATAGAACGATTAAACACATAACCGCAAATTGGATTTTCTTTAATTCAAGTGCTCAATGGCTTGATGATCAAGTAAAAAAGAATACCATTTCCGACTTTTATTTCGAATTTGCTCCACCAAGTATTCTCGCTGATTCGGCAATCGTTAGACATAAAATTAATTTGGTGCATCAAGGAGTTGGACTAGATACATCCTATACAGGAAAAGGAGTAATTGTTGGAATTGTTGATCAGGGTATAGATTTTAATCATCCTGACTATAAATTTTCGAATGGAAAAACAAGAGTACTTCGATACTGGGACCATACTGTAGATGCAGTTTCACCACCGCAACCATATGGATATGGGACATTGTGGGATAGCACAGCAATAAACAACGGGACATGCACAAGTCTAGAAACCGTTTCCGCACATGGAACCTCAGTTTCAGGAATAGCGGTAGGAAATGCAAGAGCGAATTCTAAAAATAAAGGCGCGGCACCAGAGGCAGATATTGTTGTAGTTGAGACAAACTTCAATCTTCCGAATTGGACACTAACTATTGCGGATGCGTGCGATTATATCTTCAAAGTGGCAGATTCATTGGGTAAACCTGCAGTCATAAATTTATCACTTGGCACCTATTTAGGAAGCCACGATGGAAGGGATCCAGCCGCAGAATACATTGATTCACTTTTAAATGCAGCATCGGGTAGAATTGTTGTTTGTGCAGCGGGAAACTCCGGAAACAAAGGCAAATATCACGTAACAGGAATTGTTAATCAAGATACATCCTTTGTTTGGTGCAAAAACAATCCAGGTAATACATACATTGGAACAAATAAGATCTTGTTTGATTTTTGGACTGATACTTCCCAAACGAATTTCTCCTTTGCTTATGGCGCTGATTTACCTGCTCCTACTTATGGATTGAGAGGCAGAACCACATTTAATGATTTAACTGCAAACATGGCTCAACTTCCGATATATGACACAATTTTTAACGCGCAAGGAAACAGAATTGCGTGCATTGAAACCTACAGAGAATTTGTAGGACCAAATTTCCACATGCAAACGCTTTTTACTCAAATAGATTCATTGAATTACTTATACCGATTTGAAACCGTGGGTTCAGGTAAATACGATCTTTGGGGTGGCGCTTGGCAGCAATTAAGTGATTTTGAAACCAACATACCTGTTGATTCGATTTTACCGGAAATTGTTAATTACAACATGCCCGACTCGCTACAAACCATCGTATCGTCGTGGAATTGTTCAGAAAAAGTTATTTCAGTTGGAAACATTACCAACAGAAATTCATACATCGATAAAAACAATGTCACACAAGTAACCAATTCAACTCCTGCTGGACAATTAGCCCCTTCAAGCAGTAAAGGCCCCAATCGTCTTGGAATCATGAAACCAGATGTTTCTGCTAGTGGCGATTTTTCATTTGGTTCTGGACCCATGTGGTATTTATCTAATTCAGCAAATAATTCAGTAATTGAAGTGGGTGGTTTTCACATAAAAAACGGCGGAACATCCATGTCATCTCCAGTTGTTGCTGGATCGGCGGCTTTGTACCTTCAAAAATGCAAAGGTCTCTCCTATCAAGATTTTAAATCAGATCTACAATTAGCATCATATGCAGATTTTCAAACCGGTATCACTCCAAACTATAGTTATGGATATGGTAAATTAAATACCCAAGACTTAATTTTATTAAAACACCAACCTGCAACCGTGCAAGGCCCTGCTGGGATTTGTGTTGGAGGAAGTATTAATTTAACCTTTAACACTAACATGTCTCCAAGTACTATTTTATGGTCAAATGGTTCAACAACTAATTCTATAACGACATCAAATAGTGGGAATTTTTCAGTTACTTTAATAGATGCCCAAGGTTGTAGAACAAAATCTGGAATAAAAAATATTCAGTTGTATCAGTTACCTTATGTGGACGCAGGACCTAACCACATTTTGTGTCCAAATGAACCTTTCATTTTAATTGGAAATGGTACAGCAAGCAATTATACTTGGTCAAACAATATTCAGAACAACACAAGTTTTATTCCGCAAAATACAGGTTTTTATTACCTCACAGGAACAGATTTGAATAACTGTTCAAACATTGATTCTACCTTCTTGGATTTTTATACCTTAATGCCAGTAAGCTATATAGAAACAATAAATGAAATTTCAAGTAATGGTCAGGCTTTTAATGTAACCCCGGGAACTCCAAATGGTGGGACTTACTCAGGAGAAGGAATTATTGGAACAACGTTTCACCCAGGATTAGCAGGAGAAGGAACACATGCAATTGTTTATTCTGTTCAAAATAGCAATGGTTGTTTTTCTACAGATACATCCTATATAACCGTTTTGAGTGCAGGGGGTGTGACTGAGCAAAATCAACTTGTCACGCTTTATCCAAACCCGACCCAATCGAATTTGACAATTGATTCGCCCTTAAAATTAATTTCCATCGATATGTATAGTAGTGAGGGGAAATGGATAAAAAATTTCGATGTTTCTGCTAACCCTACATTAAACGTCGAATCGTTAAAACCAGGAATATACTACATATCCATTCAATCCGAAATTGGAATAAGTAAAATTAAATTCATAAAAGTCAATTAACCTATGCGGAAATTTATCGTGATAAGTATATTTTTTATATCATATCTAGTAAACGCACAAGACATTCAATTAAAAAACAATCAGGGTGGACTACTAAGCCTAGGGGTAAGATCAACTATCAGTGCATTCAATGACAGCAAAACAAACAACTTCGGGAAAGGAATCGGCGGCCAATTTCGCTTGCAACTATCCGAAAGAGTAAACACGGATTGGTTTTTTGATTACCTCACTAGTGATATAGGATCCATTGCACACCGAACTGATTACCATATTGGATGGAGTGTGTTGTTTTATCCTTATTTAAAAGAAAATCAATTGATAAAGCCATATATCGTTGCTGGTCACTGCTTTGATTATTCATATATGGCCGAGAATAGTGACAAGAATAATTCAGATGAAAGATGGAGTTCTGCTGTGCAAGCTGGAATTGGTACTCACATCAATCTATCTAAAAGAATGGATCTTTCATTGACTAGTCAATATTTGATTCATATAGGTAATCATATACATCCAGTAATTTTGTCTAGCAGTATCGTTTTTCAAAACGAAGGTGGAATAAATTTGGAAGGTCATTTGCTTTTAACGGTAGGACTAAATTATAAACTAATTGATTTATGGTAAAATTTATTTCTTGTATTTTTATACTACAATTATCCCTCGTATTTAGTCAAGAATTACCGGGTTTAGATCCTTATGAAAAATTAAATCAAACCAAAACCAACTATTTTCAACCGGGACTATTAAAAGCTTCTGCTACTATTTCGCCTGGAAGAATGTTTCAAAATGATGCGAATACAATAAATCTTTCTGGATTTTTAGAATACGTCCTAGATAAAAACTATAGCTTGAGGGGTGATGTAATTCAATTTATAGATGCCAATTTTGGCGCAAATTCAATGATAATACCTGAATTCCAAAATAGATTATTTATAGGCGTATTTAGACACATTGGTAAAGGAAATTTTAAATGGTATAATGGAATACAAGCTGGAACAACTATTACGAATTATAAAAATAATTTCACATTAGACAGCAAAACACATGTCGCCCCATCATTTGGACTAAAAACAGGCGCTGTCTATTACGTATGGAACTACTTTCATTTTTTTGCAGATTTAACGTATCTCAACTCAACACTAAGGGGTACAAACTTTGGCTCACAACGAATGGATGAGCTATTATTTTCTGCTGGACTTGGATTTCAAATTCAAACGAAAAAACAGGTTAAAAAATATAGAACTACCGGAACACCTTCCTTTTAATTACTAAATGGAAAGAAATTACACCCCGAAAAACCCTTGTTATTTTTACGATTCTAAGCAGTTTCCACAACTCCTATTTTTAGAAGAAAATTTTCAAGTAATCCGTCAAGATTTAATTCATTTAATTTCTTCAAATTCCGAACAAGAGTGGCTACGCACCTTTCCAGACTATGTCAAAGCTAATTCGGATAAGGCGTGGAAGGTTTTTTCGTTTCTATTTTTTTTAATGAGAAATCCAGTTCATCGAGCATTATGCAAAGAAACGGCTCGGTTAATTGATCAAATTCCAGAATTGATATCTTGCGATTTTTCATATATGGAGCCGCTTACCCACATACTTCCTCACAAAGGATATTCACGTATGGTATTGAGGTGTCATTTACCATTAATTATTCCAACCGAAAAAGCTTGCGCAATAAGAGTTGGAACTGAAACACGCCACTGGGAGGAAGGAAAACTACTTATTTTTGATGATTCCTTTGACCATGAGGCCTGGAATAATAGTTCTGAATACAGGGTAGTTTTAATGTTTGATATTCCAAACCCACTTTGGGGATATTCTGCAGAGGAAATTTCGAGTTATAAAATCAAACACTTAGACGATCACTTTCTACTTTCTTTGGCAAATCAGGAGGAATGGGCTAGAGCTTATGAAAATCGGGAATTGCCCAAGGTGATTTTTTCGTAGATAAAAAAGAATTGATTTCAGGTAGATTTTTTTCTGTCGGTGTTCCTTTCCAAGCTAAGGCTGATTTTTCTTCACAAAAAATATGAGCTGCCTTGTTCAATTTCAATCCCTTCGTTAGGAAATCCTCGCGTGAAAGTTCCAAAAGCACACTTTCTTGTCTAACATCCTCACCAACAAAACGATAGCCCAATAACTTATTATATTGAATAGCTCGTTCATTATCTTTTCGAATACGAATACATGATTTATTTATCGTTTCCAGTCCATAAAACACAAAATTCAGCAAACACAAAGACGCGTAAACAGCTGCAAATGATGGCTCGTATTTTGGCTCTCCAATAAAAATTCCGCCTTCACCAAATCCAAAATCCGGATTAAAATTTTTCGCACTTATCAACCCTACTTTTTCTTGTTCGAATTCGATGATAAAATAATAATTGAAAGCATTATCAATCTTTTGAAACCAAACAAGCTGCTCCTCTTTTGTTATTTTTTTCGACAGAAGCATTTTTGAATTTACAAAACTAGAATTTCTCCATTTACGCACCAATTCAATATCAGCAAGTGTTAATCGAGTTAACTTCACCTCATATTGCTCCAATGTTAGCATTCTTTGTCAGAGATATAGTACAAGGGCTCATTGTTTTGATTACGCAAAATCTTGCGAACATATTGAGAAAGAATTCCTAAGCTAAATATAATTAAACCTGTTGAAAATAAAATACTTACAATTAGAGAGGCATACCCTTCTTCTGTGATTTTATCGATAAACTTTCGATACAAAAAAAACACCCCAATCAATAAATTGACTCCACTCATTAGAAATCCAAGGTAAGTCACCAATTTTAGTGGAAAATCGGACGAATACATGATTAAATGACCCGTTTTTTGAATTAAATCCATCGTAGAATAACGTGAAACAGTAGATGTATTCTCATTTTTTTTAACTTGAACAAATTCAACCTCATCTGTATACCAGAGCAGAAATTCATCAATAAAAATGAAGTTTGAATGTTGAGAAGCCACTGTTCGTGCTAATTGACCTTCTATCAAGCGAAAGCTACTTCCCCTCCCCTTATTTTTTCCTTCAATTTTTGATGCTTTTTTATATAAGAAAGTCAATAATTTCCTTTTCCAACCCAATTTAGCATCAAATTCACCATAAACGACCTTGGATGAAATCTGATTTCTCTTTTCAATTAGTTTGGAAAACTCACTAGGAAGTACATTTAGATCATCGTCCATTGTTAAAACAAATTCTCCCAAGCTTTCATTAATTCCGCATAAGGTGGCTGCATGCTGACCCACATTTTTGGATAGTCGAATGATTTTAATTGCTGGATATTTCTGTTTTAATTCCTTGAGTTTTTTCCAGGTTAAATCTGAACTAAAGTCATCAACCAGAATTATTTCATTTTGAGTATTTTGAGTATAATAAACGACTGAATCTAATAATACAGAAATTCCTTCCTGATTATTGTAAACAGGGATAACAATACTGTATTTGATCTTATTATTCACTAATTATATCTACTCAATGTTACGAATTATTCAGGTAGAATATTCATTTTTTCCGCAAAATGATAACAATAATCTCTTAAATCCTCTGACATTAAATGTTCACCGGTTGCTTTTTCAAACGTATCAGCCATGGTTAATAAAGACTGATGAAAAAACTGTTTCATTTCTTCAATGGTCATTTCTTTTGTCCACAAGTCAATTTTCATGGTGTTTTTTTCAGCTGGATCCCAAATTGAGAGCAAAAACGCACTAGCTGGTTGATTTTCAATTTTACCATCCTGCGCAGTCCATTTCATTTCAATGGGTAGATTATTTTCGTTGACTTCTACGTGAATTTTAATTTCTGATTTCTTGGACATAAATCTATTTTTAATCGATTTTATAAGTTTGCATAATCTCAGCAAATGGAACTTTTACTAATTGATCGAGCGATAAATCTGTATGAGACCCCATGTATTTTCGCACCATTCTCCATCCGATAAATTGCCCCAGTCTATCAGGACTTTCCTTAGGTAATCCAGCAGTTTGAGGTGCTTCATTAAAATACCCAAGTTTAAGCATCTCATCGCTTTTGAATAACAGTTTTTGATCGACAAAATAAGACCAAATCTGTTTTTCGTTTTCTTCTGCCCATTTATATTTTTCAGGAGAATACCGCGCTATTATTGCTTTTTCTGCAGTTGGCATCGCTGCTTCTATACAATACAGCAGTTTGCCCCAACTAATCATATCCTCTGCAAATTTAGCGTCTGTGGGTGCCTGTATGTGGGCGTATACCCATTGAAAAACAATGTCACGAACCATAAATTTACGCTCCATACCTTGTTTCATATATTCATAAACATTTTGAGCTGGAAGTTTTTTTATCACCTTATTTGATTGACCCAAATACCACTCAAGCCCTACCCCCACATCATCATTGGTCGCAATTGCATTGTAACTAAATAAAGCATTAAAAAACACAATGTGCTTGGGTTGTTTCGCTTTTGGAAAATGGTACTTTAAATGTTTGAGTGCATCCTGAATTTGATTTTTTTCATTACTCAAGTCAGAAAACGATTTTTTTAACTCTAGTTCAACTTCCTTTATATAAGGGTCTTTATAAAACTGATTCACTTGATTACTGAACGTTGAATCTACTTTGGTGTTAATTTTCAATCCTTTATCGTAAGTAAAGCGATACAATTCGTTGAATGATTTTAGGAATGATTTGTTGAATTTGATTCGATCTTTAGATGAGCTCGAAAAGTAAATCGAATCAACATGAACGAACTTTACATCCGATTTTATGGATGAAACGTCCACATCTAAAGGGTTATTTCCGCACGAAACAACAAAAAAAACTAAAACTAAAAGAGAAAATAAATGGTGTAAATGAATCATTTTTATAACTTTGCTTTCAAAGTTAACATTTCATTTGCTAACAATTAATTTTAACCCTATGAAAAAAGTGCTATTAATCTTAAGTGTTGTTATTTTACCAAGTATGATTTCACTTGCTCAAACCGACGCTGCCTGTCAAAAAAAAATTGATAGCTTATCCAATCGCATCAACTACTTGGAAAGCAATATGAAAAATTCGTTCAATGAAAAATTAGTACAAGTAGGATTAACAACGAATTTGGGAATGAATTTTATTATTCCAGGACAAACCAAATTAATCGATAAAAATGGTGTTGGATCATGCTTTAGTATTGGTTTAGCAATCAATAAAACATTCAAAAATTCGCCCACAATTGGAATTTCCACAGGAATAGAATTTGACTTTGAAACAAATCGATATAAAACAGTTGATAGTGTTTATTATCAATACAACGGTTCAAAAATCATTGGGAAAGGAAGTGCAGCAGATGCAACAGGGACCTTATCATTACAAGAACGGAACCAAAAATCGATTTATGTTTCAGTTCCTTTAATGATGTTGTTTAGAACGAGTATGATTGGTGATTTTCGCTATTTCGGAAAATTTGGAATCAGAAATTCGTTTTTAATAAAAAACACAGTGAATGATTTAGGAATTGATGTAACTAATCCCACTCAGCAAATCCCTAACGTTGAAAACAATAGTTTTTCCTCTCCGGGTGACATGTTCTTCTACAAAGGTTCAATTGGATTATCTGCTGGAGCTGAATGGAAATTTATTAGCACGACTTCATTAGTTGCAGAGGTTGGATATTTTTATGGAATTACTCCATTGCATTTAGAACGCAAAGAATCGAACCGAACTTTATATACAGAAGCCGCAGGAACGAGAACCTATTTTTCCAATAAAGCAAATCAAAACCAATTACTTTTTAAGATTTCAATCCTATTTTAAAAATACGAATTTGGACTTCTTTAAAACGAAAGAACATATTGTTCATTGGTTGAATAGCTATTGTGATCAGTCAGGTGCCAAAGGATTTGTGATTGGAATTTCAGGCGGAATTGACTCTGCCGTAACTTCTGCTCTATGCGCACTCACCAATAAAAAAGTTGTTTTGGTTAATATGCCAATTAGACAATCTACAAGTGAGTATAATCGATCCCAGGAACACATTGAAGACCTTAGTAAACGTTACCAACATGTAATTTCGCATGAGGTAAATCTGACTGAGGTATTTTCTGCTTTTGAAAATATTCTACCTCCATTAGCTGTGTCTAATAAGTTGTCAATGGCGAATACGCGCGCAAGAATACGCATGACCACTCTTTATGCAATTGCACAAAGTGAAAATTGTTTAGTGGTTGGAACTGGCAATAAAATTGAAGATTTTGGAATTGGGTTTTATACAAAATATGGCGATGGTGGTGTGGATATTAGCCCAATTGCTGATTTAATGAAATCCCAAGTTTATTCCTTAGGTAGGGAACTTGGCGTTGTTTTATCTATACAGAAAGCTGCACCCACCGATGGATTATGGGGAGACAACCGAACAGATGAAGATCAAATAGGCGCAACCTATGATGAATTGGAATGGGCGATGGAGTTCAATGGTGACAAAGAAAATCTAACGAAACGACAAAAAGAAGTAATTGAATTATTTATTCGACTAAATACAATCAATCAGCACAAAATGCTCCCTATTCCAGTTTGCACTATCCCTGATACATTGAAATTTACTTAACCAATCGTTGACGATTCATTTCATACAAAGCCATTCCAACAGATACACTCACGTTTAGCGACGCAACACCACCAATCATTGGGATTTTTAGTTGTTCATCAGCCATCCGAATTAAATCATTGCTAATTCCATCCTCCTCTGATCCGAAAATAAATGCAACAGATTCTGCAAATTTACCGAAAGGCAATTCCTTATTTGATTTTTCTGTACATGCAACCAATTTAACACCCGATTGCTGAATGTAAAACAGTGCTTCTTTTAATTGATCGACCTTGCAAACCGGTAAAAAATTGAGCGCCCCAGCCGAGGTTTTAACAGCATCTGCTGTTACTAATGCCGAGCCTTTAGATGGTATTACTATTGCATCTACTCCTTGACAAGCAGCTGTTCTGGCAATTGCACCTAAATTCCGCACGTCCGTAATTCTATCTAAAAAAAGTAACGTCAGAAGTTCTTTTTTTTCCAATTTGGCATCTACCAAACTATAAAAATCATGGTATTCAATAGGAGAAACAAAAGCAATTACCCCTTGATGATTGGCGAGTGTCATTCGATCCAATTTTTGAACTGGAACAAATTGCAACTGATAATCCTTTCCTGATAATACTTCCTTTAATTCAATGAAAAGGTCTTTATTCATTCCTTTTTGAATTAAAATTTTATTTATTTCTCTTTCTGATTTAATGGCTTCAACCACGGGACGAATTCCATAAATTATATTCTCTTTTTCCTTAAAAGTCTGTTCGCGATTGCCATATTGATTATCTACCATATTATTTCCCATTCGATCTTAACGTTATCACCCAATGTTTTTGCCACAGGACAACTTTTACCTGCTTGAATTACTTTGTGTACTATTTTTTCATCCCAATTGTTACCCCGTAAATCAACTTTTAGTATAATAGTTTCAATTCTCCTTGGATTTGAAGCCATAATCTTAGTTATATCAACGACTGCTTTTTCAAAAAGTATTTCATGTTCTTGGCAATAAATCCCCATGATAGTTAATGCGCAGGAGCCCATTGCAGTGGCTACAAGATCTGTTGGAGAAAAGTATTCACCCTTACCTTTATTATCTATTGGAGCATCCGTTAATATTTCATTGCCTGAGGAAACATGTTCACACGTTGTTCTCAGGTTACCAAGATAGGTTATTTTTGACGTCATCTTTTTCCTCTGGCTATTAATTCTTGTAATGATTTCACCAACATCTCATAAATCTGTTGAGGTTGCAATACTTCTGCATTTCTTACCGTTACTCCGTTCACTGTATATTGAAAACTCTGCAATTTATCAAAATCACGTACAGATACAGTTTTTGAAAACATCTTCTTTTTTTCTGTATTGAATGCTGTAATAGCGATGTAGACAATAGGCCGATAACGGCTAGAACCTAATAAGGCATTTCCTAGACTAATTCCTGTTGCTATCGAATAACTTACGCGAACATGCACATAATAATCTTTATCAAATTCATGAATTGCTTGTCTTTTAGAACTTAAGGGCATTCCACGAACTACATTCCCACCATCATAAGATTTAATATCACGACCTCGTTTATTTTTCCGATAAACACATTCAGAGTTTGTATTCAATTCGGCAGATACTGTTCGTGTAACCACAGCCTTAATAGAGTCAATATTCGCGTCTGAAAGCCTAACGCGATTCAACCCGCTTTGTTGAATGTTATTTCCTCCAGAACTAATTTGAACGGGATTCACTAACCTTCTATCGATGTAAAAACGAATACTGTATATGCCTGCACTACTTTGTGCGAAAGATTGAAAAATCAGAACTATCTGAAAAATCAAAAGAAAAAAATGCTTTTTATTCATCTCAAAATTATTGAATTCAAATGTAAGAAAATTGCTGTGATTATTTCATTTTTAAAAGCATTAACCCAAACAACTATTCGTTTTTTTATTTAGAATCATTCTAAAATACCCTTTTTAAGGTATTGCCCAACGTATTTGAATTCATCAATTTTGCCTTATGAAAATGCTACCAATATTTACTCTATTACTCCTCTTTTTTATTAACTCAATTGATGGAATCGGTCAGTTAACTTCAAAGGATTCAATTAAAAAACTAGTTGAGGTTCACATTACAGGAGACCAAAAAGACATGGAGCGTTTGCCTCTTTTAGAAGGAATAAGGATTAATGCGGGGAAAAAAAATGAGGTTATTAATTTAAGCGCTCTAACGGCTGATTTATCTTCTAACAATTACCGTCAGATCATGGCTAAGGTGCCAGGAGTTTCTATTTGGGAAAGCGATGGATCAGGAATTCAAACATCCATAGCAACCCGAGGTCTTAGTCCAAATAGATCTTGGGAATTCAACGTAAGGCAAAATGGTTTTGATATTTCATCCGAGGCATACGGTTATCCAGAAGCATACTATACACCACCAACGGAAGCATTGGACAAAATTGAGGTAATTAGAGGTGCTGCTTCCCTCCAGTACGGAACTCAATTTGGTGGATTATTAAATTATATTACAAAAAAAAACTTAGGAACAAAAGCATTTACTTTTGAGACACAACAAACAATAGGATCTTATGGATTATTCAATGCCTTTAATGCAATCGGAGGGAAAATTAAGAAATTCTCTTATTATGCTTTCCTGCATCATAGACAAGCAGATGGCTGGAGGGAAAACAGCAGGTACTCAACAACTACGGGACATTTCATGCTGAACTATGCCTTTAGTAAAAAACTAAGCGCATCATTGGAATACACACATATGAATTACCTTAGTCAACAACCAGGGGGATTAACAGATTCAATGTTTAACGTCAATTCAAGGCAATCTGTGCGTGCCAGAAACTGGTTTAGCACCCCTTGGAATTCCACCGCTTTTTCCGTTGATTATCAACCTAATGAAGATTTAAAATTTAACCTCAAATTATTTCATACGTTTTCCCAGCGAAACAGTGTTGGTTATTTAAAAGACATTAATTTGAGTGATTCCTTTAACGGAGCATCAATGAACAACAGGCAAGTAGACCGAGACTGGTACAACAATCTTGGGCTAGAGGTTCGAATGCTGAAGCAGTACAAACTTTTTGGTAATAATTCAGCTTTATCTGTTGGGTTGCGTGCCTATTCAGGAAAAACTCTACGGAAACAGGGTGCAATTGGATCGACTGGAAGTGATTATGATTTATCAATTGCCTTGCAGCAAACAAGTTCTAACGGAATATTTGATTATAAAAAGGAACTAAATTTAAACACGTTAAACGCGGCAGTTTTTACAGAAAACCTATTTAAATTAACTAAGCGATTGAGTATCACTCCAGGTTTACGGGTTGAGTATATTAATACTGGAGCTAAAGGTTTGATTGATAAACCCGTAATTGGGGATTCAATTGATGTGGCTAATCAAATTCGATTTGTCTTGCTTGGAGGCGTTGGTATGGAGTTCAAAACCACTGAGAAAACAAATTTCTATGCCAATATTAGCCAGGCATTTCGTCCGGTTACTTATTCAGAATTAGTGCCGTCAGCAACCACAGACTCAATCGATCAGAATTTACATGACGCGAATGGGTACAACCTAGATTTTGGATACCGCGGAACGATTAAGAATTACTTATCTTTCGATGTTGGTGCATTTTATTTATTCTACGACAATAGAATTGGGACTATAAATACGAATGGTAAAAATTTAAAAACAAATATTGGGGCTTCTGTAAGTCGCGGAATTGAGTCATTTATCGAATTAGATCTATTCCGTTTGATCAGCCTTAACTTAAAACATGGCCAATTTAAAGTTTTTGCCAACATCGCTTTCATTGATGCACGCTATACATGTTGGGATGATCCAGCGGCGAAAACCGATCCGTCAAAAAATTTCAGTGGAAATTTTGTTGAAAACGCCCCAAGAAATATAAATCGTTTTGGAATAACATACAAGAAAAATGGCTTTTCACTCACAGCCCAATGGAACCAAATCGGTTCAGTTTATACTGATGCATTAAATACAGTTTCACCCAATTCAAAAGCAACTATTGGAAAGCTAGACGGTTATCACGTTCTTGATTTATCGGCTTCTTATCTCATCAATGAACAGTTTACCCTAAAAGGAGGAATGAATAATGTAACGAATGAGCAGTATGCAACACGCAGATCGGGAGGGTTTCCTGGTCCAGGTATATTGCCAGGAAGTGGTCGAACAGCATATCTATCAATAGCAGCGAAATTCTAAAATCTTTTCGGAATCCAATAATTTAGGCAATTAAGTCCTTGATAACAATCTATTTTGTATATTCGGGTTAGTGAAAACAATTCCCCAATCAATAATCCTTTTTTTGCTGGTGTTCATAGGATTTCCTAACACCATTTTTTCCCAACAACGAACGGAGATTGAGATAAAAAACAACATTAATAAGTCAAAAACAAATTCAGAAAAGTTCCAATTTGAAGTTGAACTAGGAAAATTTTACCTAACGACAAACTTTACAAAAGCCAATACCATTCTTGACCAACTCAAGAAAAATAAAGCCTACAACACTTCAAAGTTCACCTTTAAACGCATGCTTTTTGAAATTCAATGCGCACACGCAGTTAAAGATTTTGTTCGCTTCAATCAATTAACTGAAAAAGCAAAAGGTCAATTAAACGGATCTATTTCAGAAAAAGAAAAATTTGATTGGTTGATTTTTTACGGTGTTTCGAAACAAATCAAATTAGATTATTCGGGAGCCGTATCCGTGCATTTTCAAGCATTAAAAATCAATCAAAGATTACGAAATCATATTCAATCCTCTGAAATAAACCGCATGATAGCATGGGATTATACAAATTTGAATAAAAAGGATAGCGCACTATATTATTCTAACAGGAGTATTGTATTTGCGCGTAAAACCAATTCAAAATCATCCATTTTAGCAGAATGTATTAACACACAAGCCTTGATATACAAATACTTCAACCAAATTGAAATTGGAATTGCAAAAAATATGTTGGCCATTGAAATAATAGCAAACACAACAGATTATGAAAAACTAAGCCGATACAATCGAGAAATTGGATTATCGCAATTGGACATTAAAAACTGGGGCGAAGCGGAGGCATATTTTAAAAAATCTTTATCATTTGCAAACCAGTTAGAGGATCAAACGCAAATCGGTTTAGCATTGATTCATTTGGCTGCAGTTGAATTGGGTAAAAAAAACCTCAAACAGGCAAAAGTATTTGCTTTTCAAGCCGAAGCAGCTTTAATAACAACACAAAATAGTGAAGCAATTGGAGATATAGATAATTTTATTGGAATTTTATTCAGTGAATTAAAAGAGTATAAACAAGCTGCTAGTCGTTTAAATAAAGCACTAGTGAATTATGAAAGTATTGGGAACAGAAATAAGATAGCGCTTGTTTATCACCATGTTGGTAAAGTACTACTAGAGCAAGGAAAGTACAACGAGGCAGAAAATTTCCTCAATCGATCGATCAACATGCGCAAGGAAATGAAGCAAATTGTTTCAATTCACGAAAGCTACAAAGTTTTATCTGATTTATTTTTGAGAAAAGGAAACATTCAAAATGCCTTTCAATATTTAAACTATTATGTGCTTTATTTAGATAGTAATAACTTACTGCAATCAACCCGAAGTATTGCAGAAATCAATGAAACGTTCAAAACTCAAGATCAGCTGCGTACCATAAATTTACAGAGCGATTCAATCAAAAGTGCTCGTGAAAAACAAGAATTAACCAATTCCAAATTAGAAAACACTCAATTAAGAAATACCTATCAACTAATTACGATCGTTTTTATACTATTTATTGTCATAGCAGCCGGTTTAATCTTAAAAAATTATTGGAATCGAAATAAATTATTACAGTTGCAAAAAGAGTCTGAAATGTCACAAACACTTCTTAGATCGCAGATGAATCCGCATTTTATATTCAATGCAATGTCGGTAATACAAAGTTACATATACGATAACGACCCATCCAAATCCTCTAAGTTTTTGGTGAATTTTTCGCGACTCATGCGACTCATTCTCGAAAATTCTTCAAAAGAGTTTATCACCCTGGAAACTGAAATAGAAATCCTTCAAAAATACCTAACCACACAAAAATTAAGGTTCGAAGACCGTTTTGCTTTTGAAATTGTTGTGGATCCACTTTTATCTGAAATAGAAACACTTATTCCACCAATGATAACACAGCCTTTCATTGAGAATTCAATTGAACATGGCCAATTACATACTGTTGACAACGGTTTTATTGAAGTCAAATTTACGCGTGATGAAGAAATGTTGCAAATCACGATTATAGACAATGGAATTGGAAGAAAAATTGCAGGAACGAGTAAAAAAAGTAAAGAGCACCATAGTATGGCCATGAAAATTACGGAAGAACGCATTTCGATAATCAATAAAAAATACACAAGTAGCGGTTTTCTTCACATTACGGATTTTAATAAGGAAAAAGAAACCGGAACTGTTGTGGATATCAAAATTCCTCTTAAATTTAAAGACCAAAACTCCTGATAATGATTAAAGTACTTGTAATTGACGACGAAAATAAAACAAGAGAGTTTATTGCGAAGCTTATCCGTTCGTTCGGTCTTGAACTTGAAGTTATCGCACAAGGTGAAAGTGTAGAAACAGCATTAGAAGCGATTGAAAGCAATCAACCAAATATTGTACTTTTGGATATTCAAATGCCAGACGGAACAGGTTTCGATGTGTTAAAAAGAACGCCATCAAAAAATTTCGAAGTTATTTTTATAACGGCTCACCAAGAATTTGCCATTAAAGCAATAAAATTTAGCGCACTGGACTACATCCTAAAACCAGTTGACCCAGAGGAATTACGTGACGCTATAGAACATGCAATTCAAGCTGTTTCTGAAAAAAAAGATATTAAACAATTCGATACATTACAACATAATTTAGTCCCTCATCAAAAAAAGAAATTGGTTCTCAAAACACAAGAAAGCGTATTCGTTGTTGAACTAGATGATATTATTCGATGTGAGGCTGATAAAAACTATACTTTTTTCTTTCTCACAAGCGGAAAAAAAATCCTCGTTTCCAAAACCTTAAAAGATTTTGAAACATTACTTTCAGGCAGTCATTTCTTCCGTATTCAACAATCCCATTTGGTAAACATCAATTTTGTTGATCGGTATGATAAAACCGAAGGAGGATCTGTTATCATGAAAGACGGTGCTGCTGTTCCTCTTTCTCCAGCAAAAAAAGATTTGTTTTTTAAAATCCTGGAAAACCTTTAATTACCCGTAACTAAAATTTATTTTCGAGTTTAGCATTTTACTCACTTTTTTATTCATATGTTTTTTAAATAGTTACGATCTACGTTGTTGTTTATTTTTTAGCAATTTCGAAACTGTAATTATATTTCAGAAACAGTCCTTTAATTAGCAAATAATTTGTAAATGTAATTATCAGGAAAATGAATTTTAATAAACTGCAGTATTTAATTAAATTGATTGAAAGCAGAGGCACCGGTTCACCAAAGGAACTAGCGCGTAAATTGAACATGTCTGAAAGAATGATTTATAAATACATATATATGCTCAAACACGAATTTAAAGCTCCAATAACCTACAGTCGGAGCATGAAATCTTATTATTTTTCCGAAAATGGTCGTCTAGACCTCAAATGGATAAAAAAAAGTTAAGCATAGGGATTAAGTAATTGAATTGAGTTTGTCTATCACCAAATAAATCAGTAAAAATAGAAGCAGAGCATAGACAACGATCTTTACAAGATACCATTTACTTGCTTTAGGTGGGATTTTATCCTTAAAATTAAACTCGTACATGATGTAAATTTACTTTTTTTTTGCATTATTTCAGGAATCAAATCAGTTGAAAATCAAATTCAATTAACTTTGCTGATAAGATTAATTCTATTATGAAACATATTTTAGTTACGGGTGGAGCAGGTTATATTGGTACACATACAGTTGTTGAGCTCATTAACAATGGATTTATACCTGTAATAGTCGATGATTTCCGAAATTCAAGCCACTTGGCAATTCAAGGAATTGAGCATATTACCAATCAAAAGTTGTTTGTTCATGAATTTGATTTGTGTGATCTCAGTGCCGTGAAATCGTTGTTCTCTCGCTATTCGTTTGAAGGAATTATTCATTTTGCAGCGTATAAAGCGGTGGGTGAATCTGTTAATTCACCACTAAAATATTACACCAATAATCTACAAAGCTTGACTAATATTTTAGCGTGCATGATCGAATTTAAAGCCAATAATTTGGTTTTTTCTTCTTCGTGCACAGTGTATGGTGACCCGAAGGGAATCAAAGAAGTTACCGAGAATTCTGAAAAAGCACAGCCAAGTTCACCTTATGGAAATACCAAACTAATCTGTGAAAATATCATAGAAGATACAGCGAAAGCAAATCCTTGGTTAAAATCGATTTGTTTACGCTATTTCAATCCTGTTGGGGCGCATCCTTCCGCTGAAATTGGCGAATTCCCAATTGGAAAACCCAATAATCTATTGCCTTTTGTAACACAAACAGCAATTGGTTTACATGAAAAACTAACCGTTTTTGGCAATGATTATCCAACCGTTGATGGTAGTTGTGTCCGTGATTTCATTCATGTAGTTGATTTAGCGAACGCTCATGTTCAGGCTATTGACTTTTTGAATTCTCACAAGGATGGGTTCAATGAAGCAATTAACATAGGAACTGGAAAAGGTACATCCGTTTTAGAAATTATTAATTTGTTTGAAAAAATAAGTAACCAAAAACTGAATTGGGAGTTTGGACCTCGCAGGGACGGCGATGTTATTGAAATATTTGCAAACGCAAGTAAAGCGAAAGAATTATTAAATTGGGAAGCAAAACATACCGTTGAGGACGCCGTTTTAAGTGCTTGGAACTGGGAAATTAACTTAAAACAAAAACGATTTTGAGAATTTTACTCTTTCTTTTTTTTCTTCCGCTCTCAGCTTGGGGACAAAAGGAATTTGATACAAAAATTGAATCTCATAGTCGACCTGGACTTTTCTGGTACGTTACCTGGAAACCCTCTAACAAGCCTAAACCACGCAAATATGATCGCTTAGTTTTTGATATTCATTACAATGATCTTCTTTCGGACAAAGATTTTTCTAATTCATCCACTCGATCAATAGGTTTCACAGCAAATTGTTTCAATGAATTTGCGTTAAATAAAAAGAATACAATTTCTATTGGATATGGTGGAGCAATTTCGGTGAATAAAATAATTCTCAATCAAAACTTGATTCAAACCCAATCCGGTATTATAAATTGTTTTCCTCATAGTGCTAACGATGCATATATTCGTAATAGCTTAATGGGAACTAATATAAATGTACCTGTGGAATTAAGATTTAGAACAGCAGGATGGAAACACACCAAATTATATATAGGTGGAAGATTGGGGTATCAAGTTACGTTGAAAGAAAAATATTCTTTTGACGATGCTTCAAGAAACCACAAAATATCACTCAAAAATGCAGCTGATGATTTTACTTATTACTTGTATACTCGTATTGGAATTCGAAACTATTCACTGTATGTTTCTTATCAATTAAACTCCATTTTTCAACATCCCGAAAGCCCTCAAATTAAATGGCTGCAACTCGGTCTTAGCTTTTCTCTTTTCTAATGAAATTAATCGATACGCACGCTCATTATTATGCTTCAGAATTTCAAGATGATTTAATCGAAGGTATAAATCGTTTCAAACAAAATAACATAACTAAAATACTTTTACCGAACATTGACCTTGAAAGTATCGACCCTATGTTTGTGCTCTGCCAAGATTTCCCTGAAACATTTTATCCTATGTTAGGCCTTCATCCAGGATATATAAAAGAAGATTGGGAACAACAATTGGATCAAATTTATCGAAAACTAAAGAATAATGAGGTAATTGCAATCGGCGAAATTGGAATTGATTTATATTGGGATAAAACTTTTGTTGAAGAACAAAAGAAAGCGTTCGAAATTCAAATTGATTGGGCTCTAGAATTAGATCTTCCACTAGTTATTCACGCAAGGGATAGTTTCCAAGAAATATTTGCTATTCTTGATCGTAAAAATTGTGATTCACTTTCTGGTGTTTTTCACTGTTTTACCGGTACTGAATATGAAGTAGAAAAAATTCAATCTTATGGGAATTTTTACTTTGGAATTGGAGGAGTTGTTACTTACAAAAATTCTCATTTACCAGAAGTTATTAAATCCATTCCGTTGAATCAGATTCTACTAGAGACTGACTCGCCTTATCTTCCTCCTGTGCCCTATCGAGGAAAACGTAACGAACCAAGCTATATGATTCATGTTGCTGAGAAATTAGCAAGTATTTATCAACTAGGATTAGATGAAATTGCAAGGCAAACCACTGAAAACACCTACAAGTTATTTAGAAAATTGAACTAGTCTTTCATATTCCTCATTTGTTACATTGACTTTCGAGTAAATCCTTAACTTTGTCAAAAAAAAATTTATGTCTAACGCATTTTTCCAAGTTCCGGTAGCAATTAATGAACCCGTTAAAGCATACGCTCCAGGTTCTGCAGAACGCACTTCACTCTTAGCGAAATACCACGAAATGTATAACCAAGCACCAATAGATGTACCGATGTATATTGGTGGCGAGGAAATTCGCACGACAACAAAAAAAACAATGACATCACCGCATGACCATCAAAAAGTACTTGGTCATTTCAATGTTGGAGAATCAAAACATGTTGAGCAAGCGATAAATGCCGCATTAGCAGCAAAAGAAAATTGGGCAAACTTACCTTGGGAGGATCGAGCTGCTATATTTTTAAAAGCGGCAGATTTATTGGCAGGACCTTTTAGAGATAAAATTAATGCTGCTACCATGTTGGCTCAATCCAAAAATGTTTTTCAAGCAGAAATTGATGCTGCATGTGAATTAATCGATTTTTTCCGATTCAATGTTCAATACATGACCCAAATCTATAAAGAACAACCTCAATCATTGCCTGGAATGTGGAATCGATTGGAATATCGTCCGTTAGAAGGATTTGTATTTGCGATTACTCCTTTTAATTTCACTTCAATAGCGGCAAATTTATGCGCTGCACCAGCCATGATGGGTAATGTTGTTATTTGGAAACCTGCCGACACACAAGTATATTCTGCGCAAGTATTGATGGAATTATTTAAAGCAGCTGGCGTTCCTGATGGTGTCATCAATATGATAACTGTTGACGGACCTGTCGCAGGTGATGTGGTTTTTCAACATAAAGCATTTGTTGGATTACATTTTACTGGATCCACAGCCGTTTTCAAGCATCTTTGGAAAGAAATAGGAATGAATTTAGATAAATTCCGTACGTATCCCAGAATCGTTGGAGAAACGGGTGGAAAAGATTTTATCATTGCTCATAAATCTGCTATACCCGCTGAAGTTGCAACAGCAATGTCACGGGGAGCGTTTGAATTCCAAGGGCAAAAATGTTCTGCTGCCTCTCGAGCATACATTCCGAGTAACATCTGGGCAGAAGTAAAAAGTCATTACGTGAATCAAATAAACTCATTTAAAATGGGTAGCCCGGATGACACAACTAATTTTGTAAATGCAGTAATAGATGAGAAAGCGTTTGATAAAATTGCAGGATACATTGATTATTGTAAAATCCAATCAGATGCTGAAATTATCACAGGTGGAAATTACGACAAATCGAAAGGGTATTTTATTGAACCTACAACCGTTGTAACGACCAACCCAAAATTTAAAACGATCTGTGAAGAGATTTTTGGACCTGTATTGACTATCTACATTTATGATGCTGATAAATTTGAGGAAACATTAACTCTTTTGGACGAAACATCAGAATACGCATTGACAGGTTCTATTTTATCACAAGACCGTTTTGCTATAAATTTGGCTACTAAAAAATTAGAACATGCTGCCGGTAATTTCTACATAAATGACAAACCAACAGGCGCAGTTGTGGGCCAACAGCCATTTGGAGGAGCAAGGGGATCTGGAACTAATGACAAAGCCGGTGCAATGATGAATTTATTGCGTTGGACATCCGCTCGAACAATCAAAGAAACATTCGTTCCACCAACAGATTACAAATATCCATTTTTGGGATAATCAAGTATTAAGGTGATTTTGAACAATATTAAGGGGCGATAATTTCGCTCCTTTTTTGTTACTGATAGAAATAAAGTACAATTTTCGAAACACACTGCACATTTCATCGCCTTGTAAAATGATTCATACTAATTCAATTTAAAACAAATCGGTTGGTGCGATGGTTAAAAATTCTTGTATAGTTAAACCATCCCCACCAACTAACAATGTTTTTTTGGGGTGATATAATTTGCTGAATGCTGCTATTCCTTTTGCGCTAGTATTCTTTCCACTTTTTACTTCTAGCGCTATCAACTGGTTATCTTTTTCGATAATAAAATCAACCTCCTCATTTTTTTCGCGCCAATAATAGACCTTGATTCCATCACTTATACTTGCATTAATTAAATGTGCACCAATAGCTGATTCAACAAAACGACCCCAAATTTTTGGTTCTAATTGAACATCTTGAAATGAAAAAGCTTGCTGAGCACTTAACAAAGACGTATTAAAAACTTGAAATTTAGGTTTAGAAGCTCGTTGTCGCATGGTTATACCAGCATATTTATCAATTCTACCAAGCAAGCCTGAATCTGAAAGTAAGTCAATGTAATGAGAAAGCGTTGTTGTAAGCGGACTGCAAGATTCAGATATTTACGAAATTCAAGATGGTTTCGGACGGATTGTGCTAAGAGCTACAACACAAGATACTTTTGATGTTTCTCAATTAAGCAATGGAATTTATACTTTCGTAATTCGTAATGAGAACCGAATGAAGACGGTTCGTTTCATCAAACAATACACCAAACGATTAAAAAAATATAAAGGCAGGTTATCCTGCCTTTTTTTGTTTATGACTCACTCCCTCCAATTCAAATTGTTTTGAAATTATGCATCCATACTATTTTGAATATCCATCAGGAACTTCAAGAAACTCAATTTATTTGGTAGTTGAAAATAATCACCAATAAAAAAGGCCACTCAAATGAGTAGCCTTAAAATATTTATTCAATCGAACTTATTTCATATGACGACCATAACGGTTTTTGAACTTATCAATACGTCCTGCAGTATCCACAAATTGTTGAACACCTGTAAAGAACGGATGAGATTTATAAGAAATATCCAATTTAACAAGAGGATATTCAGTTCCATCTTCCCAAACAATAGTATCTTTTGTTTGAGTACAAGAAGGACAAATAAATGAATATTCATTTGACATATCTTTAAAAACTACTAGTCTATAATCGTCTGGATGGATATCTTTTTTCATAATCTTCTGTTTTGATCCCAAAATGGAGTGCAAATTTACAAGAATAATTTTAATTTAAAAGCATTTTGTTCAAAAAAAGAGAGCTACAGTTTAAAATAATCTCTATTGCCCTTGTTTCAACATAAAAAAGAGGAACACAAGGCTCCTCTTTTCTTAATTCAACTCATTTATTTTGTAATTAATAACGATAATGCTCGGCCTTAAACGGTCCTTCTACATTAACGCCAATATAATCTGCTTGGTCATCAGACAAACGCTCTAATTCCACACCGATTTTTGCCAAATGTAAACGAGCTACTTTCTCATCTAAATGTTTTGGAAGCATATACACATCATTGCCATAATTAGCAGAATTTTGCCATAATTCTAATTGAGCCAATGTTTGGTTGGTAAAAGAATTCGACATAACGAAAGATGGATGTCCAGTTGCACAACCTAAATTCACCAATCGACCCTCAGCTAAAATGATGATTTCGTTTCCATTTACGTTGTAAATATCCACTTGCGGTTTTACCGTGTATTTTGTTGAACCAAAATTATTATTCAACCAAGACATATCAATTTCATTGTCAAAATGTCCAATATTACAAACGATCACTTTGTCTTTCATTTTTTCGAAATGACGACCAACAACGATGTTTTTATTACCTGTCGTCGTAACGATGATATCACCTAAATGAACCACAGAATCCAATCGTTTCACTTCAAAACCGTCCATCGCAGCTTGAAGCGCACAAATTGGATCAATTTCAGTAACAATTACACGAGAACCTGCACCTTGCAATGAAGCAGCAGAGCCTTTACCAACATCACCATAACCACAAACTACAGCGACTTTACCTGCCATCATAACATCCGTAGCACGACGAATTGAATCAACTAGTGACTCTTTACATCCATATTTGTTATCAAATTTAGATTTAGTAACAGAATCGTTCACATTGATAGCAGGCATAACCAACGTTCCATTTTTCTTACGCTCATACAATCTATGTACACCAGTAGTTGTTTCCTCAGACAATCCTTTAATTGCATCTGTCAATTCAGGATAGCGATCAAAAACCATATTGGTTAAATCACCTCCATCATCCAAAATCATATTCAATGGTTGGCCATCTTTAAACGCAAATATCGTTTGCTCAATACACCAATCAAATTCCTCTTCATTCATTCCTTTCCATGCATACACAGGAACTCCGGCAGCAGCAATTGCAGCAGCAGCATGATCTTGCGTTGAGAAAATATTACAAGAAGACCAAGAAACCTCAGCTCCTAATTCAACCAATGTTTCAATTAAAACTGCAGTTTGAATGGTCATATGCAAACAACCTGCAATACGAGCTCCAGCTAATGGTTTATCTTTTCCGTATTCTTCACGCAAAGCCATCAAACCGGGCATTTCAGCCTCAGCTAATTTCATTTCTTTTCTACCCCAATCAGCTAAACTGATATCTTTTACTTTGTAGGTAAATTTTTCTGTTGTATTCATTCTTTATAAAGTTTCTTAAATTTGGTGATAAAATTACAAAACTCCTTCGAGAGTTGAAAACAATCCAATGAAACTCTTGGAAATAATGTTATCTTTGCACCCGAATTATTGAAATAAACAAAAAAATGGCAACAAACAGAACTTTTACAATGCTTAAACCTGATGCAATTGAAAACGGGTACACAGGCAAAATTATCGACATGATTATCGCTGCTGGTTTTACAATCAAAGCGATGAAGTATACCCAATTAACTACAGAACAAGCTCAAAAATTCTATGAAGTTCATTCTGAAAGACCGTTTTATGGAGAATTGGTAGAATATATGACATCAGGACCAATTGTAGCAGCAATTTTAGAAAAAGACAATGCAGTTGCTGATTTTCGTATATTGATTGGCGCAACAGATCCTGCAGAGGCTGCAGAAGGAACTATTCGTAAGCATTATGCGGAAAACAAAGGGAGAAATGCTGTTCATGGTTCAGATTCTGATGAAAATGCGGAAATCGAAGGTAAATTTCATTTCGCTGCAAACGAGATATTTTAAGGAAATATTTTATACATCCGGAAAGACTGCCATGTGCAGTCTTTTTTGTTTATTCGTAGTTTACTAATTTACGTCCACTATTTTGATATCAACATTAAGAAATTTTACAGATGAAAAACCTTGAAGCTATTGAAAAAAGAAGAACATTCGGAATTATTTCACATCCGGATGCAGGTAAGACGACCTTAACGGAAAAACTTCTACTTTTTGGTGGCGCAATTCAAACCGCAGGAGCAGTAAAAAACAACAAAATCAAAAAAACGGCGACATCCGATTTCATGGAAATTGAAAAGCAACGGGGAATTTCAGTTGCTACTTCAGTAATGGCATTCGGATACAACGGTAAACAAATTAACATCCTTGATACTCCTGGGCATAAGGATTTTGCTGAAGACACATTCAGGACCCTGACGGCAGTAGACAGCGTAATTCTTGTAATTGACTGTGCGAATGGGGTTGAAGAGCAAACGAAAAAATTAATGGAAGTTTGTCGCATGCGTAAAACTCCAGTTATCATTTTCATCAATAAAATGGACCGTGATGGAAAAGATCCGTTTGAATTATTGGATGAATTAGAAAAAACATTGGACATTAAAGTTAGACCACTAACATGGCCAATTGGCATGGGAGATCGTTTCCAAGGGGTTTACAACATCTACCAAAAAGGATTAAATCTTTTCGCAGCAAACAAAACAAAAATATCCAACGAAATAATTTCAATTTCGGACATAAATGACCCTGCATTAAATGAACTTGTTGGTGATATGCCGGCTGCTGAATTACGCGAGGAATTGGAAATAATTGAAGCCGTTTATGACGCATTTAATCGTGAAAATTATTTGGCAGGGGATGTTGCACCTGTGTTTTTTGGATCAGCTGTTAACAATTTTGGGGTCAAAGAACTCCTTGATACTTTCTGCGAAATTTCGCCATCTCCAAGAGGACGAGAAACAGATAAAAGAAACGTGGAACCTACAGATGATAACTTCAGTGGGTTTGTATTTAAAATTCATGCCAACCTAGACCCAAAGCACAGAGATCGAATCGCCTTCTTGCGCGTTGTTTCTGGTAAATTTGAACGGAATACATTTTACCAGCATGTGAGACTTAATAAGAAAATGAAATTTGCCAATCCAACTTCGTTTATGGCACAAGATAAAAGTGTAATTGATGACGCATACCCGGGAGATGTAATTGGTTTGTATGACACTGGAAATTTCAAAATCGGAGATACACTTACTGAGGGTGAAATAATGATGTATAAAGGAATCCCAAGCTTCTCTCCTGAAATATTCATGGAATTGGAAAATTTAGATCCCATGAAATCAAAACAATTGGAAAAAGGTATTCGGCAGTTAATTGATGAAGGAGTTGCACAGTTATTTATACAACAACCTGGTAACAGGAAAATTGTTGGAACCGTTGGACAGCTTCAATTTGAAGTAATCAGTCATCGTTTAATAAATGAGTATGGTGCCAATTGTCGCTTTGTGCCCCGCAATTATTTTAAAGCGTGCTGGGTTACTACCGAAAACAAAGAACAACTAGAATCTTTTAAGCGGGCAAAAGGAAATCATTTAGCGATTGACAAAGATGAAAATCTTGTTTTTTTGGCTGAAACAACCTTTTTATTAAGTATGGCTGAAAAAGATTATCCGGACATCACCTTACATAAGACTTCGGAATTTATGCTTGAGTTGTCAGATAAATAATTTAAGTAAAGGCACTTTTTTCTCATTAATTTCTATAAATTTGAAAAAAATTACAATGAAATTATTAAAAGTTTCAAAAAAACTCATTAGCATTATTGTTCTCTCTATCAGTGCTGTTTCTTGTGGATCGTCTAATAATGAACAACTCAAGTTAGAAAAAGAAAAATTAGAACTTGAAAAAAAGAAAATTGAATTAGAGCGCGAAAAATTTGATTCTTCCAATAAAAAATCTTCAGATCAAAGCACCCTCGTTGATAAAACAGAAGAGCGACAAGTATATGCTTCAATGCCAAGTGAGAACAATCAAGTTTCTGTAATTCGAGATTTCTATAGCGATTTTGATTATGCTTTCGATTATTCATCAATGAACGAATATATTAATCGATACTACAGTTCATCTCTTAGAAGTTCATATTCAAAAACAGAATTACCAAGTTACAATGCTTATGTATCGAAAGAACATCAAATTCTAGATATTACATTAATTCGTGAAACAAATACGCAGCGTGAGTTCAAAGTGACATTTTACTTCAACTACGAAAAAAGCGTGGGAGGAGCTCGTTCTAATAAATGCGCTGATTTTATAACCTTGGATAATGGAAATAAAATAATTGCCCGAAGAGAAATTGGTAGAGTTAACTAAATAGAAATACATATGAACAAAAAAATCTTTTTAGCAGGAAGCTTAGCTTCTTTATTAGCATTTTCAAATTGTGGGGGCTCCTCATCGACGGATGCGAATTCTGAAATTGAGAAAGAAAAATTGAAGCTAAAACAAGCAGAGCTTGAATTAGAAAAGAAAAAGCTTGAACAAAAGGAAGAAACCAAAGCAAGCAATGAAGTGGAATATAAGGATGAAAATGCTGAAGAGAATCGTAGAAAAGACGTTGCTGAAAAAGCAAGTAAAGCCAACCGATTTTCAGCCTATTCGGATGCTGTAGTGGCGGTAAAACGAACTTATTTTTACGCAATGCCCGATGAAAAAACAAAAAGAAGTTCATTTCTAATCGAAAATGATCGCATTACTGTCGAAAAATCACAGCGCAATTTTGTTTATGTTTCATTCACAAATGAATACAATGGGAAAACCACTTCAGGTTGGTTAAAGTCTGACGATTTAGAACCGATTTACGCAGACTAAAATTATATACTAGTTCTTTGTTACGAAAAAGCCCCGATGTTTCCATCGGGGCTTTTCAGTGTTTCGTTTAAAACTATTTCACAGCGTGTTTGATCACTTGTGTGGTTTTCGTTCCGTTGGTAATGTTTAGGAAGTAGATGCCTGGGTTCAGTGTTTCACTGATCACAAACATGTTGATTCCTTCTTTCATGTCAATTGAACGTTGGTCAATTACTTTTCCTTGAGCGTCCACAATGTTTAGTGTACATGCTCCTAGAATTTCTTTGTTGTTCACCACCACTTGGAACTCATTTCCGGATGGGTTTGGATAACTTGTAAAGTAACCTGCTGTAGTTTCAACACAACTTACGTTGATTGGGTCATACAACTTCTCTTTTCCATCGTTGTCCACCTGACGTAAACGGTAGTAGTTTGAACCATTCGTACCGCTGTTATCCATTGCTTTGTATGTCAACAACTCATTTGATGTCCCAGCAGATGGGATTGTTGCCATAACTCTCCATGTTTCACCATCTGTAGATTTCTCTACATCGAAATGAGAACTGTTAAATTCAGAGGCCGTTTGCCAAGCCATGTTCACAATTCCTTCTTCACATGTTCCACTGAAAGATAAAAGTTCAACTGGAAGAGGGTTGTTGCTACCTCCTACTCCACCAAACTCGCTAAAAGTTGTAAGCCCATCCCAACTTAAATAATTTGTTACAATTACACCAGCTATTCCTTGTGCTAAGGCATTTGTAAAAGTACCATCCACTGGTTGATACCATTGACCTCCACTGTATTTGATTGGTAATAAATCTCCGATAGTTTGACCTGAAGCAGTAACAAAGTCACCTCCTTGAGCAATAGTTGCAGGATTGAAATATAACTTAATGTTGTAATTAAAATTTGTAACACCATTATTTGGTTCCACAATCCAATTTTTATTAATATAGGTTGTATGAACAGCATGCAGCAAGTCATTTTTTTGATCTTGTACTCTTACGCCAACATATGCGTTAGAACCGAATGTTCCAGAGGAAAAGTCTAAAATTACAGGATTATATTTATTCGTTCCATTTGATGTCCCGACTGGAAAAGTAAATGAAGCAGGATTATATGTTCCAGCAGAAAATTGTTTTCTTAATTCTCCCGTTCCTGATGCTATAATCATTTTTGAGTTTCCTGGTGTTCCAGAAATTAATGCAGTAGTTCCAATAGTTAAGTGTTCTGAGCCTAAATCAAGTAACCCAGTAGTTAACATCAAGACACTATCTACCACAACTGCTTTCTCTATTTTAACACCATTTGAATTATTAATCGTAAGGTTTTTAAAAGTTGTGATTGCTGCAGCCCCTTTTATTTTTTGTAAGCTTGTGCCATTCATAACAACGATTCCTGACCCAGCATTAAAGTTACCATCGTTAATAAAATCACCTTTCACATTTAATGAGGCCCCATTCCCTAAGGAAACGCTAGCACTCGGTCCGATATTAATAGAATTAGAATTAAAATTTCCTGCTGCTGGTATGATCAGATTATTAGAATTTGACACACACGAAACAGCATCAGCGGCACTTACTACGAAAACTTCATCAGTTGCTTGTGGGGCTTGGGAAGCATCAGAATAGATCCCATTGTTTAATACATACCAATTGTTTTTCACATTCGCATTTGTATTAAGCTTTCCGTTCCATAAGTAATCTCCATCACCAATTGTATTTCCATTCACGGATATGATTGTTGATGGTTGGGTTACTGTAATGCTTCCTATTGCATTTACCGCCCCACATCCACCAGTTAATGGAATGCTATAATTATATGTTCCTCCTGTAGTTGGATTTCCACTAATTGTAATTGTATTTGAAGCCCATGATGCCGTTACACCAGCTGGTAATCCTATTGCTGTTCCAATTCCTGTTGCCCCTGTTGTTACGTGGGTGATGTTTGTTAATGCTGAATTGATACACAAAGTCGGAGTTGATGAAGCTGCTCCAGCTGTGCCACTCGCCAATGCTGATAAGGTAACTGTTGTACTGTTAGAATAAGCAGGACATGGTCCACTGTTAGGCTTGTTATATGTTATTGTATATGTTCCTGCAACACTTCCTATGGGAGTAATTACTCCAGAATTAGTAATATTTAGACCATTTGGCGAAACAGTAAACCATGGTGTACCTGAACCTCCGGTGTTTGTAATTGTTGGTGAAATGGTTCCTGAGGCGTTAAGGCATATTGTTGATGGATTATAGGTAATTGTTCCACTTCCAGCTTGTTCAATAGTAACATTAGTTGTTGTTGAATAAGAAGGGCAACCACTTGAAGCAGGTATTGAATAAGTTACTACATAGGCATTAGGAGAGCTCAATGATGGGGTAATCCCACCAGTAGTAGTGTTTAAATTCAAACCTCCTGCTGCACTAAAGGTTCCAGTGGGACCTGTAAAATTTGAGGTGATTGCCTGTGATGCATTGACAGATGAGCAAAATGCATAATTTGAATACGAAAAATTACCTGATGGTGTTGCCTGTATAATGATAGTTCCTGTAGCAGAAACAGATCCACATCCACCAGTTAATGGTATCGTGTAATTGAAAGTACCACTAACCGATGGAGTGCCACTTATTGTAATCGTATTACTTGCCCATGAAGCTGCAATTCCTGAAGGTAAACCATTTGCACCAGCAACTCCAGAATTTGAAATTCCAGTTGCTCCTGTTGTAGTATGTGTGATATTTGACAAAGCGTTATAGATACACGAAGTTGGAGTAGGTGATGCTGTTCCCACTGTGTTGGTTGCGCTAACTATTGCCGCAAGCGTTCTGGCTGTACTGGTTCCACACGAGTTTTGTGAAGTTACACTGATGTTGCCATTTTGGCTTGCCGATCCCGTTGTTACAGTAATGGAAGTAGATCCAGCACCTGCGGTAATGGTCCATCCCGACGGAACGCTCCAGACATAAGTCGTTGCATTTGTAACTGCAGCAATGCTGTAAGTCTGGGAAGTTTGAGCCGGGCACTGCATAGCCGTTCCTGTAATGGAGCTAGGTTGAGTAGGTGAAGTACTAACTGTAATAGTAACAGTGACATAACCAGAATATTGAATTGGATTACATGCAGCAGTTCTTCTCCTGAATCTTGTAGTTGTAGTTAAATTCCCAATTGTTGTTGATGATAAATTTTGTGTATTACCTCCAATAGCGACCCAATTATTAGCGTTCAAAGTACCTTCTTTTTGCCATCCATAGATCGCACCAGAAACAGAAGTCCCATTAATTCCAGTTTGTGTGCCTGAGCAAATTGTTGCCGGTGTAGTTAGGCTCCCTGAACTAAGGGCAGTACACGATGAACAGGGCCCTATATCTAAGAAATCCCAAGAACCAGGACCAGCACTCGAACAATACCCTCTGTGCGTGTATATTCTTCCGTTGTAACTTACAGTTGCTCCTCCACTAGGACTACCACAATTAGAACCACTAGGACCTATCCACATACCCGGAGTCCATGCTGTATAGCTTGAGCAATTTTGAGCAAATAGATCATTAACATTTAAAAATAGAATCAAAAATAGAATCAAAAAGAATCTAATACGAATATGTCGTTGAAAACCGACTTTTTCCCTTTTCAACATAATTGAAGACTTCGCAATTGCATTGAAGACAAGATCTTCTTTTCTGTAGCAAGAATTATTTAAGCTTGTAAAAAGAAAAAATTGAAAAGTGTATTTAAGGATTAGTTTTTCATTTTTACGAAATTGATCTAGTATCATATCATGAGAGATTAATAAAAAATATTTAGTTCAAAAAGTTAATTTATCGTCAATTATAATTAAATCTTAAAGCTTACTTGGTTTTGTTAGTTTAATGTTTCAGGTATCTTAGCAAATACCAATGAAAACAGTTTAAAACTACTCGTGAATTTGTGAAGTAGTCTATAATTGTACATTGGCTTAGCAAAGGTATCTGTTTTAGATTGAACCACCACGCTATTCTGTGCCATAACAAGTTTTTTGTAATATTAATAATAACTATTTATTGATTTTTACATCACTCAGCTTAACACAAATCGAATAGCTAATCAATCAAAAATTAGTTTATATCGCTCATCTCCAAAGAATTAGAGTCTTTCATACATTGTTATTTGTTTGGTTTACTGTTCTTTTTAGGCTCCTTTCGTACCAAAATTTGTCTGCTTAACCCAAAAAAATAATTTTATTAAAATTGGAAACTAGGCGTTTATTGGTAGAAACAACTAAGCATTTTTTCGCTTTAGTAACACGTGTTTTTACCTAGAAGAATTGGATATTTCGGTGAAATTCGTCCATCCTGGACTTGAAAGTGGAATATTCACTGCTCGAATTGAAGGAGTTTTAGGCAAATTTCCTAAACAAAAAAGCCCCGATGTTTCCATCGAGGCTTTTCAGTGTTTCGTTTAAAACTATTTCACCGCGTGTTTAATAACTTGCGTGGTTTTCGTTCCGTTGGTAATGTTTAGGAAGTAGATGCCTGGGTTCAGTGTTTCACTGATCACAAACATGTTGATTCCTTCTTTCACTTCAATGGAGCGTTGGTCAATTACTTTTCCTTGAGCGTCCACAATGTTTAGTGTACATGCTCCCAGAATTTCTTTGTTGTTCACCACCACTTGGAACTCATTTCCGGATGGGTTTGGATAACTTGTAAAGTAACCTGCTGTAGTTTCAATACAACTTACGTTGATTGGGTCATACAACTTCTCTTTTCCATCGTTGTCCACCTGACGTAAACGGTAGTAGTTTGAACCATTCGTTCCGCTGTTATCCATTGCTTGGTAAGTCAACAACTCGTTTGAAGTTCCAGCAGATGGGATTGTTGACATAACTCTCCATGTTTCACCATCCGTAGATTTCTCCACATCGAAGTGTGAGCTATTGAACTCAGAAGCAGTTTGCCAAGCCAAGTTCACCATTCCTTCTTCACACGTTCCGTTGAAGTTTAATAACTCTACTGGTAGTGGATTGTTATCATTCCCTCCTCCATTGAAGAAGCTAAATCCTGTAACACCCGTTTCCTCAAGCAAGTAATCTCCTGTTCCTAACACTACGTGACCTGAACCTTGCGTTCCAGCCAAAATCCATGTGTTGTGGCTAGGGCCTTTAGAGGTAATGATACGTAGCTTACTAATATCAGCGATTGCGCTACCATTAGAACCACTTGGAGGGAATCCAGCTTGAAGTGTACTTGGATTATTCATACGCAATTTCAATGTATATGGAGCAGTATTCAACGCTGCATAAGCAGAACCAGAAGCATCATATGGAGTAATATCCCAGTAACCCTCCTCTTCATAATTCTGAATATACTGACTTGCTCCATAAGTTAAAGGTAGTCCTGTATATCCAGTTGAAGGCGTTCCCGTTTTATACTCAGCAACTACATAACCACCTTCACTTGGTGCTGATGTAAAGTTCACTTGCGCATAACGATTTATTACTCCTTTTCCTGGTACGTTAGCTCCCACAGGGAAAACACCACTAGCCGTTGTATTATTTGTACTTGTAGCAAACCAACGTTTCATTGGTCCTCTAACTGTTCCTGCAGCCCAGTTAACTGAACCAACTGCAATTGCACTTGAACCAACTTCAAGGATGTTTGTGGCATCTGAAATGATATCTCCTTGTGTCATCGTTAAAGTACCTGTAACTTTAATAGGTTGAGACAGTGTTAATGTTCCAGAAGCTTTATTTACAACTAGGTTGTTGAGGTTTGAAACAGCACCCGTTCCAGAAATTGTTTGTGTACTTGTACCGCTGAACGTTACAGTTCCACTTCCTGGGGTAATTGTGCCATTGTTCACTAAATTACCTTCGATTGTTAAATTTCCAGCATTCAGATTCATATTTGCTCCTGTACCAATGTATACACTTGAGGAAGATCCAGATGTTGCCAATGCCGGTGCATTTGAAGCACTCACACAAGATCCCGCAACTGAATTAGCCAAAGTATATGTTTTGTTTTGGCTAGATGGTTGATTAGAAGCTAATTTAATCCAAGCACTTCCTGTTCCATCAGTTTGCAATTGATACCAGTTTGAAGATGTTCCCCAAGTTGTATTGGTTAATCCACCCCAAAGTAAATCTCCCGTTGAAACAACACCTGCGATTGGTGTGATTACCGGTTGTTTGAAATCGATGTTTATAGTATCTCGGCTATAACAAGTGTTCCCACTGGTTACTCTCGATACTTCCCAAACCAATTGTTTAATAGCACCACCCATTGCTGAATTCGCAGCCGTGGCAGTAATTGTTGGAATTGATGGGTCATCAATACCAATTAAACTTGAACCAACAACAAGCCATTGACCTTGTGAATCAACACCAATTGATGCCGCTGTAATTGAAACTTGATTTGTACCACACATAGCTGTTGATGTAAAATCTGATGTTGTAATTGATGAAGCGATGGACGGAGATGCATACACATTCAAGGCAACTGTATTAGAATTTAACGCTGTACCACAACCACCAGTTACAGACACTAAGTAAGACCCATCATCAGCAGATGTTGTACTTGGAATGTTGAAACTTGCAGCTGTTGCACCTGATATATTCACTCCACCAAATTTCCATTGATATGTTAATGGTGTAGTACCAGCTGCTACGACAGTAAATGTAGTATTTTGACCCTCACAACCTGATGTTGCCACCGGTTGAGTTGAAATTGTAGTTAAAGGATTTACTGTTAACAATGCATTACTTGATGTTAAAGTACCACAAGATGAACTAACATCAACTGTATAGGTTCCTGCATTTGCTACTTGTGTATTTGCAATTGATAAAGTTGAACTGTTGGTTCCGACGTTTGACCCGTCTTTTTTCCATTGATACGAAAGTGCTCCTGTACCTGAAGCTGTTACAGAGAAGTTCACTGTATTACCCGCACATAGCGTAGAAGCCGCTGGTTGTGTTGAAATAGATGTACCAGCATTAACGGTTAGTAAAGCATTTGATGAAGTTACGTTTCCACAACCACCAGATACAATCACTGAATATTGACCAGCATTTACAGTAGCGATATTAGCAACAGCCAAAGTAGAGTTTGTTTCACCTGTTAAGGCAGAACCATCTTTTCTCCATTGGTACGTTAAAGTTCCTTGTCCAGAACCAGTAACCGAGAAGTTAGCTGTCGTACCAGCACATTGGATAACAGCACTTGGCTGAGCTGAAATCGCTGTTGCTGAATTTATTGTTAATGCAGCTGTAGTTGAACTTACCGTTCCACATGTTCCTGTTACATCTACCGTGTAGTTTGCAGCATCACCTGCTGCTATACCTGATAAGGTTAACGTTGATGTAGTTGCAGAAGCATTTCCAGTTACATTTGATCCATTTTTCTTCCATTGGTAAGTCAATGTTCCTGTTCCAGTTGCACTAACAGTAAAGTTTTGAGACCCACCCAAACAAGCCGCTGCTGCAGTAGGTTGAGTTGAAATTGCAGTTGCACTGTTTACTGTAGAAGTAATTGCTGAACTTGTTGCATCAGTTTGAGTTAAACATGCACCACCTAAGCTTGATGTCATTGTTAATGTAACTTGATCGTTGTTTGCTAAAGTTGTATTAACCAAAGTTGCATTTGTTGCTCCAATAATCGGTTGTCCGTTCAAATTCCACTGAAAAGATGGAGTAGCCCCCATGTTAGCAGATGCATTCACACTAAACGTAACGGAAGTACCTGGACAAAAAGCAGATGAAGCTGAACTTTGAATGGATACCGTTGGAGTAGCAGCAGTACTTGTTAACGTAACTGTATTACTTGCTGTTGCAGCACTACTTGCCAAACACGTTTGAGCAGATGGAGTCATGGCTACATAAATTGCATCTGCATTATTTGGTGTAGCTAAGGTATAGGTTGCAGAATTCGTTCCAACAGGATTGTTATTTAAATACCATTGGTAAGTTGGTGTTCCACCATTTGTTGGGGTAGCCGTAAATGTAATTGCACCACCACCACACGCTGACGTTGAAGAGGCTGAATTAGAAACAGAAGCAGTAATAGTTGGATTAACCGTTATCGTTACTGTAGTTCTTGAACCCTCACATGAGGAAGAATTGTCTCTATTGGCCACATAATAATCTGTTGTACCAGCAGTTGCAGTTGAAGGAGTTGGTGCTGTTGCAGAACCTGTACCTCCTGTTGGAACCGTATACCAATATAAAGTATTTCCAGCAGTTGAAGTAGCCGTTAAAGCAGAAGCTGTTGCTCCTTGACAATAAGCAGCTGGATTACTAGCAACTGGTGTGCTTGGTGTAGCATTTACAGTTACCGCAACCAATGCCAATTGACTTTCACAACTGTTTGCGCTAGAAGATTGAGAAACATAATAGTTTGTTGTTCCTGCAGTTGATGTAGAAGGCGTTGGCGCACTACCCAAAGCAGTTGCACCTGTAACCGCCGGATAACTTGGTGCAGCAGAATACCAATTTAAGGTATTAGAACCAGTAGCTGTTGCTGTTAAAGTAGTTGCCGGAGCACCTTGACAATACGAAACCGGAGTTGTTACCGTTGGTGCGGCAGGTGAAGTGTTCACATTTAAAGTTACACCCGTTCTTGAAGCACTTGAACAACCCGTTGTTGTGTTTTGAGCTGCTGCATAGTATGTACCTGCTGTTGCTGTTGAATACGATAATACATTATCACCAGAAGCCAAGACAGTACCACCAGTTGAAGCAGCAAACCAATCTGCTGTTTCTCCAGCACCTGTTGTTACTGCTAAGGTTTGATTGCCTAAGGTACTACAAGCAGTTACATCACCTGATGAGTTTGGTGCAGATGGCAAAGCATTTACTGCAATATTAACCGATTGCGTTGTTGTACACTGTGTATTAGGATTGGTAGCGGCAACACTATATGTTACCTGACCTGATGTATTTAAGGTAGGAGTTGTATAGGTTGTTGCAGTAGCTCCTCCTATGTTTGCACCAGCAGTAGTCCACTGGAAGGTGTAGTTTGCACCAGGAATAAATTTCCAAGCTGTGTTTGTTAAATTGTTCGCACTTGAATAAGCAGTACTTCCTACAGATCCAATTGAATTGTTAATCCCTATTACTTTGTTTACCCCAGTTTGAGCTGTATTTGAAGTAACATGTATTTCAACAATTCCAGTGGTTTCAAATAATTTAATCTGGAAATTATTAGCACCTGAACCTAATCCGTTTACATTGTAATCTAAAACAAATACCCGTGTAGGAGCAATTCCTTGTGTCCAATATCTAACAGTTCCATTCGTAATTGTTAAATCACATGCACCACCAGCAATAATATTCATCGGTTCTAATGTAGTAGGGAACGCATTTGTAAAAGTGTAATCACCTAAACCATAAGGCGCTGTAAATCCACCATTTGCGTTATATGCTCCGAATTGAATAACACCGTTTGTACCAACATTTACAGTTGAATAGTTACTTCCAAAAAAGTTATATGTAAATCCTAACGGAATTGATCCCCAACCACCATCATCATTATTTCCAGAGGTTAGCGCAACAACTGGGGAAGCACCACCGTTACTTAAAAACGTAGGACTCACTGGAGTACTTGGAGAATTCGCAATTGAAGCAACTGTAAATCCAGCACTCAAAAGATTTGAAGCCAATACTGCTGGATTTCCAGCACACACAGCTGCAGGAGTAGATGTTGGAGTAAATGCTACCGCATCAATAACCCCAACCGTTTGCGTTCTAGAAACAGAACCACAACCAGCTACCGTAGCAGACATGGTATAAACAGTTGTTGCAGTAGGACTTGCAACCGTTGAAGCACCCGAAGTAGTTGATAGGTTTGTATTTGGAGACCAAGTAATTCCTGATGCACCAGTTAATTGCGTGCTTAATGTAACAGATCCTCCTGATTGACAAATTAAAGCATTAGCAGGGTTAGACGCTACCATAGGACGAACTGTAAAGGATACCGCACCCCTTGCATTACTTGCACATGTACCGTTGTTGTCTTCTGCATAATAAGTAACAGAACCTGAAGTACATTGTACTGGAGAGGTAAATGGAGAACCCGAACCAACCGCTGTTCCGCCAGTAGCAGATGTAAACCATAATGTATTTGCTCCAGCTGTTGAAGTAAGCGTTGCTGCTCCACCTACATTGATGGTAGATGAACCAGAAACCGCTGCTGTTGGAGTTGTTGGAACAGCACCGCCAGCAACCGTTACAACCACCTGATCAGAAGCCGAACATCCGTTTCCTCCTGTTGCAGTTAGCGTGTAAGTTTGAGTAGAAGTTGTAGAACACGTTGGGTTCAATACATTTGTTGCTGATAAACCCGTTGATGGTGACCAAGCATACGTTGGAGCCCCAACATACGTGTAATTTAATGAAACAGTATAAGTAATTGTCATTGGATCTGAGTAAGCATCATTTTCTTGCCCTCTAACAGCAACAACCAACCCATTAGCAGCTTGCCCATTTAAATTAGTATATGTGGTATTTGTCGCACATCCTGCTACCCCTTGTTGAACTCCATTCAATTGTGTAGTTACACTATACCATGATGGGCAATATACACCTCCTGCAGATGAAATATTTACTGTAATTCCATTAATAACCGCCCCAGCAGGTAAACCTGTAAATGTGTAAGTGGCTGTAGGATTATTAATGTCTAATCCACTTGCAGTAACTGTTCCTGAATTTGCTGTACCTGATAAAGTTGGCCCTGTTGCATTCGTACTTCCACTCAAAGCTATAGTTTGCCCAGAGCATAAATTAAAATCTGAACCAGCGTTAACTGTTGGTGCGGCAATCACTGAGCCACTAACTGCCACATTTACTGAAGATGCACTTGTGCTGCTACATACAATGTTACCCGATGCAGGATTTGAAGCCAAGGCATTCATGCGTACATATATCAATGTACTTGAAACTGTTCCACTAGCAGGTGTTAGTGATACACTTGATGCCCAACCAGAACCAGAGGTTGTTGAGACGCTGAAACCTGTTGGTGCGGTAACTACTAAGTTACCTGTTAGGTATAAACCTGAAACTGAAAATGATTGTTGTGTACTAGCTACGTTGGTACAAGCTGAGAAAGCACTTAATGTTCCTGACTGCGATACTGTTGGTGATGGTGTTGCTGTTGTAAAGCTTCTCGTAGTACATCCAGCAGCTGCTGTTCCGACACTATTCTTTGGAACAACTCTCCAATAATATAGTGTGCTTGGTGAAAGAGCAGCAGAGTTGTAAGACGTACCGGCTTGAGAAGTTGAAACACGCGCAATTGCAGATTGATTGGTAACATCTGTTTGATTGGTAGATAAATAAACATCATACGAACTTGTGTTTGCACCTGCAGTCCAAGTTAACGTAGGAGCCAAAGAAACGCCTGTGGCAGCATTTGCTGGTGCGGTTAGTGTTGGACAGGTAGCTAATGCTGGTGGTGTCCATCCAAAACGCATGTTAGGTCGGGTTGTTGTAGAAGTTCCACTAGACCCTGTATTACTACAAACTGAAGATGCATCTGCACGGTACCATCTTGACCATGTACCTGTACCTAAACCTGATGTTGTCCATTGTGTTGTCGCGTTGTTAGTGTATGCTATATTATTAAAACATGTTTCCACGACTAGGTTACTAGTACCATTCCAAGTAAATGGTGTTTGGAAATTAATTTGATTCCAGCCAGTTGTTGGATTATAATTTAAAACTGCAGTTGATGCAACTAATCCCGTTGTTACATAACCTGTGCTGATTGGATTCGTAGAAGTTGTAGTGTATACTTTAATAGAAAAACCTGTATGTACTGTGGTTCCATTGTCACTTATTACATTAAAACCGATAGAAGACATAGACGCATTTGCAGTAATACCAGAAGCCGTTAATTGTGCCGCTGTTATAAAAAATTGATTTTTGTTCCCCCAGTAGTATGCACCAAAAGGGGTTGGATAACTCGTTATAGTATTAGATATAGTACCATTTCCTAAAATAGAAAAAGTCTGCCCCCAAACATTTCCAATCCCCACCACAAATAGTGCGAGGGTGAGGGCGAAAGATTTGAAGAATGAGGATGAACTACCCTTCGACATTTCTCGATAAACTCGAAACGAGGGGCTCTGGGTTCGCTCGGTTCGAACTTCGACACACTTCGACGGGCTCTGTGTTCGCTCAGTTTGCAAAGGAGATGAAACTCCGGTTGATTTGTACATTTTTTCCATAGTTGTAGGATTTAAGGATTTATTTTTAGAAACAGAATTTCTATTTTTTATTGCTAAAGAGGGGTTAAATTGAGTAACAGTCCCCTCCCGACTGTTAGAGAGAGACGTTTGTTTTTGAGCTGAATTGTTCATAGTTTCCATAGTTTAAAGCTAACTTAAATTAAAACTTCCTTATAAAATCGATACTTTTTCCGTTCTATTCTTTGAGTGAATATTGAGTTAGTTTCAATTACTATTTGATTATTATTCATTATAAAATACACGTTTTAACATTGCTCTAAATTATTAATACAAATTTAATAAAAAAAACCAAATAAAATAATTTACTAACAATTGCATCATGCACAATTGTTTCATGTTATGTACATGCACCAAAATGATTGATTGATACTGGCTGGTGCGTCTTTTGATGATTCAAACTTACGGTGACTTTCCTCGAATTTATTCATAATTAATAGTTTATGTGCTAAATTGAATGGTTTCACGTAATGCTCTCTACGTAGTTTAATTAGTGCAGTGCGTGTTTGTACGTAAGGTTGATAAAAATAGTTTCAGGGAGGTTAACTCGGCGGGCTCATCTCGACAAGCTCGATGAGCGAGACATGATTCGGCGGGCTCATCATAAAAGCTCGATGAGCGGGGCATGATTGGACGGGCTCATCTCGACGGGCTCGATGAGCGGGGCATGATTGGACGGGCTCATCTCGACGGGCTCGATGAGCGGTAAGTGATTGGACGGGCTCATCTCGACGGGCTCGATGAGCGAGACATGATTCGGCGGGCTCATCTCGACGGGCTCGATGAGCGGTAAGTGATTGGACGGGCTCATCTCGACGGGCTCGATGAGCGGTAAGTGATTGGACGGGCGAGGATTATTACTATTAACCTGAGTTCGGTTATTCCAACGTTGTCAAAACACCTGTAAATAGTGAGATCCGATATTTTTTAAATCGGAATATTGTAATGTTTCGATGCGAAAAAGGGAAGTAGATTGCTGTTTAGATGTGAGATTGCGTATTTTTGGCTTAATTTAAAACCTTATCTCCTGCGTTAGCTTTTAACGTTATAACCTGTTATCCCTTATAAAATCTGCCTTGCATCTAAGTCTTTACATTAATTTTGACATTGTTATACTAATCGAACTCAGGTTATTAATTAGTTCATTTTTTCTGTGATAAAAAAACTTGTGTAATAAGGAGGTTTATTATGAACGTTAATCTTGATTCCACACTTCAAATGAATGAATTGCTAATGAATAACCAGAAATTCCGAATCCGATAATTGATCCAGCGCAAACAGGAGTTAGCAAGGAAGTGTGACGAAAACTTTCGCGCGCGGCAATATTTGAAATATGCACCTCCACAGCTGGAGTCTCTATTGCTGCAATGCAATCGCGTATGGAAACACTTGTATGCGTGTAGCCTCCAGCATTGATAACAAATCCATCAACTTTTGTTTCCTGCAAGTAATTAATGATTTCTCCCTCCACATTGGATTGAAAATAAGACAATTCCACAAGTGGATGTTTCAAACGTAATTGATCAAGGTATGATTCAAAGGTTTGAGATCCGTAAATTTGTGTTTCACGCGAACCCAACAAGTTAAGATTGGGACCGTTAATTAGTGCAATTTTCATACTTATGTCAGCTTGGGACCGCTATATTAAGCATTTTGTTTCATACTTGAAAATCGAGCGTGGATTAGCTGAAAATTCAATTTTAGCCTACCAAAATGATGTGATTAAATTGGCCGACTTTGCTATCCCCAGAAAAAAGACAATTCAGGAAATATCTTACACCGATTTAAAAGAATTTGTAGCGGTTTTATATGACCTTGGGTTGAGCGCACGCAGCCAAGCACGCATCATCAGCGGAATCAAACATTTTTATGGGTTTTTGCTTTTAGAAAATGAAATCACCGATGATCCGAGCGAATTATTGGAACAACCTAAAATTGGACTTAAACTCCCTGTTTACCTAACCATAGAAGAAATTGACGCACTTATTCACGCCATTGACTTAAGTAAAAATGAAGGTCACCGTAACCGAGCCATGCTTGAAACCCTTTACAGTTGCGGTTTGCGGGTAAGTGAATTAGTAAACCTACGATTTTCTGATTTATTTTTTGAGGAGGGATTTATTCGTGTTATCGGAAAAGGAAACAAAGAACGCTTGGTGCCAGTTAGCCCAAGTGTGGAAAAGGAAATTGGGATATACGTGGATTTTTATCGAAAACAACAGGACCCAAAGCCTGGAAATGAGAATATTGTCTTTTTAAATCGGCGTGGAGCAAAACTAACGCGCGTTATGATTTTTACAATAATCAAAGATTTATCAGAAGCGATTGGTTTAACCAAAAACATATCCCCACATACGTTCAGGCATTCATTTGCAACACATTTAATTGAAGGTGGAGCCAATTTGAGGGCTATTCAGGAGATGCTTGGTCATGAATCCATTACCACCACAGAAATTTACACGCACTTAGATCAACGCTTTTTGCGCGATGCCATACAATCGTTTCATCCAAGAAATGCGAGGTAGGTTAAGGAGTGTAGAGTGGAAGCTTCGACAGGCTCAGCTTGAAGAGTGGAGACTAAAAACACCCCTTATTATATTACAAAAACAAGTGAAACACCCTTTATTTTGTTACAAAAAATGATTAAAATAACCCCATCTCTATTACAAAAATAACATCAAGTGATTGCTAATCAATATATTATATTACTTTCTGAGTTTTCTTCGATTTTCTAACCAATTTGGCACTTTCTTTTCGGGCTTTTGAAGATCACCGAGTAATTTTTCTGCCAAATCAGGTCGCTTTGCTTTGTCTAGACGGGATTTGATCCATTGGTGATTTTCACGCTTGTACCAAAAGAAAAAACGATTTTGATTTTGTTTTTCTTCTTTCGTTTTCGCTGTTTTGATCGGCTTCAATGTATATGGATGAACTCCTGTATAATAAATTACCTCAGCAACCGTCATGGGCGTTGGTGTGAAATCTTGCACTTGCTCTAACTGAAAACCCATATCTTTCGTTTCAGCTGCCAAATTTGCCATATCCTCTTCTTCACACCCGGGATGCGATGAAATAAAATAAGGAACTAAGGGCTGATTTAATTTGTGCTTAGCTGAAATTTTATCATACTTCGCTTTAAATTTATGAAAATAAGTAAAGGAAGGCTTCCGCATTACCCGCAAGGTTGCATCTGAAGTATGTTCTGGTGCCACTTTTAATCGACCGCTGATATGATGCTGCACCAATTGCTCGATATACTCATCGTGGTTGCCATCTTCGTTGTTTTTGTTGAAATCATCTACCAACAAATCATAACGAATACCAGAACCCACAAATGCTTTCTTCACTTTTGGGTTTGCATCTACCTTTTTGTAGAGTTCAGTCATTGGTTTATGTGAAGTATCCAGGTTATTGCAAATAACGGGATGAATACAACTTGGCGAAGAACACCGGGCGCAAATCGCCTCGTCTTTCCCTTTCATTTTGTACATATTAGCCGATGGACCTCCGAGATCGGAAATGTACCCTTTAAACTCAGGATGCTGAATCACTTCTTCTATTTCTGCTAAAATCGATTTTTCACTTCGAGAAGCTATGAATTTTCCTTGATGAGCGGATATGGTACAAAAACTACATCCTCCAAAACAACCGCGGTGCATGTTAATGGAAAACTTAATCATTTCGTATGCTGGAATTACCCCTCGTTTTTTGTGTTTCGGATGAGGCAATCGCGTGTAGGGCAAATCAAAGGAACGATCAATCTCCTTTTCAGTCATCGTTTTATAGGGCGGATTAATTACCAACGTTTGATCTCCCACATGTTGTATAATGCGATTTGCGTCCCATTTATTGGACTCCACTTCAACCACTTTGAAATTGGCAGCATACTTTATTTTATCCTGCAAACAATCTTCATGACTGGCCAATTCAACGGTTTCCCAATTTTTATTTTTTGGTAATTCGTTGACTTTATCTTGCACAAATGCAATTTGACGTATGGTTTTAATTTGATTAAAGGGAATTCCTTTCTTCAGTAAATTCAATAATTCACGCAAGGGCTGATCTCCCATTCCATACACCAAAGCATCTGCTCCTGAATCCACTAGAATGGAAGGCATCAATTGATCTTTCCAATAATCGTAGTGTGTAACTCGTCTTAATGAAGCTTCGATACCACCAATTAATACTGGAACATCCGGAAAAAGTTCTTTTAATATTTTTGTATAAACAGTAGTTGCATAATCGGGACGAAAACCGGAAACTCCACCTGGTGTGTATGCATCTGTTGAACGCAATCGCTTGCCTGCCGTGTAATGATTCACCATAGAATCCATGCAACCGGCTGTTACTCCAAAAAATAGTTTGGGTCTACCCATTTTTTTAAAGTCACGCAAATCGTCTTTCCAATTGGGCTGAGCCACAATTCCGATGCGCAATCCTTCGTCTTCAATGATTCGACCAATAACAGCGGTACCAAACGCAGGATGGTCTATGTAGGCATCGCCAGAAATTAAAATCACATCAAATTCTTCCCAGCCGCGTTTTTCGGCTTCTTTGAGAGATAATGGGAGCCAGTCGGATAAAGGTCTTTCGTTTTGCACGATGTAAAATTACGGAAATAAAAAGAGAAGCTTAGAATTAAGAGTGGAAAATTCAAAATGGAAGGTTAAGGGTTGCAAGTGGAAAATTGAAAATGTAAAGTGGAGAATGTAAAGTGAAATATAGCCTGAGTTAGTCCTACTAATTAGTTGATTTGCATCAATTCAACGAATCTCTTAGAATATTTCGTGAAACACAAGCCAAGTAATAAGGGGTTACATCATCAAAAACCTTAATAAAAAAAGGGAAGTAGTAATCACAAAAAACAAATTAACGAAAAGAGAAACATCCTCTACTTTATTTTTTGCTTGAAGGACTAATGTTTCTTTTTCTAACATCGATAATTGGTTGAAATTTTTATTGCGTGAGACAATTAATTTTGTGGCTCGTCGCTCGACTTGCTTTGGAAAGTGGTGTAGGTTATTCATGGCTCATTATTTAATAGAGCAAAGTTGGTAATATGAAAACTTAAAGAATCCCAAGTTTTATGGGTAATGCTGATTTTTACACGAGCCTACTCACTTTACTGTACGTGTTTTTACGCTAGGATACGGTTATCTCCCCGCAAAAGCTATTCTGCATGAGTTTTTTAGAAATATCCAAGGATTGCTTTTGAGACAAAACAAACATTGATTTTGTAAGTGCCGCTTCAGAAGTCATATCGAAACCACTAATCACTCCTGCTTTTTGAAAGAAGGAACTGGTTTCATATTTGCCTTGTCGTACAGAACCAGATGAGCATTGACTAACATTAATAATGAGCCCGCCTGATTGTATATAAGCGGTGATTAATGACTGAAAGAGTGGATCGCTTGAGGCATTCCCAGAACCAAATGTTTCAATAACAATCGCTTTAAAGAGGGAAACATCAAACAAAGACTTATACCCTTCAAAAGGCATTCCTGGAAACAATTTAATTAGACCCACACTCGTTTCCATCTTTTTCCAAAAAGTAGGAGATGTTGCTTGTGAACGAAAAAGTCTATTTGAATCATATTCAATTGTTACGCCAGCAACCGCAAGTGGAGGATAATTGGGTGAGCGAAAGGCTTCAAATTGATTGGCAGAAACTTTAGAGGAACGATTTCCGCGGTAAAGCGAATATTCAAAATACACACATACTTCTTGAACGATAGATTGATTGTGCTCGTCTTTCTGAGCGGCAATTTCAATGGCGGTAATTAAATTTTCCTTTCCATCTGTTCGAATAGTACCAATCGGTAGTTGAGACCCAGTTAAAATGATGGGCTTGGAAATACCCTGAATCATAAAACTCAATGCTGAAGCGGTATACGCCATCGTGTCTGAACCATGGAGAATAACAAACCCATCATATTTAGCGTAATTTTCTTCCAGGATTTCGACCAAATTAATCCAATGAGCGGTTGTTATTTCGGAAGAATCAATTGGTTTTGAGATACTGATAGAATCAATTTCGATGGGTAATCTATTGAGTTCAGGTATTTGATCGTACATGTGCTTAAAATCAAAACTTTTTAACTCACCCGTTATTGGATCATTAATCATTCCGATTGTACCACCGGTATATATTAATAAGATTGAGCTTTGATTTTGCATAAAACTGATTAAGAATAAATTTCATCCAAGGCTTCACAAAACACATGCGTGGCCTGGGTTAGTATTTCGATTGTATGAGCAGAAGAAACAAAACCAACCTCGTATCCACTTGGACCCAAATATACTCCTCGATTTAATAGTGCAGCATGTAATTGATTAAATTTCGTCATGTCTGGATTAATCGCGTCTGCGTCTTGAATACGCTTTTTACCATCAAATGAAAGCCAAAAAATAGATCCAATTTGAACAATTTCAAAATTATATTCCTTTGATTTAGCATGAGCGTTTATCGCATCGACCATCAATTTTGTTCGTACTTCTTGATCTTCATAAAATCCTGTTTGATTGCATACGGTTAATTGTGCTATTCCAGCTGACATGGCAACCGGATTTCCTGACAAGGTTCCAGCTTGATAAACCGGTCCATCGGGTGATACAAACGACATGATTTCATTTTTTGCACCATATGCTCCAACGGGAAGTCCTCCACCTAGAATTTTACCATACGTTACGATATCAGGGATGATTCCATATACCTCAGCGGCACCACCAAATGCCACACGAAAACCAGAAATTACCTCATCAAAAATTAATAATATTCCAAGTTCCGTACACCATTCTCTTAAATGAGTGAGGAATGTTTTGTTTTGTAGCAACAAGCCATTATTGGCCGGAATGGGTTCGATAATTACACAAGCCAATTCTTCTCTGTATTGAACCAAGGTTTCGCGCAATTTTGTAGAATCGTTTAGAGGTAAAACCAATGTTTCATTCGCAAAAGCCTCTGGCACACCAGCACTGGAAGAACTTCCTAAAGTGACCAAACCACTTCCTGCCTTCACAAGCAAAGCGTCTACATGTCCATGGTAACATCCTTCAAATTTTAGAATTTTAGATTTACCTGTAACACCTCGAGCCAAGCGAATGGCTGACATTACGGCTTCAGTTCCGGAACTTAAGAAACGTAACTTATCAATGAAAGGAATTCTTCCCAAAATTAGTTCAGCCAATTCATTTTCTAAGCGAGTGGGCGCGCCAAAACTTGCTCCATTTGCCATAGTAGAGACAACTTTATTGAAAACTTCAGGGTTGTTATGGCCTAAAATTAATGGCCCCCAACTGCAGCAAAAATCAATAAATTGATTGTCATCTTCATCCCAAATATAGGCTCCATTTCCTTTTTTAATAAAAAGTGGCGTTCCACCAACGGATTTAAAAGCACGAACTGGAGAATTTACTCCGCCCGGAAAATAGGTTTTTGATTTTGCAAAAAGTTCCGCTGAAACAGCTCTGTTGATTGTAGTCTTGGTGCCCATAATGTGTATCTTTGTAGCTTAAAGAACAAAGTTACTAATATATTGTGCGCAATGACACCCATAAATAATTCACTTGCTTTTGCTCAACAGATGGACGAGAACGATCCATTAAAAAAATTTAGAAATCACTTTCATTTCCCAACGTTTCATGAAAAACCGATTCGTTATTTCACTGGAAATTCACTGGGGCTCCAGCCCAAAAAAGCAGCTCAATATATTAATGAAGAATTGGAATCTTGGGCCATGTATGGAGTTGAAGGGCATTTCTTGGGAAAACGACCTTGGTTTTCGTATCACGAGAATTTATCCGAATTCGCAGCCGAGATCGTTGGAGCTAAACCGATTGAAGTAGTAGTCACTCATTCGCTCACCACCAATTTGCATTTATTGATGGTTTCTTTTTACAGGCCAAGCGGAAAACGAACCAAAATTTTATGTGAAGCAAAAGCATTTCCAAGTGATCAATATGCCTTGGAATCTCAAATCAAATTTCATGGATTATCGATGGATCATTTGGTGGAAGTTACACCGCGAGAGGGAGAGTATTTAATTCGCGAAGAAGATATTTTATCAAAAATCGATGAATTAGGGGATGAATTGGCACTTGTAATGATTGGAGGCGTAAATTATTATACGGGTCAATTAATGGGCATGGAAAAAATCACAAAAGCTGGGCATGCCGTTGGTGCAATTGTTGGTTTTGATTTGGCACATGCGGCAGGAAACATCAATTTACAGTTACACGATTGGGGAGTTGATTTTGCGGCTTGGTGTGGCTATAAATACTTGAATAGTTCACCGGGAGGTGTATCTGGGATGTTTGTACACGAACGTCATGCGAATAAGCCTGAATTACCTCGTTTCGCCGGTTGGTGGGGGCACAACAAGGAGTCGCGTTTCAAAATGGAACCTGGTTTTTCTCCCATGGAGGGAGCTGAGGGCTGGCAATTGAGCAATGCACCCGTTTTGGGAATGGCAGCACATTTGGCATCTCTTGAATTATTCCATGAAGCTGGAATGGATCGCATTGGACAAAAGAGAAATTTACTTACTGGATTTTTAGAATTTGTAATAACCGATGTTTCCGAGCGCAACAAAGAACGGTGTACTTTCGAAATCATTACCCCAAAAGACATATCACAACGAGGAGCACAATTATCCATACTTGTTCATGGGCAAGGAAAAGCCTTATTTGATAAATTGAGCGAGGAAGGAGTTGTGGCCGATTGGCGTGAACCAAATGTTATTCGCATTGCCCCTGCCCCACTCTATAATTCATTTGAAGATTGTTTTTGGTTTGGCCAATTACTCGAAAATTCTATTCGATAAATCTCGATTAAACGTTCAGTTTGTGCATGATAAATTTCTGAATTTGATTCAAATCTAAATGTTACGAGACTAAAATAGTTGCCGAATACATTTGCTTAAAATTCATAAATTGTATTATTTGTAACCGCAGTACGAAATTGTGTTTTACCATTTAATGTAAAACTTAGAATATGGATAAGAAAATTTTGATCGGAGTTTTTTTAGTTTTTGGAAAATTCAATTGGGCACAAAATATTTCTACACTTCATCATAATTCTGAGGTTGTATTTACAGAACTCACGAAATTGAATTCAAAAGAAAGAGAATGTAATATTAGTGTTTCACCTGATGGAAAAGCACTTTATTTCATGAGCACGCGTGAGTTTCGAAATGTTAATAATACCTATAAAGAATATAACTCTGAACTATTTTGTTCTATTAAAAATGAAAATGGATCTTGGTCAAAACCTAAAAAAGCGGGTAAAGAAATAAATTCTGATAGAAATGAAGACGAACCATCACTTTCTGCTGATGGAACTTCCATGTATTTTCAAAGTTGGTCAGTTTCTTGGAGAAGAGATGGTGGCCCTTATTATCAAGTTGAATTGGAAGATGGTGAATGGAAATCCAAAAAGGGATTAGGTGGAGGAATAAATCAATTTTTTAAAGCGCAAAGTGAAGCCAATTTTGGATATGCAACAGACGGAATGTCAATATCACCAAATGGGAATTTATTTATTGTAGCTTGCGGATCGGAGTATAATGGAAATATGGACCTTTATTTTAGCATTAAAGAAAATGGAGTTTGGTCTTTTCCAAAGATTTTTCCAGTGTCAACTATCGGGAATGAACGATCGGCATTCATAGCAGCAGACAATAAAACAGTCTATTTTGCATCAAATGGATATGGTGGTTTTGGAGGAATGGATCTTTTGAAAACAACTTTTGAAAATGGCAAAATAGGTCCCATAATAAATATTGGTCAGCCATTTAATACCAACCAGGACGACATGGGATTTGCCATCACAAAAAATGGAAACGCGGCATTTTTAATAAGAAATTTAGATATTTATTATGCAGATTTAACTCAATTAGAGCAGGACATCAAACCTTCACAAGAGGAAAACACAACGAATGAGAAAATGATTACTCAAGTAAAAAAGGAGGGTATTAAAAGAGAAAATAAGGTTGATTTTATGGATGATATAGAATCAACCCCCTATTTTACTATTGAAAAACCTAAATCTTTTTCCCTAACTTTTGAATTTGATAAATTCAATTTGACGGAAGAGTCAAGAGAGGTACTATCTCTTGTAGCAAATCAAGCGAAAGTGGGAAAGGTAAAGATTCTATTAATTGGTCATACGGATAATATAGGAGACGAAACTTACAATAAACAACTTTCAGAAAATCGTGTTAAATCCGTTGAAAATTGGTTTAAAAAACAAGGAATTGAAGTCAATACTATCGATTGGAAAGGAGAAGATTCGCCAAAGGTTCCAAACTCAAACTCTCAAAACAGAAGCGAAAATCGAAGGGTAGAAATAATACTCGAACCAATTAAATAGACGATTCAAAGTCAATTAAATCGGGACTTAATTTAATTTTATACTTTTCACCTCTATTTCCTGAAATCACATAATGTTCTGCTAATCGTTGGCCTAGTACTTTAACGAATGTACTTTTTATTTTAGAAAGTACTTCATTAATATTATTGTTTGTTGGATCTAAGAGGATATCTAAAGATTTTTCAATTTCCTCCAAGGTGCCAAAGGTTGAAAATCGATGATAGTAGATTGAAATCTCCTTACGATGGTCAATCAAATCAACAATGCGCACCCCTTCTGAATGTTTAAGAAAAAAGAGATATAGGGCCTTTTGCTTTGGATTCAATGGAATTTCTATATCTCCAAAATCCGGGATTATAATCGTATGTGTAAATCCTTTAATTTTTATTTTTCTTGGACTATTTAAATAATTAGATCGCTCAACACTCAAAAAGTTCTTTCGAATTCCTTCAAGCCCATCTAATAATTGATGAATAATACGTTGATCTACAGATGTTTTTTCTAAAACTTGAAAACAATCAGAACAGAAATCAGCCGTCCGCATTTTAAAGACTATTTGCTTTTTATCCTCACAAAAGTCCATCAAACAACCTCTCGACTCATTATGCATGGAGGTTTTTATCTCCAATCGATTATCAAACATAATGATTCGAAATATCCAACTAACAATTTCATACGCTATTGGGAAACGCTCGTGTAATCCATGAAAATAATACTGCCAATCCGAAGTATGAATAAATACGCTTCTCATATCGGAATCAATACTTCCAAACCAATTAAATTCATTTCCGATATCAGTCAATAAAATGACAAGTTCGTTTTGAGGAATTCCATTTATACTTCGATACTCAGCACATTTCTCAAACAAATGGCCCCATGATGCTTGTTGCGTTTTATGTGGGAATTGTATAGATAATTTAGGCATTTCACGACTATAATTAGCTTCAAAAAAAAGAGGAGGTGGAATATCTTTTTTCTCAAAAGTTTCCTTATCGGCAATTTCGACCTCTATGGCATTATTAATTTCTGATAATGATTCAGAGGCCAGAAATTCTACTGGCCCTCTGAATTGGTTCAATAAATGCAAAACTGATTGGAACGAATGCGCTGAATATTCCTTTGATCGTACAAGATGAACTCTCATTAACGTAAATCTTTTTTATTAAAGATAGAAAAAAATCCTTTACTAGAAGTTCCACTACTCTTTTTCTCCGCATAATCACGTGCCGCAGCATCAAAATAGGAATTATTTACCTCAGCATATTTTTCTTTACTAAAGGAAAGATAACTATCCTTATTGAATCCCATGTTTTGTGAAACGGACATAGCATCTAGATCTGCACCCATAAAGGTGAAATTCCATTTTTCAGTTGCTTCATGTTCTTTGACCATTCGTTGAATATCTCCATAGGTATAAAACCGTGAAGCATTTTCATACCCGTCTGTAATAATAATTAATACTACAGAAGCTTGATTTTCTTCTATCTCATGACCAAATTGTGTTTTAATGTCATAAATTGACTTTCCTATTGCATCAAGTAATGCTGTACCACCATCAGGTCGATAAAGCTCTCGATTCAAAGCAGCAATAGTGTTGACATTATTGAAGGGAATTGCATTTCGGTCAACTTGTGAATTAAAAAAACGCAGGCCCATAACCAATTCCTGATCGGGGAATTCTTTTTGAATAGTTTGAATTGATTTTAATTGTCCGTTGAAACCCTCAATTACTTGAGATTCCGAACCTGTCATAGATCCACTTTGATCTACAATCATCTGATAAATTGTTTTTTTGTTCATGGCATAAATTTTTAATCGTTAATGATGTAAAATTGCCACGTATTTATCGAGGAGAAAAATCCTTGCAACCTTGCAAGAAAGAAATTTAAATTAAAAAATCCTTCTGACGATTAATGATTCAATAAACTTTAAAAGGTTAAATTATTTCCGGTAGATTCGACAGCTTTACGAACTGTTCCAAATTTTTTCATAGTAATTCGAAGTAAGGAAAAAATCATCCACGTTAATGCGGTGAACATTGTTAGCTGTTGCACAAGTATTGCAGTAACCCTAACATTTATTACCTTTGCAACATGTCTGGAAACTCATTTGGAAAAATCTTTACCCTTACCACATTTGGTGAATCTCATGGCGCAGCTATTGGAGGGGTAATTGATGGAGTTCCCGCCAATTTTGCGTTAGATTTAGAACTAATTCAACGCGAATTGGACCGCAGAAAACCGGGACAATCAAATTTGGTTACGCAACGAAAAGAATCGGATACCGTTCAGTTATTATCAGGGATTTTTGAGGGGAAAACTACTGGTTCTCCAATTGGTTTTATGATTCAGAATGAAAACCAAAAATCAACTGATTACGAACACCTCAAAGATGCATTTCGTCCTTCCCATGCTGACTTTACTTATCAACAAAAATACGGTACTCGCGATTATCGCGGAGGCGGAAGAAGTAGCGCGCGCGAAACAGCTTCTAGAGTGGTTGCAGGAGCTATCGCCAAACAATTTTTATCGTCAATTGGGATTCGGTTTTCTACCTATGTGGATCAAATTGGAGCGATTCGATTCGAGAAAGATTCTTTTTTTGAAACAACATTCATTGAATCGAATGCAGTGCGTTGTCCGGATGAAAAAACAGCAGCAGACATGGCTGATTTAATCCTTGAAACACGAAAAAACGGAAATACGATTGGAGGAGCCATACGATGTATTATGGAAGGAGTTCCTACCGGATTGGGCGAGCCTGTATTTGATAAATTACAGGCTGAGCTTGGAAAAGCGATGTTATCCATCAACGCTGTCAAAGGTTTTGAAATTGGCAGTGGATTCAGTTCAATTTCAATGAATGGATCTGATCACAATGATTTATTTAATCCAGATGGTTCAACAAAAACCAATCATTCAGGAGGAATTCAAGGAGGAATCTCCAATGGAATGCCTATTTCATTTCGCGTAGCATTCAAACCAGTTGCAACGATTATGCAAAATCAACCAACAATCGATCAACAAGGAAACACGTTAGAAATTGAAGGAAAAGGTCGACATGACGCATGCGTTGTTCCACGTGCTGTTCCCATAGTTGAAGCAATGGCAGCATTAGTTATTTTGGATTTCTATCTTCGAAATAAGTCCGTACATTTGTAAAAAAGATAATATGATTCAACGCATTCAGACCGTATATTACATCATTTCAATGTTTTTCTTGGGTATTTTACTTTCCGGAATGGATTTACTGCGATTTGTTTCAAAAGATAGTTATTATGCGTTTAATATTCATGGATTAACACAACATTTCACAGACTCAAAACTAGCAGTGACTCAGACAAAATCAATACCGCTCTATTTATCCGTAATTGGATTGATTCTCTTGCAATTTGTGGTGATTATGTCTTATAAAAATCTCAATCGTCAGTTTCAAATAGCACGTTCAATTTTCTTTTTGTACTTGTTGATATTAATTGCCTTTGTTGTTTTTGCAACTATTGGATATTCTCCATCAAAAAGTATTGAAACAACCCGTGAATTAGGGGCAGGATTTATTTTCCTCGTACTCGGGTTTCCTTTTGCATTTTTAGGTCAAATAGCTATCAAACGCGATAAAAAACTATTGGATTCTTTGAATCGACTAAGATAGTCAAACACAGTTCCCCCCTACTCCAAAAGAAAAAACTAACTTCGCCATCCAATTTATTTACATGAACTATCTTTCCGTTGAAAACCTGACCAAATCCTTTGCTGATCGTTTATTATTTGCTGACCTAACCTTTGGAATTGACCAGGGACAAAAAGTAGCGATTGTAGCTAAAAATGGAAGCGGAAAAACAACATTATTACGCTGTTTGATGGACTTAGAGCAAATAGACTCTGGTCGTGTGGTTTTCCGTAACGATATACGGGTAGAATTCATGGAACAAACCGAAAACATGGATGAATCTCAAACGATTTTAGAATCTATTTTCGACCATGATTTACCTGAACTAAAAGCATTAAAAAAATACAACGAAGCGTTAATTGACAACGATCAAGATAAGTTGAATGAATGTTACGAAGAATTAACTGAATTGAACGCTTGGGATTACGAAGTACGAGTAAATCAAATTTTGTCAGTTTTAAAACTGACTGATTCTAGACGATTAATAAGTAGCCTTTCGGGCGGACAAAAAAAGCGTGTTGCATTGGCCAAGACCTTACTTTCCGAGGCTGATTTTATGATTTTAGATGAACCTACCAATCACTTGGATTTGGATATGATTGAATGGTTGGAATCCTATCTTTCCACCTCAAAATCAACACTTTTGATGGTTACGCACGACCGTTATTTCTTGGAGGTGGTTTGCGATACTATTTTTGAATTATCAGAAGAAACACTATATCAATACAAAGGAAATTTCTCCTATTATTTGGAGAAAAAAGCGGAGCGAGAGGAACAAATGCAATCCACAATTGATAAAGCCAGAAACACCTTTCGGAAAGAACTAGATTGGATACGGAGACAACCCAAGGCGAGAAGTACAAAATCAAAATCACGGGTGGATGCCTTCGATGATATAAAGAAAACAGCACATCAACGCATCGATAAGGATGAAATTGAAATTCCTATCAAAATGGAGCGTTTGGGAACAAAAATTCTCGAGCTACATCATATGAGAAAAGCGTATGGTGAGACCAAAATTTTGAATGATTTTTCCTACCATTTTAAACGAAAAGAACGAGTTGGAATTGTAGGGCAAAACGGAGCAGGTAAAACGACTTTCCTGAATCTGATTCAAAATAAAGAGCCTTTGGATAAAGGAAAAGTGGTTGTTGGTGAAACCATTGTTTTTGGCTATTACAGCCAGGAATTGATTCAAGTTGACCCGGACAAACGGGTGATTGAAGTTATCAAAGACATTGCAGAATTCATTCCATTAGAAAAAGGAAAACAATTATCCGCAGCTCAACTATTGGAACGTTTTTTATTTTCTCGAGATGCTCATTATCAATACGTTCATAAACTAAGTGGAGGAGAAAAACGCAGATTGAAATTATTGACCGTTTTAATGGGCAACCCCAATTTCTTGATCTTGGATGAACCCACCAATGACCTCGACATCTTTGTAATGAGTGTGCTGGAAGATTACCTACAACTATTTGAAGGGTGTTTGATCGTTGTGTCGCATGACCGTTATTTTATGGATAAAATGGTTGATCATTTATTCGTTTTTGAAGGAGATGGTGAAATCAAGGACATCCTTGGAAATTATACGGATTATCGGAAAAATCAAAAACTGGAAGCTAAGGAGCTTAAAAATAATCCACCAAAAGAGGTTGTTGTGAAAGAAGAAACTACCGTAATTGAAAAACCAATTGAAAAGCGCAAGCTCAGTTTCAAGGAAAAACAAGAATACGAGAATTTACCCAATGAAATTGAGCAATTGGAATCGGAAAAAGAGCGTTTAACCAACGAATTATCCGATGGCACAAGAAATAACCAACAGATCATGGAACTTGGTAATCAGTTGGCAAAAGTAGTGTCTGATTTGGAACAAAAATCTGATCGTTGGTTAGAATTGGCTGAATTTATTTAATGAAATACGTTCCACTTTAGATCTTTATAAAAGAACAAACCTTGCGGGTATCACCGACTACCACAACAAAATAGTATACTCCTTTGGAAAGATAGGATATATCAACTACAGAAATATCTCTCCCATTCCCTTCTAAAATCGCTGTGCCAACAGAACGTCCTTCAAGATTAAATAATTGAATTTGTTGCCCTGATTTCATTCCTTCTAAATATACAAAAACCTCAGGATCTGAACTAGGATTAGGGAAAACAACAAAATCACGATCCAACGGCTCATCAACCCCATCCAACGCATTCACTAAGGTCACTGAAACTGGATTATTAAAATTGATAAGTTTTAAAATTTGATTCGTTCTATCAAAAGAAATACTATCACCAAATTGATTTTCACTTAAGTAAACAGTTTTTTCATTTGAAACGATTTTTACAAGAAAATAATCAGGAATAACTGGATAATTAAGAATCCAAGCGGCGGTATATTGATTCGAATTATTTTTGATTTTTAATGTTTCGCTCCATGGCTCATGCTTTACATCTGATTCTGCTGCAAATTTATTAATCTGAATAGACGAATTATTTTTAGGGTCAACGCTCACATTTCCACCAACATAATGTCCTAAATCATTTGCAAATACCATGGTATCAATATCTTCTCTTTCTGATTTTTCTGGCAGCAAAGTTAGCAAGGTATCAGACCAAATATTGAATCTCACTGGAGCCTAACCAAAAGCATGGAAAGTTAAGTCATAAGAACCCTCTGGTAAAGTAATTACACCATTACTCTTTCCTTGTTCCATCAAATCACCATCTACATAAACATCATATTTAGCTTGATTTTTGGCATGATAAAACACTTTAAATGAGGTCATGTTTGTATCTACAATCAACCATTTATCAGATATGAAAATTGTATCAAAATCATTATAAACCATGAATTCAAAATAATTCATTCCCGGAGTTAAAGGCAAATTCAAAATGGTATCCTTTGCGCTATATTCAACCTCCTCAAAAACTCCTTCTGTTGCAATTTTAAAACCATTGAATTGAGAACCACTAATTTTCAAGGCTGGCTTTGAAAGATCTTTAGCGGGTATATGATTTACCTTAAACACTATTGGATCCGATTTTGCTAGCATAGGCAACAACAATTTTTCTTTTAATATTTTATCCGTCAGTTGAATTTTGATTGGCAAATACCCATTTCTTTCTATTAACATCGAGTCTCCTGCATGTGATTCAAATTCATAAGACATATCGGCAGTACCCGGACCTCTAGTTGCATCTAAATAGGCCCAATCCTCATCTGATTTATAATAAATATTGGAGCCATTGACAGCGGATGCAATCGTTTGAACGAAGATTTGCGAAAGATTACCACCAGATGCTGAAACAGTACCTTGAGAATTTGTTGCCACAGCTGTTGTTGCCACTTTAAAATAGTAATTATCACTCAACACTGATTTATAAGCCGAGGCTGGAATTGTGGAACCAGCAAAAAAAGTAGGATATGTGTTGTAAAAAATATTTTCAACAAACCATTTATACGTTGATCCGGGAATTAATGCAGGAAATCCTTGACCAGTAAACTGATTGCCTGTAATTTCAATCGGAGAACCAGATACCTGTTGATAACAACTCCCAATTAAACGATAAAGCTTCACTTTGTATCCTTTGATATTATTGTGTTTAGCCCACGTAAAACTTGGCGTGGTTGTTTGTATAACAGGAATGCTATTATTTGTTCCAGGCCCTAAAATTTCAGGTTTTGCCCGAACCCAGCCCCTTATTACATAGGCTGATGATGACGGTATTACTTTCCATTTACCATTGGTTAATTTTAAATCTAAACTAGCATTTAAGTGAAATGCATCATCGGTACCTGCATTTTCTTGATAAATTTTAAGGGTATAGTTACTTGTGCTTGGATTATAATTTGGAGTGAAGGTTTTTATCATTACAACGTGTCCCGCTGAACTTGGGTCAGAGGCTTTCATTGAAGACATGAAGTCGTCAGGTTTAGGCGCAGAAGTTGTAAGAATATTAACAAGTTGTCTGAATCCTTGTCGGTTACCAGTTACATTAAAATAATCTTTACCATTCCCCCTACTACAATTAATTAAATAACGGGTTTTATAATACCGTGATGGTAATTCAACACATTGCCACCCGAAGATCCAATTACTTTGACTTGGTATTTGTGTACTAAATTTATTATAGGTCCCATCCTCCTCACAACCTCCATTTTTATAAACTGGGACATTATTAATGACTCCCAATTTAGTTCCAAATTCCGATACTCCCGGAGGATGCATGCACGTGAACGGTATCGGTTGTGGTTTCGGGATGGTTTTAAATGTTCGTTTGAAACAAGAAATAGGTAGACCTGTAGATGAATAAGCTGTAACAGTCCACGTAAATTCGGTATTGAATAATAACGAATTATTCATTATCAAGCGCGCATTCACCGAGGTGGTTGGGGCATTCACTGAATTTATATATGATCCATTTATCAATACAGGAGTTAGACTCGTGCCA
>Ga0247831_1000114_pt1 | contig 167719 bp, 121 predicted proteins | sample LaCruzMarch2015__9_FD_192406 | JGI IMG/M metagenome (GOLD analysis project Ga0247831, IMG submission 192406) | Freshwater microbial communities from meromictic Lake La Cruz, Castile-La Mancha, Spain - LaCruzMarch2015_1m | ecosystem: Environmental > Aquatic > Freshwater > Lake | place: Spain... | reverse complement strand
AGAAAAGCGCGCAAGACAAAAGAAAAAATGGCAATGCTTTCATATTAACAAGTTATACTTTGTTTTTTAAACGGCAAAGTTATTATTTTGTTTAAAATCTTGTGTATACATTTATGCTGCACTTAAAGGGTGCTGTCAAAAACCACCGAAGCACCGCTTAATCAGAGAATACAGCCTGTAATTTCACTGACGCCGCTCTATATGACAGCGGCATTTTTCCCTTCAAAAAATAAACCAACCATGTCCGATCGCACATCAAATCAACATTCCGCCCAAGAGGCGTACGACCTGCTGTTCTCCCTGCAAGAGACCCAACGCAGCTGGTTTTTGAACACCGCCGAGGAACTTGAACTTAGCCCCGGAAGCGTTTTGGTGCGTCAAAACGAAAACCTGAACGCGTTTTACATTCTGATGGAAGGCGTATTGAACGTTTTCCACAGCCCGGAAGAACAAAAACTGCTGGCCACCCTCGGGCCGGGACAAATCATCGGCGAATTGTCCTTTATCGAAAACCTCCCCGCTTCGGCAACCGTGGTGGCGGCCGAACGCTGTATGTTGCTGCATATTTCCTTCGAGGTGCTGCGCAAACGGATCGAGGAATCCATTGATTTTCATGTTGCTTTTCAAAATGCCTTGCTGCCGATTCTTTCGCAGCGCCTGCGTTCGGTAACGGCCAAAATGCGTGCGCTGCAGGAACAGCCGGGTAGCCCGCACCTAACCCATACACCTTTATGGGCTGCTTTAGAAAAATTCAAAGACCAGATGTTTGCCATGAACCACCTGGAAGCGCGGAAAGACGAAACCGGTTTGAAAGCGCAACTGCCCGCATTGGCCGAAGCCTTAGGTGCCTTGGTAATCAACGTTCAACAATACCTCGGCGATGATGCGCCGGGCACCCAACAGGAAAAAGAAATAACCGGGTACCAGTTACAGCGCGAAATGGCACCTTATTTAATGATGGCCAACTTCCTGCAGCGTTCCTATACCAAACCGAGGGGTTATGCTGGCGATTACCTGACCATTTTTCAGATTTATGAAGATCAGGCCATGGGCAATAGTCGCGTGGGCGAATTGCTCGACCGCTGCTGCCTCGAAAACCCGACTGCCAAGGCGGTCAAAAATAGAAGAATATTGCTGCGCGACCAGATTCACCGTCAGTTGGCCGCCCATCCCGACCGAACCGTAAACCTCTGTATTTTTGCCTGCGGCCCGGCACAGGAACTCTTTGATGTATATGCAGAACTGGAAAACCCCGAACGCCTCAAAGCAACGCTCATCGACATCGACATCAAAGCCCTGGCGCATGTGACCGACCGCCTGGAAAAATACCCGAAAAAATTGCCTGTTGCCTTGCACCAGGAAAACCTGATTTACCTCGCGCTCGGTAAACGTCAAATTTCACTGCCCCCCCAGGACCTGATTTACAGCATCGGACTGATCGACTATTTTAATGATCAGCTCGTGGTCAAACTCAACGATTATGCGCATCAATTGCTGGCGCCGGGCGGCAGGTTGATTTTGGGTAATTTCCACACCAAAAACCCTATCAAGGCCTTTATGGATCATATTTTAGACTGGAAATTGATTCACCGCGATGAAAACGACATGAACCGTATATTCAGCAGTTCCCGTTTTAACGCGCCTTGTTCAGAAATTCTTTATGAAAGCGAAGGCATCAATATGTTTGCTTGTTGCGAAAAATAAAACTATTTGTGTTGCAATTTTCCATTTTGCCTGTTTCCAGTATCTTTGTGCAAAGATTCGATATGTGCAGTTCGCAGAAGTAAAAAACGACAACGATCCCCCTGGATGTGCGTTGCCTGTCGCCAGGATTTTACTGGGTAAGCCTTTGACAGTTAAACAAACTTCAGGGAAGAACCCGTTTTATCAAAAAGTAGGTTCAAAACGTTCAAAACCAACTATCAATGCAAAAAACACCTTGTTTTACAGCCATCCTCCTCTTGGTTACTGCGGGATTGGCTGCGCAAAACCCAGCCGGTTATTTATTGAATTACAGCTCTTTTTTCGGAGGAAATCATTTTGAGCAGGCACGCGACCTGACAGTCGATCAAGACGGATTTGTGTACATTACCGGTGGAACCTCTTCCCCGAATTTTCCGACTACACCTGGCGCTTACAATCAAGTGTATAACAATGCCGGAGGTCCGACCGTTGGAAGTTGGGGGCCGATGATGGTGTTCGTCTCCAAGTTTTCGCCGACGGGCCAACTCGTCTGGTCGACCCTTCTGGGTGGGCCGAATTATGACCGCGCATACGCCATTGAGGTGGATAAAGACGGTTATGTGTACGTGGGCGGCCGTGCGGGTGCCGATTTTCCGACCACCACCGGCGTTGTCCAGCAGCAGTTTAAGCAACAAGGCGGAATCAATAATTTATACGGCCACCAAAATGGATTTATTGCTAAAATTGCACCTGATGGTAGCCATTTAATTTGGTCAACCTACTATGGTTCAGATAGTTATGGCTTTTTTCGAGACATTGACATCGATGACGACGGGTATGTATATGGTGTCCTCAACGCCGTTAAAACACCGCCCGTGGGCATTTCTCCCAATGGTTTCGATCCTACGTATAATGGAAATTATGATATCGTAGCCGTTAAGTTCAGTCCGGACGCCACGGCGGTAGAATGGGCCACTTTTTTAGGTGGCGCTGGCGACGACCAGGGAGGCCCAACGATTCGGGTAGGTCCGGATAAAAGTGTCTATGTAGCGGGTAGTACCAAATCGGCCAACTACCCATTGACTGCCAACGCCATTCAAACCCAACGCAAGGGAACAGACGATATGTACATAAGCCGCATTGCCCCCGATGGTAGTGGGTTGATTTATTCTACCTATTTCGGGGGAAGTGGCAGCGAGTCTTCCGAAACACATTGTCTGTTTGTGGATCATTTAGGTCAGGCCTATGTAGCCTGTAGCACCGGATCGAATGATATTCCGACCACGCCTGGTGCACTAAAAGCCCAACGCTCCGGGACAGATGTAGATGGTTTGTTTTTTAAATTGTCTACCGATGGCTCGCAGTTGCTGGCTTGTACTTATTTTGGAGGCCTGGGCAACGATTCGCCTGAAGGCTTGTATGTTGATTCCATGCAGCAACTTTATGTCGGCGGCGGATCGGTTTCCGATGACCTTCCCGTAACGCCAGGTGCGTTCCAGACCCAACGCCAGGGTGGTTCGGATGGATTTGTGGTAAAATTGGATACCGCGTTTTCTACTGCCCTTTTCTGCACCTACTTCGGTGGGAGTAAAAACGAGTCCGTGCGTGCATTTCACCTCGGCAGTGATGGGACCATCTGCCTTTCCGGTCAAACTTTGTCCACAAATTTGCCCCACACAACCAACGCTTTCCAGACCGTTCATGGCAGCCCGAACAACAACCGGGAAGACAGTTATCTGGCCATGTTTGGTTTATCTACCCTTTCGGGAACCTCTGCCGCAGATTCGGAACCAAATATACAAGTCTATCCGAACCCGGCTACAACGCAGTTGCTCATCGACCCCGCAGGGGCAAGGATCCAATATTTCGAATTACTGGATGGCTATGGTCGATTGCTGAAACGGTTTGAAGATCCCGGCAATAGCATGGACGTTCAAAGTCTGCCCTCCGGACTGTATTGGATTAGAATTAGTTTGGAGGGCAGCGGCTTCGTGGTTAAAAAGTGGGTTAAAGCGTAGACAACTGATATAAATCGCACGGCTGCACAGCGGCTGTGCTCTTTGAGTAGAACGCCTGCTGCGGCGGATAAATGACTGATTTGAATTTTTTATACAAATTCGGAATTGGATTCCGAATTTGTATAATTTCATTTTGCCTGTTTCCAGTATCTTTGTACAAAGATTCGATTTATGCAGTTCGCAGATGTAAAAAACGATATCGCTTTTCGCAAAATATTCGGCAATGAAAACCGAAAAGAAACGCTGATTTCTTTTCTAAACGCTGCATTGGACTTTCAGGACGACCAATTGATCACACAGGTCACCATCCTCAATCCGTACCAACTGCCCAAACTTAAAGGTGGGAAGGTAACCATCATTGACGTCAAGGCAACCGACCAAGTAGGTCGAACCTACATCATTGAGATGCAAGTCGGAGACATGGACGGTTTTGAGAAGCGGGTGCTTTTTTACTCCTCGAAAAGTTACTCCGACCAAATCAAACGGGCAGATTTTTACCGAAAACTGCGTCCCGTGATTTTTATTGGCATTCTTGATTTCAAGCATACGGAGAATAAAAACTACATCAGCCGGAGTCAAGTACGAGACATTGAGACAGGAGAACAGACCATCAAGGCTATGGAGTTCACCTTCATTGAGTTGCCAAAATTCAAATTGGAACTGCATGAACTTAAAACCCTGATTGAAAAGTGGGTTTACTTTATCAAAAATGCAGAAAGTCTCGAAGTCGTGCCTGAAAACACGAATGATGAAGGCTTAAAATCAGCATACGAGGAAGCAAACGTGCAAACCTGGACACAAGAAGAATTGGACGCCTATGCGTATGCCTTTATGCGGGAAGAAGATGACCGGGCGAGGTTAGATAAGGCAGAGATGAAGGGGAAAATCGAACTTGTGATTGGCATGCACGAAGACGAATTGGGAATGGATAGAATCGCTAAAATTGCTAAAATGACGGTGCCGGAGGTGCAAGAAATCATTGAAAAGCACTTGAATAAATAATGGTCCTACTAATCATTATTTCAATTTTATCATTGAAAAATATTAAGTGAAATAATGTTCCTACCTTATTACCTTTCGCCATAAAGAAAAAGCATCATCAAATGTTGCATGTCCGCCTCTGGTATTGCCTTATTCTTGCGTACCACAAAGAGCATGAAATCGAATTCACTTTTACCTGCGAAAATTAATTTATCCATGATGAATTTTCACAAAAGCACGCCTTGCTGCCTCCTTGCCCAGTTTTCAGGTTGGGCTATTTTTTACCTGGGCCTTTTTGGGGGATTATCGAGCTCTGCAAATGCCCAAATCATGGACGCTCAGCGATCGGGATTCACCTGGATATCCACCGAACAAGTTACCGATAAATCCTTTGGCGCAGGCTATACCATGTACAGCGCTGCCTGGCCGATCTTTAAACAATATCCAGGACCAGACCACTTTCAAATGGGATTGAGCAGCAGTTGGCTGACTACCCAACGGACGGGTACGGAGCCTGCGCAGTTTTACACCACCATTGAAGGCGGCTTAGGCTGGTGGCATGACACGCGTTTTGGCACTAAAATACCCAAATTTATCATGGGTGGGGTTTCTTATAATTTTCATGCCTGGGCAAACGGACCCGGCGCGGGCAGAAGTGATATGTTACCCAATGGAGAGCGAGACTGGAGTACACCGGGCGGCAAATACGGGGTCGCGCAATTATCCAACAAACTACTGTGGGCGCCCGACGGCTTGAATATGGCGCAAAGTTTGAACGGCGAAATGCTTGGGTACGGATATACTCCACTGCCCCTCACAGAACCCATTTCCAATACAAATGGAACCAATGTCAAAACGGGCAATCAATGCTGGACCCTGTTCTTGAATGCGACCAACTTCAAGGGCCCGGCAACTTTCTTTTTACCCACGTTCTGGACCGACCCCGTGCTCCTGGAGCCTAGTTTGGAAGGATTGTTCCTGGATACAAGGCCTTCCGATCCGAATGTAGGTTTCGGTATTGAGCATGCAGGATCTCCAGCAATTCTCGCGCTCGATGATACCGGCAATCCTTATGCGAAAGTGGAAAGATTGCATTTTCCCGTAAACAATGACGATAATTCCATCATTCTGAATCAAATTTCGGTCTACTCCCAAAATGCGCTTTGGAATGATCTGACCAATTGGTTCAATGGCGGGCCTGCGGTATTGCCGGGTATTGCTGCCAATGGAACGTATGGTGTTTCGTTTGTCAACAATGGCGGTGCGATGTTCGCTGAAATCGGAGGCAATGGGATAAAACATGAAATTGACTTGAATTACATTGATAATGTGCAGCAAAATGCCAACAACATGGGTTTTGAATATGACCTGAATGTAGTAGAGCAAGATGAACGCAATTTCAAGTTACCCGAATATTTCAAACTGGACCCGGATAATAAATGGCGGGCGGTAAACAAGGAATCGGTCCCAGCATCCACAAATTTGACAACCACCGCCGTACCGAGATCACCCCGACCAGAAATCGCATATTTGACCCCTTTGGAACCCGACTGTGCCTGGCAAGATCCCAATGGCCCCTGGAATAGTCCCGGACCAACCGCAGGCCCATTTAAAGCAGAACTCGGAGACGGCACCACGGTTACCTATTATTGGTACCGTTTTGTGGACCAACCCGCCATCATCCACGCGAACCTTCCAGCGGAGGTGCGTACGAAAATGCAAAGCCGCATCGAACTTCTGCATGCCAACTGGCGTCATACCGATACCTATTTAGCACCGCCAGCGGTCGGAAAAATCGCGACGATTGATCCCGCTGCCATTGTGCAACCACCCGCCGGACTGGAAATTGGGTATGTTCCAATTGTTACCAGACAAGAGAAAACGCCCAAAAAAGTAAGGGTATTTGTGTTGGCAGGGCAATCGAATATGGAAGGATACGGCACTATCGAAGACGCTGAAAACGATCCTGGAAGCTTAGTCGATGTTATTCAAAAAGACGTTACCGGAAAATGGTCTGAAATCGGCAAAAAAGACAACTGGACTACCCTGGAGCATGCTTACTTGTATTTTGCACGGAATGGCGATACCCTCAAATCGAATGTAACGGTTGGTCAAGGTGCCTACCCCGATCTCATCGGACCAGAATTAATGTTTGCACATCAGTTGGATGCTTACTATGATGACCCTGTCTTAATTATAAAAACGGCCTGGGGTGGAAAGAGTTTGGCCGAAGATTTCCGTCCGCCTGCTGCGGGCGGCACAACGGGTGCGTATTACAACGCGATGATTCAAACGGTGAAAGACGTTACAGAAAACCTGGGAACCCAATTTCCCAACATCGGCACAACGGATTTTGAAATTTCAGGATTTGGCTGGTTTCAGGGTTGGAACGATGGCGCATCCGACGACTTTTTGAATGGCTATGAAAGCAATTTGTATCACCTGGTGAATGATGTAAGAAAGGACTTGAATGTACCAAATTTACCCGTAGTCATTGCAAGTTCAGGACAGGGCGGGTTTGAGCAAATTAATGATCCCTGGGTACAAAGCATGCAAAATATTGTTTCTGTAGCACAGCAAAGTGTAGGCTGTAACGATACATTATATGGCGGAAAAGCAGGTTTTGTGGACACTAAACCATACTATCTGAATTTGTCCGCCTCGCCGGAAAACGCCATTTATCACTTTAATAACAACGCCCTTACGTTTTTAAACGTTGGAAAAGGCATGGGGGAAGAAATGATTCGGGCCATCAATGACATGGCATTTTGTTATCAAGATTGTGCGGATCCGGTATCGCCCGGTATCGTATCCATCGGCAATACCGTATGGAACGATCTGAACCGCGACGGGGTAAAAAGCCCCGATGAGCCTGGCATCCCTGGCGTATCGCTGGTAATTTGGTCTGATTCAGATGGGGATGACATACCCGATTGGCAGGGCTTTGGCGGGGTACAGGTAACGGATGCAAATGGACATTATCGTTTTTCGGGTCTGAAACCCGGGAACTATGTGGTTTTTGTATGGAGTGTTGACAACTGGGGTCCCGGACAGCCCTTAGAAAACTTCATATCCACCAAGAATTTTCAGGCAAATGCAAACAATGATGTAAACGAAGATAACAATGGTGCTGGCAATCCTTATTCGGACATCATGTCGGGCATTGTGACGCTCAAATCGGATGAAGAGCCCCTGAACGACGGTGATCCATTCAATTGTTATTTTGATTATGACGCGAGTGGCAACAATACCGTCGATTTTGGCTTTTACAACCCGAGTGTAAGCGCCGTGAACGGAGATTTACCCACAGAAGATTGGGTTCAGATTTTTCCCATCCCGGTTGTGCAGGCGTTTACCATCAAAGGAAACCTGGATTTGTACGAACTTGAAATATACGATGCAGTGGGTCGCATGCTTCGGGAAATAGACGCCAATGCAACTGCTCAGACGGTTGACATTTCAGCGTTTCCTGCTGGTTTGTATTTTGTAAAAACGATTCATCGGGCGAGTAACCACAGCAGGATGCATAAGATTGTGAAGCAGTAGACTTAGAGCCTGTGAAAATTTATATTTAACAGGCTCTAATTACGGCATTCCCTGTAATACCATTTCCAGGAATTCTTCTGCAGATAAAATTTCAACTTTGGGAAAGGGGATGGTGTCCATTACAATTTTCACAGCGAAGATCTGCGGCGGTAAGGAGTGCGAGCGTGCTTGCTGAGAATTTTATCTTCGGTAAGCCCCTTTTCAGCCCAGAGTTTATCGGCCAAGTCAGATGCCTTGTCTGCAAAATACTGCCCCAACAGGCGTTTTATTTCCAGGAGGTCTTTTTCATCAACCGTGCGGGCGTAAATTTTCAACAACTCCAATTGCAAGTTGGTAAATGGTTGTGGTATGGCTTCTGCAGTCGGCATAGTGACAAACTTTTTTGCAAATATACAGGAAAAGGGGTTTTACACAAAATGAATAAAAACCTTCACAGACACCACTTTGTGCAAAACCAAGGCTTCGCAGTCTAAAAATTCGAGGCAGACAGAACGGGGGTTGGGCGTAGTTGCTAGTAGCCGGACAAGTCAACGGCAACAACTTTCCTTGAATCCGGGGAGTGCCTCCTTGGTAAAAAAGTGTTGGAGCCGGCGCAGAAATAGCAGTGCCAGTGAAGGAGTTCAAAGATACGGATTGTTTTTCAACTTGCTACCCAGCCAAATAAAACACCCGCCGGATCAACTCCAAAGCCACCTCATCCTTTTCGGCAAAGGGCAAAAACACCTTCGATTTGGATGGTAAAACTTCCGGTTGGATATCTACCAATTGCGAATCATTGCGGTAAGCGGCACCACTGTTCAAATGCACGGTGTATTGCGTGCCGTTTAATGCCTGAATGTACACATTTTCAGCATCTACCTGCACACGGTGCTGGAGGCCGCGGCGCTGGGCGTTTTCATGTACCAGAATGGCGCGGATTTCCAAAGTCGGTTTGCCTGCCATCACAATCACCCCAGCAGCATGGGCTACCGTGACCACCAGATCAAGGTCGCGCATCACTTCGGAGAATACATGGGACGGAATTTCCTTCAAGGGCAGGGATTCATAGGTCAGTTGCCGGGTGAACCGAACCCCCTGTATATCAACAGGATACGGGCTGCTGCCCGGATTGATCCAATCAGCATAAGCCTCGGCTGTGGCTACGATGCGGTAACGGTGGTACACGGCTTGCATACCGTCGTAATAACTGGCGCTCCAGCCACGGGCCCGGAAAAGGGCCGCCGCCTGCGTGGGTTGTACTTTTAAGCCTGCATACCGCTTGCTGACGCCGATGGCATTCATTTCTTCCGCCTCCAATAAATACAGTTCCCGGAAAATTTGCTTGAAAGGCTGCACCAAACCTGCCTGGAATGCGTCACTTTGGTAAGCACTCCAAATTCCACTCATGTTCAAATCGTAAGGATGGGCAATGCGAATCGGCTTGTTTTCATCCAACGAAGTGGTTTCTTTGGCCGGATTTTCTAAGCGACCATCCCGAAAAAAGCCGTTTTTGCCATCGCACACCAACACCAGATTCTTCAGAAGTGGCTGAAGCACCGGGTGTTCCATCAGGTTTTGTATTTCTGACAACAGGAATTCGTCGCTGAGGATCATGGCCGATTCCAATTCACGGAAAATGCGTTTGCGCTGCTTGTTCAGGTTGTTTTGGGTGGCAATCAACGCCTGCACGATGGGTTCGCCTTTCAGCGATGTGGGCACACCGCTCATCTCCTTCCCTCCTTTAAAGACAACAATTTTTACAATACCCAACTGATTCGATACCAAGGAAAAAGTATAATCTCCAATGTCTGCCGATTGTACCCGCTCCATCAATTGTTGGAGTGCCAGAATTTCCATCGCCCAAATGAGCCGAACGGGGGAACCGTATTCGGCATTGCGCGCGAGGTTTTCGATGGAAATATCTACGGCGCGCTTTTCTCCGCCCTGTCGCGATGGGAATGTCTGTTTGCCGTCCTCTAAAAAATCCTGCAGGAACTGGAAACGGGCCAAAATATCCTGTTCGCGGGTAGCCGCACTCAAAGGAAGGAGGCCGAGGGCTACGATGTAATCTTTATTGCGTTTATCGCTGATCTTGTTTTGGCAATCTGCTTGCGAAAGTTTGCCCAAAATGGCATCTGCAAACAAGCGGGCGCGGATATACCCCTGGTTTTGACTAATATAATGCGCGGCGGCATACACCATTTCCCAGCGGTCGGCCCCTAAAGCATGAAACGCATCGCGGAACCACTGAATATCGACAGCACCGTATTTGAAATCATGCAAGGGAATGCTGGTATATTGGGCTAATTTGCTTTCTTTTTCAAGATCTAAGTACGTGGTTCCATGCGCGTGCAGGCACCAGGCGGCACTTTCCAATCCCGGCCAGTTAAGGTATTGTGCCATCCAGCTCAGCCATTGTGGGGCATAAAGCGCGGCTTCGAGCAGGCGTTTTTGCGTAAATTCCTCGGTTTCTAATGCTTTTTTGAAATCGTCGTAGGAATCGGTTTCGGCGGGGTAGCAGTTTTTGAGCAGGCGACTGAACTGCATTTTTTTGGAAGCACCACCCCAGGAATAACCCCGGTGCAGGGAATCGTTGCCCAAACCTTTCAAGATTTGCAGGAAATACGCAACACCTTTGATGTTTTTAAAAAAGGCAACAAATTCAGAAACGGAAGTCGGCGTGTCGCCACGTTCGAGTTCGATGCTTAAAAACTGCGGAATGGCTTCAGCATAAAACGTGTTGAATATCGGACTGCTGTCTAACAGTCGTTTTTCGGTAACAGGGGGGTAATAATAAATTTGGCCTATCAGCCCAGTCGTGAGGATAAGGTCATACACCGCGTCTTTTCCAAACAAACCGAGTTCGTAGGCGCGGTTTACCGTAAAGGCTTGTGCGCCGTTCCATCCTTGTTTGCGTTGATTTTCCTCCAATGTGCAATAAAACCAGTGGGAAGCCGCCCAATATTGCTTGAATTGCGCTTCTGGCAAACGCTCTGCCAAGCTCATACCGAGCTGATCGTTTTGGTATTCCCATTGCTGCAAGGTGTAATAGGGGGTCGACCAGGCATCGCGCCAGGTCATTTGGGTTGGATTATCTATTGTGAGTGTAAATTTTTCATACATGCGCTCCGGCGGGATAGATGCAAAAAAATGCGTCGCTGTGTCGATTTGCAATTGTTGTATTTGCTCCTGGATGGATGCATCGTCGCGCAAGTAAGTCAGCAAATTATAGCCGTGGTTGGGGTATTTAAGGCCCAACTGGTTTTCAAAAAACAGTGGATTGATATAATTTTGGGTGTATTGTTGCACGAATTCGATCAACCATTGGGGTATGGTGTTACCGCCAAAAAAGGGACTTTGACTTTGATAACCGGTGAGCAGAAAACGGTCCATGGCCGTAAGTCCGGTAGCCTGGAGCCAGCCTTCCCAAACCTCGGGCAAGGGCAGGTTTTCCAAACTTTCGGAATAGGTGGGCATGTAGTTAAACTGCTTTTTTCGCTGGAAATAAGGCGCGGAAATCAGCACGGTTTGGGTAGACTTATCCCAGTTTTCTATATCGTATGCGTAATTTTCATTAGCAATAAACAGGGCATCGAGTTGTTGCAGGGCATCTTTCAATTTTTCCAGCGAAATACTGAGCCCAAACATGGGTTTGCCAAACATTTGCTCCACAAAAAAACCTTGTATGGGCTTTTGCAAAACCGGCGTGATGCGCGCTTTGGCCGGATCGAAAATGCCATATCCATTAAGCGCGTTGTACACAATGCTTTCGTCGAGCAGGTCTTTGAGAATAAGTTCCGCTTTGGTGCCGATGTTTGGTTGCTGACTAAAGGCCAATGCCTGTTCTTTTACAAAATCCAAAAGGCGCTGCTGGTTTTTGAGCTGCTGTAAAAGGTCGAGACCTGCCAGTTGCTGGTCTTCGTCATTCAGGTTCAGCAGGGCGATGATGGCGGTTTTCAACTGATTTTCCGGCAGTTTAAACAAAACCCCGAGTGCTTTTTTGCGCACCGATTCCGTTTTTCGGCTGAGCAGTTTGTATAGCACCGCTAATTCATCCGGCGTAGGCGTCAGTACTTCAAACAGATCAAAAGCAGTAAGGCAAACGTTGGCCGAGGTATCCTGAATGGTTTCCACAATCCATTGACGTTCAGCCGCATTTGGATTGAACTGATCAGCTTTGCCTTCATAAATCAGTTGACGCGCTGGTTGGAAATGGCCATTGAAAATACCGCTGCGCAGGTTGGCGTCCATACGTTTGCGGTAAGGTAGCAGGTCCATGTAGCGGCCTGTTTGGGCGACAATGCGGTACACCCAATAGTTGATCAACTCAATCACATCGAATTGGTAAGCATCCCAGGTAAAGCGGGGCGCGGCATTGGACAGCGCAGGTTTGGAAAGATCGTTTACCAAACGTTCAAAAAAGTCCCAACTTGCTGGCAAATGTGCCGATTCGGGTGCAAAACTATGGTTTAAAAAATGCTTGTAGAGGTTCCACCGAACCGACCAATCGTTATCTTGCAGGTAAGGAATGATAAATTCAAAACCTGCTGTACCCTGAGGCAGCAAGGCATACAGGGCCATCGCGCGTTTTTCCGGGTCACTTTGTTGCATCAATTGTGTGCAAAAATCCCAGATACGCTCATCCAGGCGCGCGTTGAGTGCCCAAAGTGCGAAATAGACTTCTAAGAGATTATCATTTTGCGTAACTGATGCTGCATCAATATCTGCTTTCAAAAAGCGCAGGGCGAGCGCAAGTTCCGTTTCGATGTTGTTTTCGTCGTAAAGCGTGCCATCTGCCAGCGGAAGTTTAAACCAGTTGTTCAATTCAATGGCAACGGGTACCAGGCGCTGCATATTATGCTCCAAAATGGTTTCCAACAACAAGATGCGCACAGATGGCCCGGCACCGGGAATTTCCCGGATAATGATCTGGCGGATCGCTTCTTGTTGCTCGGCGGCGACTAAAAGTTGTGCGATAAATTGCCATGTCGATTCATCCTTGCAAGTAACGGATGCGCGTACCAAGTTCACCGCGATCTGGCCATCGGCGGCTTGTTGGGTGAGGGTTGCGCGTATTTTTTGCGCCATATTTTGATCCCCGGCATTGATGGCTTCGGCGAAGTAAAGGCTGAGTAGTTCAAAAAAGCCGGTGTTGAAATACACATCAGAGAATTCGACCAATTCGATCAATTGCGCTTCGTGGAAAATCCAGTCGTTGCTAAAACGGAACAGCAGCCCCAGTTTTTGGTCGATGTTCAGCATATGCCATAAGCGGTTGGTGGGTGCCAACCAGGCTTGGGGCAACACCGTTTTTTGCCAAATATTTGCAAAATCGGGCAGATCCCAAAGCGTTTTTCCGCCATTTTCTGCCTCCTGGATGATATTGGCTGCAAAAATATAAATGGGTTGGCCCTGGTAAAAGCCATAATTTTCGGGATAAAGCGGATGTCGGTTAAGCGCTGCGAGCATAAGGTCGCGGGCCAGGTCGGGCAGGTTTTGGGCTTTGGCTACCTGCTCCTGGTAAAAGGTTTCAACATTGGTTTGCGTCCCCCGTTGTTTGAGGTAGTTCTGCAGTTGGGCAAGATCGTTGAACATAAGGCTTTGTCACCAGGGTTGAATTGTGGTGGATACCTTTGCAAACGATAGGTGGGGGTGTTTATTGAGGGAACGTAGGTTAAGAAATTAAGAATAAATGTGTTGTGCGGTGGGGTGCGCATCGGTGTATGAGGCTTTTACGTTAGGTAGTAGATTTATAAGGGGTATTACTGCGTAGGCTAAACCCAGATTTAAACGGACTCGAAAGATCTTCAAAGCGCCATGCTATTCGATTGGCTTTTCAAAAATTCATTGATTTGACGGTACTCCTCCTTTCCCTTTTCAGTCAAATAAGGCAAAATCATATACCAGGTCATATCTACCAAATCCATTGAATGTTCAATAATTTGTCCGGATGTGAAAATTTTACGTTGTAAATTCCAAAAAGCACCTACCATCCATATATTATGAAGTAAAAAGTCATAATTAATGCCATCGCTTTCGGGAATTATTCTACCCGTTTCGATATAATATTCAAAAAGTGCCCTGCCCTGCTTTAAACGCATCAAGTTACTTTCTTCATATAATTTTCCTACCTCCGGATAATTTTGCAGGATAAAAAATAAATCTTGAAAGAAGAAACGATATTCTACCATAAAATCGCGAAACCGTGCCATGATCTTCCTGAAATCATCTAAGGTTAAATACCCCTCCAGTTTTATAAAATCCTGCGAAGCGGTATGCATTCTTTCATAAATGGCTTCTATCAAAATGGCTTTGGTCTTATAATGGTATGTCAAGTTGCCCGAGCTAATATTTAATGCAGCCGCAATATTATTGGGTGAAGTTGATGAAAGACCCTGTTCATTGAACATCTCAACCGCTTTGAGCAAAATTTTTTCTTTTAGTTTCATGTGTAATATTTTAGTATAAAAATGCTAAATAAATTTTAAATTTAGCACAAGAGTACTATTTTTGCTTTTGAAAAGCGGGCAAAGGTACGATTTTATTGTTTTTTTGTGTGTTTTCATGGCTTTGGCCCATTGTTTATTCATCCAGATTATACATCCAGTTTATAAAACTTGCAAAATGACAAAGCGGGAACTCTTACATCAATTACAAATACCAGTTGTTGCGGCGCCAATGTTTATCGTCTCGCAGGTAGATTTATTATTGGCATGTAGTCAAAACGGTGTGCTGGGAACAATCACGGCACTAAACAACCGAACATCAGAAGGTTTGGAACAATGGCTCATTCACATCAAACAGGCGCTGCAGGATTTTGAGCAAACAACGGGTCAAAAGGCAGCACCTTTTGGCATGAATCTTATCGTGCACAAGAGTAATGTACGTTTGGAAGCCGATTTGGAAATAGCCATAAGACAGGAAGTTCCTATTATTATTACCTCTTTGGGCGCAGTTCCGGAAGTGGTAGAAAAAGTACACAGCTACGGCGGTTTGGTTTTTCACGATGTCATTAATACGCGTCATGCGCGCAAGGCCATAGAGGCCGGCGCGGATGGGATTATTTGTGTAGCGGCGGGCGCGGGCGGTCATGGTGGCTTACTTAACCCTATTCCATTTATATCAGAGGTGCGAGCCATGTTTGATGGGATTATCTTGGCAGCGGGTGCTATCAGTACAGGACAAGACATAGCATCAGCCATGCAAATGGGCGCTGATTTAGCCTACATGGGTACTCGATTTATCAATACAAAAGAGGCCATTGCCACAGAAGATTATCAAAATATGATTATCCAGGGAGGCACATCGGATATCGTCTATACCGCAGCCGTTTCAGGCGTTCATGGCAACTACCTCAAACATAGTTTGGAAGCAGCCGGCATTACGGAAGAAATGTGGAATTCCAAATCAAAAATGGATTTTAGTAAAACAGCGGATACCGAAGCGAAAGCCTGGAAAAACATCTGGTCGGCGGGGCAAGGGGTGGCAACGATAAAGGATAATCTTCCCGCTTCGGAATTAATTGACCGTTTGAAAAAAGAATTTAAAGATGCATTGGAAAGTCAAGCTAAGTTGATTGACCGATGGTTTTCATAAATATTATCAATCAGAGATGAAACAAACAACACATCAATTTTTAGAAGACACAGGCGCAACAGTACCTGTCATTTGCGGACCTATGTACCCTGGCTCAAACCCCGAACTCATTGCCGCCGTTTCAGATGCTGGTGGTTTTGGTGTTGTTCAGCCTGTTTCGATGACTGCTTTGTATGGTCATGATTTCCGGGAAGGTTTGCAATTGATTAAAAAATTGACAGACAAACCTTTTGGTATCAATTTTACCATTTTCGGAGGTGCAAACCAAAAATACCACGAGCAAATGCAAAAGTGGATGGAAATATCTATTGAGGAAGGTGTGAAGTTCTTTCTAACTTCTTTGGGTAAACCGACTGAAATTGTAAAAATAGCACACCAAAACGGTATCAAAGTTTATCACGATGTGCCCAATAAAAAAGTCGCATTGGCAATGCGGGATTTAGGCGTGGATGGCATCAACTGTATTAATTGGCGCGGTGGTGGCCAAACAGGTACGCAATCTGCTGAAAAATTCATAGAAGAACTTCACGATATTGAGATTCCATTGATTTGTGCAGGTGGCGTTGGAAATGCGGATGATCTTCAAAAAATTCTGGACATGGGCTACGCCGGTGCGCAAATCGGTACTCGATTTTTGGCGACACATGAATGCAAAGTTTCCAATGCTTACAAACAGGCTATAGTCGATGCGGAGGAAAAAGACATCGTTTGGACCAACAAAATCGCTGGTAATAATTCGTCTATGATAAAAACAGACGATATTATGAAAGGTGGTTTACGAACCGGCCCCATCATCACGTATATGCTCAAACACGACAAACTCAAAAAATACGCTCGTATGTATTTGATGAGCAAAGGCTTAAAAAAATACAACAAAGCGGCATTTGACGACAGCGTGAAGTATTGGCAGGCCGGTAAAGGGGTTGGCAATATCAATTCCATACTGTCTGCGGCCGATGTGGTGCATGCGTTTAAAAATGTCAAATTTTAAAAAAACTATGAAAGCGCTAGATTTCAAGGGCCCATTACCCGCTGTTTTCATAACCGCTTTGCCTTGGCAATATTCATATTTAAAATTAAAACAAACATGAAAAATATGTTTTTCACCGAAGAACACGAATTGTTCAGAAGTACGCTGCAAGACTTTTTTAAAACAGAAGTCAATCCTTTCATCAATGAATGGGAGGCAGCTGGCAAAACCGACCGTGCCATTTTGAGAAAAATGGGCGAGATGGGCTATTTAGGCTTAGAAGTCGAAGAAGAATATGGCGGAATGGGCTTGGACTATATGTATTCAACCATTCTTTGCGAAGAAATGGGAAAAACAGGCAGCCTTGGATTTGAAACCGTTGTTGCAGGTCACAGCTATTTGGCGATGAACTATTTGATCCATGCAGGTTCTCCTTTTATCAAAGAGCAATACCTGCGACCAAGTGTAACTGGAACGCTGATTGGTTCATTATCCATGACCGAGCCTTTTGCCGGGTCTGACTTCAAGGGTATTCGGACAACCGCCCAATTGGATGGCGACGCATACGTTGTAAATGGCTCAAAAACCTTTATTTCCAATGCCTACTATGGCGATTATACCGTGGCTGCCGTATTAACGGAAAAAGGAATGTCTATGCTGGTTATGGATTTAAACAGCGAAGGCGTTACCAGAAATAAGCTGGACAAAGTGGGTATTCGACTATCAGATACCGCCGAACTCGCCTTTAATAATGTCCGTGTTCCTAAAGAAAATCTCTTGGGTGAGGAGGGAAAAGGGTTCTATTATGTGATGCAAAGCCTGCAAGTAGAGCGATTGACCGGCGCAGTAGCCTGCATTGGATTAATAGAACATGTCCTGAATATTACCCTGCAATACATTTCTGAACGTACGGCATTTGGACAAACCATCAATAAATTTCAAGTTTTGCGACATCAGATAGCGGAAATGGCTACTGAATATGAAGCATATAAGGCATTTTCTTACCAAACCAGTTACCGCTTAGCGCAAGGTGAAAATGTAGTCAAAGAGTGTTCTATGCTAAAAATGCGCGTAGGCGACCTTTTGAACGAAATCACCTACAAGTGTTTGCAAATGTTTGGTGGTTATGGCTTTATGGAGGAATATCCAATTGGTCGGATTTATCGGGATGTTCGGATCGCCCCAATTTATGGCGGAACTTCCGAGATCATGAAAGAAATCATTTCCAAAATGGTGATTGACGGTGTAGCGTATAAACCTGCCTATCAGAAGTAATCTGTTAATCAACCAGCCATAAAGTTATGATTGACAAAACGTTAGTAGAGTATTTCTACAAATTCGAAAAAGTAAAGGCAAACAAGCCATTTTTACACCAACCTTTTGGTGACACCTGGGAAACTTACACTTGGTCAGAAGCGGGCGACAAAGCCCGCAGATTGGCGACTTGGCTCAAAAAACAGTGCCCAAAGGACCATGCGCATATTAGTGTTGTCTCTAAAAACTGCCGGGAGTGGTTGATAGCCGATATTGCGATTATGATGGCAGGTTTTGTCAGCGTCCCGTTTTATGCAAACTTGACGGGAATACAACTAGCGGAAGTCATTGAATTGGGCGATATTGACTTAGTCCTTTTTGGAAAAGTAGAAGCTTGGGACGATATGAAAACAGGTATTCCGCCAGGCATGAAAGTTGGAAAATTCCCCCATTATGATGGAAATCCCACCATTAATATCGGAACTGATTGGGATACCATGATGCAGGAAGCGCCTTTGCAAGGCAACCCTATCCCCAAAATGGAGGATGTTTGGTCTATCATTTTCACTTCGGGTACGACAGGCACCCCTAAAGGAGCATTTTTCACGCAAGACAAAGTCGCTACCGCTATCCAACATCCATCGTCGACTTATTGGTTTATGTTAGATGAAGAAAATGAGCATCGTTTCTTCTCTTACCTGCCGCTTAATCATATTGCCGAGCGTACGATTGAAGTCATGTCCATCCGCTTTGGAACGGAAATATCTTTTGTGGAAAGTTTAGACACTTTTGCTAAAAACTTAAAAGACACCAAACCGACCTTGTTTTTGGCTGTCCCGCGCATTTGGACAAAGTTCAAACAGGGCATCTTGTCTAAAATACCCCAGGGCAGGCTCGATACTTTACTTCGGATACCGCTTGTCAATCGCTTTATTAAAAAGAAATTAAAGGCAGCTTTAGGGCTGGAAAAGGCAAGGATTTGTATCACGGGCGCAGCCCCCATGACTGCCTTCGACAAGGACTGGTGGGTAAAATTAGGCATTCCTTTGAGTGAAGCGTACGGGCAAACAGAAAGTTTTGGCTATGGTACCTATGCACCAGTTGGGGGTATAAAACCTGATAAAATAGGAAAAGCGCACGTGGGATTTGAAATGAAAATTGACGAGGCTACCAACGAAATTTTATTCAAATTGCCTATGGTGATGAATGGTTACTACCGCGATCCAGAGAAAACGGCGGAAACGCTTCGCGATGGTTGGTTGCATACAGGCGACGCTGGAACCATTGACAGCGACGGCGATCTTGCCATTACCGGCAGGGTGAAAGATACCTTCAAGACAGAAAAAGGAGAATTTATCGTACCCACCAAAATAGAAGATGAATTCAGCCCTAACTCGGATATTGAACAATTGTGTTTGTTGGGTTTGGGAATGCCACAACCGGTTATGGTAGTGTTTCCGTCTGAAAGCGGGGCAGGAAAACCCAAATCAGAATTGGAAAAAAGCATCGAAGCAACCATGCTTAGTGTCAATGAAACATTGCCCCGATACACCAGGGTAAGTACAGTTGTAATTGCCCAGGAGCCATTCACTACGGAAAACGGTTTGTTGACACCGACTTTGAAAGTGAAGCGTTTTAATGTTCATGAAAAATATGCCAGTCAATTGAGAGCATATTGTGAGCACGAGAACAATGTGATTTGGGCTTAAAATTCAATTAAAAACACCTATGGAAAATTTAAAATATTTAAAATTTGAATCACAGGATGGAGTGGCAGTCCTCACGCTTAACCGTCCTAAAGTAAATGGCTTGACCCCCTCGCTGGTAAAAGAACTCCGGGAAACGGTTCATTATTGTCGTTATGCGAACAATATCCGATGTGTCGTTATCACGGCTGAAGGAAGTTTCTTTTCCGCAGGTGCAGACATCAAAATGATGCTTGAAACGAAAGAACAAATTTCGGCAGGTGAAGAGATGCCTGATACAACCGCGCAAATCAGTGTGGCGACCAGAAAAATGGCAGAAGTGCTGCATGAAGTTTTGAGTATCATCCTGCGTATGGAAAAACCAGTGATCACCGCAATCAATGGCTTTGTTGCTGGAGGTGGCTTGGGTTTGGCGCTCTCCGGGGATATCGTGATAGCGGCAGAAAGTGCCAAGTTTACGTCTGCCTACACCAATTCTGGCTTAACACCCGACGGTGGCGCTACCTATATCTTGCCCCGTTTGATAGGTTTGCGAAGAACCATCGAATTGTTATTTACCAATCGAACGCTTTCCGCACACGAAGCATTATCTTGGAATATGGTCACGCAAGTTGTTCCCGATGACCAATTGTTACCAGTCGCGTTAGGATTAGCTAAACAATTAGCGGAAGGCCCTACCGACGCCTTGGGTTACATCAAAAAGTTAATGATGATGACCCATACAAATTCCTTGGAAGAGCAAACTGATTTTGAAAAAGAAGGAATTGCCCATCAATTGAGTGGGCCTAATGGTCAGGAAGGAATTCAGGCATTTATGGAAAAGCGTAAACCGAATTTCAAGTAGGTGTATTCCTGACAATTAAATCAAAATACCATGTTAGTAGTTGATACGGTTACCGATGCACATACATTTGCCCAAACCTGGAATCATGACCTCGCCTGGGCACTCTCCGGCATCAGAAGAAAAGCAATTCTGGCCCGCATTCCGGTTATTTCATCTTTGTTTCCGAAGCGCTATTTTTCCTACGTAGGTAAAAATATTCCTTTAAATGGTCTGCTGCTGCACGGTGGTGGCCCAATGTATGTCGGATGGACGATTGAAGATAAAGTATGTCAAAATCCATTGGACCTGGATCCTAATGATCCGGATTTTATTGAAAAAACATCGGGTGGTTTAAAGCGAATTGCCCCAAAGAAATATGTTCCCCTTTACCCGAACAAGGTGATTGGTAATTTTACTTCCGTGAATCGAATGCTTACCAACGTAAGCCAGGATTGGATCGCAGCGGCAATGGATCGCTTAATATTCCCTGCTAAAAACATCAAACAGGAAATTGAAGCCTACCTAAGGGCGTCGGGAGAATTTCATAGAGAAAGGCTACTGGCACCCAATTTTCCCGGGTCAGAGACCTTTAGGATTACGTTTCCTGGTTTACCTGAACCTGATTATTTTCCTAAATAAAAATCTACAATCATGATACCATCAGCTTTAATCATTACGGTGGCAGCAATTACCCTTTTTGCTGTTTTCTTACCTTCTATTTTAAAAAGTTTTGGTTTACATGCGGACTATAAAGCGTCGAAAGCATTCAATCTTAAAGGTAAAAAAGCTTTAATCATCACGACAAGTCACGCTGTCCTGAATAAACCGGGCAAAACGACTGGTCAAAAAACAGGCGTTTTTGGTTCTGAATTGACCGTTCCCTATTACGAATTTCAAGACGCAGGCATGGAAGTAGAGGTAGCCAGTATCAAGGGCGGCGAAATCCCGATTGACCCACAGTCTTTCTATTACATCTTGAAAACGAAGGCAGACAAACGCTTTTTGAAAGACAACAACTTCCAGGCTAAAGTGAAAAATTCTTTAAAAATTGACGATGTTGATTTTACCAAATACGATGCGATTATGTTGGCAGGAGGCTGGGGTGCCGCTTATGATTTAGGGCAATCGGAAGTGTTGGGCAAAAAAATCAGCGAGGCTTACTATGCCGAAACGCCCGTTATCGGCAGCGTTTGTCATGGTGCATTGGGTTTAATCCAGGCAAAAGACAAATCGGGTAATTTGTTGATCAAAGGCAGAGATATGTCGGGTGTTACCAATAAACAACTGAAACAGTTTTTTATAACGCACACGCCCAAGCATCCAGAGACCGAATTAAAAAAAGCAGGTGCAAATTTCAAAGCCAATACAAAGGCATTAGACGCATTAGCCAGTATTACGGTCATTGACCATGAAAAGCGATTTGTCACCGGTCAAAACCAAAATTCCGGGCATGAAACCGCCCAGAAGATGATGGAAATTATCACAGACAGAACATAATCTTTCGATGAAAAATATAGCATTACACTGGATATTCAGCCTTTGTGTAACATCCCTAATTGCTCAAAATGGAAGCATTAAACAACAACCCAATATTGTCCTGGTATTAGTTGACGATGCCGGCATCATGGATTTAGGAGCGTATGGCGGGGAAGCAGCCACACCCAACATTGATGCTTTGGCACAGCGCGGCATGATATTTACCAATTACCACAGCTCGCCCGTTTGTGCGCCTTCTCGTGCAATGTTGTTGACAGGTTCGGACAGTCATTTGACCGGTGTGCCGAATATTCCGGAATTTTTGACGGAACAACAACAACAACTCCCTGGGTATCAAGGTATTTTGAATGATAAAGTAGAAACGCTGGCTACCCGCCTGAAAGCGCTTGGTTACCATACCTACATGACGGGTAAGTGGCATTTAGGGCATACCGAAACCACCTTGCCCAGTAAAAGAGGATTTGAAAGAACCTTTATTTTGGATGCCTCGGGAGCAAGTAATTATGAAGCGAAAGGCTATTTACCCATTAAGCCAACTGCTGAATGGCTTCAAGATGGAAAGCTTGTTTCATTACCACCGGACTTTTATTCGTCCAAGAATTATGTGGATAAAATGATGGAATTTATGAACGAAGCGCAGGATCATCGCAAACCTTTTTTTGCTTTTCTATCTTTTCAAGCCGTTCATGTTCCGGTGCAAGCACCAAAAGAATTTGTAGAAAAATACCGAGAAACGTATAAAGATGGTTGGTTGGCCTTACGTGAAAAACGTTTTGAAAAAGCCAAAAAACTTGGTCTTGTACCCGCAACCATGACTTTAGGAGATATGCTACCCGTTCTTAGAAAATGGGAAGGCTTGTCCGAAGCAGAGCAGCAGGAAGCCGCAAACGATATGGCCGTCCATGCAGCCATGTTGGATGCGATGGATTACCATTTCGGACGATACATTGCCTATTTAAAAGAGAAAGGCTTATACGACAATACGGTATTTGTGATCACCTCTGACAATGGACCGGAAGGAGCTTATCCGCAAGGAGTTGCCATCTTCAATCCCTGGATGAAATGGCAAGGTTATCATCGAGACCAAACCCGATTGGGTGAAAAAAATTATTATGGTGTGATCGGGACGGAGTTTGCCAATGCAACAGCTTCTCCTTTTGCATTTTTTAAAAGTTATACGGGTGAGGGCGGCCTGCGCGTGCCTTTTATTATGGCAGGAAAGCATATTCCGCAAGGTCAACATGCCGCTTTCACCATGGTCACAGATATAACGCCTACCCTATTGGAAATAGCCGGTGCAGATTTGACCTCCTTTCAAACATCCGTACCCATTACAGGAAAAAGCCTCCACCCTTTACTCCGTGGAGAAGCCGACCACATTTATGCACCCGATGAACCGATTGGTATAGAGTCCGCCGGAAGCGCTGCACTCTTCAAAGGAGATTGGAAAATCGTTAAAAATGCCAAACCACATGGTGATCTAATCTGGCGTTTGTACAACATAGCAACCGACCCGGGAGAAACCAAAGATTTGTCTAAAGAAAACCCTCAGTTGTTCGCAGAAATGATACGCGATTATGAGGCTTACGCCATAAAATGTGGCGTAATTGACCTGGGCGCCGATTATGAAGCACACAAGGTTGTGTTGGGGAAAGTAATAAAAATGTGGACGAATGCTGTTTTACCCTGGCTAATAGGATTGGCCCTACTCTTCCTTGGGTGGCGGTATTGGAGCAAAAAGCGGCATACTGTAAAAGGATTCAAAACCGATTAGAAAGCCAATTTCACCTACTATTCATCGCAATGAAAATGCAATCACCTTTTGAAATCTGGATTCGAGCCAAGGTAAAAGATCCGCTTCAGGAAGAAATTAATGCCATTGAGGGCATTTTCACTGAACGTAAGTTTAAAAAGGGCGAAGTATTCAAAAAAAGTGATTCTATTTCAAAGGAGTTGGCCTTTATCCTGGAAGGAAGTGCCAGGGAGTACCTGATCAATTCAAAGGGAGATGAGATCACTGGCTCCATCATACAAAGTAATCATTTTCTTGCTGATTTGGTAAGTGTTCGAACAAATGAAGCGACTCCATTTATTTTACATTTTCTCGAGGACTCAACCGCCCTGGTCGCTTCCATCACTGCCCACAGAAAGCTGCTTGAAATAAACCTTGCGTATAATATTTTAATAAGAGAACATCTTGCAGACCGGGCAGCCAGGTATAGTAAATTACAAATTTTGTTTCTTACCGGTACGGCTAAAGAACGCTACGAATTTATCTGCGAAAACTATCCTCATCTTCTAATAGGGTTTCCGCTTAAATTTATTGCGACCATGATTGGCGTAACCCCTACCCAATTGAGCCGGCTCCGAAAAAAATAGACCCCGATTCATTTCTCAACATTTGTTGAGCTATCTCGCTATGCGCCAATTCTACCTTTGCTGCACAAATTCAACACCAAGCAAGCTGAGGAAAAGACAGCTTATGTCATCGCTAGCCACCCCTCATTTTAAAATCCAGTGGTTTACAGGCTACTGGTTAACAAACACATTTCAACTAAAATGAAAAAACTACTCCTGACACTCACATCCATTTTTGCGATTACCTTTTGTTCTGCACAATCGCTGAAAGAAGAGGTTCAAATCTTTCAAAATGTATTTGGAAGAGAAAAGAAAGCCGCGGCTGCACAGTTTATTAAAATGGAGGAAGGCGCGAAAAAAGAAACCTTTTGGGCCTTGTATGATGCTTATGAAACAGAAAGAAAAGCGTTGGGCGAAAAAAGAATTGCCCTTGTTTCAGCCTATGTAGCCAATTACAACAACTTGACTGACAACAATATCGAGGCGCTTTTAATACAATCGGTTAAAGTGCAGGAAAGGCTTCATAATTTGGTTGTTAAATACTACAAGAAAATGAAAAAAAAGGTCGGGGTTAGAACGGCGGCGCAATTCGTGCAGGTTGAAAATTATTTTATAGCAGCAGTTCAATTTGAACTTTCGAACCAGCTTCCATTTATTGATGAGCTGAAATAAAAAGCAACGCTCGTTTCATTTCTTAACAATTGTTAAGTGCGTTCAACTCATACCGCAAGTACCTTTCTAACTGCAATCAATCAAAAACAACACACCATGAAAACGAACAAAAAAATCTTGTACATCCTTGGCGGTCTTTTAGCCTTAATCGCTATCCTCGCCATTGCGCTACCCTCCATCATAAAATCGCGTGGTTTTCATCCCGATGATCCGGACGGAGTGAAATTCAATTTAAAAGGGAAGAAAGCACTGATCGTATCCACCAGCCATAACGTATTGAACAAACCCGGTGAAACTACCGGCCCGGCTACGGGTGTATTCGCTTCCGAAATGACCATACCTTACTATGAATTCTTAGATGCCAATATGGAAGTGGATATTGCCAGCATCAAAGGAGGCGAAGTGCCCATTGACCCACAGTCTTTCTACTATTTTTTAGAATCCAAAGAAGACAAGCGGTTTGAGCAAGATGAAGCCTTCCAGGCCAAAATTAAAAACTCCATTCCGATTGCGAATATTGATATTAAAGAATACGATATCGTCTTTTTCGCAGGTGGATGGGGCGCTGCCTACGATATGAATTCCGAGGTCGTTGCTACTAAAGTGTCCGACGCATACTACAACTCCGATGTTATTATGGGTAGTGTGTGCCATGGTGCATTGGCATTTACGAATGCAAAAGATAAAAATGGCGACTATTTGGTTAAAGGCAGACCTATGACCGGGGTTACGCAAAAGCAATTGGCATCATTCGGTATTGAATTTACGCCTTTCCATCCTGAACAAGAATTAAACAAAGCCGGTGCGATCTACAAAGCCAGTCATGAAAAACCGATTGATCAGTTCAATACCATTACGGTTATTGACCAGGAAAAACGGTTTGTCACGGGCCAGAATCAAAATTCCAGCCATGATACCGCCCAATTGATGATGCAAACGTTAAAAGAAAATGGGTTGTAAGCAAAAGATTTTCAAGCAGTAAAAAAGATATTCCGATGAAGAAAACGCTTTTTTTACTGTTGCTTTGTATAGGTACTAGCATCATTGCTAATAGTCAATCCTCGCCTTCAACACATCGGAAAAATGTGTTGAAGGCCAATATTCTGCCCCCTTTGTTGAGCGCTACAAGTGAAATATCTTTCGAGCGTTTTGTAAAGCCAAACTTGAGTATTGTTGCAGGGGTTGGTGCAAATTTAAGGGGTAACCGATCTGAATTTCAGCTGATTCCAGGTGCTGACATAGCATTTCTGAATAGCGATATTAAAAACCGCTATTTCCTGACAGAAGTACGACATTACTTTAATTTCTGTGAATGCAGTGCACCACATGGCTTTTATGCAGGAGGCTTTGTGCGATATAACAGCATAGACTATTCTTCCAACCTTCAATTTGGTAATAACGGCGCCAATGTTAGTACCAAAATAAACGTAGCGTTGCGTGCTTTAAATTTTGGAGGTTTGCTTGGCTATCAAATTCATATTAAAAATCATTGGCTCCTTGATTTTGAATTCGGAGGGTTGGGCTATGCGCCCAACCGAATTCGTTTTAATTCCGACACCACATTGAGCAGTGACGCACTTGAAAGTTTATCGGATGCTTTGAATCGAAATTTTGGGATAGGTGGAAATTACAGGGATATTCAACTCAACAGCTCGTCTGCTGAACTCAATTTTTGGTATTGGACAATTCGATATGCTGTTTCTATTGGATATAATTTCTAGTGAACAGCTGAATCTAATCCAACTATTATAAAATTAGATGAGTAAGGTGTATCCCTGAACAAACCAGAACTCCAAAGATGAAGTAAGAAAAACATTTTGTGATTAAAATTTAACGAAAAATGAAAAATTCAATTTTGATTATTTTTTTCTTTTTTGCACATCTTCTTTTGCTATCAGCACAGGCAGGACATGCTACCATTACAAAGCCTAATATCGTACTCATTTTAATAGACGACTCAGGCTTGATGGATTTAGGCGCCTTCGGTGGTGAGGCACGTACGCCGAACATCGACCGACTGGCTGCGGGCGGGTTAATGTTTACCAACATGCATGCGTCGCCAGTATGCGCCCCGTCAAGGGCTATGCTCATGACGGGCACAGACAGCCACCTGGCTGGTGTAGCCAATCTGCCTGAATTCCTTTCTGAAGAATACCAAAGCAAGCCAGGTTATGCAGGCGTTTTGAACGACCGCGTGCAAACAATTGCCACACGTTTAAAAGAAGCGCAGTATAACACTTACATGACCGGCAAATGGCACCTGGGTCACGATGAAAAAACACTGCCTTCAAAAAGAGGATTTGATCGCACTTTCATTTTAGGAGGCTCGGGTGCAAGTAATTATGACAGCCATGGTTACCTGCCGATGAAACCCATTGCCCATTGGTATGCCGATGGCAAGGAGGTTGAATTGCCTGAAGATTTCTATTCGTCAAAAACGTATATTGACAAAACGATTGAATTTCATGAGGCAGAGCAACAAAAAAACAATCCGTTTTTTGCATACATTGCTTTCCAGGCCATTCATGCGCCCATACAAGCGCCCAAGGAATTTGTAGATCATTATAAAGAAACCTACAAAGCAGGCTGGAATAAACTACGTCAACAGCGCTTTGAAAAGGCCAAACAACTGGGGTTTCTTCCAGCAAGTGCTCAGTTCTCGGATGTCTTTCCACAATTCAAAAAGTGGGAAGAACTGTCTGAAAAAGAACAGGAGTTCCATAGTACCAATATGGCGGTAACAGCCGGCATGCTCGAAGCCATGGACTATCACATTGGCAGGTACATCGCGTATCTTACCCAAAAGGGAATGATGGAAAATACTATTTTCATTGTTACTTCAGACAATGGCCCAGACGGTGCGGACTATACACAGGGCTTGGTTTGGGCAAAAAGAAATGGTTATCACACCGATTTCGATAAAAATGGAGAGAAAGGATTTTTTGGTTTTATAGGGCCCGAATTTGCCAATGCTGTATCTGCTCCGTTTTCTTATTTTAAATATTATACCGGTGAGGGCGGCATAAGGGTACCGCTCATAATGAGTGGAAAAAGCATACCGAAAAACCAGCGAACCAATACTTTCTGTTTTTTTACGGACATCGCACCAACCGTCTATGATTTGGTTGGCCTTTCTACCGCTGCCAAGGAGGGCTATGCGCCAATTACAGGAAAAAGTATGCTTCCACACATAAACAATGACAGTATACCTGTTTATAAAGCAAATGAAGGCATAGGCTTGGAGGCAGCCGCAAGTGCTGCTTACTTCTTGAATGGATTCAAGATTGTGAAAAACAATATTCCATTGGGGGATACGGAATGGCATTTATACAACCTCCAAGACGACCCAAGTGAAATGAATGATCTTGCCCAAAAAGAACCGGAAAGACTTCAAAAAATGCTGGCAGCGTATGAGGCTTATGCAAAAAACGTAGGCGTTCAGGATATGCCCGAAGGTTATTCAGCACAAGGAACAGTGGCTAAAAAGTCCTATATTAAAATGCTCATGCAGGCCCTTCCATACCTCTTGGCGCTATTGATTGTTGTGTTTGCGGTAGTGTTCTGGTTGAAAAGAAGGAAACGAAATAATAACCAAGCCTAAGATCAGGCACAACATTCTGACAATCAATAACTTAGTTGCATCATTTAAAAAAATGAATAGGCACTTATCTAAAATCCTCGGGACGCTTTTTATCATCGCAACCAATTCTGCTTATGGTCAACATGAGGTTTTCCATGAATTGGCGATCGAAAAAAAAGTGATTGAAAATGAAAAGTGGGAGTTGGTGGGTGAAGCCAACTTCAAACACCTGTATAACGAACCGGCATGGAGAAGATGGGGCGTATCATTTGCGGGTGTTCGAAAAATGAAGCGCTTTAGTTTCTCCGGTGGATTAAACGGTTACTACACCTTCAACAGAAGTATTACAAACTTCTTTGAAATGCGCCCATGGACGGCACTACAATTGAATATTCCAATCGTGGCAAATATTACTTTGAGGCAAAAACTGAGGTACGAATGGCGATTTTTCTATACGAATGAGGAACATACAACAAGCGAAAACTACGGACGGCTGCGTTATCAAATTGGTTTTGATATCCCCATACCGGGTAAAGAGGAGTCTTCATGGAAAATCCGTCCTTTCTTTGAATGGTTCTTCATCAAAGACCCTGCTGCATTTGAGCGGTTTTCGAATGAAAGAGATTTCGGATTATTGGCAATCAAGCGTTTTAAAAATGAGCATGATTTTTCTTTTGGTTTTACGAGGGAAGCGTACTATGATTTAGAGGAGCGTGAAATCGGCTATCTCATCCTGGTTGCTTATTCTTTTTAAAAAATCACTCAAAATAATGAGACAAAACAACAAAATGGCAAAACATTACAAACGAATTCAATCCATGCTGTTATCCGTATTAATGGCAGGATTTTTAAGCGCTTGTGCCAACCGCAGTGCCCGAGCACTCTATCTGTCGGCTTCAGTGCCCGAGATAGATAAAACCCGGGAAACTAAAATATTGACCGCTTTTTTCGGATTAGACAATGGCTTGACTTTCCGTGCGCGAGCCATATACCGAAAAGCACAAGGAAAAGATGGGATGCCCCTCGTATTTTCCCATGAACTGGACCCGAAAACCCTGCAAGGCGCCGACTTTGCGGTTACCACTAAAAATGGAAAAGTATTCATCGTGGAAGCGGCGAGTTTTCTTCCTGCCAATGAAGAATTTGAATTGAGAACGGTGCTTTTAATTGGTGAATATGGCAACTATCCCGACAATCCGGCGGTCTCCGTAGAGGTGGTCGGGGATTTGATGGCGAGGACGGGACAAAACTTTAAGGGGCAGCGTGTGCAGGTGATTCCCTTAGAAGAAGGACCGGTTTTGAGCTACGCTGAATATTTTACCCTGGATGAAAATTACCCTTACATTGCAAAAGGAAAAGGTTGTGACTGCCCGAAAGAAGCAACAAAAACGGTGGTAAAAGCAGTATGGTCTGGAGGGGTAAGAGCAGTAAATGGCAAAGAACTTGGAGAGCCTGAAATGGATGATTTTATCGTCACCTTGGTGAACGGTTCTGACACGATTAAAGTAACGCCTTTTAAATTGGCCGACTTGGGAGACAGCGAAAACAATATTGATCTTTGCTTGAAACAAGCAGGTATTCCAATCCTTGTAGAAGTGAAAGAAAATATTGCCATTGACCCCAATAATGATAAAAACCCAAAGACCCAGGTTAAAGTGCTCAGTAGATGGTAAGATAACATACCGATCAAAAAAATGCTGATAAAAATTGAGGTAAATAACATAAAATGGGGTTTGCTGCTTGCCATGCAGGCCATGATGTCCTGTGCAACAGCACCCCATTCAAAAGGAAAACTTGAAGTTGTTACGCACAGTCAGTTTAAAGAATTTGTAAAAAAGACCGGGTACATTACGGATGCAGAGCAATTCGGCTGGTCAATTGTTCAGAAAGACGTATTTAATTTTTATAAAGTTGCAGGAGCGAACTGGAGAAAACCAGACGGGGAAAATGAACCCCAATCAGGAGATTTACCCGTTACGCAAATAAGCTACAATGATGCCATCGCTTATTGCGGATGGTCTGGTACACGGCTGCCTACCTACGATGAATACTGGCATTTAATTGAAGTGGATAAAAGAAAAGTTATTACTGATCATAATGGCCCTATTGCCGCTGCAGGTGAGGTAAATATTTTAGGAAACGTTTGGGAAATTACTTCAACCCAAAATAATGGCAACATTCGCTTAGCCGGCGGATCAGTATTTTGCTCCCCCAATACCTGTCATGGTACCACAATGGAACGCGAACTATATGTAGATAAACAGACCGGAAATATTCATATTGGGTTTGCAGTTATAACACTTTGAAAAAATGTAGTAAACAAAGCACCCAACGCCAAGCGCCGCCAAACCCAACGCAGACGGCGGAATGTGTGCGTGCTCCCCGTTTGCCACAATCAGAATTACCCAAAAATCATCCTTTCTGGTACAAGCGTCCAAGAAAATAGAACGCTTATCCGAGATTCGCGTACATATAAAAATACGAGTCCCCTTAATCTTTGCGCTACAAAACCTGCTACTAAAAACACCAGCGTGGAGCTTGGCTGTGTGAAAAACAAGGCCAATTATGTACAATCAATAAAAGCATAAAATGAAAAATCAACAAATCGCATTTATTACCGGAGCTTCAACAGGCATCGGTCAGGCATCTGCAAAGACGTTATTAGCGAACGGCTTCAAAGTTTATGCCACAGCAAGAAGAACCCACTTGATGAAAGATTTAGAGGAATTAGGCGCAGTTGTAATGGCTTGTGATGTCACCAAGGATGAAGACGTGCAAAATGTAGTGAACACCATCATCCGTGATAATGGAAGAATTGATGTACTTTTTGCCAATGCCGGGTTTTGTCTTTTAGGCCCGGTGGAGTTGCAAAACATTGAAGATGTTCGCTATCAATTTGATGTAAATGTACTGGGCAATGCCAGAGCTTTTACTGCCGTGCTGCCCCACATGAGAAAACAGAAATCGGGTAGGATTATTATTACCTCCTCCGTGGCAGGGCACATGGGCTCTCCCGGTATGGCATGGTATCCGTCTACCAAACACGCACAGCAGGGGGTCGGGGATGGCTTACGTATGGAAGTCAAAGAGTTTGGCATTAAAGTGTCACTCATTGAGCCGGGCTACATCAATACCGATATTCCCAATGCCAGTTTACCCTACTTGGATAAATGTGAAAAACACCCCAATGCCGCACCTTATAAGGACCAAATGAAAACTTTTAGGGAAAAATGGAGTAAAGGTTGCAAAAATGGATCTTCGCCTGACACGATTGCAAAAGCCGTATTACATGCAGCAAAGAGTAGTTCTCCTAAAAGAAGATACACACCTAATGCTGATGGCAAGCTGGGTAAGTTCTTAAAAAGATGGTTTGGTTATGGTCTGATAGACCGCATATTCCCGGGTGCATCAATAAAATAAAACTGATTTCATTTCAACATTTCACAATCATTCAAATAATTCAAACATGAGAACAATAAAATTAAAAGCCATTATTTTATCAATATTCACCCTTGTGGCTGTAAATGCGATGGCACAAACCAAGGAGCATACGAGCTCAAATATTGAGCTTAAAAGTATTTCGCCTATAGAAAAAGTGGGCTACAAAAAATTAAAAAGTAGTCACTGGGTAAGTCGCACAGAAATCTTGATAGACGCTACTCCTGAACAAGTTTGGAGCGTATTGAATGATACCAAAAGTTACCCGGACTGGAATGAAATCATCGTTAAAATGGATGGTAAAATTGTGGACAAAGGTAAAGTTGATGTTCTTTTTAAAGCAGGACCAAAAGCAAAACCACGATTATATCACAACAACCTGGTTGTGAAAGATGGCGTAGAGTTTTACTGGAGTGAGAAACAGGCAATGGGCATCAAGGACAGGCATAGTTTTAGCGTAGAACCAACAGATGACGGAAAGACTAAGTTTATACAGGCCGATCAAACTAAGGGTGGAGCTACCTGGCTATTGGGGAAAACAATTTCTAAAAGAGTCATTAAAGTATACCCAATTTTTAACCAATCCCTAAAAGCGGAAGTTGAAAAAAGGTATCTTAAAAAATAATGGCGCTGACTGTTTAACAAACTAGAAATGTGCCTTATCTTTCATCATAAGATACTGTCTACTCCGGTTTACTTTTTGATCGATTAAAAAACCTGAAAAGCAGACTGTTGAGTAAACAGAATAAAAAATCAAATTTTATGAAAAACATCATAAGACTCAGTTGTCTTTTACTGTTATTGCTGTTTTCAATTCATGTTGAAGCACAATACTGTACTTCAGATAGTCGCTTTACAGAAGCTGCTTATTTTGCGCTTAGTGATATTACTACCGATACAAATTTAATTTATGGAACTGCTATGGACTATCAAGGCAATCCGCAAGATTTATTCCTGGATATTTGGCGCCCTACAGGGATGAATGAAACGTTATCCTCACGCCCCTTCATACTATTAATTCATGGCGGTGGCTTTGTTTCCGGCGACAGAAGTAATATGAGTATAGAATGCAAACGATATGCGCAAAGGGGTTATGTGGCTGCTACCATGAGTTACCGATTGGGTTGGGATGACAGTAATCCATCAGATGGAGTATTTATAGCAGCCTACAGGGCTCAACAAGATGCTCAATCCGCCTTGCGATATATAGTGAAAAATGCTGAAATTTATGGTATTGATACCAATTTTATCTTCATTGGAGGGACAAGTGCTGGGGCAGGAACTTCATTAAATACTGTTTTTGTGAATGAAGCAGAGTGGGAAACTGTTATTCCGGGTATTGTATCTCAATGGGGAAATTTAAATACTTCTGGCAACAGCCTAAACCATACATTTAGTATTAAAGCAATAGCTAATGATTGCGGGATGACTTCTGAAATGGCTATCAAGCCCCAGGATATGGTACCTGTTATTTCATTTCACGGATATCTGGACGGGATTGTCCCAATTGGTTCTACACCCCAGGGAACAGCAGGCTCAGCAGTTATTCACCAATCATTGTTAGCCAATGGCGTATGTTCAGAATTGACCGTTGATTCACAAGGCTATCACTGCCCACATACGCGAAACTTCAGGGTGGAAAGAACTGCTTGTTTTTTTAAAAGTATTTTATGCAATACTTGTTCTAGTAATTACTTCACGGAAGAAATACCTGCCGATTGCTCAAGCACGATTGTTGCTTGGAGTGATTTGGATACAAAAGAGCCTTTTTTTCAAATGTACCCTAATCCTGTAACCAATCAATTGACCATTAGCGGAGAACTGAATCTACTACAAATTGAAATGTCGAATTCAATTGGTCAAACCTTCCACACCATGCTTCCAAGTGGAGATTTTCATACAGTAGATATATCCGCTTTGCCTTCCGGCTTGTATTTTTTGAAAGTAACGAGACTAAATAATAATTCCTTTGAAGTTAAAAAAATAATAAAACAATAGGAAATGATCAAAAATGCCATCTTCAGAATTGAAAACATGAGTATGCTCCATGATGTAATGAGGGTTTCCCCTCCAAAGCATCCCTTGATAAGCGTTGTGGATTTTTCAACGCTTGATCAGGAAGTTGTTGCAGCTATGAACAATGTGAAGGTGGCATCGGCTTTTTATGGCATTACGCTAAAGCAACTGCAAAAAGGAAGTTTAAAATACGGTCGAAATCGCTTGGATTTTCAGGAAGGCAGCCTGCTTTTTTCCGCACCGGATCAAATCAGTGTCTTTGAAAATCCACGTTTCAGTGAATCCATCTATAATTGGGGTCTTTTCTTTCACCCTGACCTACTCCACGGCACACCTCTATCCTCAAAAATAAGCGAATATTCTTTTTGGAAATATGAGGTAACTGAGGCGCTGCATCTATCAGAGGATGAAAAGAAAAGCCTTTCAACTATCATTGATTCCATTCAAAAAGAAATCAATCTCCCCATCGATAAGTACACTAAAAATGTATTGGTTGTTGCTATTGAGCTATTGCTCAATCATTGCATCCGTTATTATGACAGGCAATTTGTGACTCGGGAAAAGTTTAATAAAACAGTAGTTGATGCCATCCATGATTTTCTTGCTGCTTATTTCCGGTCAAATCGGGGAGAGGAGGAAGGCTTACCTACCGTGCTGCAATGTGCTGAACATGTAAATCTTTCTCCCAACTATTTAAGCGACCTGCTTCGCAGGGAAACAGGAAAAACCACTCAAGAGCATATACATTTTCATTTACTGGAAATTGCCAAAGATCGACTGCTAGGAAGTAGTAATTCGGTAAAAGAAATTGCCCATTCCTTGGGATTTGAATATGCACATTATTTCAGCAGTTTGTTTAAGAAAAAAGTGGGCGTTAGTCCATCCGAGTTCAGGAATTTTAATTAAAAATGCATACTACCGGATATTTTCACAAAACGCAGGATTTTCTTATCTTAGCGTTTTCAAAATACAACCTGCCATGCAAAGCACCAAGGCAGTATTTTTCTGTCCTTTTCCTTTTGGATGAGGACATGGGTAGAACCACACGCAGTGAACACTAAAAAATTAATATCATGAACAACTTGAATATACAGTAAATGGTTGTGGTATGGCTTCTGCAGTAGGCATAGTGACAAACTTTTTTGCAAATATACAGGAAAAGGGGGGGTTACACAATATGAATAAAAAACCTTCACAGACACCACTTTGTGCAAAACCAAGGCTTCGCAGTCTAAAAAATTCGAGGCAGACAGAACGGGGGTTGGGCGTAGTTGCTAGTAGCCGGACAAGTCAACGGCAACAACTTTCCTTGAATCCGGGGAGTGCCTCCTTGGTAAAAAAGTGTTGGAGCCGGCGCAGAAATAGCAATGCCTGTGAAGGAGTGCAAAGATAGGGATTGTTTTTTAGACTTGTTGATCCGGTTAAAAGAAATAAGTAATCGGGCCAAATCTCGTTTTTTTACACCTTTTTGGCGCACTAGCGCGACGTAGGAACGGTTACAGAACCTTCAACAAAAGGCCAGATCATTTGAAATATTATCAGGTCAAGGTTCCACCATAAGGAAAACCCCGCCTTTCCCCAACCCCCGCAAACAATACAGCCCCGCAGGTAATGGCCCATCAAAATGCAGGGTGATTTGGTGCATCCCCGATGGAAGCGCACCCGTTTTCCACGATTGCACCAGTTGCCCGTGTACATTATACAGGTGCAACAACAACGCGCCCGCGTCCTGCAACTGGAAAGAAAGCGTGGTATAGGCCCGCGCAGGATTCGGATAAAGATTAATAGCAACCGGATCGGTAAGATGATTGGTTGGGCTCATCAGAGGACCTTGTTCAAAGCGGGCAAGCAGCAGGTCGTTTGCACCAAAACCGCCCGTTTGCCCTGCGATCAGTATTTTACCGTCTTTTACCTGCATAGCGACCGCGCGATCTTGTTTTGCCGCCCCGGCATCTACCAAAACCCGACCATTGTCGCCAAATCCGGGATCGGGTGTGCCGTTTGCCAGATAGCGAAACAAGGCAATATCTTCTTGCTGGCCAGCCGAAGAACCCGCCAGGAGGATTTTACCATCGGCCTGTAGCGCCACCGCAAAGGCATAATCGCCAAACATGGATATATTTTCCAACAATTTGCCATCGTCGCTGAAACTCAGATCAAGTTCTCCGTTGACCAGGTAACGTGCCGCTGCCAAATCGCTGATGGTATTTGAATTAGATTGCCCAACTACCATCATTTTGCCGTCGGACTGAAGGGCTACATCATAAGCCACGTCCGATTCCGTTCCAAAAGTTGTTTTAACCTTACCTCCATTCCCAAAGGATGGGTCGAGACTGCCATTGGCTAAAAGTCGGGCCACCGCAAAACTGCTGGTAACATTGGTGGTTTCTCCCACGGCGACAATTTTTCCATCCGGCTGCACTGCAATGGCATTGATACTTTCCTGTTCGCCAAACAAATCCAACATTTGCTTACCCGAAGTACCAAACGTATTGTCCAGGGTGCCGTTCGGCAGGAGCCGGGCCAACGCAAAATCGCTGGTGATCCCGTTGTACGCACGACCAGCCAGCAGGATTTTTCCGTCCGACAACAAACGCATGGCTAAACAAAAATCAGTCGAGCCAAAATTGACAACAACCCGACCATTCGTACCAAATCCGGCATCCAGGGTGCCATTCGGCAACAAGCGCGCAACCACCGAATTAAATCCAGCGCTGCCCAACGAATAACCAGCCACCAAAATTTTTCCATCCGGCTGTATTTCAACGGCTTGTGCATGGTCGTCGCCGTTCAAAAAATCAATAATCGTTTTTCCATTGACTCCAAACGCCGGATCAATGGCCCCGTTGCTGCTCAAACGCATTACAAAAAAATCTTCCAAAGCGCTCGCGTCCGTGTAAGTATGGCCCACCACAATAATATTGCCATCCGACAACTGCGCAACATCGGTACCCTGATCATTGGCAGATCCGATCGCTGTGGTGAATATCCCGCCGCTGCCAAATGTAAGATCAAGGCTGCCCGGCGTTTGGGCCACTAAATGGGTTGTAAAACAAAAAAATAGCAAAAATCGAGTCATCGTTTAGGAGTGTTTAGCAACAACGGAAAAAAAATCCCTTATTCAGTTGCAAAGGTGGGCGTACACATAGGATCTTTACATCACCTGTAAGTGTGATTTTTTAAGTTACATGCCTACACGCGCCTATAAACCACCAGCATGACGAATGTATCAATGGAACCTAATTCCCGTATTGCAAGCATGGTTATGGAGTTAAGAACATACTTCCTGTGCTGCTTTTTGAGTATGTTATGGAGTAAAACGCTCACGGCTCAAACAGATAGTTTGCTTGCCCTTGCGGTACAAGCCCAGAACGACAGTGTTCGGCTCATACACTTGGGAGAGGCATTCAAACAAACGATTTTCAATGATCCAGCGCAGGGCATGACCATTGCGCAAGACTTCCTGCAAGTAGCAAAACGCGCCGACGAACACGATGACATCGCCATTGGACTCAATTTCATTGGCATGTCCCATTACATTCAGGGACGATACGACCGGGCAACCGAATATTACCTGCAAGCAATGAAACAGGCCGAAGCCAACGCGGATACCCTTTACGCAGCCATTGTGCTCAATAATATAGCGGCCTGTTATGAAATTGGCAAGCAACCCGAAGCGGCCATTCGCGCTTTCGAAGATGCCATGGAACGTTTTCGACGCCTTGGCGATAAAAGCTGGATGGCCAAGGTGTCTCACAACCTCGCCCAACGTTACCTGGATAAAAAAGACTTTGAAACTGCACTACAACACTATCAAAACGCCTACCAATGGTTCCAGGAATTAGGCGATCGGCACCACGAAGGCTTAGCGCTCACGGGGTACGGGCATTATTTTTTTCAAAAAGCACAATATGGCACCGCACTGGACTATTACAAAAAAGCGCTGCCCATGCTCGACCGGCAATACGACCCGGCTGCCTATGCGGAACAACTTGAACATCTTGCCAATACATATCTACGATTAAAAAAATACAAAGAAGCAGCACAACATCTCCAAACGGCACTGCCCATGGCCCAGGCGTGCCTGGCACTTGAACAAGAGGTGCGCCTGAGCCGGTTGGCCGTAACTTTGTACAAAGAAACCGGCAACATCAAAAAGGCATTTGAATGGCAAGAAAAATTCATTGTGTTATCCGACAGCCTCTACAGCCAGGAGAAAACACAGGTTTTGCAAGATGCCGTCAAAAAATATGAACTCGAGCAGAAAGAGCAACAAATTATATTGCTCAACGCGGAAAACCAGGTAAAAGACCTTAGCCTCCAAAATGCGCATCGCGCGCAGGGAATAATGCTGTTGGGATTGCTCATTTTATCGTTGGCAGGCCTGGGCGGCTGGTACTTGCTGCGCTTAAAACAACGTTCCAACCGCGCGTTGGAAGAGAAAAACCTGCAAATCAACAAGGCCCTGGCTGAAAAAGACGTGCTCGTGCGGGAGATGCACCACCGGGTAAAAAACAACTTGCAAGTGATTGCCTCGTTACTCAAACTTCAAAGTCAGCACTTGTCGGATAAGCAAGCCCTGGATGCCCTCACCGATGGCCGAAATCGGGTACAAAGCATGGCCTTTATTCACCAAAACCTTTACCAGCAGGAGCAACTGACGGCCATCGAAGCCGCCGTTTATGTGCCAAAATTGGCGCACGCGCTCTTTGTCTCCTACAATTTTAAGCCCGAGCGGCTGCAAATATGTTATGAAATTGAGCCACTGCTCTTAGATGTTGATACGGCAATACCCATAGGCTTAATCCTGAACGAATTGATTACCAATGCCCTCAAATATGCCTTCAGAGACGATACTCCAGGCACCCTGACCATCCGGTTGCACCGCCAGGCATCCGATATTTTGTTGTTGGCCGTTCAGGATACCGGACCCGGCCTTGACCCCGCTTTATTGAACAGCGAAAACGTATCTGCGTCTTTTGGACTGCGCCTGGTTCAACTTTTAGCAGAAAAATTGGCATCCACCATCAGCGTCCGCAACGAAAATGGTGCCTGTATTGAACTCATCATACGCGAATTTAAAACGGTGCCTTAAATGCCATGAGCCAAATCAAAATCCTGATTGTTGAAGATGAACCTTTGGTGGCACACGACATTGCGGCTACCCTGATCGGGATTAATTATGCCGTGTGCGGTATCGCTTACACCGTCTCCAAAGCGCTGTTTTACTTGGATACCAATCAACCGGATATCGTATTGCTGGACATTAACCTGGGCACCGAAACGGATGGTATCCTGCTGGCCGAAACAATACGCAATCAATACCATATCCCCTTCGTTTTCCTGACCTCTTATGCTGATGCCCAAACCCTCGAACGCGCTAAACATACCCGCCCAATGGGTTACCTGGTCAAGCCCTACGACGAACGCGAACTCTTCGCAACCCTAGAAATTGCGTTGCACAATTTTGGGCAATTGAAAGGCACGCAATCATTTGATTTGACGCAGTTTAATGCGCACCGGACAAACAAACTCACCCCTAAAGAATTCGAAATCATGCAAGACCTGTATGAAGGCTGCACCAACCAGCAACTGTGCGACAAGCATTTTATCAGCCTGAATACGGTCAAAACCCACATTAAGCACCTTTACGATAAATTAGCCGTACAATCAAGAAGCGAGTTGATGATCCTGGTGCGTAGGTCGCAATGATGCATCAACATGACTATTGCTCCGAAAGCCCAAACCTGCGCTCCGGCGCCCGACTGTCCAATTGATGAAAATCGGTTGGTTTTAAGCCGGTAAAGTCTTTGTAGTCCCGCACAAGGTGTTGATAATCATAATAATTACTATCAAACGCAATGGTCTGCCAAAGGCGATGCGGATGTTTATTTTTTTCACGGAAAGCACGGTCGAACCGAACCAGCCGGGCAAACAACTTGGGGTTTACGCCCGTGCGTTCCGTGAATTTCCGCTCGAATTGTTTGGTGCTTAAAAACGCCTTTTTTGCCAAACCGTCGAGGGAAAGCATCGGGTTCGTTAGCATCCATCGGCAAACATCATCCATCGGGTGGCTATCTTTGATGGCCCGATGCGCCAGGTTTTCCATAAAAGCATTTGCAATTTGCACGATTTCCTGGTAATTCCGGGCATGAAAAAAGGCTTCGTTGACCCAATGCACCTCCCTGGAAAACACCCGGTCGGCTTCCATATAGGTATCATTGATCTCCGAACTGGGCATACCCGTCAGTCGGTACAATCCGCCAGGCTGGAACAAAATTTGGACCACCATAAAATGTCCGTGGATAAAACGATTGGTCACCGATAACGCTTGCCCCACTAATGCCACCGAAATATTGGAAACGCTTTTGGTGTTTGTCGTAAAATCTACCTTTTCCCGGTCGTACGGGTAAAAAGCCAGACACTGCTCTGGCCGGGGCGTGTACGGTTTGAAAGGCGGCGGGTCCTGCGAATCGAAGCGCATGTGGACAATACGGTAACAACGCACCAGTGCCTGCAGGGACGGATTGGGCAAAAAATCTTTTAAAACCATCGCATTTCCATAGATTGACAGGGTGAAATGCCTCGAACGCGTCACAACAGGGTATTCCTTTTACCGCAAACCGTATTTTTTCGCAATGGCTTGTCGCTCCTCAAAAGCAGTTGGCGCATACACGAGCCCATATTGTTCATTCAAACGTTCGTGCTCCTTATTGCGTTGTTCGGAACCCTGCGGGAAGCCCTTTTCGGGGGTTAATTCGTGAAAAATACGCTCCAAAAAGTCTTCAAAAGGCTGGTTAAAATACATGTCGACGAAACGCAGGGGTTGGTCGGAGTTGTTCCAAAAGGTGTGTCGCAGGTTCCGGGGACGAAAATGCCAACCACCCGCTGCGATCTCTACGACCTCATTTTCGACCATAACGGTTGCCGTACCTTCCAAAACGTACATTAACTCATCCAATTCCTTGTGCAAATGCGGCGGCGGTCCCATTACTTTTGGCGCAACTGCACATTCAACGCACGAATATACGCCACCCGTTGCTTTCGAGCGCACCCAAACGCGAATATCCATGCTACCCTTGTGCGACAAAGGTTCCATCGGCGGAAGGTAAAAGGGAAGCAAAGGGGCCGCAGGTGGGGTTACTGGGTTAGCGCTTAAACCCGGATTGGGTAAAACGCCGAGGGCGGCAAATAAGCCCGCCGTTTGTAGAAAATCTCTTCTTTCCATGTTTCTGTTAAATTTCCAGCAAAACTATGGGCAGGCGCTCCGTTCCCAGTGGTAAAAAATAGACATTTTGACGCAGAATAGCGCATCGAACGCTGTAAGCGTAAAGACCGCACACGGCAAAACGATGGTCCTAAAAATATTCAAAAAATTCACATTGGAAGATTGGGCAAATCTGGGAGTCGACGTAAATTGTGACCGCATCGTGATGTATTCCACCCCTTAGGTCAGAAATTCAAATAAACAACCCAACCATGCAACTCAAAACCATTATCCTCCTCTTGTTTTTAGCCAATACCTGTCTCGCGCAGCGCCCCAACTATCAGGTAGGCGACACCTTGAAGGTTTTTACCCTGGGTGGATTAAAATTGCGCGAAGGAATTGGCCTTTCCAGCAAAGTGATTGGTTCCATGAAATTGGGCAGTAAAGTGGTGGTGCTCAATCATTTTGATGCCGCCCAAAAGTACTTTCAAACCATCGAAGGTTTTTCCGGGCACTGGATACGGGTGCAGTATGATACCTTAATCGGATATGCTTTTGATGGATTTTTGAGCGCGCTGCCGCTGCCGAATACAACACCGGTTAAGAGAGAAATACGAAAAAGAACGCCGGAGGAGTTGGAAGAATACAATCGTTATCGAGGGCAGCCCATGTATTGGGCTTTAGACAAATATATAAAAACTGAATTTCAAACTATATGCGATCCCGTTGAGTACCACAATGGTATGATTGGTGAAAGTGAAGAGTCATTAGTAATTCAAAAAATTACGATGGATTTTACTAGGATTGGACATGGTGGTTTAGAAGGATATTCACTAGAATTATTAATGCCTAATATCCGCTTTTCGGAAATAAAGAATCTAATAATCCTATTAGCCAAGGGAAGCGAAATAGACAATGAAATATTTGAAGCAGTAAAAACGAACCTCAAGAATTTATCAGAAGAAAATTGGTATACGAAAGAGGTCTTGAACCTTGATTTATTTGGAATTTATATAAAAAAATATCCGAACAGTCGGATTCCCCTAAAGTGGTCAATTGAATATAGCTGTGGAACAAATTAACAAATATAACCATTTTAAAATCTGCTAAACCAATCTAGTATTTTTAAAAACAAACCACAAATCATGCGCAACAACTTTATCCACTGGCATTATTTAATGTGCCCTACCCTACTAACTTTTTGATGGATCAAAACGGAATCACAGTAAAAAACATCAATGGCGGAACATCGGATGCTACAGCTGTTCAATATATTCAGGAGCAATTGATGCCGAGTATCGATCGTCTTTTAAAGGGTAATTAGCAGATTAGAATCTTGCTTGCATCCATTGAAGTATATTTTGCATATTTTGGCAGGTTCATCCATCAGGTACAAAATATTATTTTACTTTTATCGATAAAGAAACTTTTTCAGAGTCCACCTTGATGGAATTTTAAAACAACGCTACAATGAACATCAAAAATAAACAACCAAACTTTAAGATTCATCAACCTTTAAAAATGCTTGAAGTATTGGGTATGGCACTACTATGCTGCCCTTTATTTGGGTTTTCCCAAAATTTGACTTCCAGCACCAACATCAATATTACCAAAAGTTGGTACCAACAACCAAACGGATATGCCTATCCAATAAATATTTTTGTTCCACCCGTTGCGGTGCCACAAGGTGGCTTTCCCGTTTGCATTTTACTGCACGGCAATGGAGGCAATGGAGCAGGTATGATCAACCAGTTTGATGAAATTCTGCCCTGTCATATCCTGATCGCACCAACCGGATACCAAAACAGCTGGAATATCTGTGCGGAAAACAGCGACGCGCCGGATACCGATATGATCAATGACCTGGTAAATAACCTGCAAGGCTACGCCAATGTTAATCCAAACAAAATCAGAATTTTAGGTTCATCCAATGGGGCAGGTTTAGCCAACCGGGTTTTTATCGAAAACAACAATCAAGGTATTGATAAAATATGCGCGGTGGTTTCCCATCTCAACGAACCTCAATTTCATGCAGGAAAATTCTACAAACCCAGCGGTATTACCAATCCAGGCAGTGCTTTTTGTGGATATGATAGCGTGGCAACCCCTTTGCTCTCAAGAAAGTACCTAAGTATCAGCAATGAAAACGATAACTTAATTCCTTACCAAGGCGGTTTATCGGTTGTAGGCGTAAGCTTTTTACCTGCTGAAACAGCCGCCTATCAAATCGCTGTTTACAAAGGCGATACCGGCAGCCAATTAACATCCGGAACAACCCAGGGAAATCCAGAAATCACTGAATTTGCTTATTTATCCGGCGATGTGGTGCATATAAAAGGCAATGCAATGCATGCAACAAACGAAACGCAAAAAAATTACATCAAAAATTATTTTTCAGATTGTGCCCCTGTTTTGAGCACGCAGGATCAAAACCAATCTACCATTGAATTTTACCCCAATCCAACAAGCAACCTCGTTCATGTTAAATTGAATGTCGCCTTGGTAGGTTCTGTTTATTCTGTCTACGACAACCTTGGAGTAAAAATATACACAGAAACCATCCATGCAGAAGATTTACGAATTGAATTAGGCCATCTGCCCGCCGGAAATTATATCATCCAATTTTTAAATCAAACGATTAAAGTTGCAAAACGATAAGGATTACTTGAACAAAGACTCAATCAACTTCCACCCAATGAAATCATTGAATACGATGCTATTTTCCAGGAATTGGTAAATGACCAAAATTAAACAATCCATGCTTAGCGCAAAATTTCTTTGCATAACACCTTGAACGCGCAATATTATTTCGCGTACTTTGGCCCCGACTCCTTCAATGGACGATCCTTCGGGACAATACCTTATTTTACGCTACCAACACCCAGTTTGCACCAAAACCTTAATTTTCATGAAATCACTTGTTCAACTGCTGCTTTTTGCAGTCCTTTTTGCATCTTGCCAAAACCCGACACCCGCGCCAGTTAAACCAGTTACGGCCGATATTACCGCCGTGCTGCAACACAAATACTGGGTATCTAAATCGTTTAATGACGCTTTGTTTGCGCCCAATGTAACCGATACGCTCTCTAATTTGCCTTGTTCTGAATTAGTTTTTGGCAAAGGCGATACCGTTTATCTTACGGCCTGCTTGTCCGATGCTGGCCGCGGTACCTACAAAATTGCGAACAATACCCTGCAAATCGTTTGGGAAGGCTTCGAAAGCAAAACCTGCACGGGTACTTTCGACGATAAATCGGGTATTTTACACGTAACTTCTCCTGATAGCAGCAATACTTACTGGCCTACGGATTTTGTTGCCCAAGATGGCATTGATGTAAACAATATGGACAACATTACCATCAACCTCGGCCGCAAACGCTTGGCGGGCAATTACACCAAAATGGCGGAAAAAGGCGAAGTTGGCATCGCTGCGTTGTGCGAATTGCGCGCAGATGGCACCCAGGTAAATTTCGGCGATTTTGACACCTACGAGCCCTGGCCATCTGGTATTGGCAGTGGTTTTATCCAAAACCCGCAGCGCGCGCTGATGTATTGGGTAAAAAAAGGCAAAGAACAAGACCCAACCGCCGCCGCCTGGCAACTCCACGGCGATACCCTGCGCATTTGGGAAACCAAAAACATTGGCGCAGAGGGCGATCTTCCTGAATATAAAGTGACCAAATTGCAGGGCACTTACCTGAAATCGAAATAACCAACCAGGAATTACCTGTCATTTTCCTTGGACAATTCAACGCTACCATGCACAACAAACTCGTACTTTGGTCTATTACCGTCGGATTAGGCGGTTTTCTTTTCGGATTAGACACGGCCGTGATTTCCGGCGCAGAACAAGACATTCAAAAACTTTGGAACCTCGACAGCTGGAGCCACGGCCTGGCAGTAGCGATGGCGCTATACGGCACCGTCATCGGCGCAGCATTCGGGGGTGTTCCAGCCGATAAATACGGCCGCAAAAAGACGCTTTTCTGGATCGGCATTTTGTTTTTTGTCTCTTCGGTGGGCGCTGCACTGGCCCCGGATGTCAATACATTTATGCTTTGCCGGTTAATTGGTGGCCTGAGCATCGGCGCTTCTTCGGTGGTGGCACCCGTGTATATTTCCGAAATCGCACCACCCAAATTTCGCGGACGTATGGTAATTGCCTTCCAAATGAACATCGTCATCGGCATATTGATCGCGTATGTGTCCAATTACCTGTTGGAAGGCGGCGAAAATGACTGGCGCTGGATGTTGGGCGTGGTAGCGTTCCCTTCTTTAATTTTTTCCTTGATGATGCGCAGCACGCCCGAAACACCGCGGTGGCTGCTGCTGCACAAAAACGACGAAGCCGAAGCCCGCAAAGTGTTGGCGATTACGGCCCCCGACAATGTGGATCAGGCCGTGGAAGAAATTCGCGCATCGGTAGACGCAACGCCTAAAAATGGCGTACAAGAGCGCTTTTTCTCTAGAAAATACCGCTGGCCCATCATTTTAGCGTTTTTATTTGCCTTTTTCAACCAGGTTTCGGGCATCAATGCGGTGATTTATTACGCACCCCGCATTTTTGAAATGACCGGCCTGGGAAAAGACAGCGCCCTGCTATCCACAGCCGGTGTAGGCGTAGTCAACCTGATTTTCACCATCCTGGGCTGGTACCTGATTGATCGTTTTGGTCGCCGGGTGCTGATGTACATCGGCTCAATTGGCTATATTGTATCCCTGGCCCTGATTGCGCGCGCCTTTTTCACCGAAGATTATGCGCCGGTGCCGTTGTTTGTCTTTGCATTTATCGCATCGCATGCTATCGGACAGGGTTCAGTGATTTGGGTGTTTATTTCCGAAATTTTCCCCAACAGCGTACGCGCATCGGGCATGGCCTGGGGTAGTTTGACACACTGGGTTTTTGCGGCGCTCATTGCCAATGTGTTCCCGGTATTTGCCGATCGCTGGGGCGGCGGACCTATTTTTGCTGTTTTTAGCGCCATGATGGTATTCCAATTGCTGTATGTGGCCTTTTTGATGCCCGAAACCAAAGGGGTATCGCTGGAAGATTTACAAAAACGACTGACAAAATGAATACCCAATCCGATATGAAACGGTATGGATGGACAATAGTGGCTGTGCTGCTGTTGTCTATCCTTTGTCCGCATACGATCCTGCAAGCGCAAGTTATGCAAGCACCTAAATCGCCCGCTTCCCCGCGACCAACCGAACTGTACCGCCCAAATTTCCATTTTACGCCGCCAGCCCATTGGATGAATGACCCCAACGGTTTGGTCTTTTTGGATGGTACGTTTCACTTGTTTTACCAGCATTATCCCGAGGGGGTGGTTTGGGGACCGATGCATTGGGGGCATGCCACCTCCAGCGATATGTTTCATTGGGAAGATCAGCCGATTGCCTTGTATCCTGATAGCCTGGGCATGATTTTTTCCGGCAGCGCGGTGTATGACGAAAAAAACACCAGTGGTTTGGGTAAAAATGGGAAAGGCCCCCTGGTCGCCATGTTTACTTACCACAACATGCCCTTGGAAAAATCGGGTGGTGAAGCCTTTCAGTATCAAGGCATTGCATATAGCAACGACCAGGGCAAAACCTGGAATAAATATGCGGGCAATCCCGTCATTCCTACCCCAAAAGGCGCACGGGATTTTCGCGATCCGAAAGTAATTTGGGATGCCAAAAAACAACGCTGGGTCGTAGCCTTGGCCGTAAAAGACCATGTTGAATTTTGGACAGCCCCCGATTTGATCCATTGGACCTACCAAAGCAGTTTTGGGGCAAATTTGGGTGCACACGGCGGCGTTTGGGAATGTCCGGATTTGTTTACCCTGCCCATACAAGGCAGTAAAAAGCAAAAATGGGTGTTGTTGGTGAGTATCAACCCTGGCGGACCCAATGGCGGTTCGGCCACCCAATACTTTGTGGGCGATTTTGATGGCAAAGATTTCAAGTTAGATGCGGCTTTTGCAACCCAATTGGAACGCGAAAAAGCCGTTTGGTTAGATTGGGGCCGCGACAATTATGCAGGGGTTACTTTTTCCAATTTTACCGGCGCGAAAGGTGAACGTTTGTTCCTCGGCTGGATGTCGAACTGGGATTATGCCCAGGTCGTGCCCACCGGCACTTGGCGCAGTGCCATGACCTTGCCACGCAGTTTGTCGCTCAAAAAAGTGGGTACTGATTGGCGGGTGCGTGGCGTACCCGGACCGACCCTGCAAATGCGCGACAAACAATATTTATCGGTTGGCCCAACTACACTGGAAACCCCACTCGACCTCAACGCCTTAACGGGCATTCGACCTGATGCGATGGAATTGGTGCTGGAATTCGAATTACCCGACGATCCCACGTGCAAGGTGGGTGTCGAACTTCGCAACAGCCTCGGCGAACGCTACCAAATCGGGTATGATGTGGGCGCTAAACGCTTTTTCAGCGACCGCACACAGGCCGGTAAAAACGATTTTTCCAAGGACTTTGCCAATAAAGTATCTACCGGACCGCGTGTGGTAAAAGACAGAATCTTAAAAATGCACCTGTATTTTGATACAGCCTCCTGCGAACTTTTTGCCGACAATGGACTGTTTCAAATGACGGAAATCTATTTTCCTACCCAAAATTTCAGTGCGGTGCAGGTGTTTAGTACGGGAAAAACCGCTGTTTTGCACAAATTGGAGGCTTTTGGGGTGAAGCAATAATATGCAACCCACTTTCCACGCTTAAAACTGCATTAAAAACGATAACTTAAAAGGATGATTTCGGTAAAAGAAGCCTACAACCATTGGGCGGAACAATACGACACCAACAAAAACCGCACCCGCGACCTGGAAGCCTTATCCTTGCGGGAAACCCTCGCCGATGTGCATGTTGAGCATATCCTCGAAATCGGTTGCGGTACGGGTAAAAACACCGAATGGTTGCAAACGATTGCCACTCAACTTACGGCGGTCGACCTGTCGGAGGAAATGTTAGCCAAAGCCAAAGCCAAAATTACCGCACCGCATGTGCAGTTTTTGCAGGCCGATATTTTACAGGATTGGACTTTTGCCACGCAAGCCTACGACCTGGTTACATTTAGCCTTGTACTGGAGCATATTGAGCATTTAGACCCGATTTTTCAAAAACTTGCACCGATTTGTCAACCAGGCGGACATGTTTACATTGGTGAATTGCATCCGTTTAAACAATATTCGGGCACCAAAGCGCGGTTTGAAACCGAAGCAGGCGTGCAAATTGTGCCTTGTTTTGACCATCATATTTCTGATTTTACTATGGCTGCCAAGCGCAACGGTTTTGGTATCGTAACGATGCAGGAGTATTTTGATGAAAATGACCGCAGTACCCTTCCGCGGATTTTGACAATTTTACTAAAAAAAATCTGAGGCCTTCTTTAGTGCCGTATAAATGCGTAACATCTGACATCCCGAATTTTGGTGGAACCCAAAATTCGGGATTTTTTATCCATTTTTCCGAACACCTAGCAAAGCGGAAACATTTGGGTAAGAGATATTCGACCTCTAGCGAGGTCGTGTGGAAAAAATACCATTTGGCGTTGCTACAGATATTTGACCTCCAAGGAGGTCAGTGCCTTGCCATTTGGATTCCAGGAAATGGTTTTAAATCAATAAATCATTAGGCAACGCGACGACCTCGGATGAGGTCGAATATTTGTAGAAAAGATACAATGTCCGAACCCACTCACGACTTCGGAGAAGTCGAATATTTGTAGATCTAGCATTTGTAGGTCAAGCATTTGTGGTAGTGTGTAAATTGTATTGGCGGGGTGACTGAAAAAGTCGCCCCGTCAATAGAATTTACGCATTTACACCTAATTATAGGAGGCTTTAGATGTTATGTGTGATACGGAGTAGCTTTGGTACCTTCTATTCGTTTTATGAACGATTTTTTGCCGGGTATTCGCGGTAATGCATAAAAAATCCCGAATTTTAGTTTTCACCAAAATTCGGGATGACTCGTTTTATAAAAATCAGCCTAAGCCTTTAAATCAAGTTTAGTTTTTCACCAACTTGCGCACGCCGATCAACCGGCCTTCCTGGCGTAAAACAACTGCATAAGTGCCGTTATTCGCCCCGTTTAAATCGATGACTTGGGTGTATTCACCGGGTGTAAGGTTGCCCAGAAATTCCTGGCGCACCAATTTCCCTTGCACATCCAGCACCGTCAATTCTGTTTTACCAGATTTAGAAAGTTCAAAACGCAGGTTCGATTGACCTGCTACAGCCGGGTTGGGGTACAACTCCAGGATGGGTGCATTCGGCGACTTTGGATCCGCTACTGCAACCGTTTGTTGGGTTAAAATGGTTGCCTCGGTGTAATATTCCTCATCGCCCGCAAAATCAGCATACCCTTTGATGTAGGAGAACACAGGTGCATCGTAACTATTTGTCCACCACTCCAACGTAGTATCCCGTTGCAGGACAGTAAAGAAGAATACCGTCAGGCTAAGTTCATTGATGCGCTGAACCCGCAGGCAAGGGAAGGTACCCAAATCAGTTGTTACATTGCCGTATCCGTCCACTTTCACGGCGGTTTTAGCCGTTCCAGTCACTGAAATGCCATCAAAAGAGCCCGCAACCGTTGTACTTTGGTTAAAAGTGCTCAAATAAGTGGCGGGAAACTCAAATCTTTTCAAGGGCTGTCCAAAAGTAGTTTTGTCCCCACCAGTGGTGGCACCAAGTGTTGCAAACAGGCTGCTTGTTTTTTTGAAATACTCATAATCGGACGAATCGCTCACTTCATCGGTCGCAACAAGATCCGCTCCGGCGATTGGATTGGGTTGGGGTGCCTCGGCAGGCGTAATGTAAAAAAGGGGATACGGAAAGCCCGCCAACACTGCATTGGAAAAATTCCAGTTTTGGTTTGCGCCAGCACTGCCGATATTGATGTTGTCCAAAGAATCGGTCAACAAATAGTCGGTGTAAATAACCGCGCCAGCAGAGGGCATGTCAGCACTCGTAAGGGTAATTTGAGCAAAAAGTGCACTTTGAATCAGCACAAGCATGCTTGCAAGTAGGAAGTGTTTCATAATCAAGATTGGATTTTTAGTTATTAAAGCCGCAAAGTTAGGGCGGGAAACCGAACAAAACCGTTAAAGTATTTGGAGGGAAAACTTAGCGCTGCGTTAAAATAATTGAACATAGTCCGACATTTTATGATATTTGGACTGTTTTTTGATTCCTTTGTTGGTAATAATGGGAGTGTGCAGCTACTTTGCGCCATCCAAAACACGCTAATCTATTTTTTATACCATGAGAATACAAGTATTACTCCCCCTTTTGCTGCTCGTATTGGGCAGCTTGGGTGCACAACCCTGCACCTTTCTTGCCTATGATGGTTTCAATTACCCAGACAATACGCCCCTGAACAATCTGAGTGGCGGAACGGGCTGGTCATCGCCCTGGGATGTCCAAGGTGGCAATGCAAGTTTGCCTGGATTTCAAACCTACAACACCCCGAATGCCCTGACTTTTAGCGACTTACAAATGCAACCGGGCGCTATTTCTGGTGGAAACGCCTATCTTACAGCCGGGCGCAGGCTCAATACCGACCCGAATGGTCCATTTAGTACCTTTATTGGTCCGGGTGGTCAAGGCATCGGCAACAGCCAAACCGGTACCTTGTATTGCAGTGTTTTATTAAAAAAACTGGAAAACAACGGCGAGCCTGTCCTGTTTTCCTTGCACAACGAAAACATCAGCTGGTACGTCAACAATCCCAACCCCAAAATCTCCTTGGGGTACTTTGGCGCAGCCTCCGATGCGGGTGGCAACCGATATTGGTCTATCCAAATCAATGGCACGGTGTACCGCACCCCCGTTACCGTACTGACCAACCGCGCCGTTTTTATGGTGCTTCGGCTAGGTTTTTCAAATGGCACCACCCAAGTGGATGCCTGGGTGAACCCAACCGCCATTGGCGATGTTGCCGCGCCGACCCCTGTTTTTAGCCAAAGCATCAACAGTGTTTACAGCATTCGATCCGTGGGCGTGTATCTGGGCGACAATGCCGGAAGTGGCCTGGTGGACGAAATTCGGCTCGCGCATACGTACGCCTGCGTGGCCCCCAATGCTGCTTCTGTTGTTAATTTGCCCCCCAATGCTGTCGTAAGCGCTAATCCAATTACCGGACAAGCGCCCCTCACCGTAACCCTGCAAAGTACATCTTCCAGCGACCCGGAAGGCAGTGCCCTGAGTTATACATGGAACTTTGGCGATGGTACGCCCGGCGCAATTGGTCCGAGCGTAACCCATACCTTCAATACGGTTGGACAAATTACCGTTGCGCTCACGGTTACCGACAACCTGGGATTACAACACACGGATTATCAGACCATTACAGTCTTGGATGCGGCTGGAAAATATCCTTGCCAAAGCTCCTTTTCGGTGCTCAATATGCCCAGCTGTACTGCCAATGACGGCCGAATAAAAGTTCAGTTGAGCAACCAGACCATCATGGAGTTGCGCAATGCTGCCAACAATATTGTCCCTATAAACAATGGCAACGAATTCCACGACCTTGCCCCCGGCATGTACCAATTTACGGCAACGGGCGCAGGCGGTTGTGCCGATCAGTTTCAGTTAAACCTGGTACGCGATACCGTAGCCTGTGCTGGCCAACAAGCCCCCCTTTGTGCCATGTCGATTGGAACAAACCTGGGTGGTTTTGCAGATTGGAGCCCCGAGCGCCCGATGAAAAACCTGATGAAACATGTGCGGTGGCAACCCATCCCCTACACCAACAACTGCAATTGCTGGTCGATTGACAGTTTATTGGAAGAAATCCAGGTGGATAGCAATGGATATCCGACTGTTTTACCCCAAATGACCTCGGCGGGTGCCAGCTTTTTGCGTATTGTCCTCTCGGCCGATGGCGGTAACCTGCAACCCAACCATACTTATGTGCTCCTGTACGATGGCGCTGGTACCATTGAAATGCGCGGAGGCGTTGGGAATGTGCTGCAAACACCCGGTCGCATCCAGTTTGACGTAAACGATGCCGGCAATATTTGGATGCACTGGGTCATTTCAGAGGCCGGCAATCATCTGCGCAATGTTCGCCTCCTGCGCCTGGAAGATGAACAGGCCGACCTCGACGCAAATCCGTTTTACCAAGGCTTTTTGGATAAAATCGCCCCGTTCAAGATGTTGCGCTTTATGGATTGGGGCGCAACCAACAACAACCCGAATGTGCAATGGTCGGATCGAAAAGGCACCGACTATTTCACGTACGCGACGCCAAGTGGGGTGCCGTATGAAACCATGATTGAATTGGCAAACCAGACCCAAAAAGATGTTTGGATCTGTGTGCCCCATGCTGCCGACGACGCATACATTGCACAAATGGCGCAATTGTTTAAATCCAAACTCGATCCAAAACGCAAAGTGTACCTCGAATACAGCAATGAAGTTTGGAACTGGATTTTTCAGCAAGCGCATTACAACGATCAGAATCGGCCGGGCAACCTGAATTACCCACGGGCTTATGCCGAAAAAGCCAAACGGGTGTTCCGCATTTGGCACACTGTATATGGTGCTGAAAAAAGCAGGGTAAAACGTGTACTGGGCATTCAGACCTTGTACAACAGCCTGAATGAACAGATTTTGGCGCAATTACCCCAATCAGAGTGGGATTTTGGCGCGCCTACCTTCTATTTTGGCCTCGACCACGGGAATACCGGCAAACCTGTACTCAACCAAAGCTCCACCCCACAAAATATTATAGACAATGCCCGAAACGCCTGGTATCAGAACATTTCTGGTGTAAAACAGGACTACGACCAAATCAAACTGTTCGGGAAAGGCATCATTGCGTATGAAGGCGGACAACATTTTGTGGGCAATGTATTCGGCATCCCGTATGATTACCAGGAAGCGATGTGGACGGCGCAACGAACGCCTGAAATGTATGCCTTGTACGATGAAGTGCTCGATAGTATCCGCAATTGGGGATGCCAATTAGCAGGAAATTTCAGCCTCTGCTCCCGTCAGGAAAGCGTGTATGGCTCCTGGGGTGTTTTGAGTGATATCGACAATGCAGCACCTTACCTGCAATCAGCACCAAAATACCAGGCCCTGCTCGATAACAATTGCCTGGCACCCGAGCAAACACCCCCGGTCGCCGGATTTAGTACCCAGGTGACCAGTGGATGTGCCCCCTTGAGCGTACAATACACTGCCGAAAACCCCGATAACAACATTGAGGCATACCAATGGGTATTCCCCGGCGGCACACCCGACAGTTCCACCGAAGCCAACCCAACCGTGGTGTACACGTTACCCGGCACCTATTCAGCAAACTTGATCGTAAGTAACCTGGCCGGCAAGGATACTTTGGCTAAAAACAATTTACTAACGGTAAAAACAGCACCGGTGGCCAACTATAACGTATCGGTATTCGGTTCGATTGGCATTTTTACCAGCACCAGCACCGGTGGAACCAGTTATGCCTGGGACTTTGGCGATGGCACCAGTTCCAATCAGCCCAGTCCTTTTCATACTTTTTCTGAAGATGGCGTGTATGCAGTACAACTCACGGTGACCAATGAATGCGGCACGCATAAAATCACCAAGGAAGTAACCGTAGCCACCAACCCGACTGCCAGCTTTACCTATTCAGTGTCAAGTGGTTGTGCGCCCCTGTCGGTACAGTTTACGTCTACCAGTTCGTCCAACAGCCAGAGTTTCCTTTGGTCCTTTCCGGGCGGAACCCCGGCGAGTTCAACCCAACCCAACCCAGTGGTGGTGTTTTACACGCCTGGCTCTTTTTCTGCCAGCTTGACGGTCAGCAATGCCGTGGGACAAAATATTTCGGTGCAAAATGGCATCATCACCGCCAATGATGTACCGGCTGCTTATTTCAATCCAGTCGCACAAGGCGCTGTGGTAACCCTCAACAATGCCTCCATTGGCGGCGGAACCTATAACTGGAGTTTTGGCGATGGAAATGGCTCCACCTTAAGCAATCCGTTGTACACTTATTCTGCGGAAGGCACCTACACCATTACCCTCACCGCCACCAACCCTTGCGGCAGCGCCTCGTTTACCCAAACGGTGCAGATCGTTTTTCCGCCCACCGCCAGTTTCATTTATGTGCCTGCTAGCGGTTGTGCGCCTTTGACGGTACAATACAAATCAACGTCTTCCGACAACAGCGAAACCTTAGCCTGGTCCTTTCCAGGTGGCTCCCCGGCGACCTCTACCCTACCCAACCCCAATGTGGTGTACAACGCTCCAGGCATCTATTCGGCCAGTTTGACGGCAAGTAATTCGGCGGGTGAAAACAAATCCAGCCAGGTAGACATTGTGACCGTAGGTTCAGCGCCGAGTGTAGGGTTTGGCGTAATTTTAGACACCAACGCCGCCGCCATCCAATGCACCAATTACTCCATTGATGCGACCAGTTATATGTGGGATTTTGGTGATGGTACCACCGCTTCCGAGGCCAATCCGACCCATGTTTATGCAGCCTTGGGCAATTACACCGTGGCACTAACCGCCATGAATGCCTGTGGGGAAACCACGGGCACCCAGCAGGTGCAGATCAGCGTAACCGGTACGGATGATTTGGATCAAAAAGATGCGTTTTCGTTGTATCCAAACCCGAATACGGGCAATTTTTGGATAAAAATGCCTGAAAACCTGCATACCGCGATCCAGTTCGTGTTGTACAATGAACTAGGACAAAAAGTACAACAAGTGCAATTGCCTGCCAACACAACCGATCGTCTGTATTATTTTGAGGAAATGGATTTGGCGGCGGGCTTTTATTTGTTGGAGATTAATTCGGGGGCAAACGTGCAGCAGTTTAAAGTGATGGTGCAGCGGTAGGATCAGTTTGTGTATCATTCCTTAAAAAAGGGAGTTCCACGGAGGAGCGCAGAGGAACGGAGGTGCACGGAGTTTTTTTGATCCGTTCAAAACCTTTGATATTGACGTGATTGAACCATACTTTCACAAATATCGAACAGCAGAACACCGAACACCGAATTTCGAAATAAAGGGTACGCTACCTCTGGCATTGGAACGAATCTTGGCCAAACGCAACGCCCCTATTTCGAAACTCGGTGTTCGGTGTTCTTTTTGTGAAAATGTTCGGAAGCCGTACGGGTACCATTGACACGTCGGAAGCGTTTTTTAACGCTTCCGACGTGTCAATGGTACCCGTACGAGGAGCAGCGCGAAAACATCATTTGAAATCGTATGCAGGTCTAAAATACTGGTCAGAACAATAAAAACAACAAAACCACAAGCACATGATGCCTTTTAGGATACTATTGATACTTACTTTTTTTACGTTTCTTTTTTCTTGTGCGGAAAAAGTTGAAATCAAAGTACCCGCTAAAGTTGTCGAAAGGAGAAGGCTTTTTGAAATAAAAAATATTAAATGTATAATACCCGATAGTAGTTTTGAAAATTATCGCAGGGAAATTCGCCCAATTCTTGAAGTAACCCTCAAAAATGTATCAAATTTTGATTTAAACGTTCATTCTCAAAATAAATATCCAATTTACATTTGGGCATATGATACGTATATTCATTATCCGAATACAGGAACACCTATTTTTGATGATACGGATTTAAGTCGAGTGATTAAAAAAAATGAAGAATTTATTGTGTCTTTATACGAATTATCCTTTGAAGAGCTTTACGCGTATGAGTTTCAAGGAGTCAACTTGCAATTATTAATCTCAAGCTCCAAAGATTTATCATTTTATTTTGAAGATAACCCTAACAAGCCTTGGTTCAAGAGATCCGAAGGAAATGATCATCGGAAAAAATATGCATATCCTTTCGAGTTTACCTATTGGGTCACAAATGATGTTTTTTGGGAAGATCATCTGCTTGAGCACAAACCTCGATTTTATTGGGAAGAAAGCACCGATGATAAGTAAGAGATTTTAATTTGGGTTGTTTTTGACTTTTGGATTGGCAGTGAAGTCCTTTTAAACACCGAATATCGAACACCGAACACCGAATTTCGAAATAAAGGGAGCGCTGAAATTGGCATTGGAACAAATCATAGCCAAACGCAACGCTACACTTCGAAATTCGGTGTTCGGTGTTCGATATTCGGTGTTCATTTTCCAAATATCAACATTGCTGCAAAAGGCTCCATCAGCTTAAAACTTGCCAATCATCGGAAATCTCTTTACTTTTGAAAGAAAAAAAAGTCCAATGCTAGCACGTATGATCCTGTTTGTTTTGCTTTTAACGGCATCCTTTGCATCGGCCCAAGAATGGGAACTCCTAAGAACACCGGCGGTGCATGGCTTCACAGAAATGACCCATGACGGCGGCACCCTTTACGCGGTAGCCGATCGGGAATACGGAATCTTCAGTTCACAAGACAATGGAATAACTTGGCAACCCAGATGGCCTGGTCTTCGCATGTATGTGGCACAAGGCAAGTATTACAGGGTAGAACGCGATACTGTGCATCGGTTGTTGACCTCAGACAATCAAGGGCTTAGCTGGCAAGATGAAGGCGCACTGCCGGTGCCGATCAATCAATTTCCGCCACACCTCACCATTTCGGCGCAAGGGGATGTGTATTGCTATATCCGAGATATCGTATTCCGGCGTTTGGCTGGCCAAAGCAACTGGCAATCCATCCATAACCAACCCAACGAGACCGTACGTGCTGCCCATATTTATGGCGATCATATCTGGGTTCAAACCGATACCTGGCTCCTGCAAAGCCTCGATCATGGCTTAACTTTTACCTACGTCCCAATTTCTCCACAGGGAACACTCGGGTTGGCTGGAAAAGACGATTCCGTTGTATGCCTGTATAGAAACCAAAGTTATGAAGCGACCTTGGGGCGTACTGTGGATGGCGGACAAAGCTGGGAATACAAAGTTGCTCCCGCCGATTTTGTGCTTTTACAAAAAGGTGCTTTCCCTTGCTATGCACTTGATTATAAAGGTAATTGGTGGCGGAGTGACAATGGTTGGGACAATTGGGAGAAGATGGTGGATCGGGTAGGCTCCCACAATCCAAAAGCCATCATGGCAATGAGTCTGGGCCGTTTGATCTCAACCGATAATGGTATTTTGCATGAAAATTTCGGCACCTGGCGCTATGCCTGGCATGGGTACAATGATCCTGGGCTCAGTGAAGTATCCTGGCTGAGTATGGCGGGTGATACCTTGCTTTGTTTTTCCGGCAGCCAAACAGCCTATTCGGCGGATCAAGGCAATACCTGGCAACGCGGCCTCGCTGCATATTTGCCTAAACGGATATTCGATCTGGGTACCCATTACGGCGGAATTCTGGATAATGACATCCTAATTGCTGCAAAAGGAAGCCAGTTTAATTGGCAGAAAGTATATTATCCGGCTCCAGCGATCACGCCATTTCTTGGTTTTGGAACCGCTGGTACCACGCTATACGCAGCCGATTATTTAGCGATCTACACCTCGAACCAGCCCAATATAACAACTTGGCAACAAACCCAAGGCAAACTCCCGGGCGATGTCATGCTGGTGATCCATAACGAACTCCTTACACGTGTCGATTCTTCGATTTTGGTTAGTACAGACGGTGGCGTGACCTGGAAAACCCGAAAGAAATTCGACTTTCCGATTAACTCGTATGTGTCGCGCTTTTATACGCTGAACAACCATATCTACCTGTCGCAAGTAGAACAGCGTAAGATTTTTGACGCTGCTGATGGTGGATTTACTTTTTCGGAACTGCCTATTCCGCAGGATGCCGGACCGTTCTTTCAATTTCGGGTCCATAGCAATACCATGCTGCTCAATACCCTTAATCCGTCACCTACCTTTTCGGCGGGAAGCTTATATATTTCAAAAGACCTAGGACAAAGCTGGTGCGATATCGGCTTCCCCAATGCAACTTTGCTCAATCAGGGGTTTAGCTCCTATATGGATAATATCTGTGCACATGATGGCACGGTATATATGCGCAGTTTTTATGGGCAAATCTGGCGGAAAAACTGTTATGCAGTGCCTACCCTACCAGAACCCCAACCACTTGATTGGAAGTTTGCGCTGACTCCCAATCCGGGAGATGACAATCTGTACATTGGGGCAAATGAGGGGCAAACAGGTCGCGTACAAGTACGTATGTATGATGCCTTGGGACATTTGGTACGCTCCGAGACGATTGATTTGGGGGCAGCTGCTCCGGCTTCTGTGTCTACAGATGACTTAAAGGCAGGGCTCTATTTTATTGAAATTGATGGTAAATGGGTCGGGAAATGGGTGCATCGGTAGTGGGTTCTATTAAGACAAGCCTAAGCATCCAACGAATCAATTTCCCACAATCCCAGCGACTTGTCAGCATAACTACCCTTTGCTCCAGAGACTGCTTCCTGTAGCAAAAACAACGGTTTCGGGAAGAAAAAAGGTGCTTTTTCCAGGTTGATGGGTCGCCAATAGCCCGTCTGTATATCTTCGTTGTGTTCGATATGCGGGAAGGTCGTGGTGAGGATATACTTAATGTCACTTTTTTTCAAATTATCCAGCGCTTGTACAATATGCGTCAGCGAAAAGTGTACCAGACAGTCGCGCAGCAAAATACAATCAGCGGCTGGCAACGGGTCACAGAGTAGGTCTATCTGCAAAAAGCTTCGGTTGGCATTCCCATATTTTTGGTGATTCTGCTGCACCAGATCCGCCACAATATCGCCCCCAATGTACCGGATCTCACCAAGATCAACGGCTTGCATCCAGTTGAAATCACCACAAGGCAGGTCTAGTAGCGAGCGGACGCCGTAATCATGTAACAGCGCTGGAAGCGCAGTCCGAACCAAAGCGGTATGCCCTAGTTCCGACCCTTGCCCGGACACCGATTCTTTGCTTCTCCAGTATCGATTCCGAAAGGTCTCGGTGAATATTTCCGCAACAGATTTTGAACTGAACTGCTGGCGTTTAATGATGCGCTTATACCGCCAAGTCTGGTAATTGCTGATCAGTTTTTTGAACATTCTGAAGTGCTTTTATAGTCAACGTAAAGTGGTTATGAAAACAACTGGCCTCTAATCCATTGAAAATCATTTTTTTTATCCATCCATCCTTCAAATCCATTTAAATCTGGGTATAATTGAGTGGTTGCTTAAATGCTGCGCTTTCGCACTAAGCGTCTGTATGGGCAGCAGAGCGCACGTACGCGCGGACCAGATCCAACAAATAAAAAAGCAAAAAAAGAACCAAAACCGCCCCAAAATAGTTTACTTTGCGATAGAAATCAAACAAAAAATTAGGTATGATCATCGCCAATCCCATCTATGACGTAGTGTTCAAATATCTGCTGGAAGACGTGGAAATTGCACGAGAGTTGTTGTCGACCATCTTGGGTGAGGACGTACAAAGTGTAGAAGTAAAACCGCAGGAAACCGCCACCGAAACGAGCGGGGATATCCGTATTTTGCGTTTTGATTTTAAAGCAGTAATCAAAAAGCCGAACGGAGAAATCAGTAAAATACTTATTGAGTTGCAAAAGGCCAAAAAAGCCTTTAATGCGATGCGTTTTCGGCGCTACTTAGGAGATAATTACCGCAAAGAAGATGAAGTACTCAACGAGCGTGGGCTTCCTGAAAAACGCCCCTTACCCATCGTCACCATCTATTTTTTAGGTTTTCCTTTGAACAGTATTCAGCGTGGTGTGGTCAAAATCAATCGAGAATATATTGATGTTGTTACCCAGGAAAGATTGGACATTAAAGAAGAATTTGTGGAGTTGTTGACGCACGATTCCTATTTGATTCAAGTGCAAATGCTAGGCCATGCCACTAGAAGCAGACTAGAACGGGTGCTACAAATTTTCAGTCCAATTTACCAAAGCCCAAAGGATAGGCATCAGTTGGATTTTCAGGGCGATACGAACGATCCCTTGGTCAAAAAGATGGCAGAACGTTTAGGACGCGCCATTGCCAGTGAAGAAATTCGGGACAAAATGGACGTGGAGGATGAATTGGAACGCGCTTTTGATCGAGAAATGAGCAAAAAGGATGAAATTATCGCTGAACAAGAATGGATTATTGCAGAAAAGGAAGAGATTATTGCAGAAAAGGATAAGTTACTGATTGAGGAAAAGAAACGTGCAGCAGAGGAAATTCAAAAAAACCTTGAATTACAAAGGCAAATCGAAGCGTTAAAAAAGCAAATAAAGCCTTAGAGCCTGTAAAAAATTATATTTTCGATTAATATGACAAGGATTTTTTAGCCAGACTAGGCGCTTTTTGCAGACGTAATGGGACTAATTACGGCGAAAAAAAGGAACGAAGTATGGCAAAAAAAGACTGTCATATTAGCGAAAAGTGTAAATTTTTACAGGCTCAAAGACAAAGAACAATCCACAGCCTTTAATGGCTCCTAAACGTTGGCACGTTTGCTAAAGTAAAAGATAATTTGCACGTGCAAGGGCTCTGAAAAAATATGCACAAATCGTCGAATGGGCTACTGATTTGCGTGGCTGTCACTTGCACCCAACTTCGAAATTCGATGGCATTCATTCATGCTGTATTACGCTATTGTATGCTAAAATGATAACCCAAAATTTAACATGACCACACAAGCACAAATCGACACCTACATTGCCAGTCAGCCGGAGCCCAAACGCAGTGAACTACAAGCCTTGCATGACCTCGTTTTGCAAGTATCCCCAGCCTGTCAATTATGGTTCAGTGACGGCAAAAACAGCGATGGTAAAATAGTTTCGAACCCAAATATTGGATACGGATGCTATACCATTCAATATGCGGATGGTACCAGCCGGGAGTTTTATCAAGTTGGATTGAGTGCCAATACGACGGGTATTTCTGTGTATATCATGGGGATTAAGGATAAGACCTATTTGGCCACTAATTTTGGCGATACGATTGGCAAGGCCAGTGTGACGGGGTATTGTATTAAGTTCAAAACGCTGAAGCACATTAATTTAGATGTATTGGAGGCGGCGATTCGGTTATCAATCGTCTGAAAATCTAAAAATCCTTGAAATCATGGTTCAGACAGTGAGTCGCGTGCGCGTTACCCACCATGATCTCAACTTTTTATTTGGCAAAACAAGCGCTCGCTACCTGATATGTAGCGCATAATTATTGTCCTATCCGTTTTATATTTGCCCTAAAAACATGAGACAGAATCTTCTGTTCCCCCTGTTCGTTCTATCGGCCTGCGTGGCCTGTCAGCAAAACGCCCCATCAAAGGGTGCATACGCGCTGCCGAAATTTAAATTGATCCAGACCGACACCTTTCGTTTTAACAATTTCGTCGATTGTAACATGGCGGAAGTGTGGGTAGGCGATACGCTCCGTATTTTCCCCGGCAAATACGGCGAAGACCCTGTGTGGGGCGCCGCACGGGAACTTAAATTTGCCAGCGGCAGCCATGCCGACGAGGTGTTCGGCAGGGCGGCTAAGGACTATATCGCGCCCAAACTTCCCCCGAATGCACCCGTTGGAACGCCGGGCCTCCACGGCGCCGTCTGGTTCGAAACCGTGTACCAGGACGCCAAAGATGCCACCGGACGCACACTTTATGCCGTTTATCACAATGAAAACTATCCCGAAACCCTGCCCTTCAACGCCGAAACAGGCGAAGGTTACCTGGATAAAAATTGGCCCCTCGGCCTGACGGATCGCATTACACCTGCCGCCGTTTGTCGCATCGGCATCATGAAATCGACCGATGGCGGCTGGAGCTGGGACAATAAGGGCCTTTTTCTGGAGGACAAACAAGCCCGCATGATCCTTAAACCGCACAATACCTCCAAAACCTTTGCCGGTGGTATCGGCGATCCCTCGGCAGTGGCAGTGGGCGATTATCTCTATCTTTTTTACGGCGAATATGGTTATCCGGGCGTTTACGACGCCGCGCACTACGATCCGGCCGTCGAATGGAGCGGACAATGTATCAGCGTAGCCCGTATTGCGCTGGCAGACCTCGACCAACCGGAAGGAAAAGCCAAACGATGGGACGGACAGGGCTTCAACGCCCCCTGGGACGGTATTGGCAAACCCGTGGCCGCGCTTCAAATTCCGATGCAGGCAGGCGGCGGCCCGGCTTCGTCGCCTTCAGGCGGGTTTCACTGGGGGCCGTCCGTCAGTTGGAATACTTATTTGAACGGTTGGGTGATGCTGATGGGGCACGTGACGGGACAATCGTGGGTGGGCAGTAAATTGTTCATTTCATTCAATCCCCACCCTGACCTCGGCGCCGGAAACAACGCGCAGGACTGGACAAAGCCTCAATTGCTGGTTGACAAGCCCGGCCATACGATGTGGTATCCCTCCCTGCAACCCATGAACACGCCCGAAGACATTGCAGGAAAGCATACTTCGCTACGCTTGGGACAACGCGCCCGGCTGTTTTTTAAATATTCCGATCTGGGCAAGTATTGCTCGGAGTATATCGTGGAGTTTGAGAAATAGAAGTGCGCTGCGTCCCCTTGCAGCATACGATTTGGTACACTTTTACAAGAAATGGTAATCGTTACCTGATACGTATCGTACAAGGTACCTCCACCAATTATTTACCCAACGGCGATTTCTCCGGCGCTTGCGGCCGTATGGTGCAGCGCCTGATGCAATCGAGCAATACCCTTGACCTTTCGGGGCAGCCCGCGGGGCTTTATATCCTGCAAATTAAAGAACAAGGGGAAACGCTACACCACACGGGTAGTGAAGGAGTAATACAGACAGAGACCTTCCTAAACCTCGTGGCAGGTTTAGGAAGATCTTTGTTTATATTACGCAACTCTTCGAAATTCGGTGTTCGATATCCGATATTCGGTGTTCGCTTCAGAAATATCGAACAGCAGAACACCGAACACCGAATTTCGAAATAAAGGAGGCGCTACAACAGGCTTTTGGTGATTAGCAAGCCAAACCCAACGCAACACTTCGAAATTCGGTGTTCGGTGTTCGATATTCAGTGTTCCCTTCCTTCCCTTTCCTCCCGCAAATCCGCCCATCCAACACCTCCAAACCCTATTTGTCGAAAAAAAATGGGATGCCCGCGCGGTATCCCGACATTTGTGGTGAATCTTCCCAGGAAATCATCTTCCTCTAAAAATGTTGCTATGAAGTGTCGGATTACCTTGTCTTGTCTATTGCTCCCTTGTTTATTGGCTGCTCAAACCGCAGTTTTAAAAGGGAAAGTACAAAATCCGGAAGGCGAACCGGTTGTTTTTGCCAACGTGGTTTTATATCGCAGTGCCGATAGTGTTTTTACAAAAGCCGGTGTGAGCAACGATGCAGGCCGCTTCGAATTACAAAACCTGAAGGCAGGCAATTACTATATAGTATCTACTTACCTCGGCTTATCGGATCTGAAAAAGACCAACATCCAGTTGTTGGAGAATCAAACCCTTGATTTGGGAACCCTGACGTTTCAGTCCAACACCGTCAAATTGGCCGAGGCGACCATCAGCGCGACCCGTCCTTTTGTGGAAGTAAAAGCCGATCGCACGGTGTTCAACGTGGAAGGGACCATCAACAACATCGGTACCGATGCGCTCTCCTTGTTGCGCAAGGCCCCGGCCGTTACGGTGGATAACAACGACAACCTAAGTTTGCTCGGCCGTTCAGGGGTGCTGGTGTATGTGGATGGCAAACGGTTACCGCTCTCTGGCGCCGATTTGAGCACGTATTTGCAAAATCTGCCCGCCGAAGTGATTGATCGCATTGAAATTATCACCAATCCGGGTGCTAAATATGAAGCGGAAGGCAATGCCGGGATTATTGATATTCGGCTGAAGAAAAATAAAAACCTGGGGGCCAATGGCGCACTCAATTCGAGTGTAAGTCAAGGCAAACACTACCGCAGCAACCTGACCGGCAATGGCAATTACCGCAATAAACACCTGAACGCATTCGGGACTGCCAGCATCGGCAGCGGGGTCGGGATCAATGAAATGGATTTTGTCAGCTACCTCAATAACATGGTGCAGGAGGAAATCAACGACAGCAAAAACGACTGGCGGAATTACAATTACCGAGCAGGCGTCGATTTTCCCATTGCAGAACACCACACCATCGGCTTGCTTGCAGGCGGCGGCAAAACAACCAGCGATAATACTTCCTACAACCATATTACGCTCGCACAAACGTCCACTCCTACCCAAATCGACAGTATTTTGATCGCAAACAATACTGCCAACAGCACCCGCAAGCAACAAACTTACAACCTCAATTACCGCTTCGACAATACCAAAGGCCGCAGTTTCAACTTCGACCTGGACTACGGCAACTACAACAACCAGCAATACCGCTTTCAACCCAACCGGTACTACGATGCTTCCGAATCGGTTCTGAAAACGGAAATCATCAACCGCTTTGACACCCCCACCGACATTGATATCTATACCTTACAGGCTGATTATGAAGACAATATGCTGGGTGGAAAATTGGGCTTTGGCTCCAAACTCAGCAAGGTGGTTTCGGACAACACTTTTTTAGTGTTCGATGAACTGCAGGGCGTGGTACTGCAAAACGACAAGCGCTCCAACCGTTTTAAGTACAATGAAAAAGTATATGCGGCCTATTTGAATTACAGCCGCGATTTTGGCAAAAAATGGCAGTTTTCCGGTGGTTTGCGTGCCGAAAAAACGGATGCTGTGGGCGATTTGAAAGCCTTTTTGCCCGATTTGCAGGAACCGCCGGTAGTGCTCAATTACCTGAGTTGGTTCCCTACCCTCGGACTGACCTGGCAACAATCGGATGCCCACGCTTTTTCGTTTAATGCGGGTCGGCGCATCAACCGCCCGGATTACAATGTTTTGAATCCATTCAACAACCAGATCAGTCAATTGTCGTACGAAAAAGGCAATCCTTTCCTACGGCCCGAAATTGTCAACAACATCGAATTAGGCTATACGCTTTTACAGCAATATAATCTAAAAGTGGGCTACAGCCGTACCAGCGACCAAATCACCCGCCTGATCGCACCGGATGTAGTAGATCCGCGCGCCGGATTTATCACCTGGGCCAATTTGGCGAACCAAACCATTTACAGCCTCAACCTGAGCGTTCCGGTGCAGATTTCCAAAAAATGGAACGCCTATTTCAACGCTTCTGCAGCCCACCTAAACAATCAGGCCAACTATGGCAATGGCGCCGTGGTGGATGTGCAGGCCTTTACCTACACCATTTACCAACAGCATACCTTTGATTTGCCGCACGGATTCAAAGCCGAGGTGTCCGGTTATTACTCAGGACCAGGCATTTGGGGCGGTGTTTTTGTATATGAATCAAGTTGGAGCCTCGATGTAGGCTTGCAGCGCAAGTTTTTAAAAGACCGCCTGACGGTAAAATTGAGTGCCAGCGACCTTTTCTTCCAGTCTGGCTGGGATGGCTACTCCGACTTCAACGGCCTGCTTTCGTATGGCGGCGGCAATTGGGATAGTCGACGCGGCAGCTTGAGTTTGAGTTATCGTTTTGGAAATGAAAATGTGAAAGCGCGGAAAAGAAGCACGGGCATTGAGGCGGAAGCGGGGCGGGTGAAGGAGTGATTTAGTGAGGAGTGATGAGTGATGCGTGATGCGAATTTTTACTGCTGGGATTTAGGGTTTGCCTAATGTTTCTAGTACTAAGAAAATGGCAGATTATAAGTTTGGAGTTTCAACAGTTTCCGCGTAACTTTGAGGTATATTACCCATGAAAAAATCTACCTCCTATCATTTAGAAATTGAAATAGATCGCTTGACCAACAGCGTTCAAAACACTATTTCTGGTGATAGTTTTGCAACAGATGTGTTTGAAATTGACAAAGTCGATCTTAAAACCGTCCATATTTTAAAATTTAAAACAATGGGATACATAAAAGAACCTACAAACTTTGATCTAAATGTAGGCCCAATGCCATTCTCTGATGAAGATCGTCGAGAGATAAGTGCTATTATAGCGCAATACAAAAGCACAGGCGAAATACCGAAACCTACAAGAACAATTAAGTCAAAAATTAAAGAAACTGTTATCGTCGCAGGAGGTACTCGTAAAATGGTAAAATCTAAGGTTGAAAAGAAAAAATCAACTGTTTCGGAATCAGATAAATTATAATAGAACAAACTTTTCCGCTGCGTTTAAGTGAGTGCGAACGACCTTTTCAACCATGCAGGCTGGAACAGCAACTCCAACTTCAACGGCCTGCTTTCGTATGGCGGCGGCAATTGGGACAGTCGGCGCGGCAGCCTGAGTTTGAGTTATCGTTTTGGAAATGAAAATGTGAAAGCGCGGAAAACAAGCACGGGCATTGAGGCGGAAGCGGGGCGGGTGAAGGAGTGACGGGTGTTTTGCTCCAACGCAACACTTCGAAATTCGGTGTTCGGTGTTCGATATTCGGTGTTCCTTTCAGAAATATCGAACAGCAGAACACCGAATATCGAAATAAGAGTGCGCTGAAACGAGCATTGTAACGAATCCTGGCCAAACCCAACGCAACACTTCGAAATTCGGTGTTCGATATTCGATATTCGGTGTTCCCTTCACAAATATCGAACAGCAGAACACCGAACACCGAATTTCGAAATAAAGGGAGCGCTGAAACGAGCATTGGTACGAATCCTGGCCAAAGGCAATGCAACACTTCAAAATTCGGTGTTCGGTGTTCGATATTCGGTGTTCTAACGCTTCCCCAACAACCCATCAAAACCTCCGCGCATCTCCATTCCTCTGTGCTCCTCTGTGGAACCCCTTTAAAAAGTGTGCCGGAGGTACACACCGGAACTTTCCCAACCCCAATCGATGTTGCATATTCAACACACCAATTCCATACCCACATGCAAACATCCATCCAGATCAACAGCCAGCTCTCTCTAACCGCTTTTCAGCAAGCGGATATTCCTAATATGTTGTTGTACCTCAACGATTTGGAAATATACCAAAACACCCTGCACATTCCTTTACCCTATACGCAAGCAGACGCGGAAACCTGGTTAGAAACAACCCGCACCAACCTCCAAAAAAATGGCGTGCTCACCAATTGGGTAATCCGGCATGAAACCCACGGACTAATTGGCGGCATCGGTGCAATGGTAAAACAAGGCATGGATGGCCATTTGGATGAAATCGGCTACTGGCTGGCTGCGCCTTTTCGCAACCAGGGCATTATAACATCCGCCGTGCAAAAACTTACCGATCAAATGTTCGAAACCCGACCTTTGGTGCGCATCGAAGCACATGTTTTTTCCCATAATCCTGCCTCTGCACGGGTGCTGGAAAAGGCAGGCTTTCAAAAAGAAGGCTATTTGCGCAAGTTTCACCGCAAAAAAGGCCTTGATATCGACGCCTTCCTGTATGCGCGCATCCGCACGGACGGGTAAACAGCCGCTTATTTCATCAAGACCGATTTGGTCAAGTAACCTTCCTTGGCACGTTGCGCGCCGATCAAATCATAAAAGGCCGGATCATCAGGTGTGGTAGCGCCCAAACCATCCACATAGCGGTTAAACATGCAAAATGCAGCCGCGATCAGCACCGTATCGTGTATTTCAAGGTCGCTTGCACCCAAATTACGCGCCGCTGCAATATCCGCTTCCGAAACGGCCTTGCCACTTTGCTGTACTTTGCCCGCAATGTGCAATAGTGCCTTCATTTTGTCGCTGATATCCGCCTTTTGGTAATCCTCCCAAACGGCATGCACCAAGGCGTAATCGTTGCCGGGCAAATGGGCCGCAATGGCCCCGTGCGAGGTCATGCAAAACGTGCATTGGTTAAGACTGGATACAAAACTGGCAATCAATTCGCGCTCGCCACGGGTCAGCGGCGATGCTTCTACCAATAAAGCCTGGGCAAGGGCATTTAAGGCCTGGGCGGCATCGGGACGAAAATTCATCAATCCACGAATACCCGGTATGTTGTCAGGTGTTTGAATATGCGGCATGATTTAATCTTTAGGTTCGTAGGTAAGTGTTTGATAACCATTGCTGGGTGCGGCGTATCCACGGGTGGTAATGCGCTTGCCCAAGGCTTCGTAATAGTTCGGGTCGCTTGGGGTTGCTGCCGCCAATCCATCTACATATCGGTTGTACATACAAAACAAGGCGGCAATTAGTACGGTATCGTGTATTTCAAGGTCGCTCGCGCCTGCTGCACGAGCTGCGTCGGCATCCGAACCTTGTACTGCCTGCCCACTTTGCTGTACTTTGGCGGCAATACGCAGGAGGGCGCGCATTTTATCGCTCAACGGTGCCGTTGCCAACGATTGCTTCAAGGCTTCAATTTGTTCCAAATTCCCTTCCGGCAACAAACACGTCGCAGCCGCATGGGCAGTCGTGCAAAAAGTACAATTATTTAAATAGGAAACATAAGTGGCAATCAATTCGCGCTCCGATTCCAACAAGGTTGAAGGACCGCGCAACAACAACTGGGTCAAATCGCAAATAGGTCCAGCGGTTGCGCTTCGGTAATCCAGCAAACTGGTAATGCCAAACAAATCACTGCGCAATTTAATATGAGGCATAGGGAAATCGTTTTATACCCAGATTTAAATGGATTTGAAGGATGTATGGATAAAGAAACTGATTTTCAATGGATTAGAAGCCATCTATTTTCATAACCAATTTTCGTTGACTATAAAAACTTGCCTGTTACTTTGTTTTCTGCACAAAAAATAAGGCCAACATACCCAACAAATAAACACTGGAAAAGGCAAAAATCGCATGGCCATACCCGCCAAACCAAACCACAAAAGCACCCACGAAAAATACAGAAATCGCTGTAAAAATCCTGCCGCCATGAAAACTCAGCCCGGTCGCAGTAGATCGAACGGCCGCCGGAAATAACTCAGGGATGTAATTATGCAGCACGCCCTGACTCACCCCAAAGGTCAAGCCCAACAAGGTAATGCCCACCGGAACCTGCCAGTTGTAGGTGATATTTACCTCAAACAACCAATAAGACAGGATAAAACAAATCAAAAAACAAACTTGCTGTACCTGTTTTGCCCCAAACCAATTGGATAATACGCCCGAAAACACACCGCCTACTACCCCACCCATCCCTAAAAACATAACCGATTGTCCACGTTGCACCTGACCTTCACCAGTCTCTGGACCAATCAATTGCTGTACCCAGGTAGGCAACCAGGCAAAGGATGCCCAAATACCAATCAACATCGTTCCATAGATCAAAATACCTGAAATAACTGCTTTTTTATAGGGCTTGAGATCAACAGGCTCCTTTTTTGCACGCACTTCCGTCCATTCTCGCGATTCTTGCACCCACCAGCGTACCGGAATTGCAATAAGCGCCGTGGCGGCACCCAACCACAAACCCATACGCCAACTGCTGACATTGGCGGTAATCAGGCCGGAACCAATGATGCCGGCCGGGTAAGCAACGGACAAAACACCCAGGGCGATCGCGCGCGTACGCAAGGGCCAGGCTTCGGCGATGATCACGGCCGTAATGACCAGCGTGGCACCCACTCCCATGCCTACGATGAGGCGCGAAAACGCCAGCATTTCCCAGGAGCCCGATAGAGCGCCTAATGCCGAACCTGCACTGAAACACAATAAGGATATGGATAAAACCGTCCGCCGACCAATGCGATCTGACAAATAGCCCATTGAAATGCCGCCAATACTGCCACCAATTAGCATAAAAAAGCTAATAAATGCGCCTACTTTGCCTTTTAGGGCCTCATCTGCGGCAAGTCCCGCCAAATCGTGTACCATATCGGGTAAATAAGGGGCTGCCAGCACGGAATTCATGGCACCAAAGGTCATGCTTAAAAAACAAAGCACAAAGAGTAGGTATAAATACCGGTTTTCAGCTTGTGTCATCAATTAATATCGGGTAGTGTTTGAATGGAAACTGCGCAAACTTACTATAAAAAACGAGGGCCAGTCATTTCTCCGCTGAAAGAAATGCCGGCCCCTGAAAGGATGATTAATATGTCAGAGCAATTGTATTTGAACGAATTGTATTAATTGTACAAAAAACGATTGCGTCAGAATATATTATAAAAAATGCTTTTTAAAATTTCCAATGTGAAAAGACTATTCTTTCACAAAACGAACCGTCTGAACTTGATCATCGGTGCGCAATGTTGCGAAATACAAGCCTGGAACCAATTTACTTACATCGGTCGTAAGCAGGTTGGTGCCATTTACTACCTGATATTCCTGACGGTTCAACAACTGACCTGCAATATTGGTGATGCGCAACTCATAATTACCCGCTTGTTCGGTGCTGAATCCAATGCGCAACAAATCTGTGGCAGGGTTCGGGAATACTTTTAAACCCGACAATGCAAGCGGTGTTTTGGTGCTGGTGACAGCGGCCGACAAACCAAGGGTAGCGGGCTGTGCATTAAAATTCCATGGACTCTCCGTATCAATGGTGTAAGACAAGACACTGCTGCAAGAATCGCTGGCAATTTTGAGGGTTACAATATAGGTGCCCGCCTCGTTGTAGGTGTGGAAAGGATTCTGTTCGTAACTGAAACCACCGTCACCAAAGTCCCAAGTCCAGCTAACAATCGGACTTGGTGCATACGAAAGATCAAAAAACTGGAATCCGTTGCTGCCGATGCTGTCTGGAAGCGGAATAAACAAGGCCTGACAATCCCATTCCGGTTCCCAAGGCGCGCTGTTGCCTACGTACACATGATAAGCCGTTGTGCTTTCGCAACCATCCACCGTTTTGATGGTCAAAGTCACTAAATAATCGCCTTCTGCTGCATACGTGTGCGTTGGATTTTGCACATTGCTGGTGGTGCTGTCGCCAAAATCCCAGGTCCACTCAATCACGCCACCAAAGGAATAATCAAAGAAACTCAAGGTAAGTGGATCAAAATTGCCCCCATTCGGGTCATTAATGCCCAATGAATCATCCCAACCCCAGTATTGATTTACCCCAAACATGGCCTGACAACCATAATAAAATGTATCTACTGGCGAATTGTAGGCAAAAACCACCTCACAAGCATGCGAAATGCAACTGTCTTGGGTAACTACGGTCAGGGTCACGTTGTAAATACCTTCCTGGGCGTACGTGTGCACCGGATTGGCCACATTGCTGGTGGTACTGTCGCCAAAATCCCAGGCATAACTCAAAATACTGGTTGAATCGCCGTTGGGATTCAATAAGTTGTAGTTAAAAGCATAGAAATTAAACGTGGTTGAGTCGTCCTGCGCGAATTTGATGTAGGAGAAACAATCCGGTTCTGGCACAAAAGCCGTAGAGAAACCCAAATCAGTCGTTGCTACACAACCATTAGAGCCCGTAATTTCTAGGGTGATAATGTAATAGCCCTCCGCTGGAAAAGTATGGGCCGGAGTCGCTTCCGTACTGGTCGTACCATCGCTAAAAGTCCATAAATAACTTACCGGAGTAGCCGTGCTGTCAGCAGCATAATACGTGCTGGAAAACACGAATTCGAGGTCGTCATTGCCCAATTCTACATCAATGAACGTCCAGCAAAAAGGCAGTTGTTTTACAAAAACAGGTTGTGTAACGGTTGAAATGCACCCGTTTACACCTACAATTGTCAAGGTGACCGGATAAACCCCTTCTGAAGGATATACATGCTGTGGATTCGCCTCTGTACTGGTGGTGCCATCGCCAAAATCCCAGGCATAACTTAGCGGGATGATACTATCCACTCCTACGTAATAGCTGTTAAAATTAAAGTTAAGGCCCGCATATTGATAGTAGGAAAAGAAGGTAAAGCATTCTGGTGCTGCAAAGTTGCAAATTTGAAAATCTGCTGTTGCTACTCCGTTTACCGGAACGACTGTTTTTGACTCATAGTCGTTGTTCGGATCGTTGCACGCTTTATTCGTTGACACTTTAATCACCCAGCCAGGGCCGGGGGTGCCGGGCAAGGTAATGGAGTAGTTACCGTTTTGATCGGTAAAGGCTTCTCCATATCCTACCAGGTTGGAGTCGACCGCAATTGCGTCTACGTACCAGTCGGGCACTACGGCGCCATCAGATAGTTGGGTAACGGTACCCGTAATTGTAATCTGCGCTTGAATGGCACAAGCAAGCAGCAGAAAAAGCAAATTGAAAATCAGTTTTTTCATGTTTTTGTGCTCAATTTAAAGGTTGAATGTTGGAATGAATGTACCCGGGTGTTTTTGTTTTTATAGCCTTCAGGGTTGTATTTGTATTTTCTGATAAGAACGACCTTGTTTGGAGCGACTTTCCAGCAAGTATAATCCAGCCGGTAATTGGGGCAGTAAAACTTCGGTCTGATTTGTGTTTGGGTGCCAACGTTGTACGGGCTGGCCCAATGCATCCCACAAAATCAGGGTTTCGATGGGCGATTCCTGGGATATCCATAAGCGGTCTTTGGCCGGATTGGGTTGTACTTGCATGCGCAGCTGGGCTTGCGGTTCCTGCTCGGAGGAAAGTGCGGCAGGACTCACATTTATCAACACCGTATCGCCAGCAACTAATGTTTCATTACCGAATTTATCCAGCATTTTAACCGAATCAATGATGATGCTAAACTCATGATACCCAATAATATCGATGATGATGATAAAATCTGCCGAACCAATAACGCCGTGCCCCGAACGCTGGTTGTGATCGGTGCGCGTCCACGCTACATCTATGCGATGCTCGTCGATGCTTCGGTACATGTACACCCGGTCATTGTCGGGATTGGCCCACGAAATCGGCGAAAAATCAAAACTGGCTGTGGCGGTATTGACAAAGCTCGAATCGAACAACACCGAAAAAGAAAGTCCATATAAATCCTCCACGGGCAAGGCAGCCGTACCAAATTCGAGGGGCATGCTAAAAGCCGATCCAGGATTCAAATTGGTCGGTACCGCCGAAGCATTGAAGCGCAAGGATGGATCAATCCCTTCGGTTCCGCGTGTAAAAACATCTTCCACCACCGGAATGTCGGTGCGCCGCTCGCCATAGTTGACATATACCGGAAATGCATCATAAAAATAATTGACAATGCCATCGCCGTTGCAATCGGCATGCGCCATATTGGTCCCATTAGGCAATATCAACGGCCAGGGATTGGCCAATTGCGGGGTAAAACTCTGCGGGTTGCCATTCCCTGGATCGCGTGGTGGTCCGATAAAATTATACCCCAAGCCCAGGTATAAAAAATCGACGTTGTTCACCACGCCATTGTTGGTCACATCCCCTGGATACACAATCAATTGTTGGGCACGCAGCGGTTGAACCGTTGCACAAAGCAATATTCCGATAACTAACGCTGGAAGAATTCGTATTTTTTTAAACATGGTATCGAGCATTTGTTTGCCTTACGATACAAAAGTGCGGCACGGTTGGGCAGTACACAAACACAAAATAATAGATTTATCAAAAAAATATCAACTTCAAAAACAAATAAATAGCAATAAGTAACTAACAATCAATATTTTACTAAATCTTAAATTTTAAAAAAATCAGAAACTATCAATTTTAAACCCGTATAATTCTACGCTTGGAGCCTTATATTTGTCCGTAAATAGCATGGGTAAAAATGAATTGTTATGAAAAAAAGCAAACTGATCGAACTCTTGGGCAGTTTCTCCGGCCGGGAATGGAGCAATTTTCAGGATTTTGTGGCGTCACCTTATTTCAATAGAAACCAGGCGGTGACTGCGCTGTGTGTGCTTTTGCGGGAACAAGCACCCGCCTTTGAATCGGTAGAACGCTCGGTGATTTTTCGTCAAATTTTTCCTGAACAACCCTATCAGGATGCTTTACTCAACCATACCATGTCGTTCCTGCTCAAATTGGCCGAGCAGTTTATTGGGCAACAACAATATGAGCAACATGCTTTTGTCGCTGCACATTACACCCTCAAAGGCTTGTTGGAGCGCGGCTTGGACAAACATTACCACTATTTATATGAAAAAACGGCCCGACAACAAACCGATTTACCGCTTCGAAATGCCCAATACCACTACGCGCAATATTTTTTGAAAAATACAGAAGCAAACCGCCGCTCCCAATCGGCCGCCCGGGTTTTTAACGAATCTGTTCAGGAAGCCGCCGACCACCTCGACTATTTTTACCTGGCCGAAAAACTGCGCTGCACCTGCTATATGCTCACCAGCCAGGTCATCATCGCAACGCCCTATAACCTGCAATTGGTGGATGAGGTGTACCGATTTTTGCAACAACACCCCTTGCCCGAAAGCGCGCCCATCATCCACGCCTATTTTTACATTTTTAAGTTGCTGCGCGACGATCAGGCACATGCAAGTTTCGAAGCACTCAAAAACCTGTTGAATACCCAGGAAAACCGCTTTTCAAAGCAAGAATTGGCTGAACTTTACCAATATGCCATCAATTATTGCAATTTCCAGATCCTGAAACTGCGCGAAGACTTTGTGGAAGAAGCCCTGCATCTGTACATCAAAGGGGTCGATTCCGGTATTTTGCTGCACAACGGCAAACTTTCCCCTTGGCATTACAAAAACATCATTAAAGCAGCCCTGCGCCTTAAACGCTTTGAATGGACCGAGCAATTTATCCTCCAAAATACCCGACTGCTCGAAGACGCCTACCGCGACGATTCCTACCACTACAACCTCGCCGAACTGTATTATTACACCAGCCGGTATGATGCCGCCATGACCTTTTTAAACAAAGTAGATTTTTCCGATATTCATTATAATTTAGGCGCCAAAGTGCTTTTAGTGAAAATATACTACGAAACCGACGCCAGCGACGCATTAGAAAGTTTGTTGCATGCCTTTAAGACCTTCTTGAACCGCAACAAAGTAATTTCAGAAGAATTGCGCCGAACTTATTTGAATTTTATTACTATTGTCGCTCAAATGTTGCGCACAACGCCCGAGCAGTACCCGGCGTTATGCCTTAAAGTGGAACAACAACCACTCTTGACCGATAAAAACTGGCTTTTACGCATGCTATCCTGATATGTTCACTTTTAACACCGTTGCTACGATGAGAATTTTTCTTTTTGCATTCCTGTTCTTTGTCGCCCAAGCGCTCACTGCACAAAACCTCATTTCCAGTACCCTCCTGTTGACCAAAACCAAGGCGCAACTAAACACGCAGTTTGGGGTGCCATTTATACAGTATGGTGCAAAATTGTACCGCATTACCTATACCACGCCCGATATTAACGGGGTATTGGATACGGCTTCCGGCCTGGTTGGTGTGCCCAACGATGCAACTAAGGTGTTCCCGCGGCTGGTTTACCAGCATGGAACTTCTTCGTCGAAATTAGATGTTCCTTCTTTCAACGCAAGCAATGGTGAAGGCACGATAGGCGGTCTGTTTGCCGGTATGGGTTACTTTTCCCTGCTGCCCGATTATTTGGGACTGGGCACTTCCCGCGGTTTTCACCCTTATGTACATGCTGCCTCGGAGGCAAGTGCCGCACTTGATATGTTGCGCGCTGCCGAACAATTTGTCGCCCAATTGGGTACCGTTCAGGTAAATGACCAATTATTTATCACCGGATATTCGCAGGGCGGACATGCTGCAATGGCCCTGCATAAAACCATTGAGCAAGACCCGACCCAGGAATTTACAACCACCGCTGCGGCACCGATGTCGGGTCCGTACAGCATTTCGGGCGTGATGCGCGACCTGATTTTGTCGGAAACACCTTATTTTAACCCGAATTACCTGCCAAACACCATCCTTTCCTATCAAACGGTGTATAAAAACCTGTTTGTAAACCTGGAGGATGTTTTTAAACCCAATTACGCTACCCTCATTGAACCGTTTTACAAGGGCACCAAAAGCCTGGGTACGCTCAATAGCCAGTTGATCGCCCAACTTACTTCCGAATTTGGCGCATCCATTCCGCGTAAAATGTTGCAAGAAAGCATTGTAAATGAAGTAATCAACAACCCGAACCATCCGTTTAACCTGGCCTTGCGCGACAATGATGTGTACCAATGGGCACCTGAGGCCCCAACCCGCGTGTTTTATTGCAAAGCCGACGACCAGGTGCCTTACCGCAACAGCATTGTGGCCCGCGATACGATGAGCGCATTGGGCGCAGTAGATTTTCAGGTGATTGATGTAGATTCTACCCAGGACCATGGCGGTTGCGTTACCCCAGCCATTATTCAAACGCTGCTGTTCTTTGCCGGATTCCAGCAAGTGACCACCTCCAGCAATACGCCTGAAGCGGTTTTAGACTTTCAATTAGCGCCCAACCCGGCCCGCGAGGAAATCACGTTGCGCGAACTGCCCTTTGATGGCTTGCTGGATCTTATTGACATCCATGGAAGGGTTTATTTTTCTACACCGGTTACGACAAGCGGCTTGAGTATTCAGGTGGGTACCATGCCGAGTGGCATTTATATGGTGCGTTTGCAAAATGGGGAAAATAGCGTGATGAAAAAAATGGTGGTGCAACGATAGTAGCTTAGAAATGAATTTGTTGACGGTTTCATGCGTCATCCCGAATTTTGGTGAAAACCAAAATTCGGGATGACGCATGTTTATTCAACATCAAGATCCTCAGGATTTTGGTGTTTTTTAATGATTGCTTCTACCCGCTCCTCGGTAATTTTTAATGATTTTGCAATAATTGAAAAGGGTACGCCATTCTCAGACAATCCGAGAACCGCTTCTTTTTCTTTTTCTTCGCGTCCTTTTTCATGCGCAAACTCCATTTCGCCTTTAATATCTTGTTCACGCATACTTGCATTATCATAAGCGATCAATTCTTCTTTTTTCCAGGCGTGTTTGTCTGCTTCTTTATAGGCTGTAATTAATCCCTCATCTCCAGTATCTTCAGGGATTACCTCCAGTTTGTTGACATGTTTTAAAAAATAGGTCCATTTATCCACCAAAGTTATTAACTCGTGTTCCTTCTTTTTAAATTTTGGAAGTTGGATAAAGCGATGGTGTATGTCATTCAATACACACATACCAGTCTCTTCTTCAATGCTATAGTGTTTGGCTAAGTAATTTTTACCAAAGCCAATTTTGAAGTTCAATATACCAATAAAATAAGTAGGTTTTAACTTAGGATAATCGTCCCCCTTTTCTATTTGCATCGAAAAATCGCGCGCAGTGTAATATTGAACGCGTTTTTCAAATCCTTTTTTATCCGCAACTTGCATTTCTACTATAAATTGACAGCCACGCTGATCCGTTGCACGTACGTCAATGATGCTTGCTTTTTCGCCAACGATGCGCGGAAGTAAATAAGGATTGATTATGGTTACCTTCTTAATACGGTTCAAACCTTCTAAATCCAAAACGGCATTTAGAAAAGAAATTAGGACGATGCTTTTCTTTTGGTTTCCAAATATTTTACGAAAAGCAATATCGTTTTTTATATCTACGAATTTCATTCTTTTAATTTTATCACAAACTTAAAGGTTTTCGATGAAAATAAAGGCAATAATTTGTCTGTTTGCCTGCAAATTTTCCGTTTACCCTTGCTGCATGAAAGCGGATTAAGCCTTTATAATGGAGGAACCCTGTGCAACCACCACAAGATTTTTTTAATAACGGCATCTAAAAAAACGAGTATAAACCCAAACTTAAATTGAATAAATACACATGATGCATTATACGAAAACCAGTTACCTACTGCTTCTCCTTTGCTCCTTTACTTGTACCATGTGCCAAACACAGGCCCAGCAATCCTACAACCCGCTCTGGATTCCAGATACCCTGGCTGGCCCCGATTTTAACCTTACCCTGAAAGATACCTTTGCGCAATTGATCCCCAAAGGCAATCAAACCATTACCGCAGGCATTAATGGCAAAATTTGGGGCCCTACCCTCATCATGCACAAAGGCGAAACGGTGCATTTTAACATCCAGAACAAACTCAACGACTCCACCACCCTACACTGGCATGGATTCCACCTGCCTGCCGTGATGGATGGCGGTCCGCACCAGGTCATTCCCCCCGGCACCGTGTGGCAACCTTATTGGAAGGTCACTAACAACGCCGCCACCTATTGGTACCACCCGCATTTGCACGAAATGACGGAGGAGCAAATCACCAAAGGACTAGGCGGCCTAATCATTGTGCGCGACGAAATCGAATCGGCCCTCGCCCTACCCCGCACCTATAGCGTGGATGACATTCCCTTAGTACTCACCGACCGCGATTTCAACAGTGCCAACCAGTTTGTAACCGTTCCTTATGGCGATAGCATGATGGTCAATGGCACCTTGCGCGCCCAACACACGGTACCCGCTCAGGTGGTCCGTTTCCGCATTTTGAACGGCGCCATCGAACGTTCTTACAACATCGGATTTGGCGACAACCGCGCTTTTTATGTAATCGGCTCCGACGGTGGACTGCTCAATGCGCCCGTAAGTGTAACCCGATACCTGCTGCATGCCGGAGAACGCATTGAAATATTGGTGAATTTTGGCGGACAAATAGGGCAAAGTGTTGATATTAAAGCATTTAACTCTACTTTAGGCAATTTCGTTGCCGGTGGTGAAAATTTCTCCAACGGCCCATTTGCCAACTACCTCGGTAAAAAGGATTTTACCATGGTGCATTTCAATGTGGGCGCGGCAACGGCCAATCCGATTACCACCATCCCTACGGTGCTGACCAACAATGTTTTATTAAACGTGGCCGATGCCAATATCACCCGCAAACTCACCATCAGCGACAGTGCCGGGGTGACCAATCCGCCTATTCTCGGACCCAATGCGTTTATTATCAACCATAAACTGTTTGATATTAATTATAACGAATATGCAGTACCCTTGGGCAACACGGAAATCTGGCAAATCACCAGTTCTTCAATTTTTGGACACCCATTCCACATTCATGATGTCGAATTTAATATTATTTCGGTCAATGGCGCAGCGCCTGCCCCCGCACAAGCAGGCTGGAAAGATGTGGTATTTATTCCCGGTCGCACAGGTGGACAAAATGCGGTGGTGAAATTCATCGCCCGATTTGAAGATTATGCTGATACCCTGCATCCGTTTATGTACCACTGTCATATTGCCCTACACGAGGATGAAGGCATGATGGGCCAGTTTATTGTAAAAGACAACGCAGCCAGCGCAACGACAGAGGTCGATGCTTCAGCCGACTTTGCTTTGTTCCCTAATCCGGCTCAAGACCGGTTGTTCCTGCGTTTCAACGACCCTGATATGCTGGCCTATTACATCCGCATTACCGATGCATTGGGTCGAACCTTGTACATGCTGCCGCAACCCGACCTACACGCCGGTTTGGATGTGAGCAAACTAAAAGCCGGAGTGTATAACCTGGAATGCCGGGATACCAAGACAAAAAAATCGCGGACCAAACGGTTTGTAATGGGCAATAACCGCTAATCACGCCATAAAAAACACAACCACTTCTATGATGAAATACGCATTTTTATCCAGTTTGACGCTCCTTGCCGTAGCATTGATCTCTTTGCCTAGTTTTGATTTTCAGGCGCCGCCAATATCCGACATCCAGGATTTTAGATTAAAAAACGTGGATGGGCGTATGGTTTCCATGAAAGACTTTCCGGATGCGAAAGGATTTATCATCATTTTTACCTGCAACCATTGTCCGTTTGCCAAGTTGTACCCGCCCCGTTTGAATGCGCTCAATGAAAAATACAAACCCTTGGGCTACCCCTTGATTGCCATCAGCTCGACCGACACGATTTTATACGAGGAAGATACCTATCCTAAAATGGTGGAAAAAGCAACCAGCGAGGCGTTCAACTTCCCTTATTTGTTTGATGAAACCCAATCGGTGGCCCAAAACTTTAAAGCACAAAAAACGCCTCATGCGTATGTGCTGCAAAAGGTAAAACGCAACTGGGTGGTGCGTTACAACGGCGCCATCGACGACAATGGCGGGGAACCGGAAGCGGTCACCCAAGCCTTTGTCGCCAATGCCGTCGATGCCCTGTTAGCGGGCAAGGAAGTCGCTGTAAAAGAAACGAAATCAATCGGTTGTCAGATTTATTTCCGAAAAACCAAATAACGGTTATCGCAATACTACTTTCTGAATTACCCGGCCTTTTTCTGTTGCAATTTCAACAAAATAAATTCCGGCCGGTAATTGATTTAAACTCAAAGGATAGCGCAAGGCACCTGCGGTTGATCGGGTTTGCACCGAATGAACCAGGGTGCCTTGTGCATTCCGCAAGGTAATCGCCAAGGATCCGCCTTCGAATTGCGCTGTTTGCACGTACACCACCGTTGTAGCAGGATTGGGGTACAACTGCCAGGCCGCATTCAAGCCCAAATCAGCAACCGCCACCAAGGCAGTATCTACCACCGCATACACGGGCACCCGTTCCGTTTCACAAATTGTTTCGTAAAAATCAATTTCCCAGTTATAAAAATAGTAATACCGGTCAATGCCTTGTGCCGTATTCGATCGGTTGATGGATACCACATTCGGCACCACGTAAGGATAGGCTAAGTTGGCATCACTGCGGCGCAACTGCGGACTGGCGGTTCCAAAATTAGCCAGGTTGGTTTGGGTATTGGTCGTCAAAGCCAATCCTGTACCCACCGGAACATCAAAATTCAAATCAATGACCGTTGTACCGGCTGGAATATCAACCAGAGCCGATTGCAATAGATCATTATCGGCACTGCGCAATTCTATTTCCCGAACACCTGCTAAATCCGTATAAACCTTGGTTTTGGCCAGTTTAAAAGGCTTAAAACAATCAAAAATAACGGCACCGTTAAAACCAGCACCTGCAAAACTGGTGCCTGCATGTTCGGGCATGCCGGTAAATGTATTTGGAATATCAGAAGCACTGCGGTTGGAGACCCAAAAAGTATCGCTCACCGTTAAATTGCCCGTTTGAAAACTATTTCCGGTAAATATTTCCGTGCCGCCTGTTGCTGCATCAAACCAGGACACCTCCGTGCCACTTGCCTGCAACTGCGCAAGGCCATTTACCGCCACCGTATCGTTGGTGGTTACGGGCAAAGGATTGGGAAACACCGTGATCGACAGCGCGGCCGAGGTATCTACACCACACAAGCCCTGAGTTGCCACCGAATAAACGCCCGGGGTATTCACTTCAATGGTTTGGGTATTTTCACCCGTACTCCACCAATATTTCGGCGCAGCATTGGCCTGCAGCAACACGCTGGTGCCTTCGCACAAAAGGGTATCCCCGATCACCGTAATTTGCGGTGTTTCTACCGGATCGGCCACCACCGTTATGGGCGGCGAAACAACCGTGCAACCGCCATTGACCGAACTCACCGTAACCCGATACATTCCAGTGGTATTCACATTGATTTGCGACGTTGTGTCTCCCGTACTCCAGGTATGGGTGGCATAAAACCCACCTGTATACAAATTCACCCCTTGTCCGCTGCAAAAAGTAGTCGGACCGTCTGCATAGATCGGCACAGGCGGTACCAAACATTTCGCCTCTTCCAGGGTCAAATATTGGTCAATCGCTGGTTTATCCAACAGAATTGTAAAACCAGAAGGGAAGTTAACCCGCACAGAATCAACCACTTTGAACGTGTCCAAACCAAACTGAACCTGCATGGAATTGGCAATGCCGTAACTTTCTCCCGAGCGCACCTCCCGCACCTGCGTACCCAAGGCGCTGTACAGGAACACTTTCGTACCCACCGCATTATAATTGCTGGTGGTGCCGCGCAGGTTCAAACCAAAAAAATGGTGGTCATTGCCCGCATTCATCCAAAGTGCATCCGGTATGGTGCTCGGCTGGTTGAACACACCCGCATACCCGGCATAAATATCCGGAAATCCGTCGTTGTTTAAATCACCCACCGCACACGATTCCATGACCTCTGTACCAAATAAATTGGGCAATTCCGTAAACGTTTTATTGCCATTGTTGTGAAATAAGTACTGCGCAGTGCCCGCGACCAGAATATCCAGGAAGCCGTCGTTGTCAAAATCGCGAAACACCCCCTGAATCGGCAATCCACCAACTGCATTAAACAATCCAGAAAAAGCCGTGATATCGGTAAAATGCCCCGCCCCGTCGTTTTCCAGCAATTGGCTGGTGATATCATGGTTGGTGATAAAGCAGTCAAAATCGCCATCATTGTCAATGTCACCAAAATCGGCCGTCCAGCTTTGTGCGCCGATGCGCAGTCCCGAAGCATTGGTCAGGTCCTGGGTGTAGGTACCGTCGCCATTGTTGAGAAACAGCATGTTGATGCGCCGCCCATCGGTGGGCTCATTTACATTTTGCCGGCATTTGGCCACATACAAATCCACATCGCCATCATTGTCAATATCACTCCAAATGGAGCCGTAATTGCCCGAATTATCCGACGCAGGCAAAGTCGTATAGTCCATTACATTTGGATTGTAATTCAACGCACCGGTTCCATCGTTCATAAAAAAGCGCGACGGGCCGTCATCGTGGCATACAAAAGCATCCAACCAGCCGTCGTTGTTGATGTCGGCATAATTGACGCCTTGCACAAAAGTACCCGGCGCTGTCAAGGTGGAAAGTGTGTAAGCAGTAGCATCGGCATTGGCGCGGGCAACAAAAATGCCGTTGTAACTGCCGCCTAGCAGCACATCTGGCTTACCGTTGTTGTCAATATCCGCCGCACAAATGCCCCAATTGTTTGCGCCCGACACCGGACCAATTTCCAGATGTTCAAACGGTTCATTGGGCGCGTTTTGAAATTCGATGGAAAGGAAATTGGCCTGGTTCAATCGAATAATATCATCGCGGCCATCGCTGTTCATGTCCACCACGGCCATCGCCACGCCATTGTATTGGTTTACGGGGTTGAGCAGTTTTTTTTGATTGGTAAAACTGATTTGGGCAGAAAGTGCGCTCCCAAACAGGAAAAGCAGGCAAAAACTCAAGATTTTAGAAAATTTCATCAGCAAAACAGGTCTTAGGTATGGATGGTGTGTAAAAACCGCACAATTAAAACCTTTTTGGGCAAAGTATTGGTGAAGTAGTGGGCAATTTGCAAGATGCTGACAAAGTGCGGGCGGAGGCCAGCAGGTATTTTTGGATAAATCCATCAATAAAACATAGATTTATCCAAAAATAAAATCGATACTTGGACAAATCTGTTATTTTTACACTCATTTATCCAAATATAAAATTAATACTTGGGTAAATCTATTATTTTTGCCTAGATTTATCCAAGTATCAAACTTTTGACGCTTATGAACATTATTGGCCGAGTCCACGAAAAAGAAAAACTGGACAAGATTCTTCAGTCAGATCAGGCAGCATTTTTAGCCCTATACGGTAGAAGAAGGGTTGGAAAAACCTTCCTGATTCGCCAATACCTGAAAGACAAGATCGTTTTTGATCTTTCGGGCACCAAAGAGGGATCGAAAAAACAACAGTTAAATAATTTTTTTGCAGAGTATCTTGCCAGAACCCAAGGAAAGCAAGAAACGGTAACACCCAATTCCTGGCAAGAAGCCTTTAGTTACTTGGCCAAATACTTATTATCGCTGCCTCCAACGTCCTCCAAGTATGTAGTCTTTCTGGATGAAATGCCTTGGATGGACACCCCTAAATCGGAGTTTGTTTCAGCACTCGAGTTTTTTTGGAACCAGCATGTTTCTCGCATGAATCATGTGCTGTTGATTGCCTGCGGTTCGGCATCTTCTTGGATTAGAAAAAACCTGATCAACGCACGGGGTGGATTGTACAACCGAATTACACATCGAATCAAATTGGCTCCCTTCAACCTTTATGAAACGGAACAGTTCCTCCAACATAACGGTTTGAACTTACCACTTTACCAAATTCTTGAATTGTATATGGTCATGGGAGGGATACCATTTTACCTCAAAGAAGTGGAAAAAGGGAAAAGTTCGACCCAACTCATTGATGAAATCTGCTTTTCCCGGCAGGGGTTATTGAGCGAAGAATACGAACAATTATACCATGCGCTCTTTAAAAATGCTGAATTTCATGTGGCGATTGTTGCAGCATTGGCTGCCCACCCGCAAGGTATGACAACGGGGATGATCGCCAGTCATACCAAAATAGCCAAAACAAATTTATCAAGAACCTTGGAGGAATTAGAGGAGTGTGATTTTATCAGCATGTATAACCCATTGCTCAATAAGAAAAAGGAGGCCGTTTATAAACTGACCGATTTGTATTCTTTATTTTATCTCAAATTTATTCAAGACAATAAAGGTGCCGGTAGTAAGATTTGGGAGCAATTGTCTAAGCAAAGTACTTATAAAGCATGGAGTGGTTACGCTTATGAAAATATTGCGATGATGCATATTCCGCAAATAAAAGCGGCCTTGGGGATAAGCGGCGTTTTTACACGCCATAGCTCGTGGAAATTCAAGGGGGATGATACGCTTCCTGGCGCTCAAATCGACATGGTTATTGATCGGGCGGATCAGATCATTCACTTGTGCGAAGCTAAATTCACCCAGGAAAACTATGCCCTGACGGCTGCTTATTCGGAACAATTGAGGCTTAAAAAAATGATTTTCAAGGAAGTAACCGAAACTAAAAAAGCAATTTTTACCACGCTTATCACCACCTATCCAGCCTTAAAAAATAGATACTATTTGGAAGAGGTGGATCATGAGATAACGATGGATAAGTTGTTTGCGTCATAGGAAACGATAAAAAATCGCATACCCTTCCTTACGGACTCTGGCAATACAAATCCTGTACGCTGCAAATAACGACATTCACTGCACCCGTAGTCCCTACCGGCGTACAAGCCTGAAACGTAGATGGATTCACAAAACTATTAAAGACAAACTGCAAGGGCGTGAGCACATTCCCGCCTTGCTGTACTTGCCAGGAATAGGTAAAAGGTTTTGAAAACCACCATTTTACCCGCAAAACGATTGTATCATGTTTTTTAAACTAATAGCAATTCAAGACAACCTCTATCAAATCGGAGGAAGGCTCTAAGTCGATCATTTTACTTTCGGTAGCAGAACCAACCTTAAATGTATGCAGCATGCCTCCTTGAACATAAACCCGTTTTCTGGTAGTACTTACTTTTTCAGCAGGGACTACAATACCATCAACCAACACATCAGCATCTTTGCATACAGTGTTGATTATCAGCCAAACCGGTATTAATTGGTCAGATTTCGGTGCGGTTCCTTCTGGCATTAACGATGATTTCGTTTCTTTTTTAAACGCTTGGCTGGCAGTAGGCGGTTCTATCCTGGATTGCTTCAAGCTGGTTGTATCTGGACGAACGGACACAATCGGAGATAAAGCAGGTACCGGTTCGGGTATAGGTACAGGGCGCATTTTTATCCAAAAGACACACACGAATAGCACTAAAAATACGCCGAATACGAATAACCAAATACGTTTAGACCAACCGTTTTTTTCAGGTTCAAAATACCCAAGTGCATTTGCCTCCTTAACCATGTCCAACAAACGTGCACGAATTTGATTGCGCTCCGTATTTTCAACCAATACCTGTTTTTGATTGGCGACCAAACGCCCATCCAATTGCTGCAATTCCTGGAGCAATTGATCATCGGCATGTTGCTGAAAAACGACACGCAAGTGCTGGACGATTAAGTCAAGTCGATCAAGGTTAAATAATTGATCAAAATGAGGTTTATCCATTACTGTTTTATTCATTTTACAGAAATTTCCTCATAAATAGCCACATTATCAAAACGATGCGTTCCCTTCCCGATTGCCAATACGCCCATTAACCCGCTTTTATAGGTATCATCAATTACCTTCTTTTCAAATTTACTATCAACATATAAGAAAAACTCATTCCCCATCGCAATGATACCCAACTGATAATCACGCCCTTGTACCACTTTGATGGTTTTGCTGAATAAAGGAACAATATCTTCAGGATGGTGAATATTGAACTTAAAAAACTTCAAATCACCGGCATCCGTCAGGGTAAAACCATATCCTGCATTGGCCGCTTTATCAAAACGAATGGAAATTCCGCGCCCCAAACAACCGCCATCTCCATTGCAGTTCGGCGGGTTCTCTACACGAATCGTCACGGAATACGGCTGAGCATTGGAAAAATCGGTGCGCTGATTGACGGGTTTGACATCTAAATATTTATGCTTTACATAAAGCGGCGCCTGAATAATTATTTTATAGCGCTCCTCGTCTATGAGGGAACTTTCTTTGCCCTGCAACGTCGTTTTACCCCAAATATTAAACGGGAAATCTTTACGGTTTCTCCAATTGGTAAAATCTTCAAAATAATCAGTTTGGATTGAATTCCATGCCTCACTATTGAGCAATTTTGAATGATCCACCGTAACCAAGTGCTTTTTTTCGGGCGCGACAGCGGGTTCATTGATTGTTTTTATAAAACGACTGTGGTTGTTCGGCAATAAGGTCTGAATAAATACTTCGCGTTTTTCCTTATTTTTAAAATCTACTTCGTTTAGTGATTTATATGGATTGGCTACGATCCGCGTAGTATAAATATTTACAAATTTTATCTTTAAAGTAAACGCCCCTTGTGCTTGATCTTCATAAATCTCTCCAAAAACGACGATACTGGCGCCAATTTTTTTAAACTCCGCAGCAATATCTGCCGGAATTTTCACCTCTTTATTTAAAAAAGTAACCTCGTTTTTGCGTTGTTCCGTCAATTCTGCCTCCATCCGGCGTTCCAACACATTCACATCGGTCCATTCGTTGGTTAAGCAAGATTGATAGTAAGCCGTCACGTCCCGGGTAAGTTGATTTTCACGTCCATCGGACATTTTAAAATCCCAAACATAAATGCCAGAGGTTTCGGTTGTTTGTGCAAAAACAGGCACAATCTGTACATAAAATACGGTGATCCAAAAAAATAAATGCTTCATGATTTCAAACAGGATAAATTGATTTTTGCCGTAAATATATCAAATATATCTAATCTCCTTTATAATCAATTGTATACCACCTCAACACGCAGAAAAATCTGTGTAACATCTGCGAAAAAGAATCTGTGTAACATCTGCGCGAAATATCTCTAGCAGTTGGTCGGGTCTCAATATTTTTGTTTCGCACAGATGTTACGCCGAAAAAAAGCACAGATGGTACGCAGAAAAATCTGTGTAACATCTGTGAAAAGGAATCCGTGTAACATCTGCGCGAAACATCTCAATCGGGCTCCGAAGCGCTATCCGACCGCGAGGGTCGGGTGCGCATTTTAATCATCCGAAGCGCTATCCGACCGCAAGGGTCGGGTGCAGTTCTCTTGATCATCCAACGGTACTATCCGACCGCAAGGGTCGGAGCTACAGTTCCTGATCAATCGAATAATTATTCCGCACCGAAGAATTCCGATTAATCATTTCTCCTACAAATCCGGTCAAAAACAACTGCGTGCCCACCATCAGTACCAAAATACCCAAAAAGAATGCAGGCCGATCCGCGATGCCGATTTCTTTAAATATCAACTTTTCGATGCTCAACCAGGCTAGGATGCCAAAACCGGTGAGAAAAGCAATCAAGCCCAACAACCCAAAAAAGTGCATCGGGCGTTTGCCAAATTTGCCCACAAAAGAAATAATCATCAAATCCAGCGGACCATTCACAAAACGCCGCCAGCCGCCGAATTTCGTGTACCCATACTTACGCGCACGATGCTCTACGACTTTTTCACCAATATTGGGAAAACCGGTCCATTTGGCCAAAACTGGTATATAACGGTGCATTTCTCCATACACTTCCACACTGCGGGCCACTTCGCCCCGATAGGCCTTCAACCCACAGTTGAAATCATGCAAATTTATCCCGCTCATCCAGCGGGTTACGGCATTGTATAGTTTGGTCGGAATGGTTTTGCTCGGCGGATCATGGCGCACTTTTTTCCAGCCACTCACCAAGTCAAACTTATCTTCCACTATCATGCGGTACAATTCGGGTATTTCGTCCGGACTGTCCTGCAGATCAGCGTCCATGGTAATCACAACCTCCCCTAAAGAAGCCTGAAAACCCACATGTAATGCCGCACTTTTGCCATAATTGCGCCGAAATTTGATGCCCCGCACCTGGTCATTGCCTTTTTTCAACTGTTCAATCAAGGCCCAGGAACCATCGTTGCTGCCGTCGTCAATAAACAGAATTTCATAGGAAATACCCATTTTTTCCACCACACGGCGAATCCAGGATTCCAGTTCGGTGAGGCTTTCCACCTCGTTTTTTAACGGTATTACAATGCTCAAATTCATAAATCAAAATTGGTCAAGGGCTTGGGTTTCATACGTTTAATTGGTGGTAATCGGGCATCGCGCTGTGCATAAATGGGCAACAACGGCTCCGAATCCTGGGTAACCGGAATGGCAAATTGCTGATGCCACGATTTTTCCCGCAACATTTTGCTCCAACGCTCAAATAATAATTCCTGTTGTACTTCGCTCAACTTTGAAGCCGTATCGTACATGCCTTTCGCATGGCGCTGCCGCATGGCTTCAAACAAAGTAACGGCGCAGGCTACGGAAATGTTCAGACTTTCGGCAAAGCCCACCTGGGGCACTAAAAAATTGCCATCGGCATAGGCCAATGCTTCCGGGCTCAATCCGTCATCCTCGTTGCCAAACAACAAGGCGGTCGGTACGGTTAGATCCATTTCGTACAAAGTCTGGCTTTTTTCGCCCAAAGCAGTGGCCAAAACACGTCCGTATCGTTCCTTTACCCGCCGAAAACACTCTGACAGATCTTCAAAAACATAAACGTCGATCCACTTGAAAGCGCCGCCTGAAGTGCGTTTGCCCAACACCAACCCGCGTTTGTCCAAATACGGCTTGGTGTACACCACAAATACCTCGCGCACACCTACCGCATCGCAGGAGCGCAACACCGCACTAATGTTGAGCGGATCAAATATGTTTTCCAAAACTACCGTCAGGTCGGGCTGACTTTGCCGAATGACGGATTTTATCTTTGCAACACGCTCGGGTTTCATAGGGGGCAAAATTGAAGATTCTTTGGCAATTACGTGAACCATTTTTGATAAATGGCATTAGAAGTACGAACATTTCTGCTTTATGCATCATTTCGACATTATTTTGGCAGGCGGTGGCTTGTCTGGACTTACCCTGGCCATTGAATTGGGCAAACGCGATTTTTTCCAAAACAAGTCGATTTTAATCATTGAGCGCGATGCAAAGCAACAAAATGACCGTACCTGGTGCTTTTGGGCTACGGAAGCAGAAGATTTACCGCCCGTTTTGTTCAGATCCTGGGACCATTGCCTTTTTTATGGCACAAAAGGGGAAAAGCGGCTCAAAATGCCCCCATTTCGGTATCATATGGTGCGCGGCATCGATTTTTATCGCTGGGCTGCGGCTGAAATCGTGCAATTTCCAAATATACAACGTATTCAAGCGGAAATTTTAAACCTGGAAGAAAAGGGCGCCGTGCATACCAACCAAGGCGTTTTTACGGCGGAATGGGTATTCAACAGTGCCATTACGCCAACAGAATTGGTGCCCAAAGCCAGCGCGCTCTACCCGAAACCGGCATTTTCCCTGCCCAATGCTCCCCAGGAAAAAACAAACGCCCACACCTGGTTTTTACAACATTTTAAAGGCTGGATCATCGAAACGCCCCTGCCCCGCTTTGATACCAATACGGCAACACTGATGGATTTTCGGATCGATCAAAAGGGCGACACCCGGTTTGTGTATGTTTTGCCTTTTTCCGAAACGAAAGCATTGGTCGAATACACCGTTTTTTCGCCCGCCCTTTGTACCGCAGCCGAATACCAGGCCGAATTGCAACATTACGTACAAAATTTCCTGAAAATTGACGAATTCAGCATCGTCGAAGAAGAATTTGGCGTGATTCCGATGACCGATTTTGGCTTTTCGCCCGCACAACAAGGCAAAATCATCCATATCGGAACGGCGGGTGGCTTTGTAAAAGGCTCCAGTGGCTATGCGTTCAAACGCACCCGACGCAAACTGCAACAATTTACCAAGGCCTGGGCACGCACGGGTACGCCCAACATGCGCCTGCTGCAATCAAGTTATCGTTTCCGGCTGTACGACAGCATCATGTTGCGGGTACTGCGCGATCAATTGTACCCCGGAAAAGCCTTTTTTTCAAAATTATTTTACAAACGGCCCGCCCCAATCATTTTTCGTTTTCTCGATGAAGACAGTACCTTTACAGAGGATTTGCAGGTAATGGCCAGTCCACCACCCCTACCCTTCCTGCGCGCGTTCTGGCGACAGTTGCCGTTTTTAAAAAAATTATGAAAAACAAAATACATCCCCGCATTGGTATTACGGGCGGAATTGGCAGCGGCAAAACCACCGTTTGCCACTTTTTTGAAACCCTGGGCGTACCCGTGTACGATGCCGACTATTGGGCTAAATGGTTGATTGTCAACGATCAGGAACTAAAAACTGCCATTATAGCCCTCTTAGGAACAGATAGTTACCTGCCCGACGGCTCCTACAACCGCCCATTTGTTGCCCAACAAGTGTTTTCAAATCCCGCAAAACGCCAGGCCCTCAACCAAATCGTACACCCGGCCGTAGAAACCCACAGTGCCGCCTGGAATGCCCAACAAATAGAAAACGGCGCATTGTACACCCTGAAAGAAGCCGCCCTGCTCATTGAAAGTGGCAACCATAAAAAAATGGACCTGGCAATCTTGGTGACCGCGCCCGAGGAACTGCGCATAGAAAGGGTCATGCGCCGCGATGACCTAACCGAAGCCCAGGTAATGGCCCGGATTGAAGCCCAAATGCCGGAAGCAGAAAAGATGCCAATGGTCGATTTTATCGTGTTCAACGACGGGCATCACAGTCTGATACGACAAGTTTGGAAAATACACCAACATATCCTTCAAAAATATTTTGGTAAACGGTAAACCTTTTACTACCTTTGCAGCCCGAAATTCAAATTTGTAAATAATTTTCGATTCATACAATGAAAAAAGATATTCATCCGGCCGCTTACCGCCTTGTGGTGTTCAAAGACATCGCAACGGACGACATGTTTTTAGGTCGCACTTGTACCAACTCTAAAGAAACGGTTCTTTGGGAAGACGGTAACGAATACCCTTTGGTTAAAATGGAGATTTCTTCTTATAGCCACCCATTCTTTACCGGAAAAATGAAATTTGTGGATACCGCTGGTCGTATCGATAAATTTAACAAAAAATTCGCAAAATTCGCGAAGTAATTGCGCAACCTTTGCGTTGTTGGAAAGTCCCGATAGGCTACGGCAGATTGGGACTTTTTTTGTCTAAGTCCTATGATGAACATTATACTTTTCGACTCCGACGCGCGCATGCATTTGCTTCCGCTCACCGCAACTCGACCCATGGGCGAGCTGCGTATCGGTATTTTAACCATTCGTGAAAAATGGGAACGCCTGCTCCGCGGCTCGGTATCTTATATTACCCAGGAATACCTCCAGGAAAAATATCCCATTCATATTGAAGAGGACAACCTGATTCTCAATGGCGGCGTATTGCCTACCGAACAATTGAGCCGGAAAATTGCCGATCTTCAACAAAATGAGGCCTTGCTGCTCAATGGCGAGCTCATTGCCGCACGCCTGAACGAAGCCCGCTTTGAAAGCCTCATTGAAGACGAAGAAGTGCACGAACTCCAGGGCATCGAACTGGATGAAAGTATCGCGATTTATCCAATCAATCAACTCTGGCAACTTACCCATTTGGCAGGTCAGGCATTTGAAAGCGATTTCAACCTGATTACCTCCGGCCGGGCAACCCAGGCGCTGTCTCCCAGCAACCGGGTAATTGGCGCCAGTCAACAGATTTTTCTGGAGGAAGGCGCAAAAATTGAATGCTGTATCCTGAATACCACCGACGGCCCCATCTATATTGGAAAAGACGCTGAAGTGATGGAAGGCAGCATCCTGCGCGGCCCGGTATCCATTGGCGCACAGGCGATTGTGAAAATGGGCGCTAAAATTTACGGACCCACCATCATTGGTCCAGGCTGCCGGGCAGGCGGCGAAATCACCCGTTGTATCCTCATGGCCAATGCCAACAAATCGCACGATGGCTACCTCGGCGATTCGGTGCTGGGCGAGTGGACCAACCTCGGCGCCGACACCAACAATTCCAACTTGAAGAATAATTATAGTGAGGTAAAACTCTGGAATTACGCCACCGAGAAGTTTGATAAAACGGGCACCCAGTTTTGTGGCATGATTATGGGCGATCACGCTAAATGCGGTATCAATACCATGTTTAATACAGGAACGGTGGTCGGCGTGTTTGCCAATGTCTTCGGCGCTGGTTATCCACGTAATTTTGTTCCCGATTTCTCCTGGGGTGGCGCTGATGGCGGTTACCGCACCTACAAGTTCAATGAAGCCTGCGTTACGGCGGAGGCCGTGATGGCGCGTAGAAATGTGCCTTTTAATGAATTGGAAAAGGCCATTTTATACCATATTTACGATCGCACGGCACAGTACCGTAGCTGGGACAAATAAATTTTCCAGATGAATAACCTGAAATATGATCGGCGGGGGGTTTCTGCCTCCAAAGATGAAGTGCATGCGGCCATCCAACACTTGGATAAAGGCCTGTTCCCTACTGCTTTTTGCAAAATTATGCCCGATTATGCGGGAGGAAGTGCACTTTTTTGCAACATGCTGCATGCCGACACAGCCGGTACTAAAACCAGCCTGGCCTACCTCTACTGGCGTGAAACGGGCGATTTGTCGGTTTGGCCCGGCATTGCCCAGGATGCCATTGTCATGAACCTCGACGATATGGCCTGCGTGGGCTGTACCAACCAAATCTTGCTTTCGAGCACTATTGGCCGCAACAAATTATTGGTGAATGGCGACGTGATTGCCGCCGTCATCAAAGGCACCTCTGATTTTATTGAAACGATGGGCCAGCACGGCGTCGAACTCCAACTCGCAGGAGGCGAAACCGCCGATGTGGGTGATATCGTGCGTACCATCGACGTGGGCTTTACCGCGTTTGCCCGCATGCGCCGCAGTCAGGTGATTGTCAACAATATACAAGCAGGTGATGTCATCATTGGGCTCTCCTCTTCGGGGCAGTCAAACTATGAAACACAATACAATGGCGGCATGGGCAGCAATGGTTTAACCGCCGCCCGACACGATGTCTTGTCAAAAATATATGCTGAAAAATACCCGGAAAGTTTTGACCCCAACCTACCCCCAGATGTCGTGTACACCGGCAATCGCTTGCTGACCGACCCGATTTCTGTAAACTACCCAACCGGAAACACATTTGATGTGCCTGTTGGCAAACTGATCCTCTCTCCTACCCGTACGTATTTGCCGGTTTTGAACGCGATTTTCACAAAATACCGCAAAAAAATCAACGGCATCATCCACTGTACCGGCGGCGGACAAACGAAGGTGCTCAAGTTTGCGGAAAACGTGCACATCATCAAAGACCAATTGTTCGAATTACCGCCCCTGTTCCAACTCATTCAGGAAAGCAGCGGCACCGATTGGCGCGAAATGTACCAGGTATTCAACATGGGCCACCGCATGGAATTATATGTCCCCAAACGTTATGCAGGCCGTATCATCGCTGTGGCGGAGTCATTTGGCATCGAAGCGCGCATTATTGGGCGTGTGGAGGCCGGAAACAATGCTACCCAGGTTACGGTGCGTGGCGCTCACGGGGAATTTGAGTACTTGAGATAGGGAGAAAGGGGTGCCACGGAGGAGCTTGGAGGTACGGAGTTGCACAGAGAAAATTAAAAACTCCGTGTAACTCCGTACCTCCAAGCTTCTCCGTGGAACCCCTTTTTTCTCCCTAAACCCCTTTTTTTCTCCGCTCAACTCCGTCCCTCCGAGCTTCTCCGTGGAACCCTTTTTTTCTCCCTACCCCCTTTTTTCCTCCCTACCCATACTCCATGATCTCTAGAATTGTAGCCACAAACACCTCATTATCAAAGGGTTTGATCAAATAGTACTCTGCGCCATGCGCGTAGCCGGTTTCTTTATCCCGTTGCGTGCCTTTTGCCGTTAAAAACACAATTTTCGTGTACTCCAAAGCCGGATTGTTGCGGATTTGGCGCGCCACTTCAAAGCCATCCATACCAGGCATCATCACATCCAACACAATAATATCCGGAACCAACTGCTGGGCCTGCGCGATGGCTTGCTGACCATTATAGGCCTTATACACGGCAAAACCTTCCCGCTCGAGTAAAAACTCCAGGGCAATTACAATATTAGGCTCGTCATCTACGATCAGAACTTTTAAACCAGCAGAAGTCATAAGGTTCGTTTTTTTCGATATAAAAGTAAGGTAGAATTCGATTTAATGTAATAAAAATAGGATAAATTTACAATAATCAATAGAAATCTTCTCTTTTGGGCGTTTTTGATGCTGTATCCAGGAGGGGCAATCGAATTTCGAACTTCGCGCCTGTGCCCTGTATTACATTGTCTACCCGAATAGAGCCTTTGTGTTGCGCAAGAATGGTTTTGGAGATAAACAAACCCAGGCCAGTGCCTTTGGGTTTGCCCAGTTCTGCGCTGTGCAATTGGGTGAATTTATCAAAAATGATCGCGTGCGCACCAGCGGCAATGCCCGGACCATTGTCCGACACCCACCATACCGCCGATGAGCTGGCCGATAACAACCCAATTTCGACAGCCCCTTGCGCTGGATCGCAAAATTTCAAGGCATTGGATAAAAGATTGACCGCCACTTGTACCAATTGGTCGTTGTTACCCTGTACCATAACCGCTTCATCCGGCAAATCGACCTTTATCGTTACATGTTGGGCGGTAAAAAGATGCGCCATGGATTCCACCGCTTGTTGCAACACGGTACGCAAATCCAGCGGCTCTTTGGGCATTTCGGCACCTGCGTTTTGCAGTTTTTCAAGGTCTAACACCTGGTTAATTAACCGACTAATGCGCTCGCTTTCAGTTACCAAAATATGCAAATAGGCATCTGCTTTCTCCGGGGGAAGTTCGCTGCGATAATCGAGCATTATTTTGGAAAGGGCCTTGATGCTGGTAACGGGCGTCCGTAATTCATGGGTCACGGTGGTGATAAAATCGGCTTTCATCCGATCCAGGGTTTTCAATTGGTCATTCGCCAGGGTAAGTTGATCCGTGAGGGCTTCCAATTGTTTATTTTTTACCTCCATTTCCTTGCTGTACGCCACGGCCTCCTTGGTTTGTTCCAATATCCGCATCACCTCATCGATGCTGATGGGTTCCTCCTTGGTAATGCTCTCAATGATAATGCGCGCTGTGGCAGCGCCAACCGCACCCGCCAGGTTTGTTTCCGCAAAACTGATCAAGTCAGCATGCGCTGTTTTTTCATTTACCAAAGAAACCTGATTGGCTTTTTCAAATTCCTTAAAAATAGCTGCACTACGCGATTCGCTCAAAAAACGGGTTAAAACCTGACGTAAATCGGCAATTTTAGCCTCGCGCTTCAAAATATCCCATTCCTGCCCGCTGTTGTACTTATGGATATTGACAAACAAATCGGCCTGGGTAAGATTGAGCGTAGTTGGACGGGTATTTACCGAAACAATGGCATATACCCAGGTATTGAACAACAAACTCCAAAAAGCGGCATGGGTAATCGGATCCAGGCCGGTTAAGCCAAACAATGCACCCGGCTTGAGAAATTGCAAGCCAAACAAACCGTTTTCTAAAAAATCCTTGGGCAAATAACCCGCAGTGGCAATACTCGGCAATGGCAAACAATACGCCCAAATCAGAAACCCCAAGAGCATACCCGCAATCGCGCCTTGCTCGGTTGCCCGTTTCCAGTACAAACCGCCAATGACGGCAGGCGCTAATTGGGCCACCGCCGTAAAAGAAATCAACCCAACCGAAACCAAATCGTAGGTAGAGCCCACTATTTTTTGATACCAGTAGGCCAATAAAAGCATTAAAATGATGCTCAAACGCCGAATATCAAGCAAACGGGATATGCCGCTGACTAAATCCTTGTTGTATTCCAGGCGGTTGGCACGAATCAACAGCGGCACAATAATATGATTGCTAAACATAATACTTAAAGCCGTGGTTTCTACCACAATCATACTGGTCGCTGCCGAAAAACCGCCGATAAAAGCAATAAGCGCCAACCAGGGCGCACCATATTTTAAAGGCAAATTCAATACATATGTATCGGGTAATACCGAAGCATCAAACAACATTTTCCCCGCAAGGGCTACCGGAAACACAAAAATGTTGATAAGCAAAAGATAAAGCGGGAAAACCCACATGGCCGTCGGAATATGCCGGGGGGTACTGTTTTCGACCACCGAAATATGAAACTGACGCGGCAACAAGACAATGGCAAACAACGACAACATCATCAGCATGTTCCACGCAAGGGGCGACACACCAACCGACTTAAATGAAAACAACGCAGCGGTATCCGGGCGTTGCAAGGCCTGCTGGAACAAATCGTCAAAACCATTGTACAGGAAAAAGGTCACGAAAATACCCACGGCAAAAAAAGCGACCAATTTGACCAAACTCTCAAAGGCAATGGCTGCTACCAAGCCCTCATGCCGTTCGTTGGGATCCAGTTTACGGGTACCAAACAAAACCGTAAACAAGGCCATTGCAACCGTAACATAAAATCCGGCATCCAGCCAAAGGGGGGTATGTCCGGCCCCAGCCCCCGCCATCGAATAACCAGTAAGGGTATTGATCCCAAATATGACCGCCCGCAATTGGATGGAAATATAGGGAACAATACCCAAAACGGCAATAATCGTGACCAAAACGGCCAATACAGAACTCTTTCCATAACGGGAAGAGATAAAATCGGCAATAGACGTGATGCGCAGATTTTTAGAAATCACAATCATTTTGCGCAACACCATGTACCACAAAGGCGCCAGTAAGGTAGGGCCCAGGTACACCCCCAGAAAAATCAGCCCCCCCGTGGCAGCACGACCAACCGACCCGAAAAAAGTCCAGGCTGTACAATACACTGCTAAGGAAAGTGCATACACATACGGATTATTCACTACGCTGGCACCACGATCCGCCCTTCTGTCTACCCGCCAGGCAATCAGAAACAACAAGGTAATATACAACAACGAGCACCCGACAACAAGGCTTAATCCCATGCAATGGTTAGTTTTTCCGTTTTCGAACTACCAAAGCTACGACGACAATCAATGCCAACCAAATGAAAAAGAAGTAAAAGAACTGAAGTGGCATGCCCCATACCAGTCGGCTTTCGTCGAAGATACCCAAAATCGGGTAGGTCAACAACAAAAGGAACAAGATAAAAACGATGATCAAAGTACTGCTGCGATCGCTGGCCATGTCCATTACGAGATAACAACTATTTGATTTACAGGAAAATATGCGTTTGAAGAATCAACTCGCCTTTGTACCCGGTGCGTGCGATCTCACTGCCTTCTAACTTGTAAATCGGCCGCGTCTGGTATTCGAGGGTAATTTTAGCATGATGGCTGGTTACAAAATAATTGATCCCAAGTCCAAACTGCGTAGATGCATCTTTCAAACGATCAAACTTTTTGTACGTGGTCGTTGCATACGGCATAAATGCGGTTCCGTTTTTCAATTTAGGCAATTGGTAACCCGCCTGCACATATAAAATGTTGCCGGTACCAATCGTAGGCTGCGCATTTCCGCCGCCTGCCCAACTTTCCGTTGTAGGAGGAGGTGTTGTATGCAAGTTAAGAATACCAATGTTCCGAATGTAGTTGGTGCCAAAATTATTGTGGTAAAACGTAGCCAGTACACTCAAAGCGGTACCTTTTTCTTTATTGATCGGCATATCCAAAAACGCATCTACCCCAATCGACAGGTGGTCCTGAAAAGTCGAATCGCGGCCATCGGTTGATTTATACAAAGATGCATCGTTTTGGCGATAAAAACCAGCGCCCAGGTTGAACACCTTTTTAGCACCTAGGTAAGAACCGACAAAAAACGGCAATTTGTTGCTTTCTTTATCCCAAAACATCCAATTGACATAACCCGCCTGTGCCCAGGTTTCGGTCAGCACATTTTCTGCAACGCCTTTTCCGACCGCAGCGGGCAATTTTCCATTGGCATAGGGCTTGTTCAGCGAAACGCGGTAATCTAAGCGACCCAACTGGCCTTTTGCATAAATACCAAATTGGCGTGCAAACTGGTCGGTAGCCTCAATCGTTGGCCAGTTAAAAATAGGCGCATCCAGGGTCATGAAATTGAGCGTACTATTGCTGGTGAGCCGCGAAATGCCATTCCAATAAATCAAACCTGCCCCAACATATAATTTATCCTTCAACAACTCATACTCTGTCCAGGCATCATGCAGGAACAACTGCGGTTTTTTGCCACCATTGTTGGCACCGGTCGTTGCTGCGGCCTGAAAACCGACCGCTGTGGCACCGCCATTGATAAAACTCTGATTGTTAATCCCCCAGTGGGTAAGAATCAAGGCACGAGGAGAAATCTGGGCATATGCCAGAAAACGCGAACGACGCAGCGCAATATCCTGGCTCCAAGCTTTGGTATCACCGGATCCGTCAATCAAGGCACCTTTCACATCTTTCGTGCCCGGGTTGTTTTGGGTGGCGGTTACCCAAATCTGATGCCACATAATGAAGCGCACATACTTGCTGCCGTCTTCATTTAATTTGAGCGTCAAGGGTTTATAAGAATGGTCGACCGGCTTAGGAGGCGCAACCACCACCGAAGTAGTAGCAGGAGCCGTGGTTGGTGGTGTGGTAGTTGGCTGTGCATACCCCAAAACGGTACACAGCAATGCCAGAACAAGCGTATGTAAAATACGTGCTTTCATACAGAAGATTCGTTTTAGAATTAGAAAAAATTGTTACCCCTCTATTTCAATCCGGTCGTACTCTCCCTTCCAGGCGTACCAGCCAAAGAGGCACAAACCCAACATGATGGGCGTAAAAATCGGGATGATGATATACCAGAACATTTGGGTATCCAAAACCGCTTTGTTGTTTTTTACAGCCGTGGCAATTTCGGTGCCCGCCTGACTAAACATCAGGTAAACCACCAGCAGGCCTAAAGCGACCCACAAAAAACCGCTTATTCTTTTCAAAGAATCCATCTTAAACTTTGATTTTATGATTTGATTGATTTGTGTGAAAAGTCCTTGAATATTAAGCATTTATACTTAAATACACCCAAGCGACTTCAAGCAAGGCGCAGGTTTAGGCTTCTTCTTCGTTGCGATTTTCTTCCTTCTTGGAAGGCAAATACAACAAACCAATGACAAAGCACACCGCGCCAATAATGATCGGGTACCAAAGCCCAACATAGGGGTCGCCGGTCGGATTAGAACTCGTCTTACTCGCATCAAACAAACGGGTAGCGATAAACGGCGTCAAGCCACCAAAGATACCGTTACCGATGTGGTATGGCAGCGACATCGATGTGTAACGAATGCGGGTAGGGAACAATTCTACCAAAAATGCCGCAATCGGGCCGTACACCATCGTAACATACAGGATTTGGATAAATACCAGCAACATCATGATCCAGAAACTGGAGGCCGACAACCATACGGTTTTTGCCGTTTCAGGTTTTGGAGCAGGTTTGGACTTATCAGCAAGCACCGTTTTCTTCTCTACCAATTTCAGGGTCGTGCCATCGGTGTAGGCTTTCACCGTGGTAGTGGTGTACACCGAGTCGCCCGCGGGATTGAGGGCACTGGCCATATTCACGGCCGTACGTTCTGCAATTTCAGTTTTGGCCTTGGTATTCGCCAAGCCGTACATTGTTTGGTAAATAGGCCGGTAACTCAAAATGGCCAGCAACATACCACCCAACATGATGGTTTTGCGACCAATACGGTCCGACCAGGCGCCAAATACCAAAAAGAAAGGTGTTACCAGCAAAATAGCAATACAAAGCAGGTAGCGGGTTTGCTCAAACTCTACGCCGCAGGTGCGCTCAATAAAGGTCTGTGCATAAAACTGACCGGTGTACCAAACCACACCCTGGCCCATCACCGCACCAAACAAAGCAAGCAACACCACTTTCAAGTTGCCTTTTTTGGCAAAAGATTCTTTCAACGGATTTTTAGAAACCTTGCCTTCTTTTTTGATTTTTGAAAACAAGGGCGATTCGGCCATTTTCAAACGAATATAGATCGAAAGGGCAATCAAAAACGCCGAAACAATAAACGGTACACGCCAGCCCCACTCATTAAAGGCTTCGACACCCACCGTTTTGCGGGTAGCAAGAATGACACCCAGCGACAGGAAAAAGCCCAAAGTGGCCGTTGTCTGGATGTAAGCGGTGTAATAACCGCGTCTTTTCACGGGTGCGTGTTCGGCAACGTAGGTTGCAGCGCCGCCATATTCACCACCCAACGCCAAACCTTGCACCAAACGCAACGTAAGGATGATGGCCGGTGCTAACATCCCGATACTCGAATAGGAAGGCACCAAACCAATGGCAAAAGTTGACAAGCCCATGAGCACCAACGTAAGCAGGAAGGTGTACTTGCGCCCAATCAAATCGCCCAGGCGCCCAAATACCAGCGCACCAAAAGGACGAATGACAAAACCGGCCGCAAACGTGGCCAATGCCGCCAAAAAGGCAGCGGTAGGATTACCCGTAGGAAAAAATTGGGTGGCAATAATCGGTGCCATCGCGCCATAGATGTAGAAATCATACCATTCGATCAGGGTACCGACCGAAGAGGCTAAGATTACTTTCATCAAACCCTGGCCGCTCACGCTTTCATGATCCGTTGTAGATGTTTGCATAAAAAAGGTAGTTTAAATTTCGAATTAGGAAGACAAACAAAAAATGATTTGGTTATTTAACCTGAAGACAAAAGTATATACACATCTATATATGTTGTTTGTTTTAGGTAAAATATTTTTTAAAAATTTGGAAGAAAATTCTTTGACGGGGTAAAACCACAGAAGATTTGCCTTGTTTGGGGTGTTTTGACCGCAGGAAGTTCAGTTTTTATATACAATGCGCGGGGATTTAACACGTAGGCTCGGAGCGGCACAAAGGGTAAAGAGGGGTTGAGATGCGCGGTACGGAGGAGATTGCTTTGCAAAAAATATTAATACTGACTTAACATTTCAAAACATCCCATATCTTATCTTTGTTCCAAGACGTCTAAAGCGATGACGCAAGGACGTTTTTTAATCTAGTTGTTTTATCTTAGAAAAGTTTAATCCTGGTACCCTTACTGCGAAATACTTATTTTTTAACTTGAAGTCCAATCTTGGATCTATATTCAACCTAAATTTTATGCAAAATTCAAAATTCGGCCTGCAGGGCCAGCGTTTTACCCCCCCCCATTTATTAAACATATTTATATGTAATGGGGTCAGGTTTGAAAAATCTCGTTTTATTCATTCGGTGATTTTAATGGTGGGTTTTATTTTCATTCACCTTAATTCCAATATGGGGCAAGGGTGTGTCATTCCGGTTCCATCAAATTTGATTAACCAAGGATCTTTCGAAACACCGTCCTCTGGCCCTTGCTATGTGGCACCAGGCGTTACTTTAGATGGGGGCATAAATGCGGGTTGTGTAAATCCATTGTTTGCTTCCAACGGATGCATTGATAATAAGGCTTTTTTTCAACCTTTATCACTTTACAGGAGTGCGAAATATCGGTTATCATATTATGCCCGAAATATTGAAAAAACCTATGGTACCTTACCTGCCTCATTATTATTAAATCCTGGACAAATTTTTCAATACGCATTCGGCAATCTATATTACCAGATGCCACTTTCCATTACAAAAACTTATACGGAGGATCAAGTTACCCATATTTTAACATTTCAGATTGAGGTAACAAATAATCAAAATATCATTGCCAATAACATAGTAGTAACTGATTTGCTGGCGAATACCCTTAATTTGGTAAACGCCAATGGATTTACAGTGAATTCCAATACCCTAACTCAACAGGTAAATTTACCTGCGCTTGGGAGTACAACCTTGTCTTTTACAGCACAAAGGAAAAATAATTGCTCATGCACATCTATCGAAAATTGCGCTTCTGCGGGATTGTTGGGTAGCAGTAGCACTCCAGTAAGTTCTTGTATTACCGTTCCAGCAATAGTTGCACCACCTAATGGTGCAATTACTTCATACACGCAAGATCCGGTAGACTGTTTTAAAATAAACTTTGTTGCCTCCACCAATAATGCGTGCGACACCCATACTTGGAGTTTTGGAGACGGAACAAGCGGGACAGAAGCAAACCCAAGCCATGTTTATACCTCTAATGGCCTTTATACAGTGATACACACTGTAAGTAATGATTGCGAAAGTGCTTCAGATAGGATAACAGTTTTGATTGATTGCATACCACCATTCCCATGCAGTTGTACAGAAGCGAATACCCTAAATATTGACGCAGGTAGTGGTACGAACTACTCAACCCTAGAAAGCTTGTACAATTATGACAAAGACAATGATGGAGATATTGACCTTAATGAACACAATGGTTGCATTGCAATTAAGGGACAGTTGATCATTGATCAAAATATTTCCATTTCAGATGCAGAAATAAAAATGCAGCCATGTTCAGAAATAATTGTTCGGAAAGTTTCAGGATCGACCTACCCAATCTTTTCATTAAAAGACAATAACATTCACGGTTGCGTAAAAATGTGGCGTGGTATTACCGTTGATAATAATTGCAAGCTTGTACTTTTAGGAAAAACTTCAAAGGCACAAACCATTAAAGATGCAGAATTTGCTGTAACTGCGGCTGGCGGATCGGATTATTTGTATAATATAATTCCTACTACAGTTAGCATACAATATAACAGTTTTGAGTTAAACCATGTTGGCATTTACTTCCCAGGGGTATATGGAGCAAGTATAAACCAAATACCACTGGTAAATAATACATTTGGACCAATGGTTTACCAAAACCTATTGCCATCCTGTACTCAAAATCTTGGAAATTATAATCCGCAAATCAGTTATGCTGGTATTATTTCAAAAAGGATTGATCTTTCGCTAGGAGTTCCTACTACATCAGGCTTTAACAATACATTTCAAAACCTTCGGAATGGTGTTATTATTGAGAAGGCAACGGCAGCATTGTACAATCAAAGATTTTTAAGAATTCAAGGGCCTGCAAATGGAAGTGGATACTTTGCGCAAGGTAATCTTCCTACCGCAAACAATACCATTGGCATAGCTATTTTGTCAAATGGAGGTAATATTACAGTTAAAGACTCTCGTTTTGATATTTGCGGTCATGCTTTGTATGGAGTAGATAACTTCGTATTAAAAGCACAAGGAAATTCAATTGCTAATGTTATAGTTGGAATTCAGGCTTACGCTCCAATTGGACTTTATCTACAAGACAACAACAATATGTTGTGTAGGAATAGTGCTATCATTGGGAAGGAGTTATTTAATTCATACTTCAGTGGATTTGTAATTAAACAAAACAATGGAAGTATTGCTAATGTAACCGGTTGGGACGGAATACCAAGCGACCTTACGCTTTGGGCTGCGCTTAAACTAGAAAATTTTGGCAATAATAAACTAGGTACAATTGCGCGTATTTCAAATAACAACTTTAATGCTTTAGGCAATCCATCGTCAGCTAATCCTGCTTTCCAAAAATATGGTTTTGACATTAAAGGAACTGGTAACTGGACAATTGATGACAATACTTTTACAAACTATTCATTGTCTGAGCCTGGGTTCAAATTAGAAAAATCCGATTTAAACCGGTTTTATTCAAATCATGTAACGGGAGGAGGTGGAAATTATGCAGGTGTGAGTAACTCATCTGGATATTTCCTCAATTCTTGTACATCTAACTTGTTTTGTTGCAACTCGGCTACAGATACACGGTATGGGCATCGTTTTATGATGATTTGCGATGACACCAAAATGCGTCATAGCGATATGTCCAACCACCAGTATTCCGTACACTGCAGTGGCGGGTATTTTGGCCAACAGTATGACGCAGGGAATTTGTTTAATACGGCTTCTGGAATTGCATTTCATGATGGGGGTGAACAGGCAATAAAATTGTCTCAATTTAGAGTTTTAAATAACCAAACACCAAATTACCCTGAAGTGGTCACTGCGCCAAATCAAACATCTTTATTTCCTTGGTTTATCACACAGGGTTTAGCTCCAACCTGCGACCAAGAAAGCAATGGGACAAATTTAATTTGTTCAGCGCCAAGTGATTTAACCAGCCAAACGCCAAGGTACTTAACTGATACGGATAGAATCATTGCAGAAAAAGGATTCGAATCAGAAAATTCGGTTTTGCAATGGGAAGGCGAACGTAATCTGTATGCTGATCTCAAAGCACATCCTGACTTATTGGGTACCGATCATTTGATTGATTCGTTTTATAACCGCGAGCAATCAGGAGCAATCAATGCTGTTTATGAGGTTGAACAGGATTTAGCCAAGGTAAGAACCGTTCCAAGTTCCTACAATGCAACGCTAATCAGTATCCGCGATAGTATCGATGCAAAAACTATACAAATTAATCAACGGTTATCGTCGCTTTCAACTGCGCTTACAGCAAATGATTCGGCTAATCTATATCTCCAAGCCAACCGCTTATTGGCTGAACGATCTGTTTTTTCTCGAAATTTAATCAGTTTACAAGAGCAGATGAAAACGGAACGTTTGCTGCATATTAATACTTCCTTAGCGGTAGTCAATTCCTTGGAAGCAAATAATGTGTACAAGCAAAATTTCAAAACGGTGAGCCGCATTTATCTGGAAACCATCGGCCAAGACAACATGACCTTGAGCCAAAGTCAATTCAGTGCAATTTCAGCCATAGCACATCAATGTATTTTTGAAGGTGGCACTGCGGTGTTGGATGCCCGGATGTTGTATCAATTGCATGCAATAAAATACTTTAGCGATGATACACTTTGCCAGCAAATTGGACAAAGAGCACAAAACCACATCTTACAAAAAAATGAAAATCAGGATGATCTTGTTTTTTTGGTGCCAAATCCAGCCAACGAAACAGTAACCATTCAAGGATTGCATCTTGGACAAAATGAAGTTGCTAATGTTGATCTTTTTGATATTAAAGGAAATACAATTGTCCAATTTAATACGACCGAAGATCAACCAACGCTTGACTTAAGGAATGTTGCAAATGGTGTTTACCTGTGCCGAATTACTAAAGGCAGCCATGCGTTAAAGCCAATTAAAATCGTCGTTATTCACTAAGTCCTTTTTTTAAAATGCTGGTCATTACATACCACTGTAATGACCAGCTTTAATGATTTTAAGATGTTTAAACTTTTCTTTCCCGTTTTGATTTGGTTTTTTTTCACTACTCCATGTTATAGCCAATTATTTGACAATACCTGGCTATTTGGATATGATAACAATCCAGATACCACCGATAAATATGGAATCAGTATTATCACTTTTAACACAGGCATTCCAATTGTTAAACAAAACAATATGACTCCATTCAGTTTTGGAGATTCCAATTGCTCAATTTCAGATTCTTCTGGGAACTTACTGTTTTATTCCAATGCTGGTTGGATTGGCAATAATAATAACGAAATAATTCCCAACAGCAATGTATTCAAAACGAATAGTTATTCGTTTGATGGTTTTGTAATTCCACAATATGTAGTTTCAATACCCTACCCCGGCCACGAAAATTCGTATTTAATTTTATATCAAAATTACTCCTATAATAATGATTTTGACTTTTATGCAACAGGTATTTTTGAGACAACGATTAATTTTGAAAATAATATTGCTGGAGAATTATTAAATGTAAATGATACCATCTTGGAGGATTCGCTTCGACTTGGGCATCTTACAATGGTTAAGCATGCAAATGGCCGAGATTGGTGGTTGATTGTGAATAAGATTAATACAAACCTATTTTACCGGATTCTTATTTCACCACTTGGTGCCCAAATAATTGGTACACAAATTATTGGTCCTCTGATCTATGATGGTATAGGTCAATCGTTATTTTCTCCGGATGGGACACATTTTTGCTCTTACAACAGCGTCTCCCAGACTGACGGCTCTTATCTAGATATTTATAATTTTGATCGCTGTACAGGTTTATTATCGAATCACCTTCAATTACATCAAAATAGAGGATGGGGCGGTTTGGCTATTTCACCCAATTCCCGGTATTTGTACCACAATTTTGAACTTGAAGTATTTCAATACGACTTGAATGCTCCTGATGTACTGGCAAGCAAGTTGAAAATTGCAGACTGGGATGGTTACCAATCTCCTTTCCCAGCGGCTTTTTACCTGATGCAATTAGCCCCTGACGGTAAAATTTACTCCGCTACCCCTACCGGGACGGACGTATTGCACGTATTACATCAACCAGATGAGTCAGGAGTTTCGTGTCAATATGAGCAACATGCACTGCACTTACCAACATATAACGCACTTTCGATGCCCAACTTCCCCAACTACCGCCTAGGCCCCCTAGACGGCTCCTCTTGCGACACCCTGGGGCTAGATAACCGCCCGATTGCCTGGTTTCGGTATGAACGGGATACTATGGATTCACTCAGCGTGCGCTTTCACGATCTTTCCTATTACGAACCTACCAGCTGGTCTTGGGATTTTGGGGATGGTACCTCCAGTACAACGCGGCATCCCGTGCATACGTATGCTTTGGCGGGTAAATACGAGGTTTGTCTGAACGTAAGCAACGCCCATGCAACCAATACTTTTTGTCGGACACTCTTTTTAGGTGTATCTGCTTCCGAGGATCCAGAAATACAGGAGCGTATTTCGGTGTTTCCCAATCCATTCCACACGCAATTGGCTGTGGCAGCGGGTAGCAATCTGCGACATGGGATGTTTTATTTGTATGATCTTTCAGGGCGCTTGGTGCGGCAAGTGGCTACCCTAACTGGTGTCCGGGAATTGGAAACAGGCGATTTGGCAAGGGGTATTTATTTTTGGGAAGTACGGGAGGCGGGTGAACGGGTTTGTGGGGGAAAAGTGGTAAAAATGTAGGTTTGGTGGGACTGAACACAAAATATCAGGAGCCGATCACGTTAACAAAAAATATTAATACTGACTTAACATTTCAGAACATTCCAGATCCTATCTTTGTTCCAGAACGTTTAAAGCGTTGACGCAATGATGTCTTTTAATCTATTTATTTTATCTTAGAAAAGTTTAATCCTTGTACCCTTACTGCGAAATACTTATTTTTTAACTTGAAATCCAATCCTGGATATATATTCAACCTAAATTTTATGCAAAACTCAAAATCCGGCCCGCAGGGCCAATGTTTTACCCCCCCCCATTTATTAAAAATATTCACATACAACCCTTCGATTTATCAAAAGCGAGGGTTTAACGTGCTGGGTATTTTAATAGTTTTCTTTTACCTCATTAACATTTATTCCTCTTCGGGTCAAATTTGTGTGATTCCATCACCACAAAATATGATTTATCAGGGATCTTTTGAAAATTGTCCCGTTCCTCCCGGTGTAACCCAAGATGAAGCCTTTAATTCAAATTGTGCTGCTCCATGGGACGATTTGATTGGTACGCCCTCAATTTGTAATCATATCTTTCCATACCAAGATCCTAACATATTTCTTGATGCATATGATGGTGTTAGATTTGCTTGTATTGATGCATATATTAATGATGAAGGTGTATGCGAAAGGAATGAAGGATTTTTCCAGACTTTAAATTTATGTGCAGGAGCAAAATATAAGCTTTCATTTCATGCTTTTTGGATGTATCCACTATCTACCGGAATTCTACATGTTGGTTTGGTCCCAGGTAATAGTAGTTATCCGTGCTTCTATGGCCCTGCTTATTCTATCATTGATATTCCGTTAAGTCCATTTAATACTAATTTTCAGTGGAAACTTTTTGAACAAGAATTCCTTGCGCCACAAAATACTTCTTTTAACAAGCTTGCTTTTTGGCTTGAAAGTAGTACTGGTCAAGTATCAGCAGCAGGTATCGATGCCGTTTCATTAGTATGCCTGGAGTCGGCAATTGATCCAAATTTTACTTGGACACAGGACTGTAATGGGCTATTTAATTTTTCAAGTACAAATAATATCACGTCGCTTGGAACTGAAGTGATAGACTGGTGTTGGGATTTCGGAGACGGCACTTTTGGGTCAGGATCCGGCCAAAACCCTTCTCATACCTATACAAATGAAGGAGAATATGAAACGTGTTTGGTAATCGTTGACAATTGCAATTGCTACGACAAGGTTTGCAGAAAAGTAAAATACGAGAAGCCACTTTCAATAACAAAAACTTACACCGAGGATCCAATTACCCATCTTTTAACTTTTCAGATTGGAGTTGCAAACAATCAAAACGTAGCAGCTAATAATGTATTGGTAACAGATATTCTTGACGACGCACTTAATTTGGTAAATGCCAACGGGTTTATCGTGAATTCAAACACTCTGACACAACAGGTTACCTTACCTGCGCTTGGAAGCACAACCCTTACATTCACTGCGGAAAGGAAAAACAACTGCTCCTGCGCACCCATCCAAAATTGTGCGTCGGCTGAATTATCTGGAAGTAATTGTACGCCAGCAGGTTCCTGTACCACTATTTCAGGAATTGGTGCGCCCAACGCTGAAATCACTAGCTTTACAAACGATCCTGACAACTGCTTCAAAATAAATTTTGTCTCCGCAACTAATAATTCCTGCGATACACATACCTGGAATTTTGGTGATGGAACAACAGGAACAGGTGCGAACCCAAGCCATGTTTATACAGACAACGGCACCTTTATTGTAATCCATACTGTAACGAATAGTTGCGGTACAGTTTCCACAACCATATCGGTGTTTATCGACTGTACTTCAAATTGTAATTGCCCCGATGCAAACAATCTGAATATAGTTGCAGATGAAACCAACGGTACTTTGTGGTCAGTGTATGCCGCTGCGCATAACTTACCAGATCAGTTGGACTATACAGTACATCACGGATGTATGTCTATAAAAGGTAAGTTAATCATTGATCGTAATGTAAAGATTTATGATTGTCAACCTCTTATTATGAATTCTTGTGCTGAAATAATTGTTGGGAATGTAAACACTACAAACTACCCGACACTAGGATTAAGCAACAACAAATTAGTGGGCTGCGATAAATTGTGGAATACAATCAAGGTCAATCAAATGTGTGGTTTAGTTGCGAGTGAAAACTTTTTTGAAGATGCTGAAACAGCCATTACAATTATTCCATCAAATTCTGGGCAGTTAAATCCACCCAATGTAACAAATGTAGAAATACAAGACAATTATTTTTACCGCAACCATATTGGTGTGCTCATTGATAATGTATACAATTATCCCTATGCTGCCTTGTCCTACATGCCCTTCATTAACAATATTTTTGATGGGATAGAGCCTTTTCATTTTAACAGTGCTAAAACATCCTTACTGTCTCCTTGCAATGCAGGAAGCCCTCCAGCAGGTTATAATCAATCACAAGGATTTGCAGGATTGATTACAAAGGGCGCTTATTTTCAGGTAGGAACACCGGGAAGTTCAGGTTATTTGAATATTTTCAAAGACCTTTCAAACGGAGTAATGGGTTTGAATACAAATATCTCGGTGTACCGAGCCGATTTTGAACAAATTTCTGGATATACCTGGGTAATTCCATCCAGTAATATCTTTCAGGCAAAAGGTAATGGTGTTTGGGCTTCTAATTCAGCCTTGACGGTGAAAAATTCATTGTTCAACCAGGTAGGCGTTGGCATTCATTCAAACTCCTATTTATGTACTGCTACGGACAATTTAATGCCAGATGTGCAGGCCGGAATTTCAACAAATAACGGTTGGGGAGAATACATATATAAAAACAATATACACGCACGACACTATGGTGTTTTTGTTTATAATCCTAATATTATTTCGGGCACTTATTTCCCATTTTACCACTCAATCATCCAGAATGATTTGAGTACCATTGGAACCTCTAACGACGGTGGACTTGAATCTATGGTTGCAGTTATAAGCTCCACTAATATTGATGCCAAGCGATTAGTTAAAATCCATGACAACGACATGTATTTGGCCAAACAATCGAAAGGCATTATCCTTTCGAATATAAATAATTGCAATATTGACTTAAATAATATCATTTTGCAAAACCAGTTGGATGGATCACCACAAAATTGTACCGGAATTGAACTTAATAATGCCAGTGGAAACTGGCTTTACGGAAATAGCGTGGCAGATCAATCTTCTATCACTGGAAAAACAAGCACTGCTTATGATGTGTATATTTCAGGAATGAATACATTTTGTTGTAACAATTCGGATAATACCGCAAGTGGTATTCGATTTAATGGCAATTGTGGTCAAACGAAGTTACGCAACCATAATATGGATAACCATGAAACTACACTTTGGTGCGATGGGCCAATCAGCGATCAGCCCAATCAACTACTTTTTCCAACAGATAACCACAGTAATATTTTTAATTTGGGCTCCGGTCTTGCAACGCATATTGGTCTTCAAACCGATTTAATGGACTCCCAATTTCCAGTAAAAACCGATTTGCAAACGGATTGGCCCGAGGTAGTAAACCCATCCAATCCAAACCATTATGATCCTACGGCCTGGTTTTTCATTACTGGAAATAATACCAAAAATTGTTCAGGTTCTTCTGATTGCACTGAGCCTACTCTCGGACGTGGTGGCGAAATTGATGATACAGATCGGCATGCTGCAAATGGAAGTTACCAAAGTAGCGGCTTAAATGGGGCGACCAGTTCCTGGGAGGGTCGATTACGGTTGTATGCCCGTATGAGAAACTTTCCTGAAATGCGGGAAAACGATCAGACACTTCGCACATTTTATGATGGAGAAGCCAGCAATGGAACTATAAAATCTTTTTACGAAGCAGAAAATGCAATTGCGCTGGCGAATGAAATTTCTAATGCGCATCAAACCATCATAGCATCTGCTTATGCTGGCATGATGAATCAGGATTCAATGGCGCAAATTACATTGACGCGCCTTTCAACAGCGGTTACCGGATCGGATAGTTTAGCAATTTTCAACCAGGTAAATGCCTACCGTCGTTCAGCAGCATCATATTTTGCCGACGTTAAGTATATTATGAATCAGGTGGACAGCATTCGTAATATGCGTTCCACCCAAGCTTTGGCACTGGTAAATGCGTTACCGGAAACCGATGTATTGCAAACAAACCGAAAGAAGGTTAATAAGATTTACCTAGAAACCGTTGGCCAAGGTTTGCATTCCCTAAGTACAAGTCAGTTTTCTGAAATTTCTACAATTGCGCATCAGTGTCCTAAAATTGGAGGCACTGCTGTATATATGGCACGCAGTTTATACTTGCTTAATGCTGTAAAACAATTCAAAGATGATAGTTTGTGCCAAATTGGAAAAGATCGTTCCATATTCCTGGAAGAAAACAAAATATCAAACCCCATAACAATTCGCCCCAATCCGGCAAATGATTGGATTACTGTGACTATTCCTTCCGATTTGTTAACAGATGGCTTTCCAATGCTTGAAATTACTGACCTAAGTGGACGAATTATTTATTCCCGAAAGATTACTTTAGTCGGCGATCATTCGATTCCTACAGCACCATGGGCATCCGGCATGTATCTATGCAGGATTACAGGTATCGGCAAGGCAGTTCAACCCCTGAAGTTCACAATTCAACATTAATTTCATTTTCCAATCACCCCCTGTATGTTGCACTGCATACAGGGGTATTTTCATGCGTAAATATGAGAACACTTTTTCTTTCGTTTTTCATGGTTGTTTGCTACAACTTACATGCACAACTACATGATTTGAATTGGGTTTTAGGTTTTCCAAACACTCCAAATATTACTGGAGTTTCTAATGTGATATTTTATTCAGATGGGCCAGAATCAAGTACTAATCTTTTCTTTGAAAGTGGCTTTTCCTATTGTAATACCGTTTTTTCAGATTCACTTGGAAATATAAAATCTCTATTTAACGGCTTAAAAGTCTACGATAAGAGTTTTAAAACAATGAAGAATGGTGATTCTATTTATTTTAGTCCAGAACCATTTTCCAACAACATTTTAGGATATGCCGATGATAAAATTCCTCAAGGTGGATTATTTTTGATGTGGCCAGGCTCAAAAGATAGTTTATTGCTATTCTATTCCAGTAAAGGGCTTGTAAATGGGCCAGGCGGGGAGTCAACCATTGGTTGCAGGCATCTACAATACGCTTTAATTAATTTGAGTGGTAATAATGGGCTGGGGCAGGTTATATTCCGTCGGAAAGCACTGATCGTTGATTCATTACAGCATGGCAGATTGATCCCGGTAAAACATGCAAATGGGCGCGACTGGTGGCTACCTGTTTTTGAACATTTGAGTGATCGATATTATAGAGTTTTAATAGATCCGAGTGGTGTCCATTTAATGGACTCTGCTTCCGTTGGCTCACCCTTTGTGGAAAGCCTTGGGCAAGCGCATTTTTCCCAAGATGGAAAGAGGTATGCCGTTGCGAATGCCGTAAGCGCTACCTATGGAAATTTTCTTGATTTATATGATTTTGACCGTTGTTCTGGATTGTTTTACAATCATAGGTCATTTCATTATCCAGGAGGATTGGTGACAGGCTGCGCATTTTCACCTTCAGGGAGGTATTTATACGTCAACTTTCAGACAACACTTTACCAATATGACATGGAATCTCCCAATCCCGACAGCACTAAAATATTAATCAGTGGGCTCGTACCTCCACCGCCGGGTGAAACGGTGCAAGGGTATTACTACCAAATGCAGTTGGCGCCTGATGGTAAAATTTATATGAGCAGTACCAGCACAATAAGATCACTGCATGTAATTCATCAGCCCGATGAGCCAGGAAGTGCCTGTCAGTTTCAGGCATACGGCTTGCCTTTGCCAGCACGCAATAGTTTTTCAGTCACCTATAGTCCCAATTACCGCCTCGGCCCCCTAGACGGCTCCTCTTGCGACACCCTGGGGCTAGATAACCGCCCGATTGCCTGGTTTCGGTATGAACGGGATACGATGGATTCACTCAGCGTGCGCTTTCACGATCTTTCCTATTACGAACCTACCAGCTGGTCTTGGGATTTTGGGGATGGTACCTCCAGTACAACGCGGCATCCCGTGCATACGTATGCTTTGGCGGGTAAATACGAGGTTTGTCTGAACGTAAGCAACGCCCATGCAACCAATACTTTTTGTCGGACGCTCTTTTTAGGCGTATCTGCTTCCGATGATCCAGAAATACAGGAGCCTATTTCGGTGTTTCCTAATCCATTCCACACGCAATTGGCTGTGGCAGCGGGTAGCAATCTGCGACATGGGATGTTTTGTTTATATGATCTTTCGGGGCGCTTGGTGCGGCAAATGGCTACCCTAACAGGTGTTCGGGAATTGGAAACAGGCGATTTGGCAGCGGGTATCTATTTTTGGGAAGTACGGGAGGGTGGTGAACGAGTTTGTGGGGGTAAGGTGGTGAAAATGTAGGTTTGGTGGGAGTGAACACGAAACATCAAGACACCCGAATCAGCACTTCCAAAATCTGGTAATAGTCGGGCTTGGTCAGCATGTAATAGCTGTTCTTGCCATCCCGGCGCACCGATACAATCCCGCGATCCTTCAAAATACGCAGGTGGTGGCTTGCAACGGCCTGTTCAATGCCCAATTGATCGTGAATTTCGGACACGTTCATCGCGTTGTTCTTGTAGAGCATTTCTACAATCAACAAACGGTGCGGATGTGCGATCGCGCGCAAGGATTCTGTGGCAGATTCCAAAAATCCGAAGTTCAGCGGGTGGTCTTGCATAGACAGGTATAAATAATTCAGGCACAAATGTAAATATATAAATGCATTAGGGAAACGCCCATTTTGTACTTTTGCACCCTATGAAAAACTACCTTGTTCAAGGTCTTGGACTCACCGCCCTGGTACTTTGTGGCTTAATCGCGCTTTCCCTCCTTCCGGAAGGCCTGCGCGTGGGCAATTTTGAACTGCGCAAAATGGATATTTTTTATGATATCCGCAGCGAAAACACCCAACTTCAACCGGATTCCATCGATGGTTTTGTCCCGGACACCCTTGGGTATGCCGCCTCGGATACCCTGGCGGTGGATAGTCTGGCCCAGGACAGCGCGGTTACCTTTGGGCCAATGCCGCCGGTTGACTCCCTGTTTTTTGGCAGCACCATCGAAGATTATACCTACGATCAATCGGGTCTGAAACGGTTTTATGCCGCCATCGACTCTATTAAATCACAAGGAAATACCGTTCGGGTGGCATTTTACGGCGATTCTTTCGTGGAAGGTGATATTTTGATTGGTGATTTGCGCGACACCCTGCAATCACTTTGGGGCGGCGGCGGTGTGGGGTTTGTGCCCATCACTTCGGAGGTTGCCCGGTTCAAACGCACCCTGCAACACGAATACCGAGGCTGGAAAACGTTTTCGGTGGTCAAAAACCGCGAATCCAAGGTGCCTTTTGGACTCAATGGCTTTGTGTACTACCCCGAACCGGAAGCAAAAGTACACTACGAGGGCGCCAAATATTTCCGGCATACCCAAAACTGGAACACCATCCGCCTTTTTTATGCAGCAGGGGTCAACACACCGTTTATATGGCAAAATAAAGATATGGCGCCCCAGGAAGGTATACTTCCCGCTAAAAACGGCGGCATCAACGTTTGGAAATGGGAACTCCCCTACCCCGGCATGACGGCATTTGCCATGCGGTTCCCGAAAGTAGACAGCCTGCGCTTATACGGCGCTTCCCTTGAGAACGGACCTGGTTTTTACATCGACAATTTTTCGGTGCGCGGCAATACCGGCGGACCATTGATGCACATCCGGCCGGACATGATCCGCCAGTTTGATCGCTACCAGCAATACGACCTGATTGTGATTCAGGTGGGATTAAATGCCGTAACCAACTCCCTCAACAACATCAATTGGTACAAAGCCGAACTCGATCGCACCTTCGACCACTTGCGCTTATGCTTCCCCAATCGACCCATTTTGGTAATCAGTGTGGGCGACCGCGGCGGAAAATTGGGTGCCGAACTCGCAACCATGCGCAGTGTGCCTTATATTGTGGCGATGCAGCGGGATTTGGCGCGCAAACACGGTTTTTTGTTTTACGATATGTTCAACGGCATGGGCGGCCCCGGCACCATGATTATGATGGCCAACCAAAAACCCATGCTCGCCAATAAAGACTACACCCACCTTACCCACGATGGCGGACGCCAGGTGGGGTACATGTTTGCCCGGCTTTTCCTTGCTGAACAGGGAAAATACCGAAAATCAGTGGACCACTATTAATATTAAACTTGTTATGGCTGTTTTGATGATCCTTGCTCCTTACCGCATTACCCGATTGCGCCTGCTGATCAGCGCCGCTTTCCTGATTTTGTTTATCGGTCAATGCCAATCGCAGTTTCGTCCGCCGCAGGTAGATATCACGCCTGCCGACACGGTTGGCTACAGTTTTATCCAGCAAGAGGCCAATGAAATCCAAAACATTGCCCATTTGAACCCGCTTTTCAGCAAATTATATGAACAACGGGTGCAAGGCGGCCAAAAAATCAATATTGTTCAAATCGGCGATTCCCACATCCTCGGCAATTTCCTCACGCGCGAGGTGCGCGAGCGCCTGCAACGGGCTTTTGGCGATGCCGGCCGTGGCTTCCTGTTCCCCTACAAATTAGCAGGCACCAATGGCCCGAAAGACTTTTTGGCAGAATCGAATTGCCGCTGGAGTGGTGCCAGTTGCCAGCGCGATCTTGATGTATCCACCCCGTTTGGACTTTCCGGTTTTATGATTGAAACCTCCAACCCAAAAGGCTTGCTCACGTTCCGCCTGCGCGACACTGCAACCGCCGAAACCAAACAATTTACCAAAGTAACCATCTTCCAACGTAAAACCGCCCTGGATTATGACCTGGAGATCCGCGACGACATCAGCAACCAAAAAGCCCAGTTGTTTCTCGAAAATGAATACGCCCGCACCTATTATTTCGACCGGCCCGTAAGCCAGGTGACCATTGCCGCCGACCGCCGGACCAGCCAGCAAAAGTTTTTCCGATTGGACGGTATTGACCTTGAAAACGAACTTTCAGGGGTAATTTATCATTCCATCGGCGTAAACGGCGCCAAATTCCAGGATTTTGCACGCGCCAAATACTTCGCCAAACAAATCGCCGAACTGCAACCCGACCTGTTCATCCTGTCGTTCGGAACCAACGAATCGCAAGGCAAAACCGAGCCCGCCTATTTGTACCGCACCATGGAAAACCTCGTGAATCAATTGCTCGAAAACGCCCCGGGCGCGCTCATCATGCTCACCACACCCGCCGATTCGTACCTGCGGGGCAAAGGGTTTAACCCAAACATGGCCACGACCAGCGCCGTCATTCGAAAATTTGCCCAAGATAAAGGCTTCGCGCTCTGGGACCTGTTTTATATGTCGGGCGGCGAAAACTCAGCCATCAGCTGGAAAACCAGCGGTCTGATGACCTCCGATTCGGTGCATTACACCAAAGCAGGCTATGCGGTGCAAGGCAAATTGCTGTATCAATCGCTGATAAAAGGATATAACGCGTTTGTGTTGGAACGACCGTAGTCGCACGGTGTGCGAAATTTCGAATATCGAATAATGAACACCGAATTTTAAAAAGGGTAGTGCCAAATGGTTACATTTAGCATTACCCTTTCACTTTTTTTTGCAACCAATGTACAATTTCGCTGATATTTAACCTAAAACCACCTAATCTATAATCCGGGCTGTAAATTGGCCATTTTTAAAATTAATGTAATCCGAATACATAACGCCCGAATTACCCGGGTTTTTCTTTTCTAAATGGATATTGAAAGAGCCCTTTACCATTTTATTTACCAAATCAATTTCTTCAACTTTAAAATCATTCAATTTACTTAAATCACAAGTCCATCGTGCGTCGTAAACATCCCCATCCGAGAGAGCCCTCGAATAAGAGCAATAGGCAAGGTTTTCATTTTTTTGAAAACTTTCAGAATCAAAGATTTGATATAATCCAGGACTTTGACTAATATTCACAAATGTGAAAGTTTCTCTTAAATATTGATCATCAAGATCATTAATTGTGGTAAATCTAACTTGAAATTTTTCATTTGGTAACAATCGTGCAGCACAATTAGCAGTCCAGGAAATTTCACCAAGTCCAGGGACTTCCTTGGTAGCTGTACATAAAAAAGAATCTGGTAAAAAAGCAAACCGCTCTAAATCCACATTGCTTTTAAATGAATCATCTTTTTTACAAGCACTTAAAAAAGCAAGCAGGATGGCGAAGCAGGTGAGTAAATGTTTCATAGCAGTGATAAATTTTAAAAAGGTAGTGCCAGATGCCCGCTCGCGCAAGGTTCTACCTTGTGCGTCCAATCCAGCGGGTTCTACCCGCTGAGAAACCCCGAAATAAGGGTGCGCGATGCAATTAGCTTTTGTTCTTACTTGGCCAGAAACAACGCAACACTTCGAAATTCGGTGTTCGGTGTTCGATATTCGGTGTTTTTTTTCCCCTGTTCAAACAAGCCCTTCGCGCAACAAAAGACTTTGAATACTTTCTTCACTAAGGCCCGTGTATTTGCCAATCGTTTCTATTGGCAAACCATCTTTGAACATTTGAACAGCCACTTTTTCAACACCAAGCTGCGCTCCTTTCTCAATGCCAATCCGTTCTCCTTCTGCACGACCTTCTGCACGACCCTCTGCACGACCCTCTAGTTTAGCCGTGTTAATTACATTTCTGTCAGATTCCATTGATTTTTGATGCGCTTCATAAGCCCTGCGATCAGGCTCTGGTAAGTTATTGACATTCAATGCCTTTTCCATCAATTGAAGCCCTTGTGCCGAATATTTTTCAGGCAAAACAGTATTTTTAAAAAAATAAATCCATTCGTCTAACTTGTCTTTGGCGACATCGTTGAAGTTGTTGATTTTAATCACATAATACTCCGGAAAGATATGATGTACTTCTTTGACAAAGAATTTCTCTTTCTGTAATGGGCTCAATTTAAGCTCATCTCCCTGATGCATTCCGACAAACCGGGTTGTACCATAATACACATAATCACTGCCTTGACCCAACTGAAAATAAAGCAAATTGACACTATACACTTTCCGGACCTGGCTGTAATCAAAACCTTCAGGAAGGTATTCCACCGTGCTTTTACTGGCAGCAAACAACATCCGATGAAAATATTCTAACTCATGGCTGTATTGTAATTCAATGATATACAATCGTTTGTCATTATCCTGGGCAAGAATATCGACGCGGTTGAGTTTTAAATCACGGTCATCCTTATTGCTTTCGCCATCCAGGATGTTTTGGATGGTTACGTCAAATCGCAGTAATTCAGAGAGAAACCCCTCCAAAATACCGTAATTGGCTTTTTGTCGAAGCAGTTTTTTTAAAGCCCAATCAAAACTGACCAAGGTGCGTTTTTGCATGATAAATTAAATTTCTATGCAAAATTAAGGATTTTCTTAAAGAAAATATCCAACACCGAACACCGAATATCCAACACCGTAATAAAGGGTGAGGGAAGAAAACACCGAACACCGAACACCGAATATCGAACACCGAAATAAAGGGTGCGCTACCACAGGCTTTTGTTCTTGCTTGGCCAAACACAACGCCCCACTTCAAATTTCGGTGTTCAATGTTCGATATTCGGTGTTTTTTTGTTCGCCATTCTCCGACAAAATCGGCAAACGACTACCATTTAATCATTAAACTAACCGTATTTGCATGCGAATTGGACTAAACGCGATAGCACCTAGTCTGTTATAAATTTTATTATATGTATACTACCTTGTCAGTCAGCAGCCTCCCCGCCTTTTATCGCTTTTTGTTAAAAAGTGCACTTTTCTGTTGTTTCCTATCCATGCCCATGTTGGTTATGGCACGCCATATTATCGGCGGAGAAATGACCTATCGTTTTATAGAAGATTTGGGAAACGGGCTGTTGCGCTATGAATTTACCCTGGTCGTGTACCGCGATTGCGACAGCGGCGGTGGCACGCTCGATGACCCGGCCAGCATCGGTATTTACCGGGGATCGGCATTGAACGCTACCTTGTACACGGATTTTAATGTAAACCTGCAAGGTCCGGTATCGGTAAGTCCGGTCATTCCGCCCTGCGCAGACGCCTCGGCAGTTTCGAATGCTTGTGTGCAACGCGGGGTGTATGTTTTTACCTACGACTTGCCGCTTAATACCGTAGAAAGTTATTTTGTGGTGTATCAACGCTGTTGCCGCACCGAACAAATCCTCAATATCCTCAATCCAGGCAATTCGGGCGCTACCTACATGGTGGAACTCACCCCGGCTGCACAGGCTGCACAAAACAGCAGTCCAATTTTCCTCAACTACCCGCCTACTTTTATTTGCAACAATTTTAAACTGGATTTTGACCACAGTGCCACCGATGCAGACGGCGATTCGCTGGTGTATTCCTTTTGCAACCCCTTGGATGGCGGCGGACAAGGCGGCGGACCGGGCGGTGGCAATGGATGCAACACGCCTGTCCCTACACCTCCCTGCGGACCGGCGTTCGATCTGATTCCTTTTGCGGGCGTGTACACCGCACTGGCGCCCATGGGCGGTAACCCGGTGATCGTTGTGGATACGTTCAGCGGCCATTTAATTGGAACCCCCAAAATTTTGGGGCAATTTGTCGTGGGTATTTGTGTAAAAGAATACCGCAATGGTGTGTACCTCGGCATGGTTTTGCGCGATTTCCAGTTCAATGTGGTCGATTGCACCCCAACGGTGATCGCCAATGTAGCGGCAAATGCCAATTTAGGCCCTAAAAAATACCTGGTGGAACGCTGTGGCGATAAAATTGTATCCATCCTGAATCAAAGCCAACAAACGGCCGACCTAATCTCCTGGGAATGGGAAGTCGACCTTAAAAATGGTACTATTTTTAGCGCCAATACCTGGCATTTGACCGTAGATTTACCCGATTTTGGCACCTATTCGGCCCGCCTTTACCTCAACCGTTTTGAAAACTGCAAGGACACCGCCTTTATTACCCTCAACGCTTTCCCAGGCGTAAAGGCCAATTATTCTTACGACTGGGACCTTTGCACGGAAGGACCGGTTATTTTTACCGACAGCTCCTTTTCCGGTGCGAGCGGTGGCATTGTCGGCCGAAACTGGGTCATGGGCAACGGCGATACGCTTAAAACCTTGAATGTCAACTATCAATATACGGTGTACGGCCAATATGTGGTTAAATTGCAACTGGTCGACTCCGATGGTTGTACCGATGAAAAAATTGAAACGCTGGACTGGAGCCCTAAGTTGCCGCCAATAATACCCAATCCGGGCGATTTATTTGCCTGTTTGCCCGAACCAATCCGGTTTATCAACCTCGACTCCCTGGATCTGACAGACTATACCATTGCCTGGGATTTTGGCGATGGCAGCCCGCTCGGCACCGAAAAAAGCCCGGTCCATAATTATATCAAGCCTGGTATTTACACCGCCAGCGTGGTGGTCACCTCGCCGTATGATTGCTTTTCAACAGACACGTTTGTCGACCAGATTACCGTACGTCCCTCCCCCGTGGCGAATTTCAACTACCAGCCTTCCAAACTGAGCAACCTGGAAAACGAAGCCCAGTTTTACGACTTGTCGGATACATCGGTGGTGCAATGGAACTGGAGTTTTGGCGACAATGGCCGGTCTTTTCAACAAAATCCGAAATACACCTTCCTGCAAGATACCGGTTTGATACCCGTAACCCTCCGCGTAACCAATCAGTACGGCTGTTCAGATACCTTGGTGCGCATCCTGGACATCGTGCCTACCCTGCGCCTGTATTTGCCCAATGTATTTGCGCCTAATAGCGACAATGGCAATGGCAACGATCGTTTCGGATTGCTGGGGATCATACCCGGTTATGAGGATTTTAACATGAAAATTTGGAGCCGCTGGGGCGAATTGCTCTTCGAAAGCAACCGGCCGGAAGATCAATGGAATGGCCGAAAATCGGGCAGCGGAAAAGTGTACCCACCGGGCGTGTACATTTACCAAATCAACATGACGGGTCCACGCAAAGAGCCGATTCGTTTGCAGGGTTCCATTTCTTTGGTGGATTAAATGCAGCCAATTTGATGTTTCTCAAGCATATAAAATAAATAAAAACGCTATCTTGCAGGTCTTTTTTAACCAAAATATTGTTAAATGAAAAGTTTTCTGCGCGTTGTTACCCTTTGGAGTGCTTCCATTTTTACCCTTCAAGCACAAATCACCGATCCAAAAGCCACCGAAGTTTGGTCACCAGCGCCGCGCATCGTAACCCCCGGCGAAGGCACCCAAGCACCTTCTGATGCCATTGTTTTATTTGATGGAAAACAACTGGATGAATGGCTCAGCGCAAAGGATTCTTCGGCAGCAAAATGGGAAATTTCCGATGGCGCCATGACCGTAAAACCAGGCACCGGAGACATTATCACCAAACGCAATTTTAGCGATTTTCAACTTCATTTGGAGTTCGCTACCCCCGAAATAGTCAAAGGAGAAGGCCAGGGACGCGGAAACAGCGGTATTTTTCTTCAAAACCGCTACGAAGTGCAAGTGCTCGATTGTTACCAAAATCGCACCTACTCGAATGGTCAAACCGGCGCTATTTACAAACAAAGCATCCCCTTGGTCAATGCCTGCCGCAAGCCCGGCGCCTGGCAAACTTACGAAATCCTGTACACGGCACCTCGATTCAACCAGGACGGTATCCTGCTCACGCCCGCGTACGTGACCGTGTTGCACAACGGGATTCTGATCCAAAACCACGTTGCAATCAAAGGCACCACCGAGTACATTGGCTTGCCCAAAAACGAAGCACACGGGAAAGGCGCCCTTAAATTGCAGGACCACGGCGACTTGGTCCGCTACCGCAATATTTGGGTACGGGAATTGTAAGTCGTATCTTTACGCTTCTAAAACCAGAAGCACAGGAGACGTACCCAAATGGCATTCGACAATTTCCCCTTTTACAAACAGCATGACGCGGCAGATTGCGGCGCGACTTGCCTGCGAATGATCGCCCGACATTACGGCCGGCATTATTCGTTGGAAAACCTGCGCGAGCTCTCCTACCTCGATCGGGAAGGGGTATCGTTGATGGGCATATCCGATGCCGCAGAAAAAATCGGCTTCCGCACCCTGGGCGTAAAAACGGGTTTTCAACGCCTGGCTGCGGATATTCCCCTGCCCTGTATCGCCCACTGGCAGCAAGACCACTTTATGGTGGTGTATAAGGTGGCAGATAAAAAAGTGTTTGTGGCCGACCCCAAAATTGGCAAAATCGAACTATCCGAACAGGAGTTTTTGAACGGCTGGATCAGTGATGTAGTAAACACCGAGCCGCAGGGCATTTTATTGCTGCTTGAAACCACCCCGGAGTTTTACAAACGCGACGGGGAAAAAACCGACCATTCCGGCTTCGGTTTTTTATGGGGCTACCTCACGCAATATAAAAAACTGATTTTCCAACTGAGCATCGGGTTGGTATTGGGCAGTTTGATTCAACTGGTATTCCCTTTCCTAATGCAAGCTTTGGTCGACAAGGGCGTGCAACTCAATGACCTTGATTTTGTGTACCTGATTCTGGCAGCCCAAGGCATGTTGTTTTTAAGCCAGGTGGCCGTGGAATTTATTCGGGGCTGGATTTTGCTGCATATTGGTACCCGCGTCAACATAAACCTGGTATCCGATTTTTTGATCAAACTGATGAAATTGCCTATGTCGTTTTTCGATTCGAAAATGACCGGCGATTTATTGCAGCGTATATATGACAACGAACGGATTGAGCGGTTTTTAACCTCATCCTCCCTGACCACCTTGTTTTCGGTGGTAAGCCTGTTTGTATTTGGACTGGTCTTGTTATTTTACAATGCCGTCATTTTCCTGGTCTTTTTTGTGGCTGCTGCGCTGTACTTCGGTTGGGTTGCGCTTTTTTTACAACGCAGACGCGCTTTGGATTACCGGCGTTTCGAGCAAATGGCCGAAAACCAAAACACCCTCATCCAGTTAGTCAACGGGATGCAAGAAATCAAATTGCACAATGCAGAACGCCAGAAACGTTGGGCTTGGGAGCGCATTCAAGCGCGTTTGTTTCGAATCAATGTGCAATACCTTGCAACCGACCAATTTCAACGGGCCGGCGCGGCTTTTATCAATGAAGGTAAAAATATCCTCATCTCTGTTATTGCTGCCACCGCCGTAATTAAAGGCGATATGAGCCTCGGCATGATGCTCGCCGTGCAATACATTATTGGCCACATGAATGCCCCGCTTGAATCCTTGGTGCAGTTTATTCTTGCGGCTCAAGAGGCTAAAATAAGCCTGGAGCGTATGAATGAAATCCACCGCCGACCCAATGAAGAGCCGGATGCCGATTCAAAAGTGACCGTTTTGCCCTCCAATGGCGATTTAATGCTGCAAAACTTGTCGTTTCGATATGGTGGACCACACGATCCCTGGGTGTTAAAAAACATCACACTGAATATTAAGGAGGGAAAAACGACCGCCATTGTAGGCACGAGTGGCAGCGGTAAAACTACGTTATTAAAACTGCTGCTCAATTTTTACCCACCCTCAGAAGGCAGCGTGCGCCTGGGCGATTTGAATATCTCCAACATCAACAACCAGTTATGGCGCAGTCAATGCGGCGTCGTGATGCAAGATGGTTTTATTTTTTCGGATACCATTGCGCGTAATATCGGCCTGGGAGAAGAACATATTGACCGCCGAAAACTGCTGTATGCCGCCAAAGTGGCCAATATTCAAAACTTTATCGAATCCCTGCCCTTGGGCTACAATACCAAAATTGGCCAAGACGGTGTAGGACTTAGCCAGGGACAGCGCCAACGGTTGCTCATCGCAAGGGCCATTTATAAAGACCCCGCATACATCTTTTTCGATGAAGCCACCAACTCGCTTGATGCCTACAACGAACGGGTGATCATGCACAACCTGGAACACGCATTCCGCAATAAAACAGTCATGATTGTCGCACACCGACTAAGCACCGTGCGCAATGCCGACCATATTATTGTGTTGGAAAAAGGCGAACTCGTAGAACAAGGCAACCACCAGGAACTAACCGACAAACGCGGCGCTTACTACCATTTGGTAAAAGATCAACTGGAATTGGGCATATAATGCACCCTTAAAACAAACCAACACGTCTCAAAAAACGCATTTTCAATATTTTAAAAATAGTAAAATTCTATACTTATGACACAAAGTCGCGAATATGTAGAATTACGCTCCGAGGATGTGCAAGAAATCCTGGGCACGCCCCCCGGTTGGTTGGTGCGTTGGGGCACCATGGTGGTACTAATGGGCTTCTTGATGATGCTCATTGCCGCCTGGTTTGTACGCTACCCGGATGTCGTAGAAGGTAAAGTGGTGATCACCACGGCCACTCCACCAGCCGATGTGGTTGCGCGCATTGATGGGCGTATTGCGCGTTTTTTGGTAAAAGATACCATCAAAGTGCCTGAAAATCATTTACTTGCCGTATTACAAAGCACTGCTAACTACCTGGATGTGCTTACCCTCGACACTTGCGTACAAGCCTGGCAACGGAAAGATATGGAGCAATTACGCGCCGTTGAAGTACCCCGCACACTCGATCTAGGCGACCTGCAAACAGAATATTCTGAGTTTATTCAAAACCTCGAATTGTATAAATTTGGCAAACAAACGCGTACTGCTACCACCAGCTCCAACATTGTTTCCATCAACCTCCAAATCAGCAGACTGGAGCAAAGTATAGATTATGATAAAAAAGCAACGCGCCGGGTAAAAGATCAATTGGCCAGCGCCGAAGAATTGCATAGAAAACAAAAAGAACTGGTAGACCAGGGCATTGTTTCCAAATCCGATTATGAACGCGAACGTGGGAAAATTGCCGAACTGGAACGTACCTATGACGAATACAACGAAAGCGTAATTCGTAAACAAAACGAAATCATTAATTTGCGCAGAGGAATCACGGATGTTTCGTTCAACCGCGATGAAAATGAAGCCAGCGTGGCCACCCGTTTGCGCAACAGCCTCAATGCCTTGCGCAGCAGCCTGGACAAATGGAAACAAACCTATTTGCTCACCGCACCCATTACCGGCACAGTTTCGCTCAACACCTCATTTTTTAGTGCCAACCAGTACGTCAAACAAGGCGATCAGGTACTCACCATCGTGCCATCTGAAAAAGGCGCACTCACCGGAAGAATGCTCCTTGCCGTGGCTGGAAGCGGGAAAGTGACCCCTGGGCAGCATGTTTTGATCAAATTAGACGGTTATCCGTACCATGAATACGGAACTTTGCAAGGAATTGTCGTCACCAAATCGCTCGTTCCCAAGAATGATCAATACGCCATCAGCATCAGCCTCACTAAAACAGATAATAAATTAATCACTACCTTTCACCGCGAAATACCGTTTGAACAACAACTGCAAGGAAAGGCTGACATTATTACAGAAGACAAAGGTTTGCTGGAAAGGATTGGAGAACAATTGTTTGCCAGCGTGCGCTAAAGTAAAGGATGGGCTATTTTCTTGCATAAATCAATCAAAATCAGCCTCCTCATTATGAAAAAGTATTTGAAATACCTGCTTATCGCCTTGGGTGTTGCATTGGTGGTGATCCAATTTATCCACCCGGCCAAAAACCAGTCGAACAACAATACCAACAGCATCACCACCCGCTATGACGTGCCCGAACCTGTGCTGGCCGTGCTCAAAACCGCCTGCTTCGATTGTCATAGCAACAATACCGTATACCCGTGGTACGCCAACATCCAACCCGTAGCCTGGTGGTTGGCCGATCATGTAAACGACGGAAAAAAGCACCTCAACTTTTCGGAATTCACTACCCGAAAAATTGCCGTGCAAAACCACAAACTGGAAGAAGTGATCGAACAATTGAAGGAAGGCGAAATGCCCCTCAATTCCTATACCTGGATCCATAAAGAGGCAAACCTGACCCCTGAACAGAAAAATTTGCTGATCAATTGGGCACAAACCACCATGGACAGCATCAAAGCGCATTATCCGGCAGATAGCCTGGTGTTGAAGCGCCGCTAAATTTGCTTTATATTTCGGTGGGCTGTTTGGTCAGCCCACCGAAATATAATTATTCGCGCTTTTTAAAGCGATAAGAATATAAATCGGGCTCACCCTCGTAGTATCCGTCTAAGGCCAAACTGTTATAAGCCCTTTTAATTGCATCAATGGCCTCAGCGGCATTGTTCACCCGGTTGCCATTTACGCTGGTAATCAAAAATCCGGGCTGCATATTCGTGTCATAGACAATGCTTCCGCGTTTTACCGAGGTAACCAAAGCGCCGGGCATGCGCAGTACCCGTTGTTCTTCTTTATTTACGTCGCGGAGTTCAATTCCAATATCATCTTGCAATTCATCGCCTGCTACCCGCGCCACGCTGGTGGTATTGCGGCTGTCTTTCAGCACCACACGGGTTTTATATTTTTTTCCCTGGCGCCAGTATTCAACCGTAAGTTCTTGCCCTGGACGGAATCGGCCCACCAATTCCTGCAATTCGGGTGTTCTTTTCAGACGCACATCATTTAGGCCGAGGATGACATCACCGTCGCGCAAACCCGCATCGGCAGCACCGCCATCGGCATTTACCCGCGTCACATAAACGCCTTGCGCGGAGGGCAACCCCAGTTCGCGGGCGCGCTCGTTGTCAACATCCTCAATGGCAACCCCCAGGAAGGCACGTTGTACTACGCCAAATTCGCGGATATCGCCAATAATTTTTTGCACCAGGTTGGAAGGCACCGCAAAAGAATACCCTTCATAACTCCCTGATTCTGTGATAATTGCCGTATTGATGCCGATCAATTCACCCACGGTGTTTACCAAGGCCCCGCCACTATTTCCCGGATTGACTGCAGCATCGGTCTGAATAAACGACTCAATGCTGGTGCCGCCGCCCAAAATATTAATGTTGCGGCCTTTTGCACTGATAATCCCCGCCGTTACCGTACTTTCGAGGTTGAACGGATTACCTACCGCCAGCACCCACTCCCCTACTTGCAAGGAATCACTGTTTCCAAAAAGAATAAAGGGCAAATCAGATTCATCTATTTTTAACAGCGCTATGTCGGTTGAAGGATCTGATCCAACCAGTTTCGCCTTATATTCGCGCTTGTCGGCCAGGGTTACCTTAATGTCGGTACTTTTGTCAATCACATGATGGTTGGTTACAATGTATCCATCCGGTGTCATGATCACCCCCGAACCCGATGACCCCGAAACACTGCCCCCCCAAATACCATTGCCCGATTGGATCAGGGCGCGAATATTGACAACCGCAGGGGTAGCAACTTCGGCAGATTCGATAAAATTGGTGGGCGCTGCCGATAAAAAACCTTTGTTGGAGCGCGTATTGAATAATTTATCAACCAACCCTGTATAACGTGCGTCGCCCGCTTCCCCAGACCAAACTACGCGGTTAGACTGGATAAAGCGCGTGTATAGGAAAATAGAAAGCAACGAACTCAAAACACAGGCAAAAACAAGCGACAGGTACTTTTGCATTCAAACGGATTTTGGTTGTGATTACGAATGGCCGCAATTTAATTAAGCAGTTGAACGGTCTGATAAAACAAGTAGGACCACATTTTGGTTTTAAAGGAAAACAAAATATGAATTTTTGGAAATACCAGGGCGCAGGAAACGATTTTATTATGGTCGACCAACGCACCCAAGCATGGATAAAACGGGAAGATACCGACAAAATTGCGCATTACTGCAACCGACGTTTTGGAATTGGCGCCGATGGGCTTATCCTGTTGCAACAAATGGACGGATACGATTTTGAAATGGTGTATTTTAACGCCGATGGCCGCGAAAGCAGTATGTGTGGCAATGGGGGGCGCTGTATCACTGCTTTTGCCCAACAATTGGGTATTTTTGAGAAAAAATGTCGCTTTTTGGCCATCGATGGTTCACATGAAGCCTTTATCCAACGCGCCAAAGACCAAGCCGATGCCTGGGTAGAACTCAAAATGGTGGATGTTCCTCAAATTGAACGCCTGGACGAGCATGCTTTTGTGCTCAATACCGGCTCTCCACATTATATCCGTTTTGAACATAGCCTCGAACATAAAAATATGGTGGAAGAAGGGCGCGCAATTCGATACAATGACCGTTTTAAAAAAGAAGGCATTAATGTCAATTTGGTGGCCATTGGCACCGATGGATTGGCAATTCGCACCTACGAACGCGGGGTCGAAGACGAAACCCTTGCCTGTGGGACGGGTATTACCGCTGCAGCATTGGCCCATCATATTTATACGGGCAGCCGCACCCAAAAGGAAGAAGTCGCCGTGCGGGCAAGTGGCGGAAACTTATCCGTTCGATACCAGGATCTTGGGGATGGCCGTTTTTCAGATATTTGGCTTTGTGGCCCGGCAACCGCTGTGTTCGAAGGTTTTATTCCATAAGTTGCTTGCTTGGCCAAATCCCCCTAATTTTACCTTTAAAACTAGAACCTATTCCGATGATGCGAAACATTTACTTGCTGGTTTTGTACTTAAGTTTCCCCTTTTGTATGTCGGCGCAAACGGATTCCTTGCCCCCTGTTCCAATCCCTCCTAAGCCCAAACCTGCCGGGAAATACACCCTGATTAAAGCAGCCAGAAAAGAATTGCTGGCCAATTTTTTAAATAATGACCTCGGAAATTCCCTGATTTGGGTCGATTCCCTCATTCAAATGGAGAACGACAAATACGCCACCCTGGCATGGGACGAACGCTGGCTGATTTACCTGTGGGAAGAAGCCTATGGCAACTTGTTTGAAGAAGTTGCAGCCTTTGACGACCAAACTCGTTACCTCCATTCCCTAAAAATACAACCGCCGGCAGACAGCCTTTATGAATGGCTCGACCATGTTTTGTACGAACAACGCTATGAAATGTTTGGCAAACTAAAAAAAGGCTTTCTAACGGAAGAAGAACGGGTGTTTTCGTCCTTGATGATCGAATATTTGCTGCGCCTCAATACCAATGCCGTTGACTGGAATGCCCGTACAGACGCTTTTTTTGTAAAATTTCCCACTTCCCGATTCAATTCCTTCTTAAAATCGACCCAAACCTACATTCCCAAACCTTCTAAAAGTGCCTGGAACCTGGATATTTTGTTTCATAGCGGCAACTGGACCGACCAATTGGAACGCAGTTTTAATCCGCTTTATGGCATCGATTTGGGTATAACCTATGTTAAAAATCGCTGGAACTATGGCGTACATATGTCCATCGGTGGTGCCAAACTGGCACGCGACATCATAGAGCAAAACTATATTTGGCCTAAAAAGGACCCCTCTTTATTCGTAGCCCCCGAAATAGAACTTGGCTTTAACATCCTTCAAACTAAAAAAATACGCGTTTTCCCTTCCATTGGAGGCGGGTACGGCGTATTAAAAGCACCTGCATCCGATGAGGAAGGGGATCCCCTACCCGACTATTACACCTTATTTGATTACCGTAAATTGTATTGGCTGGCGTCGCTGACAACCGACATCAAATTCCGCATCGGAGATTCAGCCGATATAAATGCACCAAACGGTTCTTATCAAGGCGTGCGCTTGCGTTTAGGCTTTCGTCGCTTGTATTTCGAAAACAAAAACGACTATTTCCTAAGTGGCAACATGCTTTTCTTTTCGGTTGGATATAATTTTCACATTTTCAACACTTTAAACTAAAAATTCCTATAATTGTGGCAGACAACTTCGACTGGCTATCCGATCCATTACCGGCCTTTCATGCACAAGCAGCATGGAACGATGGAAGTTATGCCGATCAAGAACGCTGGGAGTTGGTGTACCTGCCTCCAGGTGCTTTTTCTATTGCAGCGGGTGCAGCCCTTTTGTCGGACCACATCCGTCGATTTCGGTTTTCACCGGAAATCATCCAGCGCATGGGCCATTTCACCGATCATTTGGGGCGTTCTGTTTTGACCGAGAGTTTTTTAAATTACCTGCAGCGCATGCGTTTGAAGGTAAATATGTATGCCGCCCTGGAAGGCACCTTACTCTTGCCCGGACAGCCCCTTTTAATCCTTCAGGGTGCCAAATTGCCTATTTTATTATTAGAATCTGCCTTGCGCGCCCTTTGTTTAGATCATACGATCGTGGCTACGCAAGCTGCACAACATGGTTGGGAACAGCAACATTACAAAGAAGCAGATACACCTGAAGCGCCCGTTTGGGAGCAAAATCCGGATGGCTGGAAAAAACGGGCTTGTTATGTGGGAGGCGGTGCGATAGGTGCAGATCAAATAATGCCAGCATTAAAATTGCAGGCTCCTGTTTTATTCGGCGGGGAGCCTTTGTCACAAATTCGGCGATTGTACCAAGGGGAAATGCCCGTAGGTGACGTGTGGCTTACCCGCAGCCTAGAAGCAACAGCGGGTATAAGTAAATCCAGTATTTCCATCGAGGATGCCCAAAGCGGAAGCCGTAAAAAAATATCTTTTACCCGTTTTCAAAATATATATCAACCACTCGTGCTGGGGGGCAGACCAGTTTGGACAACCCAGGCCCTCCCCTATTTGCGACAGCGTACTTTTAAACAAATGCATGCTTTTCGGCAAACCGATTTGGAACAATATCCGAGTGGGTGGTTATACGCAGATACGGTTCCTGCTTAAACGAGGTCGACGTAAATGGCCGAGCGCTCCACTTTATCTTGCAGGGGACCGAAATGGGCTAGTTTCAGTTCGGCCATTTTGCGGCCGGCGATGGCGCATTCCAGCAGCGTTTTTTCATCTAGGCGGGCAGTTAAGTAGCCCGACCAAAAGGCATCACCTGCCCCGGTCGTATCTTTTACTTCAACGCCACGTGCAGGTAAAAAGTGTCGTTCGCGGTCATTGCCAACCCAGCAGCCATCTGCACCGAGGGTAAAACAAATCTCGCTGGCCCCCATCTTCAGGAAATGGTCAATCACCGCATCGGGTGAAGGCTTTTCGTCTTCATACAAACGGCCCCAATCGACATCACTAATTTTCACCAGTGCGCCCAAACGGCACAACTCTGCGACAAGGCGTTGGGCTTCGCGGCGATCAGGCCATATTTTCTCGGCATAATTCGCATCCACACTGATAAGGCAATTGGCGCGTTTGGCTTTTTCCATGGCCTGCATGATCACATTTTGGGCCGGATTGCGGCTCAAAGCGAAGCAGGTGGTATGTACAATACCAATTTCTTCAAAACGGCTGTACGGAAACTGCCGGATGGATAACATCGTATCCGCACCACGATAAGCCTGAAAATTGGACACAGCCGCCGAACGGGTCACCAAAATAAGCGTGGTTGGATCTTCAACCTGGGTAACACCGGTTACATCCACCCCGAGGCGTGCAACGTAATTGCGCAACACCCCGCCCATGTCGTCATTGCCCACAGAAGCAACCAACATCGTGTTGTTGCCCAAACGGGCCATATTCATACATAAATTCGCAGGACTTCCCCCCGGAATTCTTTTAAACAAAGTCGCTTCTTCAAGCGTCTGGACAAATTCGGCCGTGATAAAATCAACCAGCAATTCACCCGCACATAAAATATCAATCGGTCTGCGCATACGATCCATGAATTGGATTTTAAGAGGCTGCTCACTAAAAATGCACTCAATTCGTTGATTTTCAATAATATAAACCCCAAAAACCCATGGTTTTACCTTCAAATCAGCCGCAATATTAAGACATTTTCTTTGAATGGCTGCCATCTGAGGCCACAAGTTCCATGATTGGCATTAATTTGTCAGGTTATGACAGCCTGACATTAAAATCTATAGGCAGTCTGTAAAAATGGCAGAAAATTTTCAATGGCACGAAGTCTGATAGGTTGCTTGTATCCGTAGAAAATTTGGTTTTGCGGAAATCCAATGTTTTAACCTAAACTAAAATACTGTAAAATTATGAAACCAATCGCAGACCGTGTAATCATCAAGCCGGCGACTGCCGACGAAAAGACCAAAGGCGGTATTATCATTCCTGACACAGCCAAAGAAAAACCACAACGTGGTGAAGTAATTGCGGTGGGTCCGGGCAAAGACGGTAATCTGATGACTGTTCAAGTTGGCGATATTGTATTGTATGGCAAATATGCTGGCCAGGAAATCAACCATGAAGGTCATGATTACTTGATCATGCGCGAAGATGATATCCTCGTGGTGATCTAATACCAGCGTAGTCGCTTGAATACCAAATAACCATAGCCCCCGAAAATATTTCACTTCACTCAACACTCAAAAAGTACGAGCAGATATGTCAGCTAAACAAATCAATTTCAATACAGAAGCACGCGAAAAACTCAAAGAGGGTATCGATGCTTTGGCGAATGCCGTAAAAGTTACCCTCGGCCCAAAAGGTCGTAACGTAATTATTCAAAAATCATTTGGCGCACCAGCCATCACCAAAGACGGTGTGACCGTAGCCAAAGAGGTTGAATTGGAAGATCCAATCGCCAACATGGGCGCACAAATGGTTAAAGAAGTAGCCAGCAAAACAGCCGATGCAGCCGGTGATGGTACGACCACTGCAACTGTTTTGGCACAAGCAATGGTTACTGCAGGTTTGAAAAATGTAGCAGCCGGCGCAAACCCAATGGATATCAAACGCGGTATCGATAAAGCGGTACGTGTAGTAGTTGAAAACCTGAAAGAGCAAACCGAAAACATCGGCGAAGACTTCGACAAAATCCAGCAAGTTGCTGCGATTTCGGCCAACAACGACGAAACAATCGGTAAACTGATTGCGGATGCAATGAAACGCGTATCAAAAGACGGCGTTATCACCGTAGAAGAAGCAAAAGGCACGGATACCTACGTGGAGGAAGTAATCGGTATGCAGTTTGACCGCGGCTACTTGAGCCCATACTTTATCACAGACGCCGAGAAAATGGTGGCTGATTACGAAATGCCTTACTTGTTGATCACCGATAAAAAAATCGGCAACATGCAGGAATTCGTACCAGTTTTGGAAAAAACACTGCAAACAGGTCGTCCACTCTTGGTTATTTCTGAAGATGTTGAAAGCCAGGCACTGGGTGTTTTGGTCGTAAACCGCCTTCGCGCTGGTTTGAAAGTAGTTGCTGTAAAAGCACCTGGTTTCGGCGACCGTCGCAAAGCCATGTTGGAAGATATCGCCATCCTCACTGGTGGTGTAGTGATCAGCGAAGAACAAGGATACAAACTGGAAAATGCTGGTTTGGAGCACCTCGGTTCTTGCGAACGCATCACGGTTGACAAAGACAACACCACCATCGTAGGTGGTAAAGGTCAGGCAGAAGCCATCAAAGCGCGCATCCAGCAGATCAAACAACAAATTGAAGCGACCACCAGCGATTACGACAAAGAGAAACTCCAGGAACGTCTTGCCAAACTGGCAGGTGGTGTGGCAGTACTCTATGTTGGCGCCGCAACGGAAGTGGAAATGAAAGAGAAAAAAGACCGTGTGGATGACGCCCTCCACGCTACCCGCGCTGCCATCGAAGAAGGGATCGTTGCAGGTGGTGGTGTGGCGCTCGTGCGCGCACTCGATAGCTTGAAAGACTTGAAAGGTGACAACGAAGACGAAAACTACGGTATCCAAATCGTACGCAAATCACTCGAATCACCAATTCGCACCATCGCTGAAAATGCAGGTGTAGACGGTTCTTTGGTATTCCACAAAGTATTGGAAAACAAAGGCGCTTTTGGCTACAATGCACGCCACGATCGCTACGAAGACCTGAAAAAAGCAGGTATCATCGATCCAACGAAAGTAACGCGTGTAGCTTTGGAAAATGCAGCGTCTATCGCAGCAATGGTATTGACCACCGAATGTGTGATCAATGAAAAACCAGAGAAAAAGAACGGCGGTGGCCATGCACATCCTGATATGGGTGGCATGGGCGGCATGATGTAATTTGCCCCCACTTAATTGAATACCGTTTGATGAAAATATGGAAGCCGTCTGATCGTTTTTCGACCAAGGCGGCTTCTTTTTATTTAATAACAAGATGTAAAAAAATGTAGTAAAAACTTAATAATAATTTTATCTACTTTATAAGTAATTGATCAACAAAACTTAAGACCAATACCGCCCTTCAAACTTAATATTAACTTAACATTGTATCAAGATTTGAGTCGTTTGATAAGTGGAATTTTGCTCCACTAAATTCATAAATGATATGACGGCAAGACTAACCTTAGCATTTTTCATTTTTTTCTCATTTTCCACCCTGTCGCTCTTTGCTCAAACCGGTACGATTGCTGGTAAGGTCATTGATGCCAAATTTGCCGATGTTGTCATCGGTGCAACTGTTCGTGTTGACCCAGGAACGGCAACCTCAATGGGTGCCAGCACCGACCTCGACGGTAACTACATCATCAAATGTCCGGTTGGCAAGCACAAAATTGTGGTTTCTTACCTCGGATATGCCGACAAAACCATTGACGAAATTGATGTAAAGGCAAACGAAGCCATTACCATCGACCTCGCCTTGGAAGAAGCAGCAAGCACGACCATTGCGGAGGTTGTTATCACAGCAAAAGCAAGCCGCGAAAGTCAAAGTGCGTTGACCATTCTGCAGAAAAACAGCCCGGTAATCGCCGACGGTATTTCTGCCGAAACCATCAAACGTACCCCTGACCGTACAACCGGTGATGTATTGCGCCGCGTGAGTGGTGCCTCTGTACAAGATGGACGCTTTGCAATTATCCGCGGTTTGAACGACCGTTACAACGTTGCGATGGTAAACGGCGCTTTGTTGAGCTCTACCGAGCCTGACCGCCGCGCGTTTTCGTTCGACATCTTCCCATCTTCCCTGTTGGATAACCTGGTGATCGTAAAAACCGCTTCTCCTGATTTGCCCGGTGAATTTGCCGGTGGCGTAATCATGATGAACACCAAAGACATCCCGGAAGACAATTACCTGAACGTTCAGGTAAACGGTGGTTACAACACGGTAACAACGTTCAAAGACTACAAAACATCTCAATCAGGCAACCGCGATTGGTTGGGTATTGATGATGGCAGCCGTGCTTTGCCTGATAATTTCCCTGCAACAAGTGCTGACTACACCAATTCTTCGATCGAGGAACGGACCCGTCTTGCTCAATCTATCCCCAACACTTGGTCTACAAAAGACGTAACAGCACGTCCAAACCTCGGTGCACAAATCACCGCTGGTTATGTAAAACCATTGGGTGCAAAATCCAAAATTGGCGCTACCCTTGGTTTAACGTACAGCAGCTCTCTGCGCTACCAGGAAACGGAACGCCGCGATTATGACCAAAACGGTTTGTTGTACCTGTACAAAGACAAACAATTCAACACCGGCATTTTGTGGGGTGCCTTGGCCAACATTGGTTATGTAATCAATGAGCGCAACAAGGTGACGTTCCAAAGCACATACACCCAGAACTCAGACAACAACGTATATACTCGTACCGGCGTAGATACCCTCGACAACTTCGGCGTTCGTAGCCAGGCGGTAGAATTTATCACAACGGGTTTGCTTTCTACCCGCCTTTCTGGTGAGCATGTATTTGGTGACCGCGCCATGAAAGTGGAATGGGGCTTTGGTTTGAACAAAACAGACCGCAGTGTTCCAGACGTACGCCGTATTCTTTATCGTCAAAACCGCGACTTTGGTGAAGATGCACCGTTTGCCATCTTTATTCCACAAGGTGGTGGTGACGCATACCGTACAGGTCGTGTTTATTTGGATTTGGAAGAAAAAATTCAGAACGGAAACGTTGCATTTTCTTTCCCATTCTCTTTGTTTGAACAAAAACAAACGTTCAAAGTGGGTGGTTTGTACCAAGGCAAACAACGTGAGTTTGCTGGCCGCCTGTTGGGTGTAGTAAGTAATGGCAATACCAGCGCATTCCGTTTGTTGCCGGTAGATTCGATTTTTGCCACCGAAAATTTCAAAACCAGCAATGGTTTCCGGTATGATGACATCACAGCACCATCCGATAAGTACTCTGCTGAATCGGATTTGACTGCTGCTTTTGCGATGTTCCAAAACAACTTTGGTAAATTTAAACTTACCTGGGGTGTACGTGCCGAGAATTTCAGTCAACGTGTATTCAACACCCTTGACCGTCAGGACAAACCAGTTAGTATTGAACGCGATACCCTCGTATTGTTGCCATCGTTCAACTTGACCTACGAATTGAACGAGAAGATCAACCTGCGTTTGTGCGGTTCACAAACCACTTCGCGTCCTGAGTTCCGTGAATTATCGCCGTTCTCTTTCTTTGAGTTCGTGACACAAACCCAGGTTTATGGTAACCCGAGCCTGAATATTGCCAACATCTACAATGCAGATGTGCGTTTTGAATACTACCCTGGCGAAAACCAGCTGCTTTCGGTAAGTGGTTTTTACAAAAAATTTGAAAATCCAATTGAGCAGGTAATGGCGCAATTGGGTGCAACCACCCGTGAGCGTACGTTCAAAAACGTTAAATCGGCTGTGAACTACGGTTTGGAGATTGAAGCGCGTAAAAACTTCGGTTTCATCAATGACAACTTCAAAAACCTCGTTGCATTTGCCAACCTGGCCTTGATTCAGTCTTCTGTAGATTTGGAAGGTACCAGCTCGCCGAACAAAGACCGTCCATTGCAGGGTCAATCACCATATGTATTGAACGTTGGTTTGCAAGCAAGTTTCCCCGATCTTGGTTTGAACTCAACTTTGGTGTTTAACCGCGTGGGCGACCGCGTGTTTGAGGTAGGTGTAACGGGTTACAACGATATCTATGAGCGCCACCGGAACTTGCTTGATTTCCAGATTGCCAAGCGTATTGGCAAATTGGCAGAAATCAAATTGAACTGGCAAGATATCCTGCGCCCGGATTACATTTACTATCAGGATGCGAACAATGACGGTAAGTATCAAGCGCCAACCGGCGACTTTAAACTAGGAAACGGCGAAGACAACTTGATTCAACGCGTCAAGGTAGGTAGCACCATCAGCCTTTCCTTCAGCATGCGCTTTTAAAACAATTATGACCTAATAAAAACGAATTGTTTTGCCAAAAACTTAACATTAGAATTCGTTTTACCATAAAAATACAAATTAAAAAAAGCCGGAAGCAAATCGCTTTCGGCTTTTTTTTCAATACATTATACATACGCGATTAGTATATTTAACAATAACTTTACATTGGAGTAACCCAAAATTAACACCTTTCCATCGTCCCGCGATGCACCACAGGCGTAGTTTTGCAGTGTTTTTAAATAACGAAAATTAAACAACACAATTATGAAAAAAAGCCTGCTTTTGCTAACGTTGCTCTTCTTTGCAATGGTAGCCTCAATCACGGCACAAGTAGTGAACGTCTCTGGTGACATTACCACCAATACCACCTGGACGAAGAACAACACCTACTTGTTGAACGGTTTTGTGTACGTTAAAAACGGCGCAAACCTGACCATTGAACCTGGTACAGTAATCAAAGGTGACAAAGCAAGCCGCGCTTCTTTGATCATCACCCGCGGCAGTAAAATCACTGCCGACGGTACATTTAACGAACCGATCGTATTTACAAGTAATGAAGCCATTCCTGCTGCAGGTGACTGGGGCGGTTTGATCATTTTGGGTCGGGCTAGCACCAATGGTTCTTTCAACGGAACAACTGGTTTGCAGGCTATCGAAGGTGACATCAACAATGCAAATGGTGATGGTTTATTTGGTAACGGTGACCTTGCTGGTCCTGCTACACAGTACGACAACGACAACAGCGGTATCCTCCGTTATGTACGAATTGAATACCCTGGTGTGGTAATTACACCTGGTAACGAGATCAATGGTTTGACTTTGGGCGGCGTTGGTCGCGGTACAACCATGGACTATGTACAAGTGAGCTTTTCTAACGACGACTCTTTTGAATGGTTTGGCGGTAACGTAAATGCAAAACACCTGATCGCTTACCGCGGTTTGGATGACGACTTTGATACAGACAACGGTTTCTCTGGTACCATCCAGTTTGCTTTCACTCAACGCGACCCAGCGGTTTCTGACGCTGCGGGTGCTTCGAACAGTTTCGAATCTGACAACGATGCGAATGCAACTACAGCTACACCTAAAACAGCGGCAAACTTTGTAAACGTTACTGTAGTAGGTCCTTCAACAGTAGACGCTGCACAATTCTTCAGCCGTGGCGCTTTGTTGCGTCGTAATACAGAACAAGCATTGTTCAACTGCCTGATCGTAGGTGCTTGGCCAAATGCTGGTTTGCGTATTGATGGCACCAACACGGGCGCAAACGCTACTGCTGGTACTTTGGAGGTTAAAAACTTGGTAATCGCAGGTGCTACAACACCAGTAAACACCAATGCTGCAGGTTTTGACGTAAATGCATGGTTTGCAACTGCAGGCTGGGGCAACCAGTCTTTCCCTGCTTCTAGCGATGCTAAATTGACCGATCCGTTCAACTTGAACGCACCAAACCTGGTTCCACAAGCGGGTTCACCAGTTCTGACTGCTGGTTCATTTACTTCTTCTGCTCGTATCCAAACAAACCCTTATGTTATTAAAGTAGCATATGCTGGTGCATTTGGCGACAACGACTGGACTTGCGGTTGGGCACGTTTCGCTGGTGGTTCTACCACTTGCGGCGCTACCGTAGTTTCTGGTAACATCACAACCAATACAACTTGGACAAAAGACAAAACTTATGTTCTGAACGGTTTTGTATACGTGAAAAACTGCGCTACCCTGACCATCGAGCCAGGTACCGTAATTAAAGGTGATAAAGCCACGCGTGGTACTTTGATCGTTACACGTTGCGCGAAAATCGTGGCAGACGGTACGTTCAATGAGCCAATCGTATTCACTTCTGCTGCTGCAACACCTGCTGCAGGTGACTGGGGCGGTTTGGTGATCTTGGGTCGCGCTACAACCAACGGTTCTTTCAACGGAACAGCTGGCTTGCAAGCAATCGAAGGTGACTTGAACAACGCGGCTGGCGACGGTCTGTTTGGTAACGGTGACCTTGCTGGTCCTGCTACTCAGTACGACAACGACAACAGCGGTATCTTGCGCTATGTGCGTATCGAATATCCTGGTATCGTAATCACACCAGGTAACGAAATCAACGGTTTGACTTTGGGCGGTGTTGGTCGTGGTACTACCATGGACTACGTTCAAGTAAGTTACTCAAACGATGACTCTTACGAGTGGTTCGGTGGTAACGTAAACGCGAAACACTTGATCGCTTACCGCGGTTTGGATGACGATTTCGATACAGACAATGGTTTCTCTGGTAACATCCAGTTTGCTTTCTCTGTTCGTGACCCACAGGTTTCTGACGCTGCTGGTGCTTCAAACAGTTTTGAATCTGACAATGACGCAAACGCTACAGAAGCGGCGCCTAAAACATCTGCTACGTTCTCGAACGTAACCGTTGTAGGTCCTTCTACAGTAGACGCTACACAGTTCTTCAGCCGCGGTGCTTTGTTGCGCCGCAACACCAACCAAGCGTTGTTCAACACCTTGATCGTAGGTGCATGGCCAAATGCTGGTTTGCGTATCGACGGTACCAACACAGGTGCAAACGCAACGGCTGGTACTTTGGAAGCGAAAAACATCATCATCGCGGGTCCTGCAACTGCAGTAAACACCAACGCTGCTGGTTTCGACGTAAATGCATGGTTCGGTACTGCAGGTTGGGGCAACCAATCATTCCCTGCTTCTGCAGATGCTAAATTGACTGATCCGTTCAATTTGAACACACCAAACTTGCTTCCTTTGGCAGGTTCGCCTGTGTTGAATGCTTCGAACTTCGCTGCTACTCGCGTAAATAACGCCAACTTCATCAAAGTACCGTATGTAGGTGCTTTCGGTGATAACGACTGGACTTGCGGCTGGGCACGTTTCGCAGGTGGTGCAACCCCTTGCGCTCCGACCGTAATTTCTGGTAACATTACGACCAACACAACTTGGACAAAAAACAATACTTATGTCCTGAACGGTTTTGTATATGTGAAAAACTGCGCTACCCTGACCATCGAGCCAGGTACCGTAATTAAAGGTGACAAAGCAACACGTGGTACCTTGATCGTAACTCGTTGCGCGAAAATCGTAGCAGACGGTACGTTCAACGAGCCAATCGTATTCACTTCTAGCTCCGCTTCACCTGCTGCAGGTGACTGGGGTGGTTTGGTGATCTTGGGTCGCGCTACAACCAACGGTTCTTTCAACGGAACAGCTGGTTTGCAAGCAATTGAAGGTGACTTGAACAATGCATCAGGCGACGGTCTGTTTGGTAACGGTGACCTTGCTGGTCCTGCTACACAGTACGACAACGACAACAGCGGTATCTTGCGCTATGTGCGTATCGAATATCCTGGTGTGGTAATTACCCCAGGTAACGAAATCAACGGTTTGACTTTGGGCGGTGTTGGTCGTGGAACTACCATGGACTACGTTCAAGTAAGCTATTCGAACGATGACTCTTACGAGTGGTTCGGTGGTAACGTAAACGCGAAACACTTGATCGCTTACCGCGGTTTGGATGACGATTTCGATACAGACAATGGTTTCTCTGGTAACATCCAGTTTGCTTTCTCTGTACGTGACCCACAGGTTTCTGATGCTGCTGGTGCTTCAAACAGTTTTGAATCTGACAACGATGCAAACGCTACAGAAGCAGCGCCTAAAACAGCTGCTACGTTCTCGAACGTAACCGTTGTAGGTCCATCTACTGTAGATGCTACACAGTTCTTCAGCCGCGGTGCTTTGTTGCGCCGTAACACCAACCAAGCGTTGTTCAACACCTTGATCGTAGGTGCATGGCCAAATGCTGGTTTGCGTATCGACGGTACCAACACCGGTGCAAACGCAACTGCGGGTACTTTGGAAGCGAAAAACATCATCATCGCGGGTCCTGCAACTGCAGTAAACACCAACGCTGCTGGTTTCGACGTAAATGCATGGTTTGGTACAGCAGGTTGGGGCAACCAATCATTCCCTGCTTCTGCAGATGCTAAATTGACTGATCCGTTCAATTTGAACACACCAAACTTAATTCCTTTGGCAGGTTCTCCTGTATTGAATGCATCGAACTTCGCTGCTACCCGCGTAAACAATGCCAACTTCATCAAAGTACCGTATGTAGGTGCTTTCGGTGATAACGACTGGACTTGTGGTTGGGCACGTTTCGCAGGTGGTGCAACCCCATGCGCATCTACCGTAATTTCTGGTAACATTACCACCAATACTACTTGGACAAAAGACAAAGAATACGTTCTGAACGGCTTTGTATATGTGAAAAACTGCGCTACCCTGACCATTGAGCCAGGTACCGTAATTAAAGGTGACAAAGCAACACGTGGTACCTTGATCGTTACACGTTGCGCGAAAATCGTAGCAGACGGTACACGCAACCAACCAATCGTATTCACTTCTGCTGCTGCAACACCTGCTGCAGGTGACTGGGGTGGTTTGGTGATCCTGGGTCGCGCTACTACAAACGGTTCTTTCAACGGAACAGTTGGTTTGCAAGCAATTGAAGGTGACTTGAACAACGCGGCTGGCGACGGTCTGTTCGGTAACGGCGACCTTGCTGGTCCTGCTACACAATACGACAACGACAACAGCGGTATCCTCCGTTATGTACGCATCGAGTATCCTGGTATCGTAATCACACCAGGTAACGAAATCAACGGTTTGACCTTGGGTGGCGTTGGTCGCGGTACTACTTTGGACTATGTGCAAGTAAGTTTCTCGAATGATGACTCTTACGAATGGTTCGGTGGTAACGTAAACGCGAAACACTTGATCGCTTACCGCGGTTTGGATGATGATTTCGATACAGACAACGGTTTCTCTGGTAACGTCCAGTTTGCCTTCTCTTTGCGCGACCCTGCAGTTTCTGACGCTGCGGGTGCTTCGAACAGTTTCGAATCAGACAACGATGCAAATGCTACAGAAGCAGCGCCTAAAACGGCAGCTACTTTCTCGAACGTAACCGTTGTAGGTCCTGCTACTGTAGATGCTACACAGTTCTTCAGCCGCGGTGCTTTGTTGCGCCGTAACACCAACCAAGCGTTGTTCAACACCTTGATCGTAGGTGCATGGCCAAATGCTGGTTTGCGTATTGATGGTACCAACACAGGTGCAAACGCAACTGCTGGTACTTTGGAAGCGAAAAACATCATCATCGCAGGCTCTACTACACCTGTAAATACCAACGCTGCTGGTTTCGACGTAAATGCATGGTTCGGTACTGCAGGTTGGGGCAACCAATCATTCCCTGCTTCTGCTGATGCTAAATTGACCGATCCATTCAATTTGAATACGCCAAACCTGGTACCTCAAGCAGGTTCACCAGTATGGACTGCTGCGAGCTTCGCTGCGACACGTGTCAACAATCCATCTTTCATTAAAGTACCATATGTAGGTGCATTTGGTGATGTTGACTGGACTTGCGGTTGGGCACGTTTCTCTGGTGGTGTTGGACCATGCGCTCCTGAAGTAGTTTCAGGTGACATCACAACCAACACGACTTGGACAAATGCAAAAGAATACACATTGAACGGTTTCGTATATGTGAAAAACTGCGCTACTTTGACCATCGAGCCAGGTACGGTAATTAAAGGTGACAAAGCAACACGCGGTACTTTGATCGTTTCTCGTTGCTCTAAAATCATTGCAGACGGTACAGCAGATGCACCAATCGTATTCACTTCTAGCTCGGCTACACCTACTGCAGGTGACTGGGGTGGTTTGATTATCTTGGGTCGTGCAAGCACGAATGGTTCTTTCAACGGAACAGTTGGTTTGCAAGCAGTAGAAGGTGACATTAACAACGCAAATGGCGACGGTCTGTTTGGTAATGGTGACCTTGCTGGTCCTGCTACACAGTACGACAACGACAACAGCGGTATCTTGCGCTATGTACGCATCGAGTATCCTGGTATCGTAATCACGCCAGGTAACGAAATCAACGGTTTGACGTTGGGTGGTGTTGGTCGTGGAACTACTATGGACTATGTTCAAGTGAGCTACTCAAACGATGACTCATACGAATGGTTCGGTGGTAATGTAAACGCGAAACACTTGATCGCTTACCGCGGTTTGGATGACGATTTCGATACAGACAACGGTTTCTCTGGTAACCTTCAGTTCCTGTTGGCCGTACGCGACCCACAAGTTTCTGACGCTGCTGGCGCTTCGAACGGTTTTGAATCAGACAATGATGCAAATGCGACGAATGCATTGCCAAAAACGGCTGCAACCATTACAAATGCAACCATGATTGCACCTGCAACCGTAGATGCTGCTCAGTTCTTCAGCCGTGGTGCTTTGTTGCGCCGTAACACAGAACAGTCTTTGTTCAACACCCTCTTCGTTGGTGCATGGCCAAACGCTGGTATCCGTATCGATGGTAACAACACCGGTGCAAACGCTACTGCAAACCTCCTGGAGGTTAAAAATGTTTCAATCGCAGGCGCTGGAACCGCAGTAAATACCAATGCGGCTGGCTTTGTTGTGAACGATTGGTTCAATACAAGCGGCTGGGGTAATACATACAATGCTGCCTCTGGAAGTGCTGAATTGACAAATCCATTTAATGTGGACTTGCCAAACGCAATGCCAAACTTATTGTCTCCTGTATTGGCAAATGGCTCTTTTGTTTCTTCTCCACGTTTGAACAACGCATTCTTTACAACGGTTAACTACATCGGTGCCTTCGGTCGTGTAAACGGCAGCATCAATGACTGGACTTGTAAATGGGCTGACTTCAAAGGCGGCGCAGCAGATTGCGTAACCAGCACAGATGATTTCAACAAAGTGGTAAATACCTTGAAACTGTTCCCAACAGTAACAGGTGATTACACCAACCTGGAAATTGATCTGAAAGAAAACGTGAACTTGAATGTTACGATCTACAGCATGAACGGTACCAACTTCGGTACTTTGCTCGACGAAAACGTAGCAGCAGGCAACCAAGTAATTGGCTTGAACGTAAGCAACTTGACTGCTGGTTTCTACTTTGTACAAATCCAGGCGGGCAACGCGATCAAAACTGAAAAGTTGATCATCGTACGCTAATACTTGTCTGACAAGTAGGCCTGAATAATAAAAGGGCAAGGAATGTCGAAGTTAATCTTCGATGTTTCTTGCCCTTCTTTATTTTATTAGGGTATTGATATCGCTGTATTTTAGAAAAAAAGCCTGTTAAGCGTCCCGATTTTGTTTCACCATGCCGACCAACTCATTGGTCAGGCGCCGCATGTGAAACTCCAGCATTTCCCGTAATTGATCATTTTGAATGGCACTGCCATGCGCCAACTCCGGGTAAAGGGCTACAACTGCTTGATTCATATCATCAATCAGGCGATTGGCTACTTCATCCCAACTTGGGTCCTGATTCTGGCCAGCAGCGCTCAAAGCCTCCCAAGCGGTATCCTGCGCGCGTTTACGCCGGGCATTCAACCAATCCAGCCGCTCTGTTTCGATGGCCTCCAGATTGGCCTGACGCGCAAGGTAATGCTGTAAACTAGAAGGCCAGTTGATTTTGGCAGCATCCAAACGCGCCAGAATGACATCTTGGTCATCGCTGTCCTTGGCGCTTTGTTGGGTTTTATCGTGAAAAACCTGCTCATGGGCTTGTAAGTCATCCATGAAATCACCAAAATCAACAAACATGTTGGTCATGGCTTCCAAATCTGCAAAACGATCGCCCGTTAAGTCAAACCATATGGTCACAAAACCATCTTCATCTACATCAAAGCGTATATTTTCTACTTTAAAAGGCAAGGCTGTCTGCATCTTTCTCTACTTTCAGGGTGAAAAATGGCAAGATAACCTTTATCTTTTAACTACTGGGCAGCCTTATTGCATTTTGAAATCCAGTTGCTTAATTTCATCTTCATTCAAAATCAAACTATCGCGGTACTGTGTTTTGTAGCCCGTATAAGAAAGTGTAAGCAAATACGGCCCGCCCGCCCGCAAATTGCGCAATTCATAAGCGCCGTTGTTTTCGGTAAGGGTACCACGAAAGGTATTGGTGGGAAGATGTTTTACCACAACGGTTACACCCATCATGGGCTGGTTGCGCTCGTCCATAATCAAACCATGCAAGGTAGCAGTAGCCTGACGGGAATGTGCACATAAAATACAAAAGAGAAATACAAGAGAAGATAACCGAAGAAGATTCGACATAGCGTAGTTGTATTCGGAATATGACAAATAATTTGGCGGCGCAAAGCAAAACATTCAAAATGAATTTACAGCCATTGCTGAAAAAAACATTTTATATTTTAAAACCTGCGACTTTCATAATATTCTAAAAATCATACCAAAAAATTTGGTAGGATAAAAAAAATGCAATAAATGTCGCAGACCTAACAAAATGTTTATATTTGCCCGCATTTTTGTTTAATTTTTAACACTCGAACCGATTATGGCCCGCAATGCTACTGCTGATTCAGGAAGCCTTATTTTCAAATCCGGGCTTTTCGCCATCCTCGCCGGGTTTGCTTTTTTGATTTTCAACCAATTTTCCGGCAATCCCGACAACAGCAAAACACCACGTCCCAAACACCTGGAATTACCAGACACCACGACTGTTGCCGCTGAAACCAATAAAAACACCCAAAATGCACCAACGGTACCCGCCGAAATACTCCCGGAAACGGATGGTGAACTCGTACAACATACCTATTTCAGCCTCTCCTACAGCGAAAATGACGAACAGGCATCCTGGGTCGCATACCACCTCACCCGTGCGCGCCTGAATGAAAATTGGGCCGAACGTCCAAATACGTTTCGTCCCGACCCTGCCGTACATACAGAAAGTGCAACCCCGCGTGATTATAGTTCAAGCGGTTACGACAAAGGCCATCTTTGCCCCGCCGCAGATATGGCATTTAATGAAAATGCCATCGATGAAACGTTTTTGATGAGTAATATTAGTCCACAAGTACCCGGCTTTAACAAAGGGATCTGGCGCGAACTGGAAGAACTTACCCGCGACTGGGCCCGCCGTTTTGGACAATTGTATGTAGTTACCGGCCCAATGTTACGTCAGGAGGCCCTCGGACAAATTGGATTCAGCAAAGTTACGATTCCATCCTATTATTTTAAAGTATTATATGCGCCCGATCAGCAACGTGCCATCGCATTTATGCTCCCCAATACCGTCAGCGAACGCCCAGTGATGGATTATGCATACACCATTGACGCCGTAGAAAAAAGCAGCGGTATTGACTTTTTTCCGCAAATTCTAAAAGGACTAAACGAAGAACTGGAAGGATCCCTCGATAAAAATGCCTGGCCCATCAACCGCCAACGGTATGAAAAACGCCTTAAATCGTGGAACTTGCAAAAACAATAGATTTTATCCTATTGCCAGGCACTCCCACAAGTTTTAAAGTTTAATGACATCTATTATTACGATAATTGCCAATCCATGACGATTGCTTATCGCTTTAAATCCTACATTTGCCGCTGATGAAAAAAGTCTTCTGTTTCCTTTTATTGTGCAGTATCCTTGGTCAGGCCTCCATGCGGACCTTGCTGGTATTGCATTATCAATGGAACAAAGCCGTTTATCTGCAAAATTGTGAAAATCGCGACAAACCGGATTTAAAATGCGATGGCAAATGTGCGCTCCGCAAAAAAATGACGGTAGATACAGCGCAAAATCAAACGAAAGGAAGTCCGCAACTGCCCGATCAATTTCGTCAAATAAAAGATTTGCAACTCTTCATAGAATGTAACGAGGCTTTTCAACTGCATGCAAGTTTGGAAGAATCCCTCGCTACCCTACCTCCTTACCTCGTTTGGGAAAGTAACGCCCCCAAACGCACCATTTTCAGGCCACCAATAAGCATCTGCTAATTGCCTAAAATGCGGTGGGCAAGCCCTTCGCAGGTGCATCTTTTTTTGCTTTCTTAAAATTTCTTTATGCGAACACTGATCCTTGCAGTGGCGCTGCTCCTCTGCGTGTCGGATGTGCGTGCCTGCGATGTATGCGGTTGTTCCATTGGTGGCAATTATTATGGTATTTTACCACAATTCCATCGACATTTTGTAGGGTTGCGCTGGTCGGAACAAACTTCCTTTTCAGCACATAGCCAAAGCAAATTGAAAAACGGCATATATGATACAGAAGAGCGTTTCCAAACACTCGATCTGCTGACCCGTTTTTACCCTGTAAAAAGGGTACAAATGCTTGTTTTGGCACCACTCCACGATTTTCGTCAATGGGAAAGTGATACCTATACGCACACACATGGCATCGGCGATGTTTCAATTATGGCAAATTATGTCCTCTATGATACGGGAGACAGTATGCGCTTCAAATGGAAACAAACCTTTACCCTGGGGGGCGGTATCAAACTACCAAGTGGACAATTCCGTTTACACAATTCAAACGGTGAACTTTATCACCCGAATCTTCAACCAGGTACGGGCAGCACCGACTTTATGGTGTCGGCCAATTACACCATACGACGTGGCCGCTGGGGTTTAAGCGCCAATTCGACCGCACGGTACAACACTGCCAATCGAAACCAATTTCGGTACGGCCACCGACTGAACGGCGGCTTTAACCTGTTTTATTGGAAAAATATTCGACGGGTAATCCTTCTTCCCAACATCGGCGTATTTGTAGATGCTTCCCAAAGTAGCAAAGACAAAACCGAAAGTGTGGAAGGAAGTGGCGGCACCATTGGATTGGCAACTTTTGGCCTGGATGCTTATTTCGGACGTGTTTCGGCTGGCTTAACCTACCAAAAACCCATGTACCAAAACCTGGGAGAAGGCAGGGTGGACAGTAAACCACGGCTAATGGCTACCATTAACTACATTTTTTAACCAACACAACAACGCACAACATGAAAAATATTAAAATTTCATTCCTCGTATTGCTTGCATTTGTCTTTGTTTTCAATGCTTGTAAGGACGACGAAAAAACGGAAACCATTACTGGATTCGGTAGTGTAGAAATTGAATTCGACAACCAAGCAGGTGATAAATCGCTGGTACTCGGAAATACCTACAAAACTGCTTTTGGCGATACCGTAAAGTTTACCACCTTCAATTATTACATCAGCAACATCGTGCTCGGAAAAGCCGATGGCACAACCTATACCGTTCCTAAAAACGAATCGTATTTCCTGTGCAAACAAGATGATGCGACTACCCGCGCCATCACCATCGACAATGTACCTGCTGGCGATTATACAACCCTGAGCTTTGTTGTGGGAGTAGACAGCGCGAAAAGCGTAAGTGCTATAGGCGAACGCACCGGCGTACTCGACCCAGCAACCGGCGCAAGTGGCATGTACTGGAGCTGGAATTCTGGTTACATTTTTGTAAAAGTGGAAGGCACCTCCCCTGCTGCCCCACTCGACGCAGGTTCTGGTGAACGTATTTTCCAATACCACACCGGTTTGTTCGGCGGTTACAACAGTACCACCCTCAACAATTTGAAAACGATCAAACTCACTGCTCCCGATGAAGCCGCCGAAGTACGCGAAAATCATGAAGCACCCCATTTCCACTTGTATGTAGATGTGTTGCAAATGTTTACCAGCCCTACCAATATTAGCATCGCCGAAAATCCATATTCGCATTCCGGCGCATACTCTAAAACGGTGGCCGATAACTATGCCGATATGTTTATTATCGACCACGTGCACAACCACTAAGCATTCTATGCGTTAAAAAAGGGCGTGGTGCATTGTTTCCGCAATTTGAACAAATGCACCCGCCTTTTTTTATGATGCTATTTTAACCATCCATTCGGCTATGAAACATGCTTATTGGTTCTTACTCGCCTTGCTGCCAGCCTGTCGCCCCGCCGCGCCCGAATTCATCTCCATTCCGAGTGAAATTTGCCTCACCACCACCCACCATGGGCAACTGATTCCTGATGCAACGTTGTACATCAAGTACAATGCGGATACCTTCCCCGGCTATAACAACCCATCTGCTTATTTCGACGCATCTTTCCGAACTGGAAAAAATGCGAAAGGCTGCATCCAATCCATTCCGGAAGGCCGCCATTGGATTATTGGCTTTGGGTATGACAGCTTGCATTATCCCCATGAGGTGTTTGGCAGCCTGCCGGTGACCATTTCCCTGGATGGCCGCGCAAAAATCGATACCCTGTTTTATGTGTCGGAAAAACATTAGTTTTATGAAAAAACTACTTCTATTTTCTTGGTTTCTAACCTTGCTCCTCTTGCAAGCGTGTAACAAAGAGGAAAATACCAAAACACCTTTCCAGGGGATTGTGCTTCCTGCCAACTATCCCGCGCCGGTGTACGACTTGAGCCAAAATCCGGTCACAGAAGCCGGATTTGCCCTGGGGAAAAGACTGTTTTACGAACGCCTGCTTTCTCGTGACACCACCATTTCTTGCGGAGATTGCCATATTTCTTACGCCGCTTTTTCTCATCCCGACCATGCCACCAGCCACGGCATCGACAATTTATTTGGCAAAAGAAATGCCCCTGCTATACAAAATATGCTTTGGAGTCCGACCTTTTTCTGGGATGGAGGGGTACCTAATTTGGACTTAGTCCCCTTGAATGCCATTCAAAATCCGGTAGAAATGGATGAAACACCGGCCCATGTGCTTGAAAAATTGCGCAATCATCCGGCATACCCTGGCCTGTTTAAAGCCGCGTACGGAACAGATGAAATCAATACCGCCCGCTTTCTGCAAGCGCTCTCGCAGTTTATGGGCATGCTCGTAAGTGCCAACAGCCCTTACAACCAATATGTGCGCAAAGAACCAGGTGCCGTTTTATCGGTAGAAGCCCTCGCAGGCCTGGAAGTATTTACCGCTAAATGCGCCACTTGCCACAGCGGGGCCTTGCTGACCGACTACCAATTTCACAACAATGGCATTCTCGACGATTTCAGTCAAGACCAGGGCCGATTTGAAATAAGCACCTTTCCGGAAGATATTGGAAAATTCAAAACACCCTCCCTGCATAATGTGGCAGTTACGGACCCCTACATGCACAATGGCAAGTTTAAAACCCTCCGGTCTGTATTGGATCATTATAGCAGTGGCGTCAAAGACTCCCCCACCCTCGATCCTAGATTACGCCAGGCGGATGGCACCCTTGGTATCCCATTGAGTGCCGAAGAGAAAAATTACCTGATCGCTTTTCTGAATAGCCTCACTGACGAGGACTTTTTAAGGGATGTGCGTTTTGCTGAATAAACGCTAAATCCAATTGCGCTTTTCAAAAAAGAACAATTCCTCCTGCTTTTATCACAGATTTGAAGAACTTTGCGCGTTCCACTATAATTACCCACGGGTAATGCCTTGTGGAACGCTCTTTTTTTTAGCCTTGATCATTTCACAAAACGTATGAAAGTGCTGCTATCCAACCGTTTTTATGTATTTTTAAGCACCTTAATGTGCGGCATGTTTTGTTTCGGCTGCCAGGAAACCATTGAATCGCCCAAACCACGTGCCTACCCAAAAGTAGTTTACCCGGAAAAAGCCTATGTGCCGTTTGGGGAAAATTATTGCAATTTCACTTTTGAGATGCCCAAATACGCGGTCATTGAACACGATACCAGCTTTTTTGATGAAAAACCTGTAAGCGATTGCTGGTTCAACCTCCTCGTACCGGGACTAAATGCCAAAATTTACTGCTCCTACAACCCAATTAATAGCCGCGCCGATTTTGACGAACTGGTAAAGGATGCTTTTGAAATGACCAACAAGCACAACGTAAAAGCCAGCTTCATCGACGAACAAGTAGTGCGACGCAGTGCCGACCATGTCCACGGCATCATTTTCAATGTAGAAGGTCCAGCGGCTTCGTCTTATCAGTTTTTTCTGACCGATTCTACCCGTAACTTTTTGCGTGGAGCGCTTTATTTTAACACCCAGGCCCGACCCGATTCGTTGGCACCTGTGGTCGCTTTTATGAAAAAAGACCTTAATCATATCATTGAAACCTTAAAATGGGGCAAATAGCCCTGCAAAACCTGGCGCTATGAACAAACTGGTATTGCTTTTTGTGCTTTTTGCAGCACCCTTACGTGCACAATTGAGTTTGGAGCAAATTATGGCCGACCCTAATATTTCTGTCGGAGCGCTGCCTGCTAATTTCTATTGGTCTGAAGACAGTAAAACCGTTTATTTTTACTGGAATCCGAACCTTAAAACAGCAGATTCGCTCTATGCCGTAGATATTCGAACTAAAAAGCCCTACCCCGTTTCATACACGGTGCGCCAGCAATTACCCGCCCCTTATGGTGCCTATGATGCCAAATTTGACAAAAAAGTATATGCTCAAAATGGCGATTTAATGCTCTATAATTGCCGAACAAGGATGGTGCAGGCACTCACCAATACGGTAGATGAGGAACAAAACCCCAATTTCAATGCAGCAGGCGATAAAGTAATTTTCAAAAAAGGCGATAATTTGTTTAGCCTTCAACTGTCAAATGGCGCCCTCACGCAACTCACTAACCTGCAATTTGGAAGTGTAAAACCTCCCGCAAGCTTGAATGAACAAGAAAAATGGCTCAAAAAAGACCAATTAGCGCTATTTGAGGTGCTAGATCAACGAAGCCAGCGGAAAAATGAAGGGGAGCGTAACGAAAAAAATCAAAGATCAAAGCGGCCCAAATTATTTTACCTGGATGAAAAGAGGGTCCAAGACCTGCAAATTAGCCCCAGTGAACAGTTTATTACCTGGACACTGGTACAAAGCGCAAAAGATAAAGGTACCGTAGTTCCAAGTTTTGTAACAGAATCCGGGTTTACGACCGATTTACCTACCCGATCTAAAGTTGGTGGGCCACAAGCGCGCCACGAGTTTTACCTGTATGACCGCGCACGCGACAGTATTTACACCTTTGATATTAAACAAATTGAAGGTATTTATGATCTGCCCGATTATGTAAAAGACTACCGATCTGCGCAGGATACAACAGAACTAAAAAAAGGTCCCCTGCGCAAAGTGCAGTTTAGTGCACCCATTTGGTCGGCCGATAGCAAATTTGCCGTCCTGGTAGTCTACAGTATAGACAATAAGGACCGCTGGATTTTGCAATTAGACCCAACAAACGGAACGGTAAAAACCCTCGATCGGCAACGCGATGAAGCCTGGATTGATGGTCCTATTGATGCAATTGGCTTTTTAAGTGATCAAAAAACGCTTTATTATCAGTCGGAAGCCGATGGGTACGCGCATTTATACACCATTAACCTATCGAATGGCGTCAAAACTCAATTGACAAAAGGAAAATTTGAAGTGCAAACGGTGCAACTTTCCCGGGATAAGCAGTGGTTTTACCTGCGTACCAATGAGGTACATCCCGGCGAGCAGCATTTTTATAAAATGTCGGTAAAAGGTGGTGAACGCATACGCCTGACCACCCAAACAGGCGCAAACCAGGCACAACTTGCCCCCGATGGCACCCACTTTGCCTTTTTATTTTCCTCTGCAACCCAACCCTGGGAATTGTTTGTTCAGGAAAATCGCCCGGATGCAAAAGCCGAACAAATTACCTTTTCCCAAAGTGCACAATTTAAAGCCTATCCTTGGCGAACACCCAAAATCGTAACCTTTACCGCACGCGACGGCGCCCAGGTTTATGCCCGTTTGTACGAATCCGAAGGTAAAAAAGGGGGAAAACCTGCTGTTATTTTTGTGCATGGCGCCGGTTATCTCCAAAATGCCCATCGCTGGTGGAGTCGCTATTTCCGCGAAAACATGTTTCACAATTTCCTGGTAGAACAAGGATATACCGTACTGGATATTGATTACCGAGGCTCTGCAGGGTACGGACGCGATTGGCGCACCGGCATATACCGGCACATGGGCGGCAAAGACCTGGATGATCAGGTAGATGGCGCTAAATGGCTGGTGGCCGAACAAGGCGTTGACGCTAAACGCATTGGCATATACGGTGGTTCTTATGGCGGTTTTATCACCCTGATGGGATTGTTTACCACCCCGGATGTATTTGCTGCCGGTGCGGCCCTGCGTCCGGTAACCGATTGGGCAGCATACAACCATGGGTACACCTCCAATATTCTGAATGAACCCTATACGGATTCAATTGCCTATCGGCGCAGTTCACCTATTTATCATGCGGCCGGGCTGAAAGGCCATTTGTTGATTTGCCATGGCATGATCGATACAAATGTGCATTTTCAGGATGTCGTTCGGCTTTCCCAACGCCTAATTGAATTAAAAAAGGACAACTGGGAATTGGCCGTTTATCCCTTGGAAGACCACGGATTTATTGAACCCAGTTCCTGGTTGGATGAATACAAACGGATTTTCCGCTTGTTTGAAGCGCATTTAAAATGAGGACTACAAAAAGAAGTGCTTTAACTCAACATGCAATTTTAATTCGGCGATGAACTTTTTTGACAAAGGTTTCGGCACAAAATCAACCACCAGATTGTATTGAAGGGATATTTCACGGTCTGCGGGGTCTACACTGGAAGAAAGCATGAAGATTTTTGTGCTCGGATGGAGTGCTGCAAACTGTGCGGTATAAGCATCCAAAAAGCCCCAGCCATCTAATACAGGCATGTTGATATCCAAAAAGATGAGGTCGGGCCATTGCCGTTTGGCTGCACTGATTGCTGCCTGATTTTCAAAATAATCCAACGCTTCCGCCCCATGTAATGCAGGGATAACCTGTCGACAAAAAGCCGTTTCATCAAAAATCAGCTTGCTCAACATCTGAACCATGGTATCATCATCGATACACATTACGATAGGAATCATTGCATTATGATTTAAAAGTAATAGTAAAAGTGGTACCTACCTGCTCCTGGCTTTCTACCGTGATCGCCCCACCTAAAGCCGTCAATTGAGCATGCGTCAGATACAATCCAATGCCTTTGCTGTCAGGATGGTTGTGAAATCGCTGGTGCAATCCAAAAATACGATCTTTTACTTTTGCCATGTTCATACCCAATCCATTATCCGCAAAAACAAGCTGCGTTTTACCTTCCGTAACTTTTGAATAAACGGTTATTTCTAATGGACGATGAGGGTGCGCATATTTAATCGCATTGGTGAGTAAATTTAATAAAATACTATCCATGTAGGCGCTATTAAAATCTACCGTTTGCTTTGCACTAAAATCAGTCTTTATGGCTACGTGTGCGCCATCAATTATAGACTGGATGGATTGTACAACCTTTTCGAAAACCTTGCTGAAAGTCAAATTTGTCATTTCCAAATTTGTATTACTTTTTACAATCAAGATATTGATCAGGTCATTCAGGGTGTCATTCAATTGATGCGTCGATGCTTTAAAGCCCTGAATCAATTTTAGGGTCCGAGCATCCTCAATTTGGGCTGTCTCAATCAAATCAACCATCGCGATCAAGTTGGTGACAGGCCCCCGCAGGTTGTGGGAAGTGATATACGAGAATTGCTTTAGGTCTTTATTCGTCTTGGTAAGTTCCTCAATCAGGGCCAGGCGTTCACTTTCCGACTTTTTTCGTCCGGTAATATCTAAACAGGCCCCAAACATTTTGACCGGCATCCCTTTCGTATCTACGGTAACGGATGCCCAAGATTGCAAATACCGCATTTCACCGGTTGGGCGTACAATCCGCTCTTCAAACATTACATCTTGTTGTAAATGTAGCGCTTGGATGATGGTTTGTTGGGTAGCGGCCCGATCTTCAGGGTGTAAAAGTTCCAAATAGCCTTCAAAAGTAGCTTTAAAACTATTTTTATCTAAGCCATATATATTGTAAAGTTCGTCTGACCATACCACTTGGTTTAACTGAACATCCCATGTCCAGTTGCCCAGATGCGCCATTTTTTGGATTTGCTGGTTCAACGAACTTTTTTCCTTTAAAGCTACTTCGGCCGCCATACGCTCCGTGACATCTTTTACAATGCCATAAATGCCGCTTACTTTGCCGTCGGCAATAATCGGCAAGTTGGTCAATTCTACAAACAAGCGCTTGCCCGTAATGCTCACTAAGCCAACAGATTCAAGGTGCTGCGGGATCCCGTCGCAGGCACGTTGAAAATGAATATTAACCCGCTCTACGTCTTCTGGCAGACAAAAGGAGGCAAAACCTCCAGTTTGCAATATTTGCTCCGTGCTGGCTCCCATCAGGCGGGAAAATACCGCATTGAGGGTAACAAATCGCCCGCGCAGATCCTGCGAATAAGTCGCCAAATCATTCTTTCCAAAGTGTTGAGGCAAATTCAACTCCTGAAAATCATAAATTTGCGTATCCAAATTGCTAATTATATCTTTAGTCAATGCAGGTTAAGTTTTTAAATTAAAAAGTGCAACGCACTAAGGTCATAGTTTTTTAGGACAAATTGAGTGCCAACTATAAAAAGCGCAAAAATTGACAGATAGCGGACGATATTCAAGAAAAAACGGTAGGCAATATTTTAAACAGTATTTTTGTACTACTTTTTTTTCAGTACTTCTCACATTTAATATCCGCTTCATGAACTTTCCACTTACCTGGTTGGTAATGGCTTTATTGCCTGGCCAACCCCAGATTAACGTATCAGAAACGATCAATATCGTAGCAACCAACCTCGATGGTGTTACAATCGGCCTTTCCGAAAAGGAATTGCTTTCCAATACGACCAAAAATTTATACATCGACCGTTCTCGCGGATTCCGAACCGAGGCGATCGACTCCATCAATCAGGCTGGCTTAGCCAATATTACCTACTTTTTTGATGCCGATGGCAACCTCCCCTTATATGAGTTTGTTGTCGAATTTTCAGACGATCGCATCCGCCGGGAAGCCGCATTTGAAATGTTAGGTCCAGCAAATTATCCCGGTGAATCCGACCAGTGGATTCTGAGTATGAACGATAGCACCATGGTAATTGCCTGGGCATTTGATAACAAATTGGTCGTAGCATCCAACCTGCCCGGCACCGAATGGGAAGGCTCCGACCTGTTTAAACTACCTACTAACTTCACGCCATTCGCCCACTTGGCTTTTCCGACCACCTGGCCTGAAAATGAACACAATCGTTTTTTCGCCTCCATTTCGAAGCAAATTAGTGCAAAGGCAAATGGATTCCAATCTATTCGGGGAAAGCCCCTCGAAACCAATCCTGCTTACTTGCGTTGCATGTTGCCCGTTAGTGTTGCTAAATCGTCTACCATCCTGTTGGGTGACAATGGCAAATATTGGATTTGCAATAACCTGGTAGACGGCTTGAACGCAGATGACGCCGTAAATTGGGCACTTGATTTGGGCGGATTGTTCAAAGAATACGTACCGGAAGATTTCAAATTGGTGCGCACCCAAGCTAAAAAAGTGATCGGCTTGCACGCGGAGATTTGGGACATCCTGGATGAAAGCGGCAAGGATACCGGCTTGCAGGTTGGCGTCATTTGTTATGAATGGGGCGATGAAGGTCTGTGGAATGTGGACATGCTGGTGATGCAAAAATAAACCCCTGCAACATAAAACTTCACATTCGCTTTACAGGTAGTCCGTAAGTTTATTGGCATCTTCGCAAATCTATTGTGAAGTATCACCCTTTTATTGCCAATAACGATGAAAAACACGGTCTTTTTTACTGTTTTACTTGCATTTATCCTGCAATCGGCCACCGCACAAAACCTGCGTTCGATGCCTGATAGCACCTTGGCCCCCTTTTACCATGGCGTTGCCTCTGGCGACCCCTTGCAAACCAGGGTGATTCTTTGGACCCGCATCACGCTTGATAGCCCCTTGGATACCCTGCAAGTAAACTGGAAAATTGCAACAGATACGCTGTTCAACAATGTGATCAACAGTGGTGTGGCAGGTACCAGTGCAGCCCGCGATTATACCGTAAAAGTAGATGCCGGCAACCTGCTCCCTGGCAGCTGGTACTACTATCAGTTTGAATATCAAGGGCATAAATCGTTAATCGGACGTACCAAAACCTTGCCAACCGGTGCTTTAAATCAGTTGCGCATGGGCGTCATGTCCTGTTCCGATTATCAGAACGGGTATTACCACGCTTACCGCGACCTGGCATTGCGCAATACTGTCGATGTTGTGCTGCATTTGGGCGATTACATCTACGAATACGCCGCAACATCTGCTTTGGCCGATCGCAACCACGAACCCGCCAACGAAATCATTACGGTTTCTGACTATCGCCTACGACATTCTTTGTACAAATTAGACCCCGATTTGCGCCTGCTCCAACAGCAACTGCCGATGATTGCCGTTTGGGACGACCATGAAACCGCCAATAATGCCTGGACGGATGGGGCACAAAACCACACACCCGCCACAGAAGGCCTTTGGAGCGACCGCAAAGCGGCTGGCAAACAGGCATACGTGGAATGGATGCCGATTCGCGAAAACGCGGTTGCCGATGATGAAATTTACCGAAAATTCCAATTCGGCGATCTGGCCGAATTACACATGCTCGATACCCGCCTGGAAGGCCGCAACGAACAACTCGCTGCAGGCGACCCGGCCACCAACGATACCAACCGCACCCTGATTAGTACGACCCAATTCAATTGGTTAACTAACGGACTAAAAACCAGCACTGCCCAATGGAACATCCTGGGTCAGCAAGTAATGATGGCCCCCCTTACTGCATTTGGCAACGTCCTCAATCCCGATCAGTGGGATGGCTACCCCGCCCAACGCAAGCGCCTGTACGACCTTTTAATTCAGGAAAACATCGACAATGCCATCGTGCTCACGGGTGATATCCACACGGCCTGGGCCAACGACCTGCCCTTGCCCAACTATGTGCCCGCAAGTGGCGCGAATTCTGCTGCGGTAGAGTTTGTAACCACCAGCATCACCTCTTCCAATGGCGGCCTAACGGTAACCCCTGCATTCGTGCAAACCCTCAATCCCCATGTCAAGTTTGTCGATTTGCAACAACACGGATACTTCATCCTGAATGTTACCCCCGAAAGGACCCAAGCCGATTACGTGTTTGTTTCGGACATTACAAATAAAACTTATACATCTTCCGTTAGTCCAAGTTGGGGCACCCAAAACGGATCACGTCACCTGGATGCCGGCACCGTTTCTGTGGCTGGTACTTACCCACCCCTGGCGCCGTTCGCAAACGCAACTACAGGAGTCAACCAGTTGGCCAATGACGCAATCATCAACCTTTCTTTGTTTCCCAATCCATTTTTGAACCAGATCGTGCTTCAATTTGCGGTGCGCAATGCTGGTCCGATCCATATTACCCTGAGCAACCAACAAGGTCAGGTGGTGTTAGAAGAAGATTTTGCCAATTTGCCCGCAGGTTTGCACCATGTACACTTTGATGGCGCACAACTTCCTGTAGGCAGTTATGTGATGCAGGTGGCTGGGAAAAACGGCGCGGTGGCTAGTCGGGTGTTGAAGGTGGGGCGGTAAGGCAGGATATCTTGAAAGTTGCGGTATGCATACCGCAACTTTCAAGCGATTTCCAAGTATTGATACCAAATTTATTTTAAATATTGCGGTATTTATTATTCAAAGCATTTCACTCCCCAGGCCAAAAATGCTCACAAACCTTCTTCAAATAACTCCCTTTTGGTGCAACCGACGATAAAAACAACGAGGCCCGACAACCCGCTTCAAACGGACAATCCTGTATAATTGCATCCGGCTTATTGTCCATATCCAGATCACCGTACCACAGCAAGCTTACACTGGGACTTTGGTCTGGATATTCAGGTGTTACCCAGGGCGTAAGGTCTTGTCGCGCAGCCGGTTGCGGACCATAATCAACCAAGTATAAATGGTAATCGCGGATTTGCACAAAGTCGTTTTCAAATTTGGCACAACCTATTGCGGCCAATTGGTAAGCCGCTTTAAAACTGGTATCGTTGGGTTCCTCTCAATCAATGGGGAGGTTACCCAGCCCAAGGCAAAATTGTTTGGCAAGAACGCATTTCCGATTTGCCTGCGGGCCTGCATCACTTGCAATTCAATGGCGCCCATCTCGCGCCTGGGTTCTATGTTATGACCATAAAGGAAAAAAAGGCGCTTCGGCGGGGCGGTTGTTGAAGGTGGAGTGAAATGGGAAGGAGCGGTTATCGTAAATTTGGAAAATAATTACAACTTAAGTTTGTTAAAGGATAGCTAACATTTGTCATTGCTCTTTCTCTTTTTTATAGGAACAATCATCCGCTTTCAATATTGATTGAAATTTTATAAAAAATCATTTCTACATGAAAGAACAATATGGAATCCAGGTATCCCAATTTCTAAAAGAAGGGAATTTTACAGAAGCATATAATTATGCAAGAAAATTGGTTGAGAATAATCCCTCAGACCATGTTGGATTTGAACTGATGGGTGATGTTTTTGCTGAAATGAGTAATTGGCACAAGGCGATTGAATGCTATCGATCCTCAGAACATCTGGAGCCTACCAATCCGGCCATATATTTTAAAATTGGATCTATTTTTGAAAAAGAGAAAAATCTCCACGAGGCGCTTAGAAATTTTCAGATCGCCTTTAAGATTTTCCCCCAAAATAAGTTATTGGGTGCTTATGCTGGTAAAAACATGTATGTCATTGGAATGGCTAACAATGATACCAAGATGATAGAACAAGGCTTAATTTTGATGAATCAGGCATTGGAAGCCAATCAAATCAACGAAGAAATTAGGGGTGAATTGTCAAACGCATATTTAGATTTGTACGATTCTGGTTGGGTTCAGGATCCAACTGAGCCGGGATCCTTGCTGGCCACAAGCAAAGAACACGTTCAAGGATCCAAGCAATACATAGATTATGCGTCCTATATAAATCAGGGCAGTGACTCAAAAATAAATTACCGAATTCAGGAGGCCTATAACTTTATCAATCAACTACTTGTAAGAAAATTTACAGGTTATAATTACATCTGGTATGTTCCTGCGGGATTCACTGCATTGTTTTTATTTTCAGGCATTTATATCCTTGCTATTTTTTGTGCCTTGTTGGGTATTGGATATTATATATCGCAACTCGCTCCAATGTATTTGATTAATCGAAGAATCTTAAAGGAAAATTCGAGAGACCCTTTTATCGTTCGACGCTTGAATGCGGTGGGAAATGCATTTGAAGGCATCACCATATTTGGAACTCTATCCCAAGTGTTTTTTTGGCGCTTTGCAATTCAAGGGTTTGTTGCCTTGACGCGATACAGCATTGTTATGTTTTTACTACCATTTGAAATCATACGAGGTTTTATCAACAATTACCAGAAATAGCATAAGCAGAACCCAATAACTCCTAATTCATTCACTATCAACCAACTAAAAGCAATGAACCGCATTTGCTCAGTACTCGTTATGTCCCTGATTGTTCTTGCCCCATTTGCAGGAAACGCTCAAAAGCATGTTCCTAATTTTTCAAAAGGGGATTTCCTGGTAAAAGGGAGTAGTAATTTGAAGTTTTTATTACAGAAAGGATCTCCACTTTGGGTACAGGCTGGGGCTGGCTATTTTCTGTTCAACCATTTCTTGCTCGGAGCAGATATAGGATATGAACGAGCTGGGCAATTTGATGATTTTTATGCTCGGCCGTTTGCCAAGGCTTATTTTTTCAACAGAGTATCTATTGGAGGAGGCTTAAACGGCAAAATTGACAGAGAAAGCGGCAAAAATACCCAATATTTCGATGCAGAGGCATCTTTGATATTTTTATTGGATGCTGCAATTGCGATTGAGCCTAATTTTCGTTACCCTTTTGATAAAAATTACAAGCCAGAAATTGGGGTAAATGTGATTTTATATCTGACCAGTTGGCGTTAAAATAAATTTTCCACATGGCTGGTTTCTTCTCAAAATAGAGACCACATCAAGTTTTCAAAACTTTAATTCTCATAAAAAAATCAAAACAACAATGAAATCAACATTTTTTAAATCGCTATTTTTTATCGCATTAGTCTGGACAATTTCAGGTTGCGCCAAAGATGAAGTTTCGCCCTGGGAACGGTACCAAAACGAACAACCCCAAACCGAACTTTCAGATGTACTTACTGTTGACGAAGACGAATTCCTGGCATCTGTACCAGAAGCAAGCAACTTTACCAATTCCAATATTGTACTTCCAAACGGATACACAATTAATGAATTCCTGTATTTAACGGATTCTTTGAATACTGCAAGTGAAGACCGTGGTGATCCATATGATAATTTGGGACCTCAAGCAGCAAAAAACCGATTGATTGCTGAAATCTCCAAACTTGCAGAAGATTTGGTGAATAAAGATAATTTTAAATACGATGATGAAGGTGCCAATAAACCAAAACAACATGGTCTGGCTTACTCCTACGGTAGTCGCGATTATGCCATTCGATACAATCCTAGAAAAGACAACTGTCTGAATGAGATATACGGCTTGGATTGTTCTGGTTTGATGTACGTTTTGTTTAAAAATGCAGGAGTTGATCTTGGAAAATCAAGCGTTGCCAATGATCAACGCCAAAAATCATTCCTTGAACAAAAAGTCCGTGCCGCAATTCCTTCTTTGGATAAAATTAAAGCCGATGAACTGGGTACGATTCCCACAAATAAATTTCTTACCGGTGATATTATTTACTGGACCCACACGGGATCAGAAACAGCCTTTCACATTGGGATCATTCTGAAACGGCAGGATAACACTTATGCTATTTTTCAAGCAAATGGCGCGCCGGATGAATGCTCGAAAAACCTTGCAGGCGGCCGCGGACCACGAACTATTGAATTGAACCAGGTAATTAGTTTCTTTAAAACCTCTAAAGACACTCCAACTTATCACATCGTTCGGCTCAACGCCGATATCTCTGGAAAATGGGGTTTTTATGCTCGTTGTACTAACAGCAATTATGATGTTGTTGAACACAACCTTGAATTCCCTACAAGTAATCAAAATAAGTTTACCATTGAAAAGCCTTTTACAGATTATGATGGTTCACCCAACCAATCGACCTTCAATTTCGAGTACGACAATTCCATCAATTCACTCACTTGTGAATTTATAACAACAGACGACTGGATCCCTGGTTTTGAACGGAAAGATCACTTTACGGTAAAACTTGACTTGGATGAAACAGGATACATCACCGCGCCCAACGACTACATTAACAATGGCATCGGATGCGACTTCGAAATTAAATTGGTAAATCAGGAATAACCAGATAACATATATTAGAGTTGTTGCGACGTAACTGATTGACAATCAAAGTATGTATTTTTGCTGCAAATCGTACTACTATGGCAATTAACTATAAAGAAGTTAGAAACGATCGACAGTGGAAAGCGAGTACAGGGTTGTCAGAAGAACAGTTTTTTACTTTGGTAAAAATGTTTGGCGAAGCCTATGAACAACTGTTCGGAGTTTCGATGGCTGACCGCCAAAATAATTCAACCAATGAGAGCACCTTTAAGACCTATGAAGATCTGCTTTTCTTTTCGCTTTACAGCTTGAAAAGCGGCCTAACTTACGATCTTTTAGGCCTTACATTTGGTTTGGATGGGGCGAATGCATATCAAAATCAGGCGCTTGGATTACGTGTACTTCGTGCAGCGCTTGAACGTGGTGGGCATATGCCCAAACGTGCATATCAAAGCGTGGAGGAGTTCAAAGAACATTGGTCTAGCGAAAGCGAAATCCTGATAGATGCAACTGAACAACGAAGACAAAGACCTGGTAATCAACATGAACAAAAAGAAGATTATAGTGGCAAAAAAAAGCCCACACCCTGAAGTTCCTAATTTTAGCCAATGGTAAAAAGCATATCAAATTTCTCAGTGAAGCCTATAGTGGTTCTGCTCACGATTATGCCATTTTGAAAAACGAATTGCCCCCAGAGGAACGAATCTGGTTTGATAAACACCACTTGCATGTAGATCTGGGTTTCTTGGGGATTAGCAAAGATTATTCATCTCGACAAGTTAGTATCCCTTTTAAAAAATCAAAGAACAAGCCACTCACAGAAGACCATAAAAACATCAACAAACAAAGGAGTTCAGTCAGGGTTAAAGTTGAACATTCAATAGGAGGATTGAAGCGATTTAGATTTTTATCGGACCGTTTACGCTGTCGAAATATTCAATTATATAATCTCGTCGCAGGTGTTTGTGCCGGATTATGGAATTTTTGCTTAACCAATTGATTCTCATACCGCAACAACTCTATTGCTAAAATTAGCAACATAGATGCTTAAAGTCCGGCTTAGTTTCGGATCTCCATTTCACATGTCATTTTGTCTACTGTCGGTTTGGTTCCAAACTAACACTAGAAACTAATATTTCAAATTCAACATTTCATTTACCCAAATTTTTCACCACTCAATTCATTAAAAATGAAATTCAAATTGCTTTTGTTAATGGTTGTTTTTTCCGGGCATTTTGCCTGGGCTGATCCAATCACCCCGCAAACTGCTCAATTGGTAGCAGAACACTTTATTTCAGGTAAATTGTCGAAGCAACTTTATTTGAAACAACTTTTACCGCCCAGTAGTAATTTCCAAAATCAGAATTATTATGTATTCAACGCAACCGATGGCGCTGCTTTTGTAATCGTTTCTGCCGATGATCGATTCGAACCAGTTCTTGCCTATTCTACAGAAAACAACTTTTCATTTGAAAATGCCGGAGAAAATACCTTAAACTGGTTCGAAGGCCTTGATATGGAAATTCAATATGGAATTGACCTGAATATACCAGCAGATACAGAAATACTGGGGCGTTGGAAAGCATATATATACAACAATTATGTGGATTCACGCTCAACCACCAGCGTAAGCCCGCTCTTACAATCAAAATGGGGTCAAGAAGCACCTTACAATGGATTGTGTCCTACTTATTCAGGACAAAAAGCGCTCGTAGGTTGCGTGGCAACAGCGATGGCCCAAATTATGCGGTATTGGAAATATCCCTCAATGGGAAATGGTTCATACAGTTATTATCATTCAACATTCGGCACCCTCACTGCAAATTTTGGTACCACCACCTATGACTGGAACAACATGCCACTTGTCAATGCATCCAACACAAGCAATACCCAATTGGCACGTATCAACTACCATTGTGGCGTAAGCGTAAAAATGAACTACGGTTTGAACAGCAGTGGCGCTTATACCCACAAATCAGATGTTAGTACAGGACAGCCTTGTGCAGAGCGTGCGTTCATCGATTACTTTAAATACGATCCTTCCTTGATTGGACGTCTAAAATCAAGTTATTCCAATACGGCTTGGGAAAACTTGCTTCGGGCAGAACTCGACGCAGGCAGGCCAATGTTGTACCGTGGATATAGCACAACTGGTGGGCATGCTTTTATTTGTGACGGCTACAACGGCTCCTATTTCCACTTTGATTGGGGCTGGAACGGAAGTTACAACAATGGAAACTATTTATTAACCGCCATGAATCCGGGCGGCGGAAATGGTTATACATCCAATCAAGGCGCCCTTTTTGGAATTAAACCCATTGGTAATGGAGGCTGCGCTATTCCTTCTGGACTTTCTGCTTCCAATATTTCCGCCTCCAGTGCGGCCCTCAATTGGACGCCTATTTCAGGTGCATCGCAATATTACGTGCAAGCGAAACCTACCACAAGTTCCACCTGGACAACAACTGGATACGTTTCTACAGCCGGTGCACAAATCAGTGGATTAATTGCTGGCACTTCTTACCAATGGCAGGTAAAAACAGTGTGCGGCTCCACCTCAAGCAGTTTTTCAAGCACGGGAACATTCACTACCTCTACTTCTGCACCATCCAATGACATAATCTGCAATGCTACCAATTTGACTGCCTCTAATTATTGCTCCAATGTAAATGGAAGTCTCGTTGGCGCTACACCTTCCAGTTCGGGGACTACCTGCAGCACCGCTTCGCCATACGATGTATGGTATAAATGCCTAATTCCTTCAAGTGGGAAGGTGACATTCCGAACAACGGCAGGAACCCTGACCGATGCAATAATGGCTGTTTATTACAGCACTTGCTCCAACCCTATTTATGTAACATGTGAGGACGACAATGACGATGGAAATGAATCGCTAATGCCGGTAATAGGCATCAGTGGCACGCCAAACACACAACTTTGGATCCGGGTTTGGGGTTATAACAACACTTCAGGAACTTTTAAAATTTGTGCCCTAAATTATAGTTCTGCAGATTTTGATCCGGAAACGCAATTTGTTCAAATTCCCGATAAAACGGCAAAAGGCATCACGTTTGAACAAGCAGAAATTTCTGATTGGCAGGAACCAATTCCGTTGGGTAAAATTGCAAAAAATAAGCCAGAGGACCTGTTTAATGCAGGATTTAACAGCGCGGATTCGAAACTCATGGTGGTGCCCAATCCAGCCAATGACCTGTTCACGCTCAAGTACTTAAACACGAATTCTGAAGAAATGCAGATTTATGTTTTCAATACAATTGGAAACATGGTTTATTCTGCAAACAAATCGTATGCCGACCAACAAGAATCTATAAGTGTAAAAAATTGGCCTTCTGGTCTTTACACCGTTAGAATTTTGATGGGCGAACATTCAGAAACGGCCAAATTGATTATTCAACACTAGGCTAAATTAAAACCGCCGATACGGATCAACACATGATCGGTATCGGCGGTTTGATTTTACACCTCATCCCTCTTAGAAATCAACCAACAACCGAACGCCCCCATTTTTATTTCCAGAAGTTAATTCAAGCTTCACCAAGGCATTACTCTTAAGGTCAAACGACTTTAAAATCAAATCCTGAAACGACTCAAAAAGCAACAGGTAACTTTGTTCATTGGTCAACTTCATACCACTTTTTAAAGCATCCGCCTTATTTTTTCCATTCAGTTTATATATTTCGGAAATTGTCTTCCCTTGGTAAACTATATTGGCCTTTTTACCATCCATTTTTTCAGAATTAGGGATATCAAATGAAACACGAACTGTACTAATACGCAACCCTTGGTCTTTTAAAGGCTGAAAGGTTGCTGTAAAAAATGCCAGAATCTCCTTCATTTGATTAGTATCCTTTACTTCACTAAGCTCAAATTCAGCAGTGGTTCCAGATACTTGCTTCAATGCTAAATCAAAAAATGGTTGTTTTTGTCTTTTAATATCTGCCAGAAAATGATTTTGTAAAACGACTACATTATTAAAATCTTCTAACAAGGGCATTAATTCGCGGCGAGCATTTAATGTTGCGAGTCGTAATGTAATTTGATTTTCTGATTTCTGAATATCCTTGAGTATACCCTCCAAGCTGTCTAACATTATTTTACCACAGAAAACTTTTCCGTTTGCTTGGATTAATGCTTGTGCCTCCTTTTTAATTTGGTCAATTTTCAAGTAATCATCCATCCAAATATTTCGCATTGCTGTTAAAAGGGGCTGCTCCTCTAAAAACAATTGAGCCGAACGATCAAATAAATCCTTTTGGGTTTTATATTTCTGCGTTTTTTCTGCCTCTAACAGATTATTCTCAATTTTCACTGCAATTTGGTCAGCCTTTTTGTAAGTATCTTTAAAAATTAGATATTTTTGTGCAACAGTTCCTAGTTCATCCTTTACCTTAGGAATCAAGGACTTACCCGTGCATTTTGAAAGACCTCCTCCAATAAAGTAACGTGCGCCAAACTCGAATGTATTGCCCAATGCATTATGTCGTTCGTAAGAAACATTCAATTTGAGCGATTCATTCACCACAAAACCCGATCCAAACAAAACACCTCCACTTCCGGTGCGTATCCCTAAACCCAAAGTCAGCCGTTCTCCTTCCAAAAAATGAACCCGTAACCAACCATCTAAACCTGACGGGTTTTTCTTTTCTCCAAATGTTTTGCGATAAACAAATACCGGCTCAATGATCAACCCATTCCCTTGAACAGACCTAAATCTGACAATCCCGGTAAAAGCAGGTCTGGTATCGTAATAAATTTCCTTGGATGGATTACCTTTTGATTCCCAGGCTGGATTGGTAGAAAACAGTTGATTAAGCACCGCATCGAGTTGCAATGCATTCATTTTAGAAAACTGGTATTGCAATTGCAACCCGGGACCGGCATTAAATCCGCTTTTCCTATCTTCAACCGTTTGAATCAAGGTCGGATCAAAGGAGTCTTTTACTTTTTTATCGGTAAAATCAAACTGATATGCGTTTAATCCTGCGCTTATGCCAAACGATAAAGATATATTACCTTGTTTTGGAGGGAATAAATGATAAGCAAAAAAAGCATTAAAACCGGTATATTTTACAAATCCCACATTATCCTGCAGCAAGGAAAACCCTGCGCCAATTCTTTGACTAATCGTTGAAAGGAACGGACTCAAATCGGCTGACAATAAAAAAGTAGTTGGCCGGCTTTCTTTAGGAAGGTTTGAAAATTGCGACCGGTAGGCTATACCCACGTTTGGCAAGTTTACGCCACCCTGGGCAGCAGGATTGAAAGCACCGGGGCCATCAAGATAGGTATTCATAAAGGGAATTTGTTGCGCCTGTGTGGTGTTTATTCCGGAGTGTCTGACCCCCATGTTCCGGACCTTTGACCCCCATGTGGATAAGTACGGTATAAATGCGGGGCTAAGATAGTTGGTTTAGATTTTTTCGCCTGCTTTTTCCTTTCAATT